>Ga0224506_10000031_pt1 | contig 162068 bp, 159 predicted proteins | sample SF_Jan12_sed_USG_2_FD_169108 | JGI IMG/M metagenome (GOLD analysis project Ga0224506, IMG submission 169108) | Sediment microbial communities from San Francisco Bay, California, United States - SF_Jan12_sed_USGS_8_1 | ecosystem: Environmental > Aquatic > Marine > Sediment | place: USA...
TGGTGTTCGGGTTGTCATGCCAATGGCATTGCCCGGTAGCTACGAACGGAACTGATAACCGCTGAAAGCATCTAAGCGGGAAGCAGGCCTCAAGATGAGTTCTCACTAGATCTTTAAGATCTCTGTAGGTCCGTCGAAGACTACGACGTTGATAGGCAGGGTGTTGAAGCGCAGTAATGTGTGAAGCTAACCTGTACTAATTGACCGTGAGGCTTGACCATATAACCCCAAGCAGTTTGCTATAGCAGCGCTTAGGAATATGAAGTGTGTAACACTAGAATGTAATAGCAACAATATGTATTTGGCTTTCCAGTTTCGGATATTTTGCAGCAGTAAGCAGAATGCCCAACCAGTTTGTCTGGCGGCAATAGCAAGTTGGAACCACCTGATCCCATCTCGAACTCAGAAGTGAAACAGCTTAGCGCCGATGGTAGTGTGGGGTCTCCCCATGTGAGAGTAGGACACCGCCAGGCTTTAATACCAAAAAACCCGATCAGAAATGTTCGGGTTTTTTTTTGTCTTTAAATCGCCTTTGTAAAACTATTGGTCACCATAAAGAATTGATCAGAAAATAATTGACAATATTTACATGCTTATAAGTTCTATGGGTATGTTTTTTGTTAACATCTGCTCCATGATTGCATACCCAGATATTGACCCTGTTGCACTTGCCCTTGGATCTATAAAGATTCATTGGTATGGACTTATGTATTTAATTGGTTTTATTGCTGCCTGGCGACTTGGGCTCCATAGAGCTAAGCGCCCTGATATAAATTGGACGTCAAAACAGGTGGAAGATATTATTTTTTACGGGGCTCTTGGTGTAGTGCTCGGTGGTCGCATTGGTTATACCCTGTTTTATAATTTCTCTAGCTTTATTGATGACCCCTTATCTATTTTTTATATATGGAAAGGCGGTATGTCATTTCATGGTGGTCTGCTTGGTGTCGCAACGGCCTTTTATGTTTTCGCACGCAATAATGGCATGAGCTTTTTTCAGGTGGCCGATTTTATGGCACCAATGGTGCCAATAGGGCTAGGAGCAGGCCGGATTGGAAACTTTATAAATAAAGAACTGATTGGTCGGCCGATGGAGGCATCATTACCGTGGGCAATGGATTACGGTGATCATATTGCGCGTCACCCTTCTTCCCTATACCAGGCGCTGACTGAAGGATTGTTGCTGTTTATTTTGGTTTGGCTGTACTCGTCGAAGCAACGTTCATCAATGGCGGTGTCCGCTGTTTTTGTCATGGCATATGGATGTTTTCGATTTATAACAGAATCATTCAGAGCTCCGGATTCACATATTGGCTTCATAGCTTTTGACTGGCTAACCATGGGGCAGCTGCTGTCGCTGCCAATGATACTGATTGGTTTAATGGTGTACATTTTGGCGATTAGAAATAAGCAGGAACAGCGCTAGCAATGAAACAATATCTGGATTTGTGCCAAAGAATTATTGATCAGGGGCATTGGATAGAAAACAAACGAACTGGTAAACGATGCCTGACAGTGGTCAATGCTGACATGACATACAATGTTGCAGACAACGAAATGCCATTAGTAACGACACGTAAAAGTTATTGGAAATCAGCGATAGCAGAAATGCTAGGTTATATGCGCGGTTACAGTAACGCAGCGGACTTTCGTAAACTGGGAACAAAGACCTGGGATGCGAACGCCAATGAAAACGCAGTTTGGTTGAACAATCCTCACAGAAAAGGCGAAGATGACATGGGCCGTGTTTATGGTGTCCAGGGTCGAAGCTGGCAGAAGCCAGATGGAGGTACTGTCGATCAGCTGAAGAAAATCGTCGATGATTTATCGCAAGGTATCGATGATCGTGGAGAAATTCTGAGTTTTTATAATCCCGGTGAATTCCACATGGGATGCTTACGCCCCTGCATGCACACTCATACTTTTTCATTACTGGGTGATACGCTATATTTAACTTCGTATCAAAGATCTTGTGATGTACCGTTAGGACAGAATTTTAATCAGGTGCAGGTTTTTACACTACTCAAACTGATGGCGCAGATTACAGGGAATAAGCCAGGGCTGGCTTATCATAAAATTGTTAATGCGCATATCTATGAAGACCAGCTAGAGTTAATGCATGATGTACAACTGAAAAGAGTGCCATACCCTTCGCCTCAGTTGAACATCAATCCAGATATCAAGTCACTGGAAGACATTGAAACATGGGTAACGATGGAAGATTTTGAAGTTACCGGTTACCAGTGTCATGAACCAATCGCCTACCCATTTTCGGTATAGATAACGCATGATACTTTCATTAATAGCTGCGATGGATAACAATCGGTTAATCGGCAAGAATAATGGCTTGCCGTGGCACCTACCAGCAGATCTGGCGTACTTCAAATCGGTAACAATGGCGAAACCGATTATGATGGGGCGAAAAACCTTTGATTCGATTGGCAGACCATTGCCAGGGCGGCAGAATATTGTGCTGACCCGCAGCGATGCTGAAATTGAAGGCGTTACTGTTGTTCATTCAATTAAAGAAGCAATTTCTGCAGCCGGTGATGCTGAAGAAGTCATGGTGATCGGCGGTAGTGCAATTTATGAGTTGGTACTACCCGAAGTTCAGCGCATGTATCTGAGTTTTATCGATGGCGAATTTGAAGGTGATGCATGGTTCCCTGAATTTAATGATAAAGATTGGGAAATCATTGATGAAAAAGAACAGGAACCAGATGAAAAAAATGGCCATGCCTGTCGATTTGTTACTTACCAAAGAAAATAATTCTAACCAATTTCGGGATTGCTTTGTTGTGGACAGTGAAGTGCTATTTTAGAAAACGAAGCATCATCAATTCGCATTGCAGTTAGATCCCCTCCCCATAAACAGCCGGTATCTAGTGGATAAACATTGTTGTATTCAATGTCTTTAGCCAGTATTAATGTGGACCAGTGACCAAAGATAATTGAGTCATTCTGAGTGATTCGATCATCAACGTTAAACCAGGGTGTTAGGTTTTCCGGTTGGGCACCGGGCTCGCATTTTTGATTGAGTGCCAGAGATTTATTCTGATCACAAAATCTTAAACGTGTGAATACATTGGTGATGTGTCGCAGTCTTAACCAGCCCTCCAGATCATCTGACCAGGCTTCTGGTTTGTTACCGTACATGTTCTTATAGAAATCAGTATGCTGTTTACTTTGTAGTACTGCTTCCACTTCTGCGGCTAAAGATTCTGCCTTGTTAATGTCCCAGTCGGGGTGTATAGCAGCATGAACCATGCTCACGTTGATTGTATCATCAGTGTGAATAAGTGGGCGCTGTTCGAGCCAGTTCAGCAAGTTTTCGCGGTCTGGTGCATTGAGTATTTCATTCAGCGTGTCTTTTCTTCCGGCGATATTGGTTGTGTATGCAATGGCGAGCAAGTGTAGATCATGATTGCCGAGGACGGAGATAGCATTGTCTCCCAACGATTTAATAAAACGTAGCGTTTCTAATGATTTTGGACCACGGTTGACGAGATCACCAGTAAACCAGAGTGTGTCACGATCTGATTTAAATTTAATTTTATCTAAAAGTTGCCTGAGTTCATCGTAGCAGCCCTGAATATCACCGATGGCGTAAGTGGCCATTCTCTGTCCTATTTTGATTATTAGATTTTCTTTAACTCTATCAGCCGGAACCATCCATTCGCAAGTGATGGTTCATTGCTAATTACTTTTAATGAAGGTGATAGTTCTAATGTTTCCTCAAAAACTACATCGGTACGTGTCGCGATGTGTCGAAAAAGCATGTTAAATATTTTTCTAAAAGGGGCAAACTCGCCGGGCTTTAAAAACTTGTCAAATATAAAAATTCTGCCACCTGGTTTTAATACTCGAGAAGCTTCATGAAGCGCAAGACCAGGGTCGGGAACTACGGCAAGAATGAGATGCATGACGACAATATCAAATTGACCATTAGTAAAGGGAAGATTCTGACTATCCGCGCAGATGAGATCAATGTTAAAAGAGAGCTTTGATGCTCGTTGCTTAGCTATCTTTAGCATTGCAGGAGTAATGTCGGAGCCAGTGTACTGTGCATCTCGCGGGAGATAGGGTATATCGAGTCCACTTCCAATTCCATTAATTAGAATGTGTTTGTTAGTAGTGTTTTCAATATGAGCAATGCTTTTTTTTCGAGCCGTATCTAAAGGACGAGAAACGAAAAAATCATAAAAAGGCGCAAGCAGTGTATAACTGTGCTTGAGAGACATATTTGTGACTAGTGAAGAGTATTAGGTACGGCGAGCGTAAAATTCGGAATATTGGCTTCAAATAGTTCACCGGTATCGGTAATCATTTGATAACTGCCACGCATAGTGCCGACAGGGGTGTTCATGAAGGTGCCAGAGGTATATTTAAAATCTTCACCCGGTGAAAGGTAAGGTTGTTCACCAATAACACCTTCACCACGAACTTCCTGAACCTGTCCATCACCGTCGGTGATAACCCAGTGGCGCGTCAATAGGCGTGCTGGGTTTTTTCCATCATTACGTATAGTTACCGTGTAGGAGAAAACATAATGATCGTTAGAAGGATCAGACTGCTCTGCCAGGTAGGCAGGTAGAATTTCTACAAAAATATTATTAGTATTATCTGACATGGTATGACAATTATAGCAACAGACAAAACAGTATGGTTTGTCAGCCGATGAAAGGTGTAAATGTTAGGATATGTGAGCGTGCAGTCTTAAAAAGTCATCGACAGTTAATTCTTCTGCTCTTTGGCCAGGGTCAATTCCAGCCGAAATAATAAGATCAGTATCACAAAACTTTTTTAAATTGTTTCGTAAGGTTTTTCTTCTTTGGGAGAAAGATAAACGAATTAAATCCTCGTATGCCTTAGGGTCTTTTACTCTACTGCTGAAGGTCTCATCGGGAATTAAGCGAAGTATGGCGGATTCAACTTTGGGTGGAGGGTCAAAAGCGGTCGGTGGAACCAGAAATAATGGCGTTACTTTGAAGTAGGTTTGAATCATCACAGATAGTCGTCCGTAGATACGATTACCTGGCTGAGCGGCAATTCTCTCTACTACTTCCCTTTGTAACATGAAGTGCATGTCTTGCAAGTCTTCTCTGTGCTTAAGTAAAAGGAATAAAACAGGGGTAGAAATATTGTAGGGCAAGTTGCCAACTACACGTAATTTCTTTTGTGAATGTGTATTTTTTCTAAACTCACTGAAATCGAATTTTAGTACATCAATTTCATGGACTATGGGTGTTCCTTCGTTTCTACAATAGAAAAGCAGCTTGGGAATAATGTCTCGATCGAGCTCGATAACATTTAATATGTCAGTTCGTTGCAGTAGAAGTCGAGTTATAGCTCCAAGCCCGGGGCCGATTTCAATGATGTTATCGTCTGATTGAGGTTTGATACTATCAACAATCCTTTCGATGATCATGTCATCAATTAGAAAGTTTTGTCCAAATCTTTTTTTTGCCTGATGTTTCATATTAGTTAGAACGCAATGTTGTTGCCATGTTAATTGCTGCCAGCATGCTGTTTATATTTGCATTACCGCTGCCAGCAAGGCCGAGGGCAGTACCATGATCAACTGATGTTCTGATAAAAGGCAGGCCGAGGGTAATATTAACAGCATTACCAAAGCCGGTATGTTTTAGTACTGGTAACCCCTGATCATGATACATGGCTAATACTGCATCGGCTTGATCGAGCGATGAAGTTGTAAAGGCAGTGTCAGCAGGAGTCGGTCCTGTAATATTCATGCCGTTTTGTTTACAGTGTTGAATTGCAGGTTCAATAACCTCGATTTCTTCCATGCCCAAATGACCATCTTCACCTGCATGAGGATTAAGGCCACAAACTAGTATTCGAGGTTGTTCAATATCACATCTATTTAGAAGAAATTCGTGCAATGTAGAGATGTTATAAATAAGTGAGTCTTTAGTAATAGCATCACTGACTTTATTCAATGGTAAATGCGTGGTAGCGAGGGCTACTCGCAGTGATTCTGTTGCCAGCATCATCACAGGTTTACTACACGAGAGCTCAGCAAGAAATTCGGTATGCCCAGTGAAACCAATACCTGCTTCGTTGATGATACCTTTGTGTATCGGACCTGTGACCATGGCGCTAGTCTTATGATGTAAACAAAGCTGGGCGGCTTTTTCCAGACATTCAAGCACATAGCCGCTGTTGCGACTGTCAAGTATTCCCGGTGTAGAAGTAGTTGCCAATTGAACAGGCAATACATGCAATTGATCAGGTTGATGTTTGTGAAGAGCAGAGTCAAGTTTATCAATGATGTTCAGTTTGATGTCTAAACCAAGTAGTTTTGCACGCTGTGACAATAGGACAGGGTCAGCAATCACTATAATTTCAGCATCGAAATGTTTCTGAGCAATCTTCAGTGTGATATCCGGGCCTATACCCGCAGGTTCCCCGGGAGTAATTAATAGACGGTTAAGCGATGTGTCCATTACGGAGCCGAATCACCTATATATTCGACATAGGCTTCATCACGAATTCTACGTGACCATAATCGTAGTTCTTCATCATATTTTCTTTTCTGAATAGCAGCGCTTGCTTGTGATATAAGGTTTGCGTCTGTCTTATCCTGCTCTCGTCTGTCGAGGACTTGTAATATATGCCAGCCAAATTGGCTACGGAAAGGTTCTGAAATGGCATTTTTTTTCAGGCTACCCATTACCTCCTCAAACTCATTAACGTATGTGCCTGGATCAGCCCAGCCAAGATTGCCTCCTTTGACTTTTGAGCCCGGGTCTTGTGAGTGTTCACTGGCGAGTTTTGAGAAGTCTTCACCCTGCTCAATACGCTGTTTAATACTATTCAGTAGTTTTCGTGCACCATCGTCATTTAATTGTTTGCTGGTACGAATCAAAATGTGACGAGCCAGCGTTTGCGTTACTATGTTTTTACTGATGGAACTGTCTACCAGCTTTAGGATGTGAAATCCACTGGCGCTCCGAATGGGTGTAGTAGTTTGTCCATTGGTAATGTTTTTAAGGGCAACGACAAACTCTTCAGGTAACTCATTACCTGCTCTCCAGCCAAGGTCTCCACCGTTGAGGGCATTGCGTCCATCTGATTGTTGGATTGCAAGAGTTTTGAAATCAGCACCATTTTTTATTTGCTTATAGAGTTGTTCTGCTTTTGTTTTTGCCTTATTTATATCTTCTGGCGTAGCGGATTCCGGAATGGTGATAAGGATATGTTGGATTTTATATTTTTCACTTTTATTGTTACTGCTGAGATGGTTGTCAATAAAACGTTGAATCTCCTGGTCTGAAATATTAATTTTATTGGCAATGATACGTTGTTGTAGCTGTTTGATGATGAGGTCTTCTCGAGTTTGTTCGCGAAAGCGATCAAAGCTAAGACCATCTTTTGTCAAAGTATTTTTTAATTCAGCGAGTGTGATGTTATTTGATTGCGAGATCTTTTCAATCATGCGGTTCAGGCTAATATCATCGATAGTAATGCCCATTTGTTTGGCCATTTGCAGTTGAATGCGAGTACTGATCATGCGCTCTAAAACCTGCTTGCGAAGAGCTTGCATTTGCTCTTTGGAGTTCTTGTCAAGCTTAAGCTGAACGATGAAATCAGCAATGCGATTATCTAATTCATTTTGAGTGATAACATCATCATTAACGACTGTAATTATTTTGTCGAGAACTTGCTGAGCATTTATGTTTTGTGATGCGAATGATAGAAAAAAACATGTCATGATGACATAGAGTCTGTTTTTAATTATTTTAGATACCTTCATTACTAATCCTCTTTATATCCCAGAATGGCATGTTCAAGTGTATTCCGGACTTTGTTACCGGATACGCTACCCAGCCCCTTTAATACCAGCTGTACCATAAAGGCATTATCGTATTCTTCAATATTATTGGTATATGTTAAACGTCTTTGTGCCATTAGTTGTAATGACCAGCAACAGCTGTCATAACTGATGCCACCTATGACCTCAATATCATGGTTATGTTCAAGTGAATAATTCCATCGGCTAAAGACAGAGAGCTGATTATAAATGGGTATTAGGAACGATAAATCAGTTTGTCTTATTTCAGGGGCGATACTGCGATCATTACGTAGCCCAAGATTAAAAATATGTTTTGAGTCTGATTGATAATGCAGTAAAAAGTTATCGCGTTGACTTTGTTTTTTATCAGTATCCCACTGTGTACTGGCGCTTAAGCTCCAATTATTTAAATTGGCAGCAAGTTCACCAATAATATCCGATTTATTGTCATTATCGATCGTACCGGTTAGAGAAACTAGTCTGTCCTCAAAATAACTAATTTGGCCAATGCTGGCGCGAAAGTATTCGCTGCCTGTTGTGGAGCTGATAAAACGACTGCTGAGCGCCAAAGTTAACTGGTTAGCGTCACCAATTCTATCTCCACCATTAAATCGATTATCTCTGAACAACAGGGCTGTACTGAAAACGCTTGCTGCAGTGTCAAAGTTAGGAAATTGACTCTGGTCCCTGTAGGGTACATATAAATAATAAATTCTTGGTTCTAGAGTTTGGATGAGGCCGCTGTCGAGGTCACGTTCAAAGAATAGCCCCGCATCAAGACTGCTTATGGTGAGGTTCCTATCTTCAATATTTTGTTGGGTATTAGTGCCATCTACAACATCATATTGTGCATGGCTAAATTTAATAGCTGGGTCTATAAACCAGAAAGATCCTTCAGTTAACCAGTGTAGACCTGGCATGAACTGCAATCTTGAACCCGTGATGGTGGTGGTGCTGTCATCTTCGTGAGCAAAATCCACCCACTCTGTAACCAGGGTAAATGCCAGGCCACTATCTGTGATGGGTTGATCACCCTGTAGAGTCAGTTGTGGAAGTCTGCGATAGGGGCGATCAGCTATGGCGATATTGGTATCAAGAGTTTCATAAGATTGTGCTAGCAAGTGAGTGCGCCAGTATTGTTTATTGTAGTTTAGTTCAAGTTTACGATTCAGGTGCGTAACGCTAGCTGTCGATAAATTATTGCTAAAATCATTGAAATATTCAGTATCTGAAGTATCCTGAATATCGATGTTCATATTTAGATCAGAGGTGAAGCGAGTATGTTGTTTATATTCCAGATGATATCTGTTTTCACCGGTAATTTTATCATTATTTAGATATGCAGTATCAAATTGGCCACTAGTTGATTCGGTAAGAAAACGATATTGTGCATCTAATTGTGTGCCTCGATGTGACATAAAGTGAGGAGCAAGAATGGCGTCATGATTGGGGGCGATATTCCAGTACCATGGTAGAGTTAACTCACCGCCGCGCGATGAAGAGTAGCCAGCTTCAGGTACCAATAGACCACTACGGCGACGATCACCGATTGGGAATTCCATATAAGGAATATAAAGGAAAGGCACTTCCATGAAACGTAAGACAACATTATCTGCCGAGCCATATTCTTCTTTATGATTGAGGCGAATGTTATCAGCATTGAGACGCCAGTCTGGGTCGTTAAGGTCACAACTAGTGATAGTAGTTTGTGATAATTCACTATTGGTTTCCTGGGCAGCAATTATACTGGCAGCCTTGCCACGCAATGTATCGTTGATCTGAAATTCAACGCCTTTAAAAAAAACATGCTGTTTTGATTTTGAGAATAAGCCTATATCAGCATTAATTGTCATGCTGTTAGTATCAACATGTACATTGCCATTGATGTTGATGTCTTCTGTAGTTGGGCTGTAGGTGGCGCTGTCGGCAGAGATTCGCAATTCGTGTTTCTCTATAATCACGTTGCCCTGAAAGGTGGAGTTTCCTTTGCTATCAGAAAGTGTTTGGTCTGCACTGATATTAACGTTATCAAGTTCATCTTTTGAAAACGTGGGTGGCGCTTGACGATTAAAAGAGCCCGAGGGTATTTGACATGCATCACCGGGCTGAGAAAAGATAGTGCTAGAAAAAAATAGTAGACCGATGCTGCATGATATTTGTGCAAAAGATATCAGTGGTGCTGATTTTTTGTCTGCGATCAATGGCGGTAGTGCTTTGTCATGCACAGTATTAGCCAACAAGTAAAAATTCGAGCAGAGCCTTTTGTGCGTGTAAGCGGTTTTCGGCTTCGTCCCAGGCAACGCTTTGTTTGCCATCGATAACATTGGCACTGACTTCTTCACCGCGATGTGCGGGCAGGCAGTGCATAAATAAAGCATTGTCTTTGGCGAGAGACATGAGTTCTGAATTCACTTGATACGGTTTGAATGCTTTAACGCGTAAATCCTGCTCCTCTTCCTGCCCCATGCTGGCCCAGACATCGGTAACAATAAGGTCTGAATTTTCACAGGCTTTTTTAGGATCAGAAATGATCTCAATGTGCTGAGATGTTTCATCAATAAAGGCCTGGTCGGGTTCATAGCCTTCTGGGCAAGTGATGTTGAGTTTGAAATCTAAAAGTTTAGCCGCGTGCATGTAAGAATGGCACATATTGTTGCCGTCACCAACCCAGGTTACGGTCTTGCCCTGAATGTCACCACGATGTTCGATATAAGTTTGCATGTCGGCTAACAGCTGGCAGGGGTGAACATCATCAGTCAGGCCGTTGATAACCGGCACCGAAGAATATTCAGCCAGCAGTTCAATTTTTTCATGTTCGAAAGTCCGCACCATGATGCAGTCGACCATGCTGGAAAGTACGCGTGAACTATCTTCGATGGGTTCGCCACGACCTAATTGAGTATCGCGTGGAGAAAGAAATATAGCATGCCCACCAAACTGTGCCATACCCGCCTCAAAGGAAACACGAGTGCGAGTCGATGATTTTTCAAAAATCATCGCCAGCACTTTATTTTTTAGCGGTGCGTAAATTTCACCATTGCGCTGCATAGCCTTGAGTTCGATTGCGCGATGTAGAAGCGCTTTGAACTCGTCGCTATTAAGATCTGTCAGTGTTAAAAAGTGCCGTACCGTCATGAAAACCTCAAGCTGCTTCCTGTTGCAATAAAGTGGTAACAAGCTGCGTTATTTTCTGCACAATGATGTCAGCCTGTTCTTTGCTTAAAATTAGCGGTGGCAATAAACGAATAATGCTGTCCGCCTGAATAGCCAGTAACAAACCTTCTGCTAAAGCTTTGCTGAATAATTCAGTGCAGGCTTGATTGAGTTCAATGCCGATCATCAAGCCTAGCCCACGTACTTCGCGAACCCCTTCGACGTTAGCCAATTCTTTCTGCAGTGCGGCTAATAGATAAGCGCCCATGTCCTTCGCTTTGGCAACCAGTTGTTCTGCCTGCATGGTTTCAATAACAGCCAGACCCGCTGCGCAGGCTAGCGGGTTACCACCAAAAGTAGAACCATGGTTGCCGGGCTTCATTACCGATGCGGCTTTTTCAGAAGCCAGACAAGCACCGATGGGAACGCCGTTGCCTAACGCTTTAGCCAGGGTCATTACGTCCGGTTTAATATGGTTGTGCTGAAAAGCAAACCACTCGCCAGTTCTACCCATGCCAGTTTGAATTTCATCGAGCATCAACAACCATTCGTTCTGGTCACACAATTCTCTTAGTTTATTTAGATAATCAGCATCAGGTATTTGAATGCCGCTTTCACCTTGTACAGGTTCAACCAGTACCGCAACAATATTGCTATTATTTTTCGCGATATTTTCAATCGATTCAATATCGTTATAGGGTGCGCGCACAAAACCCTGTACCAACGGTTCAAAACCCGCCTGTACTTTACGACTGCCAGTGGCACTAAGTGTCGCCATGGTACGACCGTGAAAACTGTTTTCCATAACAACAATGGTTGGCACATCAATGTTCTTTTGATGGCCGTAGAGACGAGCTAGTTTAATCGCAGCCTCATTGGCCTCGGCACCGGAGTTCGAAAAGAACACACGATCAAGACCGGATAGCTGACATAGTTTATCTGCAAGGTTTTGCTGATTCTCGATCTCGTAGAGATTCGAAGTGTGTATCAGCTTATTCGCCTGTTCGGAAATTGCTTTCGCTACCGCGGGGTGAGCATGCCCCAAACCGCATACGGCGATACCGGATAAAGCATCCAGATAGTCATTGCCCTTGCTGTCAGTGAGTACCGCGCCTTTACCAGACTCGAAAGTCACCGGCATAGGTGCGTAAGTGCTCATTATGTGTTTGTTATTAGCCATATTTTTACTACTACATTATTCTTAAAAACCAAAAACGGCGACCTATGGTCACCGCTAAACGACTGATTATACTAGATCTTGTTAGATGTACAAGCGCGTTTATCTCATCCTAAAACGAAGAAAGGCGAGCCATGTGGCTCGCCTTTCCAACTTTACAGTCGGTTTACTTAGAAAGTAAGACCGTGAGCAAAGCCAACCATGCACAGCAGCATAGGGATAGATAATGCTGTATTTGTACGTGAAGCTAGCAGGGCAACTTTCTTCGCCGTAGCAATCTCGTCAGCACTGTGCTCTTTGCCATCCAGACCCAGAATTTTCTTCTGGTTAGGCCAGATAAGCACCCAGACATTGAACAACATGATAGTGCCCAACCAAGCACCCAGACCGATTACGCCCATACTACCAGACAGCATGAATGCATCAATAATGCCCTGCATACCACCACCAACTTGAGCCAGAGCACTAACACCAGTTAACCATGTAACAGCTGCAGCCATGCGGAACCAAAGTAGCGCAGTTGGCGCGAGGTATTTGTTAATCGCCGCTGGGCCTGGGCCACCGTCATTCGCTTCTGCCAATGCTTTGCCTACGCCAGGAACCTGTACGAAGTTGAAGTAGTAAAGTAGGCCAATCCAGACCACGCCGGCTAGAACGTGCAGCCAAACAGTTAAAGATGACATTAAGCCAGCCATACCATTACCCATACCGAATGCAACGGCCAGAGCAAGGATAAAACCAACGGCTATCGTGCCTTTGATTGTCAATAAAGGGTTCATGTGATTTCCTCAGTGTTTTGTATGAATTACTGGGCGCTAAAGATAGGGTATATGAGTATATAATGCAACTCTAAATCGGAATAATTATCATTTGACGCGCTAAAAATGTCGATATAAATCAATAATATCCATATGGCTTGAGGTGTTATTGGGTATTATGCGGCGCACTTATGCCCATGAGAAAATGCGTCGCTTAAATAGTGGTGCATCCTCAACATTGGCGCCCACGTCGGAGCATGGGAACCATGGGTAATTTAACCTACCCCCACTCCAAAGCCCCGCCAGTTTGATATTCCGTAACCGTCGTTTCAAAAAAGTTTTTTTCTTTTCTCAGATTAGCCTGTTCATCTAGCCAGCCCAGTCTATTTTCTGCGCCGGGGAAGGGAGCTTCCTGTTTTAACTGTTTTGCGCGTCGATTGGCGATGTAGCGGAATTGTTCGATGTGGTCTTCAGCGCAGTAACCGAGTATTGGGTCGCGCAAAATATAGTGGGCGTACTGGCTTTCGGCGGCTTCGGCTTCCTGCCACATGTCGGAAATAGCTTTGGGATCAAGTTTGACGTTGTTTTCAAGAATGATCTGGTTGACGGTTCTAATGCCAAAAGAGCAGTGCAAAACTTCATCGCGCATGATGTATTGCAGTTGTTCAGCAGTGCCGGTCATGAGCCCGCGGCGTTGCAGGGCGAAGATGGGGCTAAAGCCGTTGTAGAACCAGCAGCCTTCAAAAATACCAGCGAAGAACTGGTAGGACATAACGAAGTCTTCCAGGTCGTCCTTGTTTTTTAAATTTATATCGGTGCGCAATACAGAATTTATTTTTTTATTAGCTAACTGAATCTTTTGATTGATTTCTGGCACGACGCGATAGCGATTATAAATTTCACCCTGGTCAAGGCCGATGGATTCTATGCAGTGCTGGTAAGTCCAGGTGTGCAGGGCTTCCTCAAACACCTGTCTGGCCTGATAGATTTGTAATTCCGGTGCGGTCATTTTTTCCATGACAGCGAGGCCAATATTGCGCATGGCTAAAATGTCAGAAGTCGTCAGGTAGGAAAGCACATTTTCGTAGACGTGTTTTTCTTCCAGCGTTAAACGGTGCTGGTAGTCGTGCAAATCTCTCGACATGCTGATGTCCAGCGGTGTCCAGTGATTACGATTGGCGTTTAAAAAGAACTCCCATGCCCAGGGGTATTTGAATGGTGCGAGTTGGTTGATGTCAGTCGAACCATTGATTACGCGCTTGTCATCGGCGCGAACCGGTTGCATACTGATTCGCATGGTATTCGAATCATGCTCGATTTTTTCTACAACGGGGTTTACTTCTTGAGTAGGTGGCGCAATAGTATTTGGCTGACCTGAAAAACTCGCCAGTGGATTGTCCCAATTTAGCATTTTTATTTCTCTCTTTTAATTATTGGCAGGCTTCGCATTCAGGATCGAGAATGGAGCAGACTTTAGGCGCGTTGTCGGTTTCTGTTTGCGTCACATTTTTTTCGACGTGAGTCGCACCAATGGAACGCAGGTAGTAAGTGGTTTTTAAACCACGAACCCAGGCCAGTTTATAAAGCTGATCAAGTTTTTTTCCTGAGGCATCGGCAAGATAAAGATTCAAACTTTGAGCCTGATCAATCCATTTCTGCCTGCGTGCACCTGCTTCGATCAACCAACGAGAATCTATTTCAAAAGCAGTGGCATAGAGTGATTTTATTTCTTCAGGAATGCGATCAATATTTAAAACAGAACCATCGTAATATTTCAAATCGTTAACCATGACCTCGTCCCACAGATTATTTTCTTTGAGCGTGTGTACAAGGTAAGGATTGACCACGGTGAACTCCCCCGATAAATTCGATTTCACATAAAGGTTTTGATAAATCGGTTCGATGGACTGACTAACGCCGCAAATATTTGAAATGGTCGCCGTGGGTGCAATGGCCAGACAATTACTGTTGCGCATGCCTTGCTTGAGGATTTGTACTCGCAGACTGTCCCAGTCTAAAGTGCTGCTGGTATCGCAATCAATATAATTGTCGCGCTCTTCAATCATCTGGTTGCAGGAGTCCAGGGGCAGGATTCCCTGGCTCCATAAGGAGCCATCATAGCTGGCATATTGACCGCGTTCGGCAGCCAAATTTGAAGATGCCTGTATCGCGAAATAGCTGACCGCTTCCATGGAGGTGTCGGCAAACTCAATAGCAGCTTCGCTGTTATAGGCGATGCTGAGCTTGTACAGCGCATCCTGGAAGCCCATGATACCTAAACCAATCGGGCGATGGCGTAAGTTGGAATTTCTTGCTGCAGGTACCGCGTAATAATTGTAGTCAATCACATTGTCTAACATGCGAATGGCAGTGGTAATGGTTTTTTCTAATTTTTCTAAATTTAAACCGTTGTCATCGATGTGAGCGGCAAGGTTGACCGATCCTAAATTGCAAACAGCAATCTCGTTATCGTTGGTGTGCAAGGTGATTTCTGTGCAAAGGTTTGAGCTGTGTACCACACCAATATGTTGATTGGTGTAACGAATGTTGCAGGGGTCTTTGAAGGTTATCCAGGGATGACCGGTTTCAAATAACATGCCCAGCATTTTTCGCCAGAGGTCGAGTGCATTCACGGTTTTAAATAACTTAACTTCACCGCGCGCGGCTTTTTCTTCATAAGCGACATAAGATTTTTCAAAATCATTGCCGAAGAGATCATGCAGCTCGGGTGCTTCTTCCGGAGAAAATAATGTCCATTCTTTTTCTTCGGCAACGCGCTTCATAAACAAATCGGGAATCCAGTTCGCGGTGTTCATGTCATGGGTACGACGACGGTCATCGCCAGTGTTTTTACGAAGCTCTAAAAAATCTTCAATATCAATATGCCAGGTTTCGATAAAGGCGCACATCGCTCCTTTTCGTTTACCGCCCTGATTTACTGCTACCGCAGTGTCATTGGCAACTTTTAAAAACGGCACCACGCCCTGTGATTGTCCATTGGTGCCTTTGATGTGTGAGCCAAGACCCCTAACGCGTGTCCAGTCATTGCCCAGGCCACCAGCAAATTTAGATAGCATGGCGTTGTCTTTTAAAGATGAAAAAATACCGTCCAGATCATCAGGTACGGTGGTCAGGTAGCAGGAAGATAGCTGAGGGCGCAAGGTGGCTGAATTAAACAGTGTGGGTGTCGAGCTCATGAAATCGAAAGAAGATAGCAGTTTGTAAAATTCAATACTGCGTTCTTCACGATTAATTTCATTGCTGGCAAGCCCCATGGCGACGCGCATAAAAAAGGCCTGTGGCAGTTCAATGCGAATATCACCCTGATGAATAAAGTAGCGATCATAAAGTGTTTGCAATCCAAGATAGGTAAATTGCTGATCTCTTTCAGGCATGATGGCGGCGGCTAATTTATCTAAATCATAGCGCAGTAATTCACCATCGAGCAGTTTAAGCTCAACGGATTTCTTTAGGTAATTTTTAAAATAATCAGCATAAAGTTCGACCATTTCCGCCTGACTTGCTGACTGCTCATAACCATAAATAAAACTCAGTGCTTCCTGACGTAGTGAGTTGAGTAGTAAGCGTGCAGATACCTGTGAATAGTTCGGTTCACGGTCAATCATGCTGCGCGCACTCATAATCAGGGTGAGATATAAATCATCTTCCGACATGCCTTCATAAATACCACTGAGTGTTGCCTGAAAAATTTGCGCGGCATCAACGTAGTCGAGACCAATCACCGCTTCATCAATAATTTGTTGCAGGCGGATTTGGTCCAGTGGTTTTTTTGAGCCATCTTTGTAATTGATGTTAATGACGTTCTGCGTACCGGTAGATTCAACCTCAGTAGCGCGCTGCTGGGCATGTTGCTCTCGATACAGCACATAAGCGCGAGCAACTTTTTGTTCGCCATTGCGCATCAGGGCTAACTCAACCTGATCCTGAACATTTTCTATGTGTACTGTGCCATCTTCTGGCAGGTGCCGAAGCAGCGCATCCATGACCTGTTTGCTCAGTGACTCCACTGTTTCATGAACTCGACTGGATGCGGCGGCAGTGCCGCCTTCAACGGCAAGAAAGGCTTTGGTCAGGGCGATGACAATTTTGCTGCAATCAAATTCGGTTTGCTTGCCATTGCGTCGAACGACACGTGCAATAGCAGGCGTAATGTTGGTATGGACGTAACGTTCAGGCGAAATTACAGGGGCGGTAGTCAGCTCGGCGCTGGCTGCTGGAGTGTTATTTTGCATGGCTTCCTCTGGCAATTGAGGGGTCTAATGTCGGAGCCAGAGGGAAAAGCGCGTGGAAAGAAACGGCTTTCCACCCTGAGCCTTAACGCGAGACCCGGATGTTATTTTCAAAATAGATGCAGGTAATCGGACTGAAGGGGAAACCCCTAACACCGTTGCGCGACAGTTCCGGATTTAAACCGGATTCCCCCGCATCTATAGCTTTATGAAATGGCACATATAGTGCTTATCAAAATGTGGGGCACAAGATAATGTAATTTGAGCAAAATAACAAGCGTTTTTCAAAAATAAGAATGATGAGTTATTCTGTTCCATTATTTAAACGGGCCACGAATGGTTAATCTATAAGTATTGCTATGTTATAGAATACAACTGAGAGTTGTTACGATCATTGAACTCCTTTTTTTATACAATCAGAAAATAGAAGTGAAAAAATTATGTGCGGCATTTGCGGTGAATTAAGATTTGATAATACCTCCCCTAATCCGGATCGTATCGAACAAATGAAAACAAAGCTGGAGCAGCGCGGTCCCGATAGCGAAGGCAGTTATTTTAATGACGCTATCGGTTTAGGTCACCGTCGTCTGGCGATCATCGACTTGTCCAACAAGGCTGCCCAGCCGATGGTGGATGAGGACAAAGGTGTTGCGCTGGTGTTCAACGGCACTATCTATAACTACCCCGAGCTTAGAAAAGAATTGCAGGGTTTGGGGTATGAATTCAAATCCTCCGGTGATACCGAAGTTATTTTAAAAGCCTTTATCGAGTGGGGCGCAGATTGTTTGCAGCGCCTGCACGGTATGTTTGCTTTTGCGATATGGGATGCGTGCAAAAAAGAATTGTTGGTCGCGCGTGATCGCGTGGGTATCAAGCCACTTTATTTTTCACAGACCGATCAGCGCCTGTTGTTTGCTTCCAATACGCAGGCATTAATTCATGCGGACAATGCTATCGATAAAAATATCGACGCCGCTGCTTTGCATAATTTATTTAGTCTGCACGCCGTGGTTCCTGCACCACGCACGATATTAAAAGGTATTCGAAAAGTTAAGCCTGCACACTATATGGTGTTCAAGCAGGATGGTCGTGTTGAAGAAAAGCGTTACTGGACGCTGACCGCAAAACGCCCCGATAAAAAAATGTCTGAACAGGACTGGGTGGAAGCGGTTCGCACTTCGCTGAAAAAATCTGTCGAGCGCCGAGTAAAAATCGCTGATGTGCCTGTTGGAGTGTTGTTGTCAGGCGGTATCGATTCGAGTTTGTTAGTGGGTTTGTTAGCCGAGGCCGGTGCCAAAGATTTAAAAACATTTTCTGTCGGCTTTGAGGATCAGCCAGAAGAAAAAGGTAATGAGTTTGAATATTCTGATGCGGTAGCTGAACACTTTAATACCGAACATCATCGTTTTTTAGTGCCCAATAGTCATGTGCTACCCAAATTACCGGAAGCCTTCGCGCACATGGCCGAGCCAATGTTTGGTCAGGACGCCGTCGCGTTTTACCTGCTTTCTGAAGTTGTCTCCAAAGAGGTGAAAGTGGTGCAAAGCGGGCAGGGTGCTGACGAAGTTTTTGGTGGCTACTTTTGGTATCCACGTATGCACGAATCGACCACGCCGGGTATAAAACGTTTTTCTGATGAATATTTTGACCGTGATCACGATGAATATCTGGAAACTGTCAATAGTCGTTTCCACGGCGAAGATGTTACTTCACAGATGATGGCCGATTTGCTGGATGGTATAGAAGCCGATGAATATTTAGATCGTGTACTGGCTGCCGATGTCACCACTTTAATTGTCGACGATCCGGTCAAACGTGTTGATAACATGACCATGGCCTGGGGACTGGAAGCACGTGTGCCATTTCTCGATCAGGAATTAATCGAGCTGGCAGCGACCATGCCTCCAGAAATGAAATTACCCAATGGCGGTAAACATGTGCTTAAAGAAATGTCGCGCGGTTTTCTACCGGACAGCGTGGTCAATCGCACAAAAGCCTACTTCCCCATGCCAGCACTCAAATACGTGCGTGGCGAATTTCTGGAATTTATGAAAGAAATTTTATTCTGCGATGCCGCTCGACAACGCGGTCTGTTCAATCCAGCTTACGTCGAAAAGCTGATGAAAAATCCTGAAGATTATTTGACACGATTACAGGGCAGTAAGTTGTGGCATTTGGCTGCGCTGGAACTTTGGTTACAACAGAATATTGATACTTGATCGAATTTAGTTTTTCATTACTTTACAGGATTCCTTTATTTATTTAAGGGGATTGATCAATATGCAGCTATACTTCCGATATTGATCTATTGTTGAGCGCGGTGACTAATGTTGCTAAAAGTAGAAATGATACTTATTTGCGTTTTGTTTTCGGCAGAGCTGTGGGCCGAGACGAAGCCGGTCGCGCCAGAAAGTATTCCAGGTGCGATTACCGTTAGTGCAGAAGAAGTAATTGAACTGATTCTAATTAATTCTGACCTGATAGTTGTTGATTCACGCAAAAAAACCGAATATGCAAAGGGACATATTGAAGGTTCTATTAATATTTTAAATACTGATATGCAGCATCAGGATCTGGAGATGGTTGCACCAGATAAAGCTAAACCCATTCTTTTTTATTGTAACGGTATGCGATGCTTACGAAGTTCTGATGCTGTTGCCAAGGCGCTGGAATGGGGCTACAAAAACCTTTTCTGGTTTCGAGGCGGCTGGAATGAGTGGACGGAAAAACGGCTACCTGTGATTAGTGAGTAATTACGGTTCTACCTATGCTGATTTTTAGTTTCAATCTCTTCTTACTCTATTTTCTAAATTCATGCGAATAGAAAAATTCTCTATTAAAACAGTTACGATATTCATCTTTATGATGATCGCTATAGTTGCGATTACGTTGTCCCTGTTCGCGGGGAACTATTTCAGAAAATCGGCGCTGGACGCACAAATAGTCAGTTTGTCTCGCGTTATCGAAGTAGCATCGCAGGAAATGCTTAAGGCTACCCGTGGTTATACTTTTGATTTTGGTATGAAACTGGGCAATAGCATCGAGCTGGTTGAGGCTATTGCAGTTGTTGGTCAGGCTGGTGGTCATGAGGCGCTGGTTGCTCTGCTCGATGACCCTTTTGTCAATGGCTTCGTTGGTGTTTCAAATGTGAACATGGTTGGGCTTCGAGTTTACGATCTTGAATTGCATTTACTTGCAGAGAGTAGTCGAGGCGTATCTGGACTTGATAAAAACCTGACGCCTTATCTTGGAGGGATTCTCAGGCAGCGTGAAGGTGTTGAACGTTTGAAAGCGGTCGATGGGCTCTGGGCTTCGGCTCTTGGGCCATTGTATTCAACGGTGGTGCCAGTCGGTGGTTTGCGATTACACGGTTATCTGGAGGTAATCGTTGATCCTGTGTTCAATCTTCCTGATATCGGCAAGATTACTCGAACACCGGTTAATGTTTTTTCAATCGATGGCAAGTTAGTGAGCTCGGGTAAGCAGGAAAGTATTACCGGGTTTTTGCCGGTTGAATATGAGATGCTGACCTCAGATGGCCTGCCTGCGTTCAGTGTGGTTGGTTATGAGAATGTTGAAAAGCTGAATCAGGAAATGGAAGAGACGAAGATCGTAACTATTAGTGGTTTTTTATTGTTATCGATGGTGACCTTATTATTTGCCCTGTGGTTATTTAATCGTTTTCTATTTGTGCCTGTAAGTCGAATGACGCGGGACATGGCGCGTATGGCTCAGGGTGAACTCGATCAGGATGTGAATAAAACTGGCTTGAGTGAATTTTATAAACTGGCGTCGAGTTTTAATTCAATGGCGAATCAGGTCAGGGCGAGAACTAATGAACTCATGGACTCACAAAACCGATTGTTACAGCTACTTGACCTGGATGATAGCGCTATCCTTTATTTCGGTAGTGAAAATGATGTCGTTTATTTTAACCGAAGTGCAGTAAATTTATTCGGCTACTCAAATGATGAAATGAGTGACATGGATTCAAAAGATCTATTTTCTGATGATATTGAGCGTTTGATCAATGACTCAGTTTTCCAGAAACAGCGGGCTGAGTTGCACTGTGTGCGTAACGATGGTGAGAAGGTTAAGTGTATAGCTGTTATTCATGTGCTGGACGCGATGGGGGATTCAGGTTTTGCTATAGCGCTGAATCCAGTGACGAATGAAGGTCGCGATATTCAAAAGATGGAAGTGGTCGAGGAATCACTCAATAGTATATTAGAACTGGCCAGGAAAAATCCTGGTCTGATGATGGGGCCGCTGGGGTCGTTGTATTCAGAATCAGATGATGAGAAGTCCGTGTTGCGCGAGCAATGTGTCAATATCATGTGTACCGCATTGGCCTGCTGGGAGCATGATCTGGGTAGAAATAAGCTGGATCTGGCCGAAGACAGTAAAATCTGGCAGGTTTATCTCGATAAATCGACACCCACGACCCGGACGCTGGATAAGTACCTGAATATCGATAGTTGTCCGAAAAATCCTCGTAGTCAACGTGTCATTGATACTGCCGAGTTTGTCTTAAGGGAAATGGGTTCAAAGGCCTCAGAAGCTCAGGTCAAACTGCAGGCCATGCTGAAAGAATTACGTTTACTCATCTCAAGGATGAAAGTTAAAAATAAATAACGCTATTATTTAGTGGTTATTCTTATTTGTACATCTCAATTTTTTCATTGCTGGGCGTTTCACTCCTACTAGATTTCTCACTTGTTATTTTTCGTCAAAACATGAATTTAACATTTTTTAAGATATTGAAACAAAAGGATATTGTGCTCTTTTTAAATGCACGATTTTTGACGAACAAATAGCTGTAAATTTTCCTGACATTTGTTTATTTTGGTTGCCGACATTAAACAAATCCTGTCTGCCGTTTCGACATGATTAGTCATAAATGAAATTAAATTATGGAGTCAAAATGAGATGAAAAATAAAATTGAAAATAATGGTATTGGGCGATGGGTGAAAAAAGCACTGTGTGGTGGTGCCATGTTAGGTCTGGCTATGACTATGGGCGCTACTTCAGCTATAGCGGCTGAAGATGGTGCTGCCAGAAGTCATGGTTTTGGCTCTATGACACCTTTCAGTCGCGTTGCTAAGGTGCCTGTAGTTAGGGTGAAAGGTGAAATTGACTATAAAGCAACTTACGCCAAGGCGCGTGCGGCATCTCTAGCTATCGCAACTTATGTAGCAAGAATCAAAGAAGCTGATACGCTGGGTAGTGATGTAATTAAAGGTATCGACTGGAAACTGGGTGGCACGAGTGAAGAGTGTCTTACAACTCGAGTCTGTTCAGATGAAGAAATTGATCATAATGTATTGATGATCCCGTCACCTGATCCTATTGATCCTACTGATGCGACTTATGTAGAAACTGGTGTTGTTACTAAATCCAATACTAAAAAAGGTAATGTGGTTGAGTTCTGTAACAAGAAATATGCATCTATGGCGATGGGTGTAGCACCAATTATTGATACTCGTCCTGTAGTTAATGGCTGGGCACATGCACCAGCACTGCCTTGTGAAGTTTCTGTTTGGAATGATGATCAGCACATTTATGTCGATATGCTTGATCCATCAGCAATTTTTACCTTGTTCTTTAGTGATGTTTTATTCAGTGCAGACATGCAGGATCCTGCATTTGCTGAAGCACTATATGCAATGCCTCCTCAGGTGAAAGCAGAGATTGTTGCTATTATTCATGCGGCTTTAGCTGACTTTGACCCGGATACAAAAGCGATGGATCAGAAGATTGGTCCTGTATACAACTCTATTGAAGACATCATCGCGGTAGTCGATGCTTCACCTCTGGATTCTCCTTTCTTGCATATGGTTTATACCAAGCAGGATGGTGGTGTATTTACCGACGCTGAATCAAAAGCGGTGGCTCAGACTATTATCAATACAATGAGTATTCATGGTAATGCCGATGCAGGTACTCACCCAACTGTGATTAATGAAGCGGGTGATACTCTTGATAGCATCCTGAGTCCTAAATCTAGCTGGCGTTCCGCACGTACTGCACCAATTACTATTCCAGGTAAGAATCACATCATCGAAGCCTGTTCACCCAAGTACGCCAAGATGGCAATGGGAACAGGTTTACATCATGTGAATGCGCTGCCTTGTGAAATCACTGTTAAGACTATCGATAGTGGTAATAAGCTAGTAATAAGCTATCTGGATCCAGCTTTTATGCTGGGTGCGATGTTTGCAGACATTTCAGAAGAGGATCAGGCTAAATTTGGTGCGATTCCGGGTCTTATCAATGATGACTTACAGGCGGTAGTAAAAACTGCACTGGATGTGAATCTAGGTATCGCTCTGAATGCGCCAGTACGTAAAGTTATCAATATGCTTCCGTAATCAGCTTTGATGAGTTAGTTAAATGACCCCTGGTATATTTGCAAAGTGCATCTGTAAGTGACCAGGGGTTTATTTTTTTTGTGTTTTAGGTGGGAATAATTATGTCTAAGTTGATGGTTGGTTTTTTTACCATATTGTTGCTGGGTATCGGTCTGCAGGCCAGAGCAGTTGATTATATATTGCCAGATCTGGATGGGCAGATGCAGTCGCTGGATCAGTACAAAGGTAAGTGGCTTATCGTTAATTACTGGGCTACCTGGTGTGGTACCTGTTTAAAAGAACTGCCTGATCTTATTTCATTGCACGAAGAGCATATGGATGGCGATATTGTTGTTGTTGGAATTAATTTTGAGACAATCAGTAATGAAAGACTAAAAACATTCGTTGCCAAACATTCAATTCCCTATACGATTTTGCGCACTGAGCCAGTGCCAATGACACCACTTGGACCAGTACCCGCGTTGCCAGCAACTTATATTATCGACCCTGGTGGGAAAACAGTAGCAGGTGAGGTTGGTATTGTGACCCAGAAAAACCTGGAAGATTATATAGAAGGGAGAAAAGTGGTTAGTGACTCTGTCACGATTAAGACCCAGTTAAATGGCGATATTAAAAGTTAAAATCGACCCGATTTACTGATATCTCCTTAAAGAAACCGAGTGATATATCTCTCTTGAAATCGTTAGAATGATCCCCATATAGCAGTAACCATTAGAATTAAGAGACGAGGTATTGAATGGACGTTTTAGACAGAATCGACGAGCAGGTAAAAGGCAACGCAGTGATGATTTACATGAAGGGTACGCCACAGTTCCCACAGTGCGGGTTTTCTGGTCGTACCGTAGAAGCATTGAAGCAGGTCGGTAAAGAGTTTGCTTACTGTAATGTGTTAGCTGACCCTGAGATTTTTGAAAATCTGCCTCGCTATGCAGACTGGCCAACATTCCCTCAGGTTTATGTGAATGGTGAGTTGATTGGCGGTTGTGATATCACGCTTGAGATGTTCGAAAATGGTGATCTTAAGAAAATGATTGATGAGGCCTCAGCGGCTTAGTTAGTTATATTTCATTGTTGAGCTAATTTTGAAATAGCTCAATAAAAAAAGCCACCGTAAGGTGGCTTTTTTTATGTTGATTTTGAATGCCGATATAATTAGCTAATAATGCTGTTATCACCCTGGGCTATAGCTTTGGTTAGGTTGTTTTGAGTCAGTTCCAGCATTTCTGTAGAGCTGATGGCTTTGTCACTACCATTGTAATAATGTACGCCAATTGAGCCGGATATTTTGTGATCATTATTTTCAGTTTTGAAGGGGCGCTGATTAATCGCGGCCATAATTCTATCCAGGGCGTTCATTTTGAATGAGCCAATCTGTGTATGGTTCATGACAATACCGAAAATGTCGTTATCCAGTCGGGTAATAACGTCTGTGGGCCTAACGGTACGGCGTAAGCGGCGGTACATACTAACCAGAATCTCATTTTTTTCGGCTGTGCCTGCGTCATCTTCGATTTGACCAAGATTGTTTAGCTTGATCATCGCCAGGCAGATACCACCATTCCGGGTCGATGCTTCTTCAAGATTAGCGTCCAGTTCTGAAATCAACATGCGTTCATTACCTGCACCCGTGACATCATCGATGAGGGCTGATTGCTGCAGGCGTTGAATGGTTTTCTCCATCTGACGCGAAGTTTCAAGAATATCATTCTGCATCACCGAAATACGGGCTGCGGCACTAACACGGGCTGCCAGCTCATGAGGATTTGGCGGTTTGCGTAAATAGTCATCGACGCCATGTTCAAAGGCTTCAACCAGAAACTCGATGCCTTCGTTGGCGGTGAATAAAATAATGGAAGTATAAATACCCTTTTCTTCATCATTCTGACGAATGCGATCGGTCAGTTCCAGCCCGTCCATTTCGGGCATCATCCAGTCAGCAAGGACTACGTCAGCAGGTTTTTCTTCAAGCATTTTGAGTGCTTCGAAGGCGCTATCAGCTAGTCTGACACCAGTGTAACCGGCTTTTTTTAGTGCAGATTTAACCACGATTCGGCTAAATTGCAGGTCGTCAACGATAATAATGGATAGGTCTTGGTCGGTCATGTATGTGTTTCTTTTTTGTTTTCTAGCAAAGCCTATTGCTGGCTAGCGGGTATTAGTCCCTTAATAGTCTCTAAATAATAACGGTTTTTGTTCGCATAACAAAGCCATGATTATTATATAGGATATTAGCTCCAAACTGGGCCAGATGTGTCGTTCCAGCGATTAACGATGGCGCAGAATAGTTCTGCTGTTTGCTTGGCATCATAGAGCGCTGAATGCGCCTGCTCAGTATCCCAGGGTAAGCCGGCAGCCTGTGCTGCTCGCGAAAGTACCGTTTGGCCATATGCTAAACCTGCCAAGCTGACGGTGTCGAAGACGCTGAAAGGATGAAATGGATTACGACCAACTCTGGCCCTTGTCGCTGCGGCATTAATAAAATTCAGATCCATGATGGTGTTATGGCCGACCATGATGGCGCGGTGGCAGCCATTTTTCTTCATGCATTTGTTGGTGAATTTAAACAGAGCGCGAATCGCATCTTCCTCGGGCTTGGCCATGCGAAATGGATGATAGGGGTCGATACCATTAATTGCCATTGATTCGGGGTGCATAATGGAACCTTCAAAAGGCTCGACGTGGCAGCTGTATTCATCATCAAGACTGAGATGCCCGTCGTCATCCATCTTTATATTGACCGCGCCGATTTCAAGCAGGGCGTCTTTATTCTGGTCGAAACCACCGCTTTCGATATCAACGATGACGGGCAAAAAGCCACGAAAACGCTGCGACATCAATGGTTTATCTGGATCAGGGGTAGGCATTATTAAATTAATTTCCAGTTAAGTGTTTCGCCAGCCATCATCGGAATCAGCGTCTCACCGTTTGCTAACGGGTAGGCGTCAGGAATAACCCAGGGTGTTCTTTCCAGTGTGATGGTTTCGGTGTTGCGACTCAGACCGTAAAAATCAGGGCCATTAAAGCTGGCAAAGCCTTCCAGCTTGTCCAACGCGTTCATTTCTTCGAAGGCGGTGGCGTACATTTCGATGGCCGCGTGGGCAGAAAAAATACCGGCGCAACCACAGCCACTTTCTTTTTTATCCTTGGCATGTGGTGCGCTGTCGGTACCGAGGAAAAACTTATTGCTACCTGAAGTCGCCGCATGTAATAAAGCCTGCCGATGCTGTTCACGTTTAAGTACCGGCAGGCAGTAATTATGGGGGCGCATACCACCCTTGAACATGGCATTTCTATTTAATAGTAAATGTTGGGGTGTAATGGTGGCGCCAATGGTGAGGCCAGTGTTGAGAACAAAATCGACTGCGTCGGCGGTGGTGATGTGCTCGAAAACAATTTTTAATCTGGGAAAGCGATTCATCAAAGGCATCAGCACCTGGTCAATGAAAGCCGCTTCACGATCAAATACATCGATAGCAGGGTCGGTGACTTCACCGTGAACGAGCAGTGGTAAGCCGGCTTCTTCCATAGCTGCGAGTGCATCGTCACACTTTCTTATGTCGGTGACACCGGCTGATGAGTTAGTGGTAGCTCCAGCAGGGTAAAGTTTGACCGCTTTAACAAAACAGCTTTTTTCTGCCAGGATGATTTCCTCGGCGCTGGTATTGTCGGTTAAATACAGTGTCATCAATGGCTCAAAGTCACTGTCGCCGATGGCATGAACAATGCGGTCGACATATTCAACCGCCTGTTTGACGGAGGTGACTGGCGGTTGCAGGTTAGGCATAACAATCGCGCGGGCAAACTGTTGTGCGGTATAAGGTGCTACGTGGTTGAGAACATCACCATCACGGAGATGTACGTGCCAGTCATCGGGACGGGTTATTTGCAATTGAGTCATGGTTTCGAGAAGATTGTTATACTTTGCGTATTATGCACTAATGTTCAGGGTACCTCTATTAATTCAAGCATTGTTCTGGCAACGCCAAAAAATTAGCATCAAGGCAGTCTTTACAATGAATGACTAGTCCTTCATAAAAAGGGTAACGCAGAGGCTGGTTTTTTGGCTAAGCCCCGAAGGGCGAATCTTCAAATCCCCATCTTCGTTGTTGTGTCCCTTGCGAAGGGAATAACCATTCGCAGCAGAACATGTCTAGAATATGGGGGTTGAAGATTCGCAGAACAATACTGGAATTAATAGAGATACCCTTAATTACTGTTATCCAAAAATATATATTAATGTTGCTATGACCGTTGCTCAAACAATTATACTCATGCTGTTATTAAAGACAGCACCTCAGGATTTACCCTATTCAATAAGCTTGATGGGGCGGCTAATTTTTCTCTATTTCATTAGTGGAATTGTTGTCGTAGTGGGTCTGGTAGAGCCATCGCTGGCCATAGGGCGAATGCTATTGAATATTGGCATAATATTGGTTTTTAGTTATGTGGTTTTATCTTCATTAAATTTGAGCACACGTTTTGTGCAAATGGTCACGGCATTGGTTGGCACAGGTATAGTCTTTAATTTACTGGCCTGGCCAGTATTGAGTTACGGTGATATGGAGAAGGAATCGGCTGCAGCCATACAAATATTATCGATGTTTGTATTGATGTTGATCAGTTGGGAGATACTGGTAACCGCGCATATTTTACGTAACGCACTGTCTACAAAAATGACCCAGGCGGTAATTTTATCGATGGCTTTGTTTTTTGTTACATTGACACTTTCACAACTGGTTTTGCCGGAGTCTTCTTCCTGATGCATATTCATATTCTTGGTATCTGCGGCACCTTCATGGGAGGCATTGCGGTGCTGGCCAGGCAGGCCGGGCATACCGTCAGCGGTTCGGATGAAAATGTTTACCCACCCATGAGCACGCAGCTGGAAGAGCAGGGCATTACGCTCAGCGTCGGTTACAAACCGGAAAATATTCCTGCCGATGTGGATCAGGTGGTGGTTGGCAACGTTATGTCACGCGGCAATCCGGCGCTGGAATTTGTCATGAATCGTAATCTGCCCTACACCTCGGGGCCGCAGTGGCTGGCCGAAAATGTATTGAAAGATCGCTGGGTGCTGGCAGTGGCCGGTACCCACGGTAAAACCACGACTTCGTCGATGCTGGCGTGGATACTGGAATACGCAGGCATGACCCCCGGATTTTTGATTGGTGGTGTGCCGGGTAACTTCGGTTTGTCGGCGCGATTTGGCAATGAACCTTTTTTTGTCGTCGAAGCCGATGAATACGATACCGCCTTTTTCGATAAACGTTCCAAGTTTGTACACTATCGTCCGCGCACCGCCATACTGAATAACCTTGAATTTGATCATGCCGATATTTTTGAAAATCTTGATGCCATTAAAAAACAGTTTCATCATCTGGTACGTACCGTGCCGGGGCGTGGTTTACTGGTGGTTAATGGTAGCGACAAAAATTTAGACGACGTTTTACAGCAAGGCTGCTGGTCACAACGTGAGAGTTTTTCACTGGATGGTGATCAATGGTCAATCAGCAATGTTTCGGACGACGGTAAAAGTTTTGATGTCTATCTCGATGGCAAAATAGAAGGTACTGTGAAGTGGGATATGAACGGTTCACATAATCGCATGAATGCACTGGCCGCAATCGCCGCCGCACGACACGCTGGTGTGCCAACGACGCATGGTTGCGAGGCCATGGCTGAATTCAAAGGCATCAAGCGTCGCATGGAAATACGTGGTGTTGCGCGTGGCATTACCGTTTATGATGATTTTGCGCATCATCCCACAGCCATCGAAGAAACACTGGCAGCGATGCAGGAAGTCGCCAAAGGTGGCCGTGTGCTGGCGGTACTGGAACCACGCTCCAATACCATGCGCATGGGTGTGCATCAGGATAGCTTGAGTAACTCATTGCAGGCCGCCGATGCCATTTATCTGTATCAACCCGAAGGCATGGACTGGGCTTTGCATGAAGTCTCGCAGCAATCAGAAAAACCCGCGCAGGTTTTTGATCAGGTCGAAAAAATTATTCAGAAACTTTGTGCCGATGCCAAAGACGGTGATCAAATCATCATTATGAGCAATGGTGGTTTTGAATCCATCCACACTAAATTATTAACCGCTTTAGAGCAGTAGGGTTTTGTATGTCCAGTAACAATTCATCACAACCCACCATCGCGTTAGGCATCACCGGCGCTTCCGGTGTGCAATACAGTTTTCGATTGCTGGAGCAGTTATTAAAAGCCGACTGTAAAGTTTATTTAATGATCAGTAAAGCAGCGCAGGTGGTCATTGGTATGGAAACTGATTTATCTTTGCCGGGGCGTGTTTCAGATATTCAAAAATGCCTAAGCGAAAAATATCAGGCTGCTGAAAATCAGCTGCAGGTTTTTGGCGAAGACGAATGGACAGCGCCAGTTGCCAGTGGTTCTAATAATGTAAAAGCCATGGTGGTTTGTCCCTGCTCCATGGGCGCATTGTCAGCCATTGCCTGCGGAGCGAGTAACAATCTGTTAGAACGTGCTGCCGATGTCATGTTGAAAGAACGCAAGAAACTTATCATCGTGCCACGTGAAACACCGTATTCAGATATTCATTTAGAAAATATGCTCAAGCTTTCAAGAATGGATGCGGTGATAGTGGATGCGAATCCGGGTTTTTATAATCAGCCGAAGTCGGTTGATGATCTGGTGGATTTTGTGGTGGGGAAAATATTAGATCAGTTGAAAGTTGGTCATAACCTACAGCCGAAGTGGGGGAATGAAAAGTAGGCCTGCATAAGGAACGTTGCGGGCAATCTGTAACAAACGCAGGGAACGGCAAAAGCCTTATCCCAGTCTACAACTAAAAAATACATGCGTACGATTACGCTACGCTAATCGTACCTACTGCACTCCACTTAGCGCATTGTAATCGTACATAAGGATTCCTTTAAAAGTATTTAGACACATGTTTACCATATTTATGAATACAGGATAAATAGCGAAGTGGCCAGGGTGACTCACAAAAGTCAGCATTCAATGCGGTAAAATTTTTTAATTTTTTCTCAAGGTCATCATATTTATCATAATCATCCTCAAGCGTAATACCCACTTCTTCTAATTTTCTGAGCCACTTATAATCATCATCTGTAATACTATCTGCTTTAGTCCACACAGATAACACTTTCAGATTATTTAACTGTTTCAATAGATGAAAGTCAGTCTTATTTACTGATGGAAGAAACAATTGCTCAGCAACAGGCAGCAATGCTATATCTTCAATCTTAAAATTGCTGGCAAAATTCATTACAGCCAATCTCTTCAGGCTCTTAGAATTTGATAAATCTTTAATAGAATCAATACTAACATTCCAAAAATCCAACCCTTCTAAGGCGGGCAGCTCATTTAAGAAGCTCAATGACTCCGGATCGACGCAATGAAGTATTAGAAACTTTAGGTTTTTTAAATGTTTTACATTATCAATAGATTTAACTCGCCACGGATGATGTGAACTTTGATCATCAATCATCAGGCGCTCTAGGTTTTCTAGTTTATGAAATTCAAATTTGTGATTACCTGATGCCACTGAAATGCTTAAAGCTTTCAAAGAGGCGCATTCATAAATAGAGCCAACATCAAAGTGCTCTTTGGGTTTCGAATCAAAAGAAAGGCATGCAAAGTTTAATTCTTCCAAGAAAGAAGGCATCTTTGAAAGTGATGACGATTTATAATCACCTATTACTAAAGACAGCCCCTTCAAACCATCTAAATTGGAAAGAAAATCAAGATTGTCGACATAATGCTCAATTCTAAGCTTTAGTGTTGATAGCGACTTAATTGACAGCAAAAAATCTAAACAACATTTAGGCTTCTTATCTCTTACATCAAGTAATAGACCAGTAATATGCTTTTTATCTTTAAGTGCAGCAGCATAGTCAAACCCCTTGCAAGTAATGCATAACTTTTTACACGGCAATGATTGTATAAATGATATTAACTCTTTATCAGGCAGAGTCTGGCATCGTTTCTCCCTGTCAATTTCTATAGTAGCTTCTGGAAACTTTAATAATAACTTCTCAACAATTTCCAGATGTTTTTTCTCCCAGTCACCCCAAAATATGTCGATAATAATATGAGATTGAGCAGTACAGGTTGCTACTAATGTATCAAGATCCACTCCATCTATTAATTCAGTATAAGTATCATCTATTTTTAAAGTCGGAGGTTCTTTGGGTATTTCTTCTTTCGTTATTTTACGATCTGGTTTAGATAAATGAGCTTTTAGATATTTTACATTCTCAAGCCATATGTTATATGTCTCTGATTCATTCCAGGATTCACGAAAATCCTCATCAGCCAGGCAATAATTAGAGGCGTCTATCGCTAACACGACGATATCATCAAGCCATTGTTTTCTTGACTTTGCCGCCCAGCGAATTAAGTCACCACTAATATCAGGAACAATATAGCCTTTCCTTAATAGCACAATAGAGGCTGCAGCTATTAAAATATTAATATCGCCTTCATCATTTCTTGTTGATAATGCATTTTTTATAAACGACTCTGACTTTCTTTCAGAGAAATCCAACATAAAGTCTAATGCATCATCATTTTCTAACAATCCCGGTCCCCAAGTGCCCATATAACCTCCTGAATAAGTGTTGTCCTATAATTTAGTACCGTAAATTGGATAGAATGATTTTCAGAAACCCCAACGATATAATTAGTTACGCTACTGGCAGTGAATTATGTTTCAGTAACCCCAAAAACTCCCCAAAAGGCACCGGCCTCGAATACACATAACCCTGCCCATAATCACACCCAAACTCATCCAGTTGCACACTTTCATTTTTTTCTTCAATGCCTTCGGCAATGACTTTCATATTCAGATTTTTTGCCAGCAACGAAATAGTGCGAACAATTTCCATACTGCGTTCATTGCTGAACATGGCATTAACAAACGACTGGTCAATTTTAAGTGTGTCGATGGGAAAGCGGTGTAAATAGCTAAAGCTTGAATAACCGGTGCCGAAGTCGTCAATCGCAATACTAAAACCAGCCGCTTTTAATTTGTTTAAACTTATTTCTGCAAGTTCCGGGTTGGTCATGAGTATGCTTTCGGTGATTTCAAGTTTTATGCAGTCGTTATCTATATCCGCATTTTTGACAGCATTTTCTATATCTGCCATGAATGATTCAGATTCAAACTGTACAGCTGACAGATTGATGCTCATGTAAATATTTTGATGTTTTCTAAATTCATGAGCAGCAAAACAGGCTTGTTCTGTAATCCATTTTCCTAGTGGAATGATTAATCCTGTTTTTTCAGCAAGACTAATAAACTGGTCTGGTGGTGTGAAACCGAGCGTTGGGCTATTCCATCGGATTAGCGCTTCGCAACCGGCGATAGTACCCTGTGGCATATTTACAATAGGTTGATAATAGAGTTCAAACTCATTGTTATCGAGCGCGTTTTTAAGATTATTTTCTTTGGTAATGCTATCGCTGGTCGATTCCAGATCTTTGTTTATATAATCTGCTGCGTGGCTAGAAACCTGTCGATGTGTAATTGCCGTAGCAAGCTTGCTCGAAAGTTTGAGGTATTGCGAAAAAAAACTGCTGATGGTGCTATTTGAAGAGTCGCTTTCGTGTTCTTTTAAGCTCTCAGAAACATCGTGCAGCCGGGCATAAATATCGCGATAACGTTCCAGTACGACCTGAAGCAACATGCGCACAGTAGGGTTGGAGAGTTCGATTTTCTGGGCAATATAATCTCGCGAGATTATTAATAATTCCACATCTGTTTTAGCGATGGCAGTGGCAGATCGAAAATCATTATCGATCAGTGCCATCTCACCAAATAGTTCACCTTTTTCCAATGTGGCGAAGACAGAAGGGGTGCCGTTGATGAGCATCGATAACTCGACTTCACCATTTTGGATAATATAGGCGCAATCACCGGGAGCACCTTGCTGAAAAATCAGTGTGCCAGCGGTAATAGTTCTTGTGAGTCCTGTGTCCATGAGCAGCCTGTTAACCTCTAATCATGAGCTTAGCTGTGAGTATAGACCTAAATGCCGAGCTTGAAAAATAGCTGGTTATGAAGAAAAGATAGCCTGTGCTTTTCCCAGGTCAGCAGGTGTATCGACAGACAGGCTATGAAAATTCTCAATCACAGTCACATGAATATCAATATCATTTTCCAGTGCCCTAAGTTGTTCCAGGCTTTCGGTTTTTTCTAAAGGTGTCTGCTCGGTTTCGGTAATGGCTTGTAGTGTGGCGCGGGTGTAGATGTAAATGCCGATGTGTCCCAGTGCCTGTTCGGGCAGCTCGCCGTTGTGACATAGGGGGATGCAGCTTCTGGAAAAATACAGGGCGTTGCCGTTGTTTTTTCTGACGACTTTGACGGTGTGTGGTTCTTGCATGATTTCTTTGTCGTGAATGTGATGCGCTAGTGTACCCATAGTCGGACTTTGCTGATTAATAAAATCAACAGTGAGTTTATCGATGTGGTCGGGGTCGAGCAGTACTTCATCGCCCTGTATATTGACGAAGACATCAGCATCCGAATGCTGGTTCATGTATTCAGCGATACGGTCGGTGCCGCAGGCACATTCAGTCGATGTCATTACTGCATGATGCCCTGCTTCGATAACCGTATTTAAAATCCTTTCGTCATCGGTTAGCACCACTACATCGTGTAATTGCTTTGCCTGTTTGGCTCTTTCCAGCACATGCAGTACCATGGGTTTGCCTGCGATGTCGCACAGCGGTTTTCCAGGTAAACGGGTCGAGGCGTAACGACTCGGTATGCAGCCTATAATTTTCATATGGTATTCAGAGCCCGTATTTGGTTTATGCTTGTCATATATTAGGGGGGGCGTGCAAAGGTCTCAAGTAATAAATATTAATTTTGCAGAAATAGGAACGACTAATGAATGATTCCAGTTCAAATCTGACCAAATCCTCAACTGGTTTACTTAAACAGGCTGCGGATAGCATCGCTCAGGTTATTTTGGGTAAGGACGATCAAATACGTCTGGCATTAACCTGTCTGGTGGCGCAAGGGCATTTGTTGATCGAAGATACGCCCGGTGTCGGCAAAACTACGCTGGCACATACCATCGCGCAGGTTATGGGGCTGGACTTCCAGCGTATTCAGTTTACCAGTGATTTATTACCCGCCGATATTCTGGGTGCGGCAATTTATAATCGGGAGCAGGCTGCCTTTGAGTTTCACAAAGGGCCGGTGTTTTCCAATTTTATTCTGGCTGATGAAGTTAATCGCGCGACACCTAAAACACAGAGCGCCTTGCTGGAGGCGATGGAAGAACGTCAGGTAACGGTGGAAGGTGAAACGCGCAAGTTGCCTCAGCCGTTCTTCGTCATAGCGACGCAGAATCCGGTGCATCAGCTGGGTACTTACCCCTTGCCTGAATCTCAGCTCGATCGTTTTTTGATGCGTATTCATCTAGGTTATCCCGATAAAAAAGCCGAACGCGAACTTTTACAGGGCGCAGATCGACGTGAGATGATTCAACACCTTCAGCCGGTGCTCAGTGCGGGCAAGTTACTGACAGTACAAAAACAGGCCGCCAAAATTCACGTTGCCGATGCCTTGCTAGATTATATTCAGGCCGTGCTTGAATTCACTCGAAATTCACCGATGTTTGAGTTTGGTTTATCGCCGCGTGGTGGCCTGGCGCTGTTGAATGCAGCACGGGCGCTGGCGTTGATTGAAGGTCAGGAATATGTTTTGCCGGAGCATATTAAATTGGTTATGCCAGCGGTGGTTAATCATCGTCTTGAGGTGTCCAGTGACGAGCTAGGCGAGCAGGGAAAAACGGCTGCCACTTATATTTCCGGTGCGGTACCCATCCCTTAGTTCAGGGGTGGTCACTACGTGAGTTTCAGTTTGTCATTTAAATCATTTTTTCGGTTACCGGATTTCACTCGAAAGCCGGTCTTCAAGTTTATTTCAAAACGTGTCGGGCCTTTTAAAGGTACGGTGGTGCTGGATCGTAGCAGGGTTTATATTTTACCGACAAAAACCGGCTTGATCTTTTTAGTGCTGCTGTTATTGCTTTTGCTTGGTTCGGTCAATTACAGCAAAAGTCTCGGTTATGTACTGACTTTTATTCTGGTCGGTCTGGGTAACGTGATTATGTTTGCCACCTGGAAAAACCTTGCTGGTTTACGACTTCGTGCCGGTGGTTGTTTACCCGTGTTCGCGGGTGAAAAAGCTGTGTTTGCCGTTCAGCTAGAAAGTCCAGATGCACAGATGCGTTATTCGATTGCGGTAACCCATCAGGGGCAGGAGTATGAGGTGGTTGATGTGCCAGTGGGGGCTGTGTCATTGGCGCATTTTGAGGTGGCAACAGTACGACGTGGCGTTCTGGAGGCGGGACGTTTCCGTTTGTGTACCGAGTTTCCGGCGGGACTATTCGTGGCCTGGACGTGGATTGATTTGTCCATGCAGTGTCTGGTTTATCCACGGCCTGCCAGCAAAGCTGAGATGCTTGTTTCTATGTCCAGTGAGGAAGGTGACCAAGCTTTGCATGGCGCTGGTTTGGAAGAATATTCAGGCCTGCGAAAATATCAAACCGGTGATTCATGGCGGCGTATTGCATGGAAAGCGGTAGCACGTACCGATGAGCTGGTGACCAAGGAATTCTCCGGTGGCCAGCCGCAGTTGCAATGGATTGACTGGCAGACACTGGCTGTCTCAGGGACTGAAGCTAAATTATCGGCAATGACTCGACTGGTTATCGATGCCGATGAAGCCGGTCTGCATTATGGATTACGATTGCCTAATCTTGAAATTGAACCAGCACATGGTCGGACACATTATGTACATTGTTTAAAAGTGTTGGCGCTCTATGGTGATTGATAATCATAAATTTACGCCGGTGCTTATTGGTATCCATCTGGTGGCTTTACCGATGTATACACGACTGCCGCCTTATGTATTGTTGTTGATAGTCTCATTTACTATCTGGACGCTACTGATCATTGCCGGTCGTATTAAACAGCCAATCGCCTTTATCCGAATATTGTTAGCTTTTGCCGTGATCATGGCTTTGTTGTTCTCCTACGGTACGATTTTAGGGCAGGAGCCAGGTACTTCAATGTTGTTGATGCTGTCTTTTCTCAAACTTTTTGAAATGAAAAGTAAACGAGATGTGTTGCTGGTTATTTTTGTAGGTTACTTTCTGATTGCAACCAATTTCTTTCATACACAAAGTCCCTGGATTGCGGCTTATGTATTTATCGTGGTGATTTATCTCACTTCATTGCTGATTATTTTTAGTGATCGTTTATCCAGCACAAGTTTTAAAACGCGAATCAAAATTTCTACTCGAATGGTGGCTCAGGCGATTCCATTGATGCTGGTTTTGTTTGTCCTGTTTCCCCGTATTCCGGGGCCGCTCTGGAGTTTGCCAAAAGACATGAAGTCGGCGAGTACCGGAGTGGGTGACAAAATGTCACCGGGCAGTATTAATGATTTGATCAGTTCGGGTGCGGTGGCATTTAGAGTTCAGTTTGATGGTCAGCACCCTGAGAAAAAAGATCTGTATTGGCGAGGTCTGGTGCTGTCAAATTATGATGGAAGGACATGGTCACGCGATGATGCACCAGATAATTGGCCGCCTGATATTACATATGTAGATCCAGAAGAAAAGATTGTTGAGTATATGGTGATGCTTGAGCCTCACGGCAGGAAATGGTTGTATTCACTGGAAAGTCCGGTTACACAAGAAAGTTCATATACGGTCACTAGAGAACTGCAAATAGTCACGATTAAAGAAGTAAATAGTCTTTTTTCTTATAAGCTGGCATCAGATTTACATGCTACTAATAATGCTCTGTCTATACAGGAAATTCAAAAAAATATTTTACTGCCGCCTGGTTTGAATGAAAAAACTATAGCATTGGCAAAAAAAATACGAAAGGAAGCTGGCAGTAGTGTTATGGCTTTCTCAGATGCAGTACTGGAGTATTTTAATACCAGGCCTTTTTACTATACCTTGTCACCACCTTTATTGGGTGAAAACGCTATGGATGATTTTATTTTTAGTAGTCGACAGGGGTTTTGCGAACATTATTCCAGTGCATTTGTATATTTAATGCGGGCAGCGGGCGTGCCTGCGCGTGTCGTCATTGGTTATCAGGGTGGCACTATAAATCCGGTAGATGATTATATGATTGTCAGGCAATCCGATGCGCATGCCTGGGCAGAAATCTGGACCGACAATGACGGCTGGGTGAGAGTCGATCCGACAGCAGCGGTATCACCAGATCGCATAAATTATGGCATTGCTAATGCAGGACTGGATGAAGCAGGGTTGCCATCTGTCATTGTTTTAAATAGCGAATTTCTGCTTCAACTTCGTTACAAGATAGACAGTCTTAACCATAGCTGGAATAAGTGGGTGGTTGGTTTTGATGAGAAAAAACAAAAGGAATTGTTTGAAATGCTGGGCGTTGATGATATAGACAAAGCTACGTTGTTTTCGTGGATGGTTGTCGCCATGACCTTGTCTGGCGCACTGGTTTTTTTGTGGGTTTTTAAACAGGGTGAAAAAAAATCAAAGCGAGATGTGGCCGCATACTACTACAGTATTTTTTGCCAGAAATTCGAAAAGTCAGGTTTGACGAAAGAACCGAGTGAGTCGGCGGATGAATTTCTTGTTCGTATTGTGCATGACTTTCCTGATTTAAAACAAAAAGCAGAAGTTATAACGCATTACTATCAACGAATACGCTACGGCGATGATGATAGTGATAATCGAAAAAAACAGTTTATCCATGCTGTGAAGCTCTTTGCTGTAAATTCATCGGTTTCAAAAAAATGACACATTGAATGAGATTCAATCTGTCTAATAAATAGCATTATTAAACAAAGAGTTAGTGCGTTATATAAGCGCAGCGTTGAAAAAAAGCTTTCCTTTTATATCGAATTGCTTACAATTCGCGCAAATTTAAAGTCACATAATGTAAATATTTCCTGGCAATGGTGCCGGAAGGAGAAGAGATATGCCCAAAGGTGGATATATGTCCGGGATTTTTGGCAGTTCGCCAGTCGATCCCATGCAAGAGCACATGGCAAAAGTTTATGCCTGCGCCTCTGAGTTAGTGCCTCTATTTAATGCTGTTATCAATGAAGACTGGGAAATCGTCGAACAAACGCAGCAGAAAATATCCCGTCTTGAAGAAGAAGCCGATGTGCTTAAAAAAGCCTTACGTATGAATATGCCTAATGGTTTGTTTATGCCCATGTCCAGGCAGGACTTGCTGGAAGTTTTGTTGTCACAGGACAAAATTGCGAATAAAGCCAAAGATATTGCAGGCATCATTCTTGGTCGCCGTATGACTTTGCCTGAAGTGGTTCACGTTGATTACATTCGTTTTATCCAGCGCTGTGTGGATGCCTGTAAACAGGCCAAAAAAGCCATTAATGAGTTGGATGAGCTGGTTGAAACCGGTTTTAGTGGTCAGGAAATTAAAATTGTTTCTGCCATGATTACCAAACTCGACGAGATTGAGAGCGATACGGATAACTTGCAATCCGCAATTCGTCGAAAAATATTTGCCATAGAAAAGGATTTGCCACCAGTTGATGTGATGTTTCTGTACAAGATCATCGAAGAGACAGGTGATGTTGCGGATTACTCGCAACGTGTTGGTAGTCGTTTGCAATTAATGCTGGCACGTTAGGGGTTGAGTTATGGAAATAATTGCTGAATATAGCACTACATTTTTGATTTTAGCTGGTGTCTTTGGTCTGTTTATGGCCTGGGGTATTGGCGCTAATGATGTTGCCAATGCGATGGCAACTTCGGTGGGTTCTAAAGCTCTCACCATCAAGCAGGCGATTATCGTTGCGGCGATTTTTGAATTTGCCGGTGCGGTGCTGGCTGGTGGACAGGTCACCAAAACTATTCGAAAGGGTATTGTCGATGCGGATATTATGTCTGGATCCCCCGACTTATTACTCTACGGTATGTTGGCGTCACTATTGGCAGCGGGTTTATGGTTGCTGATTGCATCGCGAAACGGCTGGCCGGTTTCAACCACTCACTCCATCGTCGGTGCTATCGTCGGTTTCGCCATGGTAGGTATCGGTATGGAAGCGGTTAAGTGGGACAAAATTGGTTTTATCGTCGCCAGCTGGGTTATCTCACCGCTGATGGCAGGCACCATGTCCTTCCTGATATTCCGCAGTGTGCAGAAGTTGATTCTAAATAGGTCAGAACCCCTGAAACAGGCAAAACGCTACGTGCCGGTATATATCTTCCTGACGGGTTTTATGATTTCACTGGTGACCATGATTAAAGGTCTGAAACATGTGGGTCTGGAAATATCGACGGGCGAAAGTTATATCTACGCGACGATTGCAGGCCTGGTTATCATGGGTATTGGTCAGTATTTCATCAGTAAGATTATCATTGACCCGAAAGCTGACAAGAATTTTCATTACACTAACGTAGAAAAAGTTTTTGGTGTTCTGATGATCGTCACTGCCTGCGCCATGGCCTTTGCACATGGTTCGAATGATGTCGCCAATGCCATCGGTCCAGTCGCCGCGGTAGTGGGTATCGTTAGCAGCGGCGGAGAAATTGCCAGTAAATCGACCTTGCCAATGTGGGTCTTGTTGCTCGGTGGTGCCGGCATCGTGCTGGGTTTGATGATGTACGGTCGTAAGGTTATCGCCACCGTCGGTAAGCAAATTACTGAGTTAACACCAAGTCGTGGTTTTGCTGCTGAGTTAGCAGCAGCAACGACTGTCGTGGTCGCTTCGGGTACCGGTATTCCAGTATCAACCACGCATGTATTGGTAGGTGCGGTTCTGGGTGTGGGTCTGGCACGTGGTATGGCGGCGCTTAATCTGGGCGTGATTCGTAATATCTTTATGTCGTGGATTATTACCCTGCCAGCAGGCGCGATACTGTCGATTATCTTCTTCTTTATGTTGAAGGGGATATTTGGCGGCTAGGTTTTTGCTTAAGTTTGGCCTGGGCGGCCTGGATTCTGTGTAAGCAGGGTTCAGGCCGTTTTGTTTGTGGCTTATGAAGTTATAAAAACGCCCGTCATTCCCGCCTCCGCGAAAATGACGTACTAAGATAACAACCTTCTTTTATTAATAAAGAAAGCGTATATTTCTGTCATGCCCTCCATCCCCACTGAACTAGTCGAAACCCTGCCTGCTGCCCTGCAGGAACCCGTCAGTCTCTACTGGCAAGACTGGTGCCAGTCGTGTGAATCTCTGAATTTATCTTTCGACACTCCCATCCCATTACCCCAAGTAGGTCGCATCTGGGCATGCAGTGAATTTGTCGCGCGTTTGTGTACCCGCAAACCGTATTTATTAAAATCTATTTTCGATGATGGTCTGGAATCGGACCGGAATTTATCCGACTACAAAATTCACATCGAAGCTGCGATTAATGAGGCTGCCGATAATGACGCGGCGGTGATGGAGGCATTGCGCCTGCAACGCCAGAAAGAAATGTTACGCATTGCCTGGCGTGATCTGGATGATATTGTGCCACTTGAACAAATATTGGCTGAGCTGAGCGATCTTGCCGAAGCCATGGTTTCGGTGACGCTGGATTATCTGCACGACAAGGCTGTCGAAGTCATGGGCACGCCAATGAGTGGGGCTGGTGAGCCTCAATTCATGCTGGTGCTGGGCATGGGCAAGCTGGGCGGGCGTGAGCTAAATTTCTCTTCTGATATTGATCTGATCTTTATGTACCCGGAAGAGGGGGAAACGCAGGGCGGGCGTCGTTTAACCAATCATGAGTTCTTTCTTCGTTTAGGTAGAAATCTGGTCAAGTTTCTCAATGAAACCACCAAAGACGGTTTTGTTTTCAGGGTGGATACGCGCCTGCGGCCTTATGGCGAGAGTGGGCCGCTGGTAATGGGCTTTGGCGCGGTCGAGCAATACTACCAGTCGCAGGGGCGTGACTGGGAGCGTTACGCCATGATCAAGGCGAAGGCGTTGGCGGGGTGTCAGGCGGATATTGAATATCTGGAATCCATGCTGCGGCCATTTGTTTTCAGGCGTTATCTGGATTTCTCGGCGTTTGAATCCATCCGTGAAATGAAGGCCATGATCGAGGCCGAAGTGTCTCGTAAAGGTATTCAGGATAACGTCAAACTCGGCCGCGGTGGTATTCGTGAAATTGAGTTCATCGGCCAGACCTTCCAGTTGTTGCGTGGTGGCCATGATGCGGCTTTGCAAATCCGCGGCATTATGGATGTATTAAATTTGCTGCAAACAATGAAGCTGCTGGAAAGCCAGGACGTCGAGCAGTTGCAACAGGCTTATGTTTTTTTGCGGCGACTGGAAAATAGAATTCAGATGCATAGAGACATGCAGGTGCACGATCTGCCGGTTGATGATATCGGCAGGCAAAGGCTGGCGCTGGCGATGAATGAACCGGACTGGCCAGCACTGCTGTCGAAAATCGAGACCCATCGCAATAATGTGCACACGGTTTTCCAGAGTATTATTTCGCGTGAAACAGGCGAGGGTCCGGCCATAGAAGATGGCGTGCTGGTGCTGAAATCTTACTGGTTATCTGTTTCTGGCCGAGACAATTTGCTGCAATGGTTTGGCGAGAACGAGTTTTCGGATGCCGAGCACGCAATAAAGATACTGGATAGTTTCAAAGCTGATGCACATATTCGGGGTTTATCAGAATCGGCCTCGCAGCGGTTACTAAAGTTGCTATCAAAGCTGATACCGGCAATGGCGGTTTATCCTGGGCCAGCGGTACTACTAGAACGAGTTTTGCAGATTCTTAGTGCGGTTGCGGGTCGTCAGGTTTATATCAATTTATTGCTGGAATATCCGCAGGCCAGCAAGCAGATGTTGTCATTGTGCGCGGTAAGTGCGTGGTTTGTGCAGCAGTTGATGGCGCACCCGATCCTGCTGGATGAATTGCTCGATGCCGGTGAGTTGTATCAGAGCAAAGATTTTCAGGCGCTGTCACAGGAGCTGACGTATTTGTTATCTTCTGTGGAAGCGGGAGATCTTGAGCAAAATATGGATCGTTTGCGGCAGTTCAAAAATACCCAGGTGATGAAAACGGCTGTGCTGGATGTGAGTCAGATACTGGCGGTGACTGATGTCGGTGCAACCCTGAGTCATATCGCCGAGGTGATTCTGGTCAAGGTATTGCAGCTGGCCTGGGATGAGGTTTGCAAAAAACACGGTCGCCCGAGCTGTCTCATCGATGATAAAAAAGTGTTGCCTGGCATTGCGATTGTCGCCTATGGCAAATTGGGCGGCTATGAGCTGGGTTATGGCTCGGATCTCGATATTGTCTTTCTGCACAATAGCGCCGGGGAAAAACAGCTCACCGAGGGTAATGCTGAGGGTGGGAAAGTCATTGATAATTCAACCTTTTTTAGTCGAGTGGCGCAAAAGGTACTGCACATACTCTCGACCAGAATGTACGCCGGTTTGCTTTATGAAACCGATATCCGCCTGCGTCCCGAAGGCAAGTCGGGTTTGATGGTCAGTAGTTTGAATGCTTTTGAACAATATCAGCGTGAAAAGGCGTGGACATGGGAGCATCAGGCATTAATTCGGGCACGTATTGTGGTCGGAAATGACCCTATTCGGCAGGAATTTGATAGAATTCGCCTTTCGGTTCTGGCGTCAAAACGGCAATCTGAAGTTTTATGCCGTGATGTTGCACAAATGCGCTATAAAATGCGCGACCATTTGGGCAGCAAAGACTCGACCAGCTTTAATATTAAGCAGGATGCTGGCGGTATTGTTGACATCGAATTTCTGGTGCAGGCGGGCGTTTTGTTGAACGCAGCAGCGCAGAATAATTTATTGGACAGTACTTCGACGCTCGATATGTTGAGTCGGTTGGTTGAATCCGGCTGGTTCACTGATGAAGAATCGGAGACATTGAGTCAGGCTTACAGGGATTTTCGTGAACAGGTAAACAGGCAGGCGTTGATGGTTGATTTAACGCTGGATGAAAATACCATGTTAGCTTATAAAGCTGGCGTAACAGGTGTCTGGCAACGTTTGATGCCGACAAAAGAATAAAGGTAGTGACAGCATAAAATGAAGCTGTCGCATATGTTGAACATTTTGGAGATAGACGAATGATACAAACCATGGACGACCGTGACGGCGTAATCTGGTTTGATGGTGAGATGGTTCCCTGGCGCGAGGCCAAGATACACGTACTCACCCATACACTGCATTACGGCATGGGCGTATTTGAAGGCGTGCGCGCCTATCAAACTGACAAAGGTGCGGCGATTTTCCGCCTTGAAGAACACACACGTCGTTTGTTCGATTCTGCGCATATCATGCAAATGAAAATGCCTTTTGATAAAGCTACTATCAGTGAAGCTCAGCGTCAGGCAGTCAGTCAAAATAATCTTGAGACCGCTTATATCCGCCCTATGTGTTTTTATGGCTCGGAAGGTATGGGTCTGCGTGCGGATAATTTAAAAGTACACGTGATTGTTGCCGCCTGGCAATGGGGTGCTTATCTGGGTAAAGAAGCGCTGGAGAAAGGTATTCGTATCCGCACTTCTTCTTTTACTCGACACCATGTCAACATCAGCATGTGCAAGGCGAAAGCCAACGGTCATTACATCAACTCCATGTTGGCACTGCAGGAAGCGCTGAGCTGTGGTTACGATGAAGCCATGTTGCTGGATAACGAAGGTTATGTTGCCGAAGGCAGTGGCGAGAATATTTTCGTGGTGCGTGATGGTGTGATTTATACGCCGGATTTAACTTCAGCCTTGAACGGTATTACTCGAAGCACTTTGTTTGAACTGGCGAGTAGTCAGGGTATTGAAATTCGCGAAAAACGCATTACTCGCGATGAAGTTTATATCGCCGATGAAGTTTTCTTTACTGGCACCGCCGCAGAAGTGACACCCGTTAGAGAAGTCGATAATCGCGTTATCGGTGATGGCGGGCGTGGTCCGATTACAGAAAAACTACAGACGATGTATTTCGATTTAGTGCACGGTCGTTTAGATATGCATCCAGAATGGCTAACCCTTGTTAAGTGATTCGTTGAAAAGTATTAGACAGGAATTAAAAAATGCCTAACCCTCGTACTGTTGATCAAGAAGATCTTGATGTGCCAAATGAAACCATGGTGCATGAAGTGCATAGCAATGTATTACCAATACATTGCCCAATGCCAGGCTCAAGTTTGTGGAATTCACATCCGCGAGTTTATATTCCGGTGGAAGAAACCGGTTCAGCCAAATGTCCATATTGCGGATGTGAATACATTCTCAAGGATAATTAATCGCTGATTATGCACGTTCAAATACCTTCTTTTAAAAATGCCAAAGTATTGGTGGTTGGCGATCTTATGTTAGATCGTTACTGGCATGGCCCGACTTCACGTATTTCACCAGAAGCACCTGTGCCAGTGGTGCACGTTAGCGAGATTGAAGAACGTCCCGGTGGTGCTGGTAACGTGGCCTTGAATATCGCCATTCTTGGCGCAAAAAGTACTGTCTTAGGTTTAACCGGTAATGATGATGCCGCTCATGCCTTAGAAAAAACCTTACAGGCCTCTGGCGTAAATACGCATTTTATAAAACTCGAAGATAATGCCACCGTCACCAAGTTGCGAGTGATGAGTCGTCATCAGCAATTGATTCGTCTGGATTTTGAAGATGGTTTTATCGGTCAGGATTTATCGGCTATGGAAGCTGAATTCATCAAGTTATTAGATGATCATGACGTGGTGGTTTGTTCAGACTATGGCAAAGGCTGTTTGCGAAACATCCAAACGCTGATTGCTCTATGCAAAGAAAAAAATATTCCTGTGCTGGTTGACCCCAAAGGCAATGACTTTAGTAAATATGCTGGTGCCAGTTTGATTACACCAAATCTTTCCGAGTTTGAAGAAGTGGCTGGTCATTGCGTTGATGAAGATGACCTGGTCGCAAAAGCAGAAAAAGTGTGCGCTGAGCATCAGCTCGGTGCTTTGCTGGTGACACGCAGCGAACATGGTATGAGTTTAATCGAGAGCGATAAGACGGTGACACATTTACCGACACGCGCTCGCGAAGTTTATGATGTCACTGGTGCTGGCGATACCGTAATCTCGACATTGGCCGCTGCTTTAGCTGTCGGTCAGGATTTACCGCACAGTACCGCACTGGCTAATTTCGCCGCTGGTCTGGTGGTGGCTAAATCGGGAACAGCCAGTGTCACAGTTGAAGAATTGCAGCTGGCAAATCGTGAATATTTTAAAGTTGAACGCGGCATACTTGATGAAGCCAGTTTGTTTAAAGCCATGGATGCCTGCCGTGAACACGGTGAAACCATCGTCATGACCAATGGTTGTTTTGATATTTTACATGCAGGCCACGTTACTTATTTGCAGCAGGCACGTGAGCTGGGCGATCGCTTAGTGGTCGCCGTCAATATCGACGAAACGGTGAGCCGTTTAAAAGGCCCTGATCGCCCGGTCAATAATGTTGATTACAGAATGACAATGTTAGCTGCGCTGGAATGTGTGGACTGGGTCGTGCCATTTACCGAAGACGAACCAACGCGTTTAATTTGCGAATTGAATCCTGATATTTTAGTGAAAGGTGGTGATAACGATCCTGATGTTATACCGGGTGGCGATTGTATTCGTGCAGCAGGCGGGCAGGTGAAAGTTTTGTCTTACGTTGAAGGTGTTTCTACCACAGAAATTATCGGTTCGATCAGGGACAAAGGTTAAACAATTTAATGGTTACTGCTGTTTCAGTTGATGTGCTTATCGTCGGTGGTGGCATTGCAGGCTTATGGACATTGGCTCGTTTGAAGCAGGCCGGTTACAAAACAGTTTTGCTCGAAGCTGAATCATTGGGTGCAGGTCAGACACGTTTCGCACAGGGCATTATCCATGGCGGGACTAAATACGCATTAACTGGAAAGCTGACTGCGTCGTCAGAAGCTGTCGCAGATATGCCTGCTTTATGGCGTGACTGTTATAATGGAAGAGGGCCGCTTGATTTAACTAAGGCGACTTTGCTATCTAATGCGCATTATCTGTGGTCAACCTCCAGTTTAACTTCCCGCGTCTCCGGTTTTTTTGCCAGTAAAGTAATGCGCGCCCGCACTAGCGAGCTTGATGAAAGTGTAAGGCCGTCGTTGTTCAAACATGCCGATTTCAAAGGTCAGATTTATGCATTGGATGAACCTGTGTTTGATGCCATGAGTGTGCTGAAAGCGATTGCGGAACCGGTGAAAGAATCGATATTAGCGATTAAAGGTGGCAGCCTTAAGTATGATAACGATGTGTTGTCTGTGCAAGGTCAGGATGGGCAAAGTTATGAATTCGATTTTAAAAAAATCGTACTAACGGCTGGTCAGGGAAATGAGAATTTATTGTCTGAATTAGGATTGAAACAGCCCGAGATGCAATTGCGGCCTCTAAAAATGGTCATGTTACGTGGTGGCCTTTCAGATATGGTATTTGCACATTGCATGGGTGGCAGTGTGAATCCAAGAATTACGATCACGTCTAACCGTAATGAGCAGGGTGACGTGGTCTGGTATTTGGGTGGGCAATTAGCAGAGGATGGTGTTGATCGGTCTGATGCAGAACAAATTGAACAGGCAAAACTTGAGTTAGCTGAATTGATCCCCTGGTTAGATCAGTCAAAATCACAATGGGCTACGTTGGATATAAATCGTGCGGAAATAAAGAAAGCAGGCACAAAACGCCCTGATACTTTTTTCGTAGAGCAACAAGATAAAGTGATTACTGCATGGCCAACTAAAATGGCTTTGTCGCCTGTAATGGCCGAGCAGGTAGTCGAATTAATTAATAATGAGAAATTGTCTCGTGTAGATGCTGCTGAATTACCGTCATGGTCAATTCCTTCTTATGCGAGCCTTCCATGGAATGAAGAACAAAGGTGGTTGATGTGATTGATGTAAGACCCTTAGGCTCAACAGGTATTGATGTCAGTGTGCTGGGCCTGGGTACGGTTAAATTCGGTCGGAATGAACAGGTAAAGTATCCGCAGGATTTTAAAATTCCTGGAGATATGGATATGATACGGATCCTGGATTTAGCATGGTCCTTAGGTATTAATTTTATTGATACAGCTCCGGCCTATGGCACAAGTGAAGAACGTCTGGGTAAATTACTGGCGCAACGTCACGACTGGGTTATAGAAACAAAAGTAGGCGAGATTTTTGAAAATGGCCAGTCACGCTTTGATTTTTCGGCCAAGCATACGCGGAAGAGTGTTGAGAATAGTCTGAGAAAGTTACGCCGTGATTATGTCGATGTCGTATTGGTACATTCTAACGGTGATGATATGGATATTATTCATCAGCAAGATGCCCTTGCGGAACTCGAAAATCTAAAACAAAAAGGGCTGATAAAAGCATTCGGTATGTCGAGCAAGACAGTTGAAGGAGGTCTGTGGGTGGTTGAGCATTGTGATGTGGTGATGGCGACCTGTAATCTTGAATACAATGAAGAGCAGTCCGTTCTGGATAAAGCCAAAGAATTAAACAAGGGCGTAGTGGTGAAGAAAGGCTTGTTAAGTGGTTACGCCGGTGTTGCCGCAGATGGTTCTGGTATAGAGCGATCGTTCGAGCATGTATTAAGTCAACCTGCTGTCAGCAGTATGATCGTAGGTACAATTAATACTAACCATCTTAGAAAAAATATAGAAATTGCTCAGCAATATAGCTCAGTAAAAGATTAAATTATGTCAGAAATGCCAAGACGATATTTGATTGTTGGCCCTTCCTGGGTTGGTGATATGGTAATGGCCCAATCACTCTTTGCTACACTGAAAAAGCTTTATCCAGATTGTTTGATCGATGTTATTGCGCCTGAATGGTCTTTGCCTATTCTTGAAAGAATGCCGCAGGTTAATCAGGGGATTGCTTTGAAAATTGGCCACGGTGAATTTTCACTGCTGAGACGAATAAAAATGGGCCTGGCACTACGTGAGCAAGCCTATACTCATTCAATAGTGCTACCACGTTCATGGAAGTCGGCACTGATACCTTTTTTTGCAAATGCGAAGGTCCGAACCGGGTTTCGTGGTGAGATGCGTTATGGTTTGTTGAATGATATTCGTGAATTAGATAAAAACATTCTCAAACAAACAGTACAGCGATATGTATCACACGCTTATGTTGCTAATTTAAAGCAAGCACCGGAAATTCCATTCCCAAAACTGGAAGTGGACATGATTAATCGAGGTCGCCTAATCGAGAAACTCAAGTTAGATCTAACTAAACCAATTATTGCTATGATGCCAGGTGCTGAATATGGCCCGGCAAAACAGTGGCCTGAAAAGCACTACAGAGAACTTGCTGATCTATTGATTAACAAGGGATACCAGGTATGGCTGATCGGTTCTGCAAAAGAGAAGGCTTTGTCGAAAAATATAGTAGAAGGACTTGGTCTGGATGCAATCAATCTTTGCGGTAAAACTGAGCTAGTAGATACGGTTGATTTGCTGTCCTGTGCAGAGCAGGTAGTGACCAATGATTCTGGATTAATGCACGTCGCTGCCGCAGTGGGCGTTAAACTCAATGTAATTTATGGTTCATCCACACCAGATTACACGCCACCTCTTAGCCCGAAAGAAAACATGAACATATTTTATCTTGATTTGGAATGTAGTCCCTGCTTTAAAAGGGAGTGTCCCTTTGGGCATACGAATTGTCTTTTTGAAATAGCTGCTAAAAATATTTATTTGAAAATGATTGTAAGCTCTATTTAGACCAAACCTTAATTATCTAAATTTTTTGAGGTCTTGAGTAGTGTGGGTATGTGTGAGATGACATTATCAAATTAGATTGCGTGGTGAGAGTTAAGTATAAATATCTACTATTGAGGGTTATGAGTGCACCCGCAATAGTAGATACCAAAAATGATCAGTTCTAGTTATTCTTGTTTATAATTAACAGCGTTTAGAATAAGGTGTAAATAAAGGGAGCTATAGCTGATCCCTGAGTCAACACAAGAAGCGCCCCTAGCAGTAACATCATAAAAATAATAGGCGCTAACCAGAATTTTTTACGTTCTTTCATGAATGCCCAAAGGTCTTTGATTAAATCTAACATTAAAAAGGTCTCTCAATATGTTCTTTTGGTTTCTGAGGTGATTTTATTCTGTAACTAGATATTTTTTCATCTAGTTTTTTGTGCAATGGATCCTTGCCTAATATTTTCAAAATAACAGCAGTGGGTAAAAAAATAAAATAAAACATGATGCCCAAAATAATCCTTGAATTTATCCAGCCCATGATATGGCCAAATTTCATCCAGGTTAGGAATATATGTTTAAGGCTAGCTGGGTGAATAAAAGCCCATAAAATAAGAATAGATGATACTGCCCAAGGCCAGTATGGTATCGTGAAGTTAAATAGCCACGGTAATAATAAGCCAAAAAGACCTGCTACGATAATTCCAGTAGTAATGCCAAATTTTTGTAATTCATTGTTGCTTGTTTGATTGGTTTTGTTCATGGTTTAATCAAGCTCAAATTCATTTTTCCAGTCATCTTTTTCAGTCCATTCAGGTTGTGATTTTTTATCAATTAAAAAGTTATCAAGTACCAGATAATCCATTTCAGTTCTCATAAAACACCGGTAGGCATCTTCCGGGCTGGCCACGATGGGTTCACCTCTGACATTAAATGATGTGTTGATGAGGATAGGGCAGTTGGTTTGTTTTTCAAATTGTTCAATTAAACCGTAAAAACGTGGATTTGTCTCTTTATGTATTGTTTGTATGCGAGCTGAATAATCTACATGTGTAATAGCGGGTACTTGAGAACGTGGAATATTGAGTTTTTCAATACCAAAAAGGTTTTCCTGGTCACTGGTCATTTTAATGCGTTTGTCTTCTTTAACGGGAGCCACAAGCAACATATATGGGCTTTTGCGATCTATATCAAACCAGTTTGTAACTTCTTCAGCCTTTATTGCAGGAGCAAAAGGTCGAAATGATTCTCTGTATTTAATTTTAAGATTCATGGTGGATTGCATCTTGGTACTACGCGGATCACCAATGATAGAGCGTCCACCTAATGCGCGAGGCCCAAATTCCATACGGCCGTTAAACCAGCCAACAACATTTTCGTTAGCGAGGATTTCTGCAAGTTTTGTAAAAAGTTGTTCATCCGGAAGTTCGATGTAGCTCGCTTCAATGCTATCTAGATATGACCTAATATCATCGGCGGAATAACGTTGTCCTAGATATGACCCTTGCATTTGATCCGTCAAATTATCTGATAGCCGTTGTTTTCCCTTGTATTCATACCATACAGATAATGCAGCACCTAAAGCACCGCCAGCATCACCCGCAGCAGGTTGAATCCAGATATCCTTGAAAGGACCATTTCTTAATAGTTTGCCATTTGAAACGCAGTTTAGTGCTACTCCACCTGCCAGGCATAAATAGTCTGCACCAGTTTCTTTTTGAACTGACGTAGCAATTTGTAAAACAATTTTTTCTGTAACATCCTGGATTGAGCGGGCAAGATCCATTTCTTTTTGAGAAATTTCTGTTTCTGACTTACGTGGCTCACCGCCAAATAGTCGATGAAATTTTTTGCTGGTCATGGTTAAACCAGTGGCATAGTTAAAGTAACTCATGTCCAGGCGAAAAGTGCCGTCATCTTTGAGGTCCAATAAATTATCCAAAATCAGATCTACATATTTCGGCTCGCCATAAGGTGCAAGCCCCATTAACTTATATTCACCTGAGTTTACTTTAAAGCCTGTGTAATATGTAAATGCAGAGTAAAGCAAGCCAAGCGAATGTGGGAAATTAATTTCCCACAATGGAGTTAGTGTGTTGTTTTCTCCGATCCAGACTGATGAGGTTGCCCATTCACCAACACCATCAAGGCAAAGTACTGCTGCTTTATCAAAAGGGCTAGGAAAAAATGCTGAAGCTGCATGTGAGCGGTGATGATCATTAAATAGTAAAGGTGGAAGTTGTTCTATATTAATTCCACCGAGTGCAGATAATTCTTTTTTTAATGTCGATTTAAGATAAAGTTTTTCCTTTAACCAAATTGGTATTGCCGCAATAAATGAACGGAAACCTTTAGGGGCATATGCAAGGTAGGTTTCAAGCAACCTTTCGAATTTTAGTAGTGGCTTATCGTAAAAACAGACATAATCAATATCTTTTAATTGGATGCCAGCTTGTTGTAGGCAAGATTTAATTGCCAATTCTGGGAATGCTGCATCATGTTTTTTTCGAGTGAAGCGTTCCTCTTGTGCGGCAGCTATAATTTTTCCGTCCTGAATCAGCGCAGCAGCACTGTCATGATAATAAGCTGATATACCTAATATGTTCATATTTAATATTGTTTATAATTGAGGAAGGATAGATTCAGCAATGAGGTTATGACCTTTTTTATTCCAGTGAAAATCACCAAAGATAAAATAATCTTCAATGGTTTTTTTAGGATTTGAGGCATTAATAAAAGTGGGGAAGAGATTGATAAAGTCAGCATTATGCTCTTTAGACCAATTCTGCCAAAAAATAACTTGTTTCGATTCAAGGTCTTTATGCCAAATTTGATCTGGCCAAGGATACACGACAATTGTTAATTTTATATTATTTGTTTTTAATAAATTAGCAAGCATAGTCATATGCTGTTCTGCTAATTTTAAACCTTTTTTTCCATAATCATTGTAAATACCATCATTTATAGTCCATAAACTTCGAGGTGCATTTATTACATCGTCAAATTTGGGCTCGTTAACAGCTTTAACGCTATTTTTAGATTTTCGAAGTAGGATGCGTATATTACTTAATATAATAGTATTTTCGGTGATGAATCGTTTTAATTTGTAATTTAATTTACCAGCACGTTTTGAAATAACATTTCCGTCTTCATTAATAATGTAATTTTTAGCTTCATCCTCTATATCTGAAATATCGACGAAGACGACCATATGGTCAAATTCAAGGCCTTTGTTAATAAGGTATTGTGTTTTTCGATAATAAATTATTGGTGAGTATGAGGAAACGGCTGCATTTAATACCTCGATATTTTTATTTTTTAGATTTTTGTCAAGTATCCCTGCAAAAGTATCGTTGTAGGCATAGCCTACTCCTTCAGTAAAAGAATCACCCATGAGTAAAATTCGATGGTTTGTTTTTTCAAGAGATATTTTTCGTGGTTGGCTGTCTTTAAAGCCTAATGAGTTTGTATTTACCTCGTAGCCAAGAATGGGCCCCCACTGAGCTTTAGCGTTAGTAATGTTCGCTGCCAAAGTATGATGAAATATTTCATTTTCAATTCTGTAATAACTTTCAATCTTATATTGGGGTTTGTACAGGCCAATTGAACTGAAGAGTGCCGCAGCACCAATATCTATAATTAGCAAAAAAGTAATAAATAAAGTAGATAAGGTGGTTTTAGGGTATCTCTCAAAGACTGTCATGTTGTAATTTATTTACTCTGTTTGATGTACTTTTACATAAGATCTTATCCAATGAGATTATACATAAAAAATGTATTGGATGGCTTAGTTTATAGCCAGGAGGGAGTGAGAGGGCGATCACGGTATGCATAGTATGCTCTAGCTACTAATTATCATCCATCGAGTAGATTTTTTGCTGGCTGCTATCCAAGACTAATTGAGATACTGAATGCAATGATTGCGGCTGTAACCACATGAAAATAAAGGCTTTATAATTAGTGTCAGTGATTTTGACAATATAGGTTCGTATGGATTCCGATAAGTGGCTAGTTACGCGTATAATGCTGCCTGTTTATATAACATGTGAACTATGTCACTGTCGTTGTCTTAATATATTTAGTGAGGCTGTTTGTGTATGCGTATTTTTGGAAAACTAAAGAGAGAGCTGGTGGTGATTTTCTCGAAATTATGTTTAAAGTCTGCCAGGAATGATTATTTTGGCCTTGATCTACGCTACCCCTTAATTTATGGCATGGGAAGGGGGTATGTGATTCCAAAAGAGGTTTGGATGGGGCAGTGTCTTAAGGCGTTTATCGATTCTAAGGAAGGCTGTGTGATTGATGTCGGTGTTAATGTAGGTGTGTACTTAGTAAAACTCAAAGCCTTAACTGATAATGTTGAGTATTTTGGTTTTGAGCCTAATGCGGTGTGTAATTATTATACAAATGAACTTATTAGGATGAATAACTTTAAGCAGGCAAGGGTGTTACCAGTGGCGCTGTCAGATGAAATGAGTGTGCTGACATTGTATGCGAGTAAATTAGGCGATAAAGGAGCTTCTATAGTTTGCGACACAAAAAATACTTCTGATTTGAATTATTCATCTGACATTGTGACTGTTAAAGGGGATGACTTTATAGAGCTGCTCAATATAAAAAATATATCAGCCATAAAAGTTGACGTGGAAGGGGCTGAGCTTTCAGTTCTGAAAGGATTGGTAAATACTATTGAAAAATGCAGGCCATTTTTTTATATAGAGATATGGTCTAGTCATGGTGTCGAGAGAGATGCTAATGATGAAGATCGAATATCTTCAATATATAATCTTATTACTTCTCTTGATTATACTTTTTTTGGTCTTAATAGTGATTCTAAACTAGAACTTATAAAATCTTCCAATGAATTAGTTAATCAGTACGATCCTAATTATATTTTTGTCCCTAACGAACTCCTTCAAGAATTCAGTGACAATGTAAATTCTATTCATAATTGTAATGTAGAAGTAAAGATTTAAACTGCATTTGAGTGTCTTATGTACGGTTATTATAGATAACCGAGTTCTTCTACGGTGATTTATAAATAGGGTATAGATATACCAGCTTGGTACTTTAAGTTGGATAGTAGTTCAATTTTTAATATGAGGGAATGGTTTTGGTTGTAAGAAAACTAGACGTTGGTTGTGGGTCAGGTAAACAAGACGGGTATATTGGCATAGATATACTTGATGTAGAGGGTGTCGATGTAGTTTGGGATTTAGAGCAATACCCCTGGCCATTTAAAGATAATTCATTTGACTATATAAAGGCATTTCACCTGATTGAGCACCTAAACGATCAGGTTGGATTTTTTAAAGAGATTCATCGGATTGCAGATAATAATGCAATATTGCATATCGAGACGCCGCATTTTTCTTCGAGTAATTCATGGGCAGATCCTACACACGTAAAACATTTTTCCGTTTTATTTACTGACCCAATAACCAAAGGCGGTTATCTTTCTGATGCTGTCGGTTGTTATGAACTTGTAAGTAGAAGGGTTAGTTTTGGCGCGTTGTTTGGAAGTATCAGAGCCCGGCTGATATCAAAAATATTTGGTTACGCGCAATGGGAAAAGAAGGCTTTTATGATGCCAGCACGTAATATATTTATTGATCTCAAAGTGGTTAAATAATATATCTTAAATTAGAAGTGTTGCTAGAAATATTTTTTTGATATTTTTCTGGCACATTCGATAACGTCAATTCTGGACATATCGCCCTCTCCTTGATATGAGTCTGGAGTGAAATAAATCCTCTTTTCTTCTGAGTTTAATGTTTGCCAGCGTAGCGGAGTGGCAGAGCGTCTTGCCGGATAGAAGGCAACAGTGCAAACATTTAAGGCACCAGCAATATGCAGAGGACCGGTAGATCCACTGATAAATAAATCACAAATACTGATTAACCTGGAAAAATTGATCAGTCCTTCTGTTGAATGGTAAATGTTATGACTTGTGCCATGCATGAGTTCTGATAGGCGAGAAGCAATATCAAGTTCATCAGGTCCCGCTGTTAAAATAAAATGAAGCCTGGTTGATTTGTTGAGGTGAATCGCAAGATCTGCAAACTGCTGTAGTGAAAGATTTATTGCTGAGCCACCGCTGCCGGCATGAATAAATACAAGCTTATAACCATTATCAATATTGTGCTCATCCATATAAGCCTGCCTAAGATCAATAATTTCCTGCTGATTGAATTTAAGGTAAGGAGGTTCCTGCGAATCTAAAGGCCGATCACCCTGTAAAGAAATGAAATGTCTAACCAGGTCAGTATTGTATTCGTATTCTGGCTTTAGTGATAATGAGCGCTTCTGTTTGAGTCTAAGGTTTAGGAATAGTTGAGCTATTTTTGTTGCCGGGCCAAGGCGTTCTGGTACACGCGCAAGCCACAGAGCCAAAGCTGTTCTCAGTTCAGAGAAGAGAGAAATTGAAACATCAAAGTTGAGAGTCTTTATTTTTTTTGATAAATGAAGTGCATCTTTAAGCGCAGTTGAATGTACGTCATCTATGATGATGCTATCTATCCATGGGCAGATTTCAGCCATGGGTTTTGTATAGGAAGGGATCAAGATCGTAATTGTAGATTCTGGGTACTGTTTTTTTAATAGCGATAATGCTGGCCAGGCGAGCATGAAGTCGCCAAGTTTGTCGTTTCTGATAACAAGAATTTTTTTCGGTTTTGACATAAAAGGGTTTTAAGTGAGTTTAAAATTCTGTTTTTTAATTATTGGCCAAAATGCTTATTTATTTGTTTGTGACATGCGCTTAAAACAGATTCGACTGTTATGGCCGAGATCCCTTTTTCTGGGCTATCTGTGTGTTCAGATCTGAGCGTTATAAATCGCTCAGGATCTGTATAGGGACCACAGTCTTGTGGGTCTTTGTTAGAGAATAATGCGATTATTCGAGTGTTAACTGCTGCAGCTATATGCATTGGGCCAGTGTCAGGCGCGACGAGTAAATTTGTTCTTTTTAGTAGAGCTTTATAGCGTTCAAAGTTTGGCTTTGTATTGATTAGGTGGATACTGCCTTGAGCAAGCTCAGATATTTTTTCACCCAGTGGTATTTCAGAATCGAGCAGATCGATAATTACTTTGGGGTGTTTGCCATTGGGTAATTTAATGGAACAAAGTGATTTTGCAAGTTCAGAAAAATGTTTTGCTGGCCATAGCTTATGTTTACGAATGTGTCTTTTTTTAGGGTTGTTAGATAAAAAGCCACTGTAAGTAGGGTGTAATGCAATTATGAAATCACTATCTGTGATCCCTATTGATTTCAGTTCAGTATCAATGTTGTCCAGTGCTTCCTTACTGACTGGTAGATTGACTGGTAGAAAATTTGGTGAAGTTGAACATGCCTCTGCAACAAGGTTTAGTGAGACCTGGGCGTGATGAATATTATTTTGATATGCCTGTTGGTAAAAAGATCTTTTAGCAATATTATTGGTTAATTTGGCAATGCTCTTACTGGTTTCAAAACAAAAGACCATGTCAAAGTTTGTTTTTTTTAGTTGTCGTCTTATGGATAGCTTTTGTAGTGTTGATGTAAGAGAAGACCTGTTCCAAATGCGGATGTCATCAATTTGCGCGCTGTAGTTCTTTAATAGTCGGTTTCCATCCGGACTGGTTAATAAAGTAAAAAGCGCTTGAGGATAACAGCTTAATAACGCCTTAAGTGCAGGTGTGATCATAACCATGTCACCAGCACGACCAATTCGTACAACTAAGATACGCATATTAATAAAATATCCGAATAGTAAATAATATGTTCATGATAATATCATGAATGTTAGTGTAGAAATATCTATAGGGGAGTTTTTTGACAAATCGAGGATAATGTCAGGGGTTTATTGGGCTAGCGTGTTGTGTTTATTTTACAAATAATAAACGCTCAGAAGTTAAACATGATATTGAGGAAAAGTGTTACTTACTGAGGTCTGAGGTTTTTGATAATACGTTGATACAGCAGCTTCTTACTTGTTCAACAGATGCTGGTCCGTTTTCATCGGATGTGGCGATATCGTGAATATCAAATCTAGGCCAATAACGGAATGGGTCATCAACCATTATTCCTACTGTGGGTGTTTCTGAAACGATAGCAAGATGACGGACACCCGTGTCATTGGAAACAACTAAATCAGCGCCCTTGAGAAGAGATACAGTGTCATCAATAGTATCTGCGTTGATAACGCCAATATTATTGATATCCTTCAATGGTGCCAGTATTTTATCCGCAGTTTCCCATTTATTTATACCTTCAAGAACCAGGTGGTCATGGTTTGGATAATCCTGTGACATTAATTTAAGTAGACCAGTAAAGTTTTTACTGGGCCAAATTCGAACCGGTGTTGATGCGCCAATAAAATAAATGATATAAGGCTTATCCCTTTGTAATGGCGTTCCCGGCATTTCATACTGGTGAGGGTATGAAGTTTTAACACCAAAAGCATTGAGCATACACAGGATATTGCAGCCCTCAAAAATCAAGTCGCTTCTGGGTATAGCAATATCGAAAACAAGCTGCGCCTGAATCTTTCTGTAAGGAAAACCAATTTTTAATGTGGCCTTATTAAATAGGCAGGTCATCGTAGAACGACTAGTTGATGCCAGATCAAAAATAATATCCTGGGGGCCTAGTTCTTTAATGCGTTTATAACGGTTTTTTAGCGACACGTCTTTCTGATCAGAGCCATGCACAATATGTACTCGATCAACGAGGTCTTCAGGGGTGCCTCGAGTATAGTTGCTGACAATGCTTAACGTAATCTTGGCATTTGGGAATGCCTTTCTTGCTTCAATGAGAAAGCTGCGAGTAAGCACCATATCGCCTAATGCAGCATGGCGGATAACGGCTATTTTCTTTATGTCAGAGAAAGACAACTGCTTAATCTTGTTTTCAATGTTTTTTCTTTTCCAGACGCCTTTAGTAAACCAGAGTTTCATAATTAGTATGCTTTTTATGGGTTGATTGATTTGATGTGTTTTTCAAGTTGTTGGAAATGGAGAGTGTTGTTAAAACGGTTGTCAGCACTCTGTTGGCCTTGCTGAGCAAGATTGTGTTTTAACTCAGGGTCAAGATATAATTTTTCAATTTGTGCATTAAGATCACCTGAGTTTTTTGTCTCAAATAATAGCCCCGTTTTTTCATGATCAATAATTTCGGGTACGCCGCCGCTGTTGCTACCAATAACGGCAATGCCGGCACGCATGGCTTCAGGCAGTACCAGGCCGAAGGTTTCCTGTTCTGATGCTAGTACTATGCAATCACAAAGTTGCATTAATTGTTGTGGTTGGCTAACAAAATCCTCAAATTTTATATTATTAGCAATGCCAAATTTATCTGCCTGCTTCCTTAGGATTTCTCTATAACCCGTATTCATTTCATGACCAACAATTAGGGCCTTGATATTCTGATTATTTTCTTTGGCCTTATGAATGGCTTCAATGAGTAAATACTGACCTTTGCCTTCTTCAAGGCGGCCAATCAGGCCGACAACAAAATCATTAGCAGAAAGATCGTATTTATGCCTTAGTTTGGCAATCTCGTCCGAGTTAAGAATATGGTCTGGTTTTTTGACGCCGTAATACAAGGTAATGACTTTGTCAGAAAAATTACGAATATATTTTTTATATAGATTTTCAAGTTCTTTGGTTATGGTGAATAAAATGTCTAGTTGCCCATATAAAAAACTATGATAAAAATCATTTTTGGCACGTGTAACCATCATTTGTCGAGTATAGATAAGTGCAGGTTTACGTCTGGAGAAGGCTTTGGCAAAAGCCGCTAGAGGGAGATCTTTCCCCCAGTGCATATGTATGACATCAATCTGATTGGTGTCAATAATACTTGCGAGCTTTATAGCATTGAGAACAGGCAGGGCGCGAAAAAAATGTTTTATATATTTTCGCGGTATTGATGAGTTTTTTTCAAAGTGTTCATCAAGCTTGCTATTTTCTGATAAGACGGCGATTACATTATTTGTTTGGTTTTCGTTCAGGGCTTCTGCAGAACGGTAGACATACAGTTCCAGACCACCTAGGCCTGGTGACAGGCATAGCTCTAATATATTCATTTTTTTTCGGCCTGTTGATATTTGATGTAGGCCTTGCTGTATTTGATGAAAACATGCATATACGACAGTACAGATACCACCAGGCCAGCAAAGCCATCGAGAAAGCCTCGTTTAATAATGTAGAGCTTGATGAATGTCCAGCTTGCGTGAGTGAGTGGGCTAAATATTGTAACGGTCTTATTCTTTTTAATAATTTCATTTGCACCAATTTCAGTAAAACTTTCAATGGTTTTTAAATGATCTGAAATACTGTCGAAAGAATAATGATAAATATCGCCCTGTAGTTTAATTATATTGTTGCCCTGAGTGACGATGTGGTCGTGTGGATTTGTACCGCCCCAATGTGAAGTTTTTTTGTTGAATAAGCGAGTTTTAGTATCTGGATACCAGCAATGGTTCAGCCATCTGTAAATATAGAAAGTTTTCCTCGCCATATTGTAGGCATCTGCATTACACAATTGTTCTTTTATGCCGAGAATAGATTGCTGTAGTTCTTCAGATAATCTTTCATCGCAATCCAGGCTAATAATCCAGTCATTTGAGGCTTTCTCAATGGCCAGATTTTTTTGTTCAATATGACCAAGAAATTTTTGATGAAAAACTTTGTCGGTATATTTCTCGGCAATCTTTAATGTGTTATCTGTGCTGAGAGAATCAATAATAATAATTTCATCGGCAACAGCCAGCAAGCTCTTCAGGCAGTCTTCAATTTTTTTCTCTTCATTGTAAGAGATGATGCACGCACTGATTTTTGCCATGATGAGTTACTAGCTTAAATTACGCTTTTAAAATATTCGATGGTCTTCTTCAGTCCCTCGTCGAGCACGATAGTGGGCTGCCAGTCTAATTCTCTTTTAGCGACGGTAATGTCTGGTTTGCGTTTTGTTGGATCATCAGCAGGTAAAGGCAGATTAATAATTTCAGCATCTGAGCCAATCATTTTTAACGTCTTCTCGGCTAACTCTCTAACGGTGAATTCACCGGGGTTGCCGAGGTTAACCGGGCCGGTAAAATCTTTGCTGGCCATGAGTCGAATAAAACCTTCGAGAAGATCGTCAACATAACAGAAAGAACGTGTTTGCTGTCCATCGCCGTAAACCGTTAGTGGCTTGCCCTGTAAAGCTTGCACGACGAAGTTGGAAACCACGCGGCCATCTTTAGGGTCCATGTGAGGGCCGTAAGTATTGAAAATGCGCGCTACCTTTATTTTAGTGCCATACATGCGTTGATGATCAAACATGAGTGATTCAGCGCAGCGTTTGCCTTCATCGTAGCAGGAGCGAATGCCATTTGGGTTAACGTTACCCAGATAGGTTTCAACCTGTGGGTGAACTTCAGGGTCACCATAAACTTCACTGGTCGATGCCTGCATGATGGTGGCGTTATTCTTCTTCGCCAGCTCCAGCATATTTAAAATGCCATGCACACAGGTTTTTGTTGTGTGTATTGGGTTAGCCTGATAAGCCGGTGGTGAACCTGCGCAAGCAAGGTTATAAATTTCGTCGACTTCCAGATCAATGGTGTCGATGATGTCGTGTTCGATTAATTCGTAATCAGGATTATCGAGAAAACCTTCTACGTGTTCTCTCAGGCCAGACAGGAAATTATCGATGCAAATAACGTGATTGCCTTCGGCGAGTAATCGCGCTGTTAAATTAGTGCCGAGAAAGCCAGCGCCGCCGGTAACTAGAATTCGTTTTTTACTCATGTTATTTCTGCTCTTGATTGGTTCTGCCGATACCGAAGTAAACAAAATTCAGCTCTGTCATCTGTGCAGGGTCGTACTGATTGCGGCCATCGAAAATAACCGGTGCATTTAGTTTTTCTTTAACAATGCCAAAGTCCGGGCTGCGGAACTGTTTCCATTCAGTAGCAAGAATCATTGCATCGCAATTATCTAGTGCATCGTACATGTGTTCAAAAAATGTCACGTTACCATTTTTAAACCATTCTTCTGGCATTTCTGCACGGGCGGTTTCAAATGCGACGGGGTCATAAGCCTGTATCTTTGCGCCAGCAGCAATCAGGTCTTTCATGATCTGAAGCGAGGAGGCTTCTCTCATGTCATCGGTGCCAGGTTTAAATGCCAGACCCCAGAGGCAAAATGTTTTGCCTTTTACATTATCGTTGTAGAATTTTTTCATCTTCACTGCAACGCTTTCTTTTTGACGTTGGTTTCTGAGCTCAACCGCATGCAGCACATCGGAAGGCACACCGCAATCGCCCGCCATACTAACCAGTGCTTTTACATCTTTAGGAAAACAAGAGCCACCGTAGCCGCAACCGGGGTAAATAAATTCATAACCAATACGGGAGTCAGAACCCATACCCAGTCGAACATCTTCGACATCAACATCCAGCTTCTCGCATATCTCTGACATTTCATTCATGAACGAAATCTTAGTGGCAAGCATGGCGTTGGAAGCGTACTTGGTCATCTCAGCACCGCGCACTCCCATGATAAGTATGCGTTCATGACTGCGCATGAAAGGTGCGTATAAATCGTGCATGATCTTTCTGGCTTTATCGCTATCCGCACCAATCACAACGCGGTCAGGATTCATGAAGTCATCGATGGCTGCGCCTTCTTTCAGAAATTCAGGGTTACTGACAACATCAAACTCAATATCCAGGTTTCGATCACTCAGCCCTTGTTTAACAATGGCGGTGACTTTATCTGCTGTACCCACAGGTACGGTAGATTTATCAATAATAATATTATGTGGGGCAGTGATCGATTCACCGAGCTGCTTGGCTACCGCTTGTACATAGCGTAGATCAGCCGCGCTGCCTTCGCCAGGCGGTGTGCCGACAGCAATGAAATGAATGGTCGATGCCTGTGCCGCTTCATTGATATCAGTGGTGAAGTGTAATCGGCCTTCACCGGCATTCTTAAGCACCATCTCTTCCAGGCCTGGCTCGTAGATGGGAAGAATACCGATTTTGAGGTTCTCGATTTTTTTTGTATCAATGTCGACACAAATGACGTTGTGCCCCATCTCGGCAAAACATGTGCCTGTAACAAGTCCAACGTAGCCGGTTCCGATAACTGAAATATTCATAATGGTTTTTTACTGTTTAGGTTGATTGTTTTCCCTGATGTATCTCACGGTCGCATTTATCGCTGTTGTATAAGTCATCATGGTGTCATTAAGCTCAGGTTCTTCTTCGATCAGGTTTTTATTCGGTGTTTCTGTGCCTAGTTCATGAAGATACTGATCTGAACCATCAAATTTCATTTGCTGGAAATGTTGCTCAGTGAGCAGACCTATTGTCCTGAAGCTCCCATGAAGGATAGTAAAGGCATAGCGCATTTTATCAAATGCAGTATCAAAAAGGTCACGTCCGAGAGTGGTATTTGTGTAACTGTTTTTAGTCAGTGCCGCAATGGTTGGTAAGACATCAAGTTCACTGGCCACTTTCCTGTTTATGCCTGTTTGTTTAAGTATTTTTGGTCCATAGAGTACCAGAGGCACACGGTGGCCGGACACGCCAAGGTATTCTTCGGATTTTGCTGTATGTTTGCCGGTGCTATTAGCGATGCCATGATCGCCGAAGAAAACAAACAGAGTATTGTCGAAATAGTCTTCCTGCCGAGCCATAGCCATAAACCTGCCAATACTATGATCCATAAAATGGAATGAGTTCAATTCTTTAAAGTCCTGGAAGCCGTAGTCTTCGGGTTTAAATTCAGTGTCTGCCTCGCTGAGCTCGACAAAATCATCATTATCTTCAGGGATGGTGTATGGCCTGTGATTACCTGAAGTCTGGATTATGCTCAAGAACGGTCCTTTTTTATTTTTTAAAACCTCATTGGCTTCCTTAAACAGACTGAGATCTGATATACCCCAAACATCAACACGTTCAGATTCATAACTGCCTTCTTCATGGATAGTCAGGTTTTCAATATTGGACGATAATAAACCACGGATGTTGGCCCAGCTGGCACTACCACCAAGAAAATAGGTTCGATCATAACCAGTGAAATCATTGGCGATACTATGTTGCCTGACAATCAATGGGTTACGTGTTGAGGTCCTGTTTTTTTCAATGTCAGGCAGGCCGGTGATCAGCGCCCATACCGAACGAGCCGTACCGGTATGTGGCACGAAGAAATTGTTGAAGTAAACACCATCCTTTGCAATCTGATCGATATTGGGTGTCGGGTTTAGTGGGTTTCCAGACAGACCTGTCTTATAGGAAGCAAAAGATTCAAGGATGACAATGACGACGTTTGGTTTTTTACTGCCATCGTCTTCAAAGCTAACCGTTCGTGTGTAATTCAGTGTTTCTGGGTCAGGCTGATCAACACCCAGATATTCGGTCATCAAAGGGTAGTATTTTTGTGTTGCTTCGAGATCATAAGTCTCGACAGTATTTTTCAATGTGTTGTAAAAATACATTGTTGGATTAGAGGCGAGATAAGCGGTGAAAGTGTGCGTGCTACTAAAAAAAGCATCACTCCAGCGAAGTGGGTAGTAGGATATTTTTCCTAATAACCCAAAAAATACAACAAAAAAGGTGACAATAACGATGCCGGTCTTGCCTTTCCACTTAACTTTCAGCGGTTTGTTGGTATCAATATGCAGATTTGCCTTTTTGAGCAGGCGGTAGTATCCCCAAATTAGTGCTGCCAGTATGAGTGCACCCCAAATAACCGGATAGCTCTGCCAGACCATGGTAGCAGAAATGAACGGGTTCTCCAGAAAGCGTAATGCGGTAGCATCGATGCCTTGATTTAGATAGGCGTAGTAGCCGAAATTGCTGGCATGCATAATCATCAGGAAAAATACGGTAACAACGATATAGCCCGTCCATATGCGTTTACCTAACGAGCTGAAGACAGGGTGGGTGTTGCTTACCCAGCCGAGTAACAAAATGGGCAGACTTAAAATTAATGCAAACTGTAAATCGTATTTCAGTCCCAGATAAAAAGCCCAGGCAAGATCACTGCCTGGAACGGGATTGGTCACTGGGGAGAAGCTGAATAAAAAAGCCACACGCAGTAAACTTTGCAGTATCAACAGGCTGATAACGTATTGGCCTACGTAGATATGTAGTCTGGGTAATTTGTTAAGGAAGGCGATCATTGTAAGAAGCGGAGAAATAAAGCGTTTTAGTAGTGATTATAGGGACGGCATTGTATCATAATCGGGCGTATAGGCATTTCTTGTCCAGGATAAAAATCTCTTGAAAATTATTATGTTGTGGTTGAAACGGGCCATCAAGTGGGTCTCTATATTATTTTTAGCTCTGTTGCTGATTTATGCTGTAGTGCGGCCTTATCAGCTGTATACCGATAGCCAAATTGAAGGTGATCGTGCACCCTATTTGCAGATGCAATCAGCTAATGCGATGAGCGTGGTCTGGAATACAGCCGAGCCTGAAAAGGGTGTGGTTCGTTATGGCCGCAGTCCAGATGATCTGGACATGGAAATCAGAGAAAATGAAATAGCTGAAGCCCACGAAATACGTCTAACTCAATTACAGGCAGCTAGTCGATATTATTATGCCGTAGGCAATACCGAGGCCATGAAATATGGTGGCAGTAAAGAAGACTGGTTTATGACAGCGCCCGTAACCGGAGCGAAAAATGAAGCTGTCAGACTTTGGGTGATCGGTGATTCCGGCCAACCGGGTAAGATCCAGCATTTGGTACGTGATGCCATGAAAACCTGGGTCAAGAGCAATCCTAGAGAAGGAAAACCATTTTTAAATCAATGGCTTGCATTGGGTGATAACGCGTACCGCTCAGGCACAAATCAGCAGTATCAGGTTGCTCTTTTTGATGCCTACCCGGATATCCTGAAGAATATTGCACTGTGGCCAGCTTATGGTAATCACGATGCACGCCGCTGGACTTTCTTTGATATATTCTCGCTGCCTGAGCAGGCAGAGTCGGGTGGCGTGTTATCGGGTACCGAGCATTATTACTCCTTTGACTACGCCAATATTCATTATGTGATGCTTGATTCGCAGGACAGTGACAGGGAGGCCGATGGCGAAATGCTGAATTGGCTACAGCGGGATCTGCAGGCGAATCAGCAGGATTGGCTGATAGTTGCCTTTCATCACCCGCCATATAGCAAAGGTTCTCATGACTCAGATGATGAGGGAGACAGTCGCGGTCGTCTGGTCGAGATGCGTCGCTATGTTTTGCCGGTGCTTGAAAAATATGGCGTTGATCTGGTTCTTTCCGGCCATAGTCATGGCTATGAGCGTTCCTATTTGATGGATTGCCATTATGGCGATTCGTCACAGTTCAGTGATAAAAATATCGTCTCGCCAGGTGTTGAAGGTAACAACACCGATTTCATCAAAGTCAAAGGCGCGCATTCGGGAGCGGTGTACGTCGTTGCGGGTGCTTCTGCCAAGGTAGATAGAGCACCGATGAACCACCCGGCGATGGCTATTTCTATGATGAAGGCCGGTTCTCTGGTGATAGATATTGACGGCAATTATTTAGTGGCTAGATACATCAATACCGAAGCTGAAATTGAAGATGAATTTACCATCGAGAAAATCAAGGATGACAGCTGGAAAAAATACAGTAATAAAAGCTATACGGGCTGCCAGTAGTAATTAGGATTGAGCGACCAGAGATCTAAGTTTCTTGATAACTTCATCGGCTTTGATCATCGCCATGCATCCATCAATGTGGATACGTTGCCCCCAGGGTGCATCGCCCACACTCAGGTTGTAATATTTTTCCAGCGCATGGGTGTAGTGATTGACCACTAGTTTCTGAAAACGGTAAGGCCCGGCACGCTGCGGATTCGTCGCTGCGTATAAACCAATTACTGGCGTATTCAGGGCATTAGCAATATGCGTCGGTCCGGTATCTGGCGCAATGACTACGCTGGCCATATCGAGCAGTGCGACTAGTTCTGCAATACTGGTCTGGCCGACCAGGTTCACAGGTTTCTCTTTGCAGAGCGAGAAAATAGTTGCAGCAACATTCTGTTCGCGTATCGACGAGCCACCACTGAGTACCACCTTCATGCCTAACTCTTCACTGGCGTAATCGGCGACGGCGGCGTAACCATCTATAGTCCAGTCACGCCAGTTGCGAGATTTGGCGACCGCGCAGGGATTGATCACCAGCAGTTTTTTATGATCATTTTTGTCCAGTTTGTGTTTGAGGCTTTCACGTGCAGCACCAGAAACTGGTAGATTCCATTCCATCTCCGGCTTTAAGCCAAAGTGCGTAGTGAATTCCATAAAGCTATCGACAACGTGCTGTCGAGTCGAAGTCGGTTTGATTTTCCGGTTACTGAATAGCCACTGCATATCTTTGGCACGTTCTTTATCGAAGCCCAGCTTGATGCCGGCGGGTACAAAAAAACTAATAGCCGAGGCGCGTAGCGATAATTGCATGTGCAGCAAAATATCAAAATGTCGTCCCTTAAATTGCTTGCGTAGCTTGTTGTAGCTGGCAAGACCCTGTGATTTATCAAAGATGATAAACTCAACGCCCTCAATGTCTTTGACCAGTTGATATTCGGTTTTGCCGATAATCCAGGTGACAGAGGTAGACGGCCAGTTTTTTTGCAAGGTTCGCAAAACCGGCAGGGCATGCGTAATATCACCCAACGCGGATAGACGAAGAATACAAATATTCTTCGGTGGATTTGAAAGGTTAAATTGTGACAGTGTCATCGGATAATATAAAAATTAAAAGCATTGGTCAGCGTCGTATCCTATATGATGCGGCACTGATTGAACATCCAGACGAGACATTGTTTTGTCCTGATAGGACCTCATCGGTTGAAAAAACGACGGCCATTGGTCGTGGTGAAGCCCGCTTTTATCAATATCAGGGTCATGATCTGGTATTTAAACAATATCTTCGTGGTGGCATGGTGGCATCGTTGATGGGCGATCGTTACTTCGGCATTAATCCTGATCATGCCCGCTCATTCAAAGAATTTCATTTGTTGCATCAATTGCAGGCGTTGAAGTTACCCGCGCCGGTACCTGTTGCAGCCAGTGCAGAACGCACGGGATTATTTTTTCGTGCCGCACTTATTACTCTGGAAATTCCAGATGCAGAAACGCTGGCCGATAAATTGATGACAACAGCTATGGCTGATGCTTCATGGCAGGATGTGGGTCGCTGTATCCGTCAGTTTCATAATCACGATGTTTATCATGCTGATTTAAATGCCAGAAATATTTTGCTCAGCGAAGGTAAGGTCTATTTAATCGATTTCGATAAATGCGCGTTTCGATATCTGGGTGATTCATGGAAGACCTCTAATCTGGCTCGTCTGAAACGTTCGTTTCTGAAATTCAAATCACAGAATAAAATATTTTATTTTGATGAGAGTGACTGGAAACAGCTACTGAAAGGATATTCTGAAGTCTAGAAAATTTGTCGGTCGATGGCGTCCGCATAATCATTCACAATACCGGCAAACGGCTGCAACGTCTTTATTAGGTTGTCTTCCAGTTCAACACGCGTTGCTTTGTTATCAAGTAATACTGCAATGGTATTGCCCAGTTCCTCAAAAGACTGAACCTGTAGCGCAGCACCTTTTGCAGTTAATAACTCACTTTCATCAACAAAACTTTCCATATATGGGCCGAATATGATGGCCTTGCCGAAGTGGGCAGGTTCCAGAATATTGTGACCGCCACGATGAATGAATGACCCCGCCATGATGATTATCTTCGCGTCAGTAAACCATTGTGTTAATTCACCAATGGTGTCGAGCAAATAAATACGCGTCTGTTGGTTGATGCTATCGTTCTTACTACGCAGAGCAATCGTATCTGAGTTCAATCCGGTTTGTTTAAGTTGTTTGATAATGGTGTCACGACGTTCTGGGTGGCGTGGTGCTATTACCAGCAGTTCGTTTCTATTGAGTTTGTTCCAGGCTTTTGTAATTTGATATTCTTCATCGTTGTGTGATGACGCGACCAGTACATAATCACGCTGAGTAATATTTTGTGACTCGGAATTAATGGAAGTGGGAGGGATAAATTTAAGGTTGCCCAGAATAGAAACCTGGTTTTGCGAAGCACCAAGAGTTAGATAATTGTTTTGATCCGCTTTCGAGCGCACATAAATATGTGTAACTCTAGACAATACCCGTTTGTAAACAGAGCGTACCCAGTTGTTTGAGCCCGAAGTTTTATTTGATAGCCTGGCGTTAATAATATTGACTGGAATATTTTTGTCATTGCACAACATTATAAGATTGGGCCAAAGTTCGGTCTCGACCAGATAAAGTGCTTTAGGTTTAAGCTGGTGAATAAAACTCAGTGTGGTTAGACGCCAGTCCATAGGTAAAAAAGCGTGATATAACCAGGGCAAATTTTGTCGTGCAACAATTTCAGCGCCGGTGGTGGTATTGGTGGTGATTAAAAACGATAAGTCGGGATGGCGTTTATGCAGTTCGTGCAACAGCGGTAAAATCGTATTGGTTTCACCTACTGAAGCACAATGAAACCACAAACAACCTTGTGGTATGTTTTTTAGTTTGAAACCAAGTCGCTGCAATAAAAAACGTGGTTGACCAAGGCGAAAACTTTTCCAGATTAAATGTGCAAGAATTAGCGGCGAGAAAACAACAATAAGAAGACGATAAAAAAGCATGTTAATTGATAGGCACTAATAAAGTGACGGTTTGCCTTCAGGCTGAGTTTTGAAGCGTTTGTGTACCCATGCATATTGTTCTGGATTGCTTCTTATCATGTCTTCAAGCGCCTGATTTACTCTGACAGCATCTTTATATTGATCGCCACTGGGAAAGTTTTCCAACGCTGGAAGAACAACCAGTTTATAACCCTTGCCATTTTCCAGTCGCAGTGGGTAAAAAGGTACGACACTGGCACCGGTCATGCCCGCTATTTTAGCAGTTGATACTAGCGTTGTGGCTGTGCCACCGAGAAAGGGTGCGAATACAATATTCTTTGTAAAATCCTGATCGGGGGCATACCAGGTAGCATAACCTTCGCGTAGGCCTTTGATGAAAGCGCGTACATTGGTGTTGGGAATAACTTTTTTCAGGTGCTTGCTACGATAGTAAAACATGAAAGTATCAAACATCGGATTATGTGCTTTTTTATATACGGTATGTAGGGGTGTATATAAAGACAGCAGAACACCTCCCATTTCGAGCGTAGAAAAATGCCCAGTCAGCATAATCACACCTTTACCTTTTGCCAGTGCCTGCTCAAGGTGTTCCAGTCCTTCTATACTGCTTTGCTTACGCAAATAACTGTCTGACGACCACCACGCTATGCCCATTTCAAAAATAGAAATGCCCAGGCTTTTGAAGCTAGCCTTGATCAGTTTTTTTATTTGTGCCTCATTGTATTCAGGATAAGCCTGTTGAATGTTGATACGAGCAACGCGGCGTCGTGAAGGAGCCAGGCGATACGTCAGCCAGCCAAGAAAAGCACCCGGTGCTTCAATGGCTTTCAGCGGTAACAGTGTGGATAGTCTCTGTAGTCCAAAGAATAACCATAATCCCCAGTATTTCGGGTGCAACCATCGCCGTACGTGAAGACTGATTTTTTTACTCATAATGAAGTCAGCCACTGACTGATATGGTTGATGTCGTCCGCAGACAGGAGTCCTGCTGCATATTTGATTTCGAGTAATTTAATAATGTAGTCATAACGCGCCTGGGCATAATCGCGTTGGCTTTTAAATAAATTACCCTGTGCTAGTAAAACGTCAACGCTAGTACGTGTGCCGACTTCAAGTCCCAGTTGTGTGGCTTCAGTGGCTGACTCAGTAGAGATCAAAACCTGCCTGAATGCCTGCACCTGTGCGATAGATGCTTGCACGCCGAGATAAGCAACACGCATTTCCTGAATAGTCTGGCGTTGTACTTTTTCGAACAACATTTTTGCCTGTTCTAATTTGGCCGCGCTTTGACGAATTTTTGAACTAGTGTAGCCGCCGCTATAAATAGGAATGTCCAGGCTCAGGCCGATAGAGGTGTCATTAATATCTCGTTGACCTAAAACTGCTGAGTCGCTGTCATCACTGGTTGAGCTGTGTTGTGCATTGAGATTCAAAGTAGGGTAATGGGCAGAGCGTTGGCTATCATAATTATTTTTTGCCGCTTCAAGCGCATAGTGCGCGGCACGCAAATTTAAATTATTAGCGAGAGCTTTATTTTGCCAGATTTTGATATCTTCCAGTTCTGGAAATGATAGAGGAATCGAATCTTTCAGTGAGCTTAAAGAATCAGGCCTTTGATTGATGATAAGCCACAGGGCTTCATGTTGATTGCTGAGATTATTGCTGGCAATAATTGCCTGTGCCACGGCTGAGTCATAAGTGGCCTGCGCCTCCTTAACATCGGTGATGGCAATCAGGCCGACTTTGAAACGTTCCTGATTTTGGTTTAATAAACGTGCGTTGGCTTTTTTCTCTGCTTCGGCGAAGGCGACATTGTCCTGTGCTGCCAGTACAGAAAAATAGGCCTGCGCCAGACGAATGATCAGCGTTTGTTTTGCGGCTTCAAAACTGGCTAGTGCCTGTGCAGAAAAAGCTTCACTTTCATCCATGGCATCGAATAGTTGCTGGTTATACAAAGTTTGTTTGAGTGAAATGGTATAACCATCGCTAGTGGTATCGGTTGTGCTATTGTTGAAAGCGCCAGTGGCATTGCTGGTTTCGGTTGAATTCTTTTGGGCAAACAAACTGAGTGAAATGGTGGGCAAAAGTGCAGATGTACTTTGTGATTTAACTTCTGCAACGGCAAGATACTCAGCTTGCGCCGCCTGAAGCTCCATATCATGTTGCTGTGCCAGTTTTAGTGCCTGCACCAAATCCAGCGCGAAAGCAGGAAATGCGCTCAGGCTAATGCCGCAAAGCAAAATATTAATGATTTGTTTAAGCTTAAATGTCATAGTCTGGAAAACCTAATAGGTCGCCATATTTTTATCGATAATTCTGGCCCAGGCGTCCAGGCCACCATTGAGATTAATGACATTAGTGAAGCCTGCCTGTTCAAGATAATAACCAACCTGTCGGCTGCGAATACCATGATGGCATATAACCACGGTCTCGCGGTCTTTATCAAGCTCATTGAACTCGGCGGGGATTTGAGCCATGGGAATTAAAAGGCTGTCTTCGAGGCGACAAATGTCGTATTCCCAATCCTGACGTACATCCAGTAGTAGCGGGCATGAGTCAGTATTCTTGAGATGGTGCTCAAGTTGCTGTGCGTCAAATTCACGCATGGTTGTAATCGGAAATTTAGAAACTAAATGTTTCGGCTTTTTTAATGCCGCATAAGGAGCCAACGCAGGTTTCAAACAGGCCCTTTGTCGTCCACGTGTTTTTACCTGTGCGTGTTACTAGTTGAGCTGTCATCGCCGGTGCTTCGCCAGTAATGACAAACAGGCGGCCGCCTTCTTTCAGCATTTTTTTGTAAGACTCAGGAATTTCTGGCATGGAGCCGGTAATTGCGATGGCATCGTAGAATTGTTTTTGAGTCCAGCTTTTGGAAGCATCGCCAGTGCTGAGAGTAATATTATCAAAACCGTGTTTAGCAAGATTCTTTTCAGCCAGTTTGCTCAAGTCTTCATTAATTTCGACTGTATCTACATGGCGTGCCAGTGATGCCAGGCAGGCGGTTAGATAACCGGTTCCTGTGCCAATCTCAAGCACGACCTCATCATCAGAAATATCCAGATGCTGTAAAATACGGCCTTCAATGTTGGGGTTAAGCATGCAGCAATCGCTATCATCGTTGCTGAGCGGGATGCGTGTGTCAGCATAAGCCAGATTTTTATATGCATCAGGCGTGAAATCTTCACGTGGAATAGCATTGATCACGGCCAAAACGCGAGCATCAAGCACATCCCAGGGGCGTACCTGTTGTTCAACCATATTGAAGCGGGCTTTTTCGAAATCCATACTATTCATCACTGGTAGTTAATAATGTCATTTGTTCAAGGCTGTGGATTGTACCTCGTCACTCCAAAAGATGGCAAATAATGTCCAAATATCATCGCCAGAGGGCAATAGCATTCCTGAGTTAGGGAATATCTGCTGTATCCCGTGTTAATATTAGCAGCTAGATTTTAGCTCCAGAAAGAGACACATATACTATGAGTGCCATCCCAAAAGAATTCCTGCAACGTACTACCGAGTTATCCTCGGCCTCCAGAGAGCCAATGGATGGTTCGACAAAAATTTACGTGCAGGGCTCAAGAGACGATATTCGAGTGCCGATGCGCGAAATTCATCTGGAAGACACCAACTCCAGCTTTGGTGCTGAGCCAAATCCACCGATTCCCGTTTACGACTGCTCTGGCCCTTATACCGATCCAGCTGTAGAAATCGACCTGCTTAAAGGTCTGGATAACGTACGTAGCGCATGGATTGATGAACGCGATGATACCGAATTACTGGACGGACCAACCTCCGATTATGGCCAGCAACGCCAGAGTGATCCTAAACTGGCAAATCTGCGTTTTGAGCATATCGCCGCGCCACGCCGCGCCAAAGCAGGCAAAAACGTCACTCAGATGCACTATGCCAGACAGGGCATCATTACCCCGGAAATGGAATACGTCGCCATCCGCGAAAGCATGAAATTGCAGCAACTGCGCAAAGATCCCGCATACCAGAAAGTATTGATGCAGCACCCCGGTGAAAACTTCGGTGCGAATCTGCCCAACGAAATCACCCCTGAATTCGTCCGCGATGAAATCGCCGCCGGTCGTGCCATCATCCCGGCTAATATCAATCACCCTGAATTAGAGCCAATGATCATTGGCCGCAACTTCCTGGTCAAAATCAACGGCAATCTCGGTAACTCGGCGGTGACTTCCAGCATCACCGAAGAAGTCGAAAAAATGGTCTGGGGCATCCGCTGGGGTAGCGACACCATCATGGATCTGTCCACCGGCAAAAATATCCACGAAACCCGCGAATGGATTTTGCGTAACGCACCCGTGCCCATCGGCACTGTACCGATTTATCAGGCACTGGAAAAAGTCGGCGGCGTCGCCGAAGACCTGACCTGGGAAATTTTCAAGGATACCTTAATAGAGCAGGCCGAGCAGGGCGTGGATTATTTCACCATTCATGCTGGCGTGCGTTTGCAATACGTACCCATGACCGCTAAACGCCTGACCGGTATCGTCTCCCGCGGCGGCGCCATCATGGCGAAATGGTGTCTGGCACATCATGAAGAAAGTTTCCTTTACACCCATTTCGAAGACATCTGCGAAATCATGAAAGCCTACGACATCGCCTTCTCATTAGGCGATGGCCTACGCCCCGGTTCGATTGCCGATGCCAACGATGAAGCCCAGTTTGGTGAATTAGAAACATTGGGTGAGTTAACGAAGATTGCGTGGCAGCACGACGTTCAGGTCATGATCGAAGGCCCCGGCCACGTGCCCATGCAGATGATCAAGGAAAACATGGACAAGGAGCTCGAAGAATGTTCCGAGGCGCCTTTCTATACGCTCGGACCACTGACCACCGACATCGCCCCCGGATACGATCACATCACCTCCGGCATCGGCGCTGCACAGATCGGCTGGTACGGTTGCGCCATGTTGTGTTACGTCACACCGAAAGAGCATTTGGGTTTACCGAATAAAGAAGATGTCCGCGTCGGTATTATCACTTACAAGATTGCAGCCCATGCGGCGGATCTGGCTAAGGGGCATCCCGGGGCGCAGATTCGCGATAACGCCATGTCGAAAGCCCGTTTTGAATTCCGTTGGCAAGATCAGTTTAAGTTGGCGCTCGATCCTGAACGGGCTCGTGAATATCATGATGAGACCATGCCGAAGGATGCACATAAAGTGGCACATTTTTGTTCTATGTGTGGACCGAAGTTTTGTTCGATGAAAATCTCACAGGACGTCAGGGATTACGCAGCTGAAAATGGCTTTAATGAAATCGAGATTGCACTCGACGAAGGCATGAAAGCCAAGTCTGAAGAGTTTAAGAAAGCGGGCTCAGAGATCTACAGCAAAGCATAATTGTCATTCCGACAGAGCACAGCGACGAGGAATCTTCTGCTCGTCATTTCCGCGAAAGCGGCAATCCACATTTTTTCTTTTGTGGGTTGTGTAAATTAGCGGCTCTAGTTTACTGAGTCGCCTTTCCATATCTAAATCTCGAGAATTTAAACCATGTCAGACATCACCCTCGAACAATTACGACAAAAGATACGTGACTTCGCCGCTGCACGTGACTGGGATCAGTTCCATTCGCCAAAAAATCTCTCCATGGCGATGATAGTCGAAGCTGCAGAACTGGTCGAGCATTTTCAATGGCTCACTGAAGAACAGAGCCACTCCCTGCCAGACGACAAACGTGACGAAGTTGAAAACGAGCTGGCGGATATTTTTCTTTATTTGATTCGCATCGCGGATAAGCTTGATATTGATTTATTGAACGCGGCGAACAATAAAATAAAAATAAATGCCGAAAAATATCCTGCGGATAAAGTGCGCGGCAGTGCAAAAAAATATAACGAGTATTAGAGTGATTCCGGGTATGCCTCAATCTCGTTCAGAGTTACACAATAACACCATCAATGTGGATTGTGCAGGGGTGGCCTGATGCTCAGTTATCGTCACGGCTTTCATGCGGGTAATCACGCTGATGTGCTCAAACACTGTGTGTTGATTTCAGCGCTGGATTACATGCAGCAAAAAATCACGCCATTTGTTTATATCGATACCCATAGCGGCGCAGGCATGTACAGCTTACAGGATGAATGGGCGGAAAAAACCCGTGAACATGAAACCGGTATTACTAAACTATGGCAGCGCTCAGTATCAGATATGCCGCTCGCAGTGCAGGCCTATCTGAAAAAAATTCACGAACTTAATCCAGACGGCGAATTGTCACAATACCCCGGTTCACCCTGGATCGCAGAATCGATGTTACGTCGACATGACCGAGCCAGACTGTTTGAATTACATGTCAACGAATACGAAAACCTGCACGAGCTATTTGCCAGTAACAAACGTTTCAAGACCGAACAGCGCGATGGCTTTCAGGGGCTGAATGAAGTCATGCCACCGATAGAAAGACGCGCGGTAACGCTGATTGATCCTTCCTACGAAGTAAAAACAGATTATCAAACCGTAGTGCAATCGGTAAAAGCCGCGCATAAAAAATTTAACGCCGGTGTTTTTATCATCTGGTATCCAGTGATAAATCGAAAACAGATTGATCAGTTCGAACAAGATTTTATCAGCAGTGGTATGAAGAATATTTTGCTGGCCGAGTTATCGCTTTATCCGGATACAGATCATGCAGGTATGACGGGCAGCGGTTTGGTTGTAGTTAATCCACCGTGGACATTGGCGAAATCATTAGAGCTTACTTTGCCGTATTTGCAGGAAGAACTGGCAGAGGGTAAGGGGGATTGGCGGATTCGGCAGTTGGTGGCGGAGTAGTGGCGAGCTAAAATTGCCGTTCCTGGCTACCGATTTATTTCTTCCTGAATAAGAAAAAAACCTGGTGGTTGATTTAATGTGCTTTAGATAATGAACCCCAAAGGCTTTGATAGCTAGAATTGAGCAAGCAGGTCATCGTCAGGCCTGGGTGATCACAATTCTGCTGATTTCACTCGGCGCCAAAACTCGCAGTGGAGGACCCCAGTAACCCGTTCCACGGCTGACGAATATTTGTTGATCAGGCGAGTGTTGATGAAGCCCCACCAGATAGGGTTGATCGAGCATTACTAATAGTCCGAATGGAAAGATTTGTCCGCCATGAGTATGGCCGCTAAGCATCAAGTCACATCGCCGCTCCTTAACCAGTGATATAGATTTGGGTTGGTGTGACAGGACAATGGTCGCTTTTGATGAATCTACGCCACTGTATGCAGCCTCCACATCCGGCGGTGCACCAAAACGCTCACCAGCAAGATCATTAAGGCCAACAAGATTGAAGCTGCCTTCCTTGTTACCAAACAGGGTAGATTTATTGGTTAGTGGTTTGATTCCCAAGGATTCCAGTTTCGTTAGTATAGCTTCGACGCCATGAAAGTATTCATGGTTTCCGGTAACAAAATAGGCAGGTGCTTTAAGTGTTTTTAGGGGCTCAAGATCGCGACTGATCTTTTCTGGTGGTAGATCACACAGATCACCCGTTATGACAACCATATCTGGCTGGAGTTTGTTGACACGAGCGACAATGTTTTTCATAAAATCATGCTTTATAGTGCGCCCTATATGAATGTCCGTAAGCTGTACGATGGTAAACCCTGAAAATGGAAAATCTTTAATTCGAACTACGACGTCATTCACTTCTGGCAATTTCGTTCCCTGAGAAATGCCGCGCCAAAGGTACGAGGTTGCGCCAAAAAGTACTGCTGTGTCGAAAATAACCTTGATTGTTCGGCGCCTCTCCTGGTCGAATGGTACTTGCCGTGAAACTGAGATGGTCAGGTCATAGATCAGCGCAACCACGAATAACATAAAGGTGAAGCCAATAAAGGCGCTCATTGTCATGAATAAAGTAAGGGATTCAGGAAGGAAGTTAAAGGCCATATCCACGATCAAAATGATTTCGCCAGTCATAATAATTAGCATCAGGAAAATGCCAGTTTTATGTAAGCGTGGTGAGAGTTGCGCGAAGAAACGTCTTTGTACGTAGTAATTGGTCAGTGCGAGTACACTGAGAAAAATGAAAATAAAGAAAAGCTGTCGTTCAATGCTCATGGTTTACTGTCGTTATCAGCTTAAATAGGGGGATACCAAATTCTAGCAACATGGAAGCAGAAGTAATACGCTTATCTTTATTAAGAATTCGCGTAAATATACCCGCAGAGTTTTCCTGTCTTTCTGATGCTGTTGCTCAGTTAAACTGGAAGACTTCAAGTTTAGTCCCAGAGAAAAAAATTGAAAAACATTCCCTTTAATAATCAATACGTGAATCTGGGTGAGACGTTTTACGTCAAAACCAAACCAGCGACTGTGGCAAATCCTGCGTTGATAAAATTCAATGAAGAGCTTGCTAATGATTTGGGCTTGTCGGTGACAAGCCCGGAAGAGTATACGGATATTTTTTCGGGTAATGTCATACCCGATGGCGCAGAGCCATTGGCAATGGCCTATGCGGGGCATCAGTTTGGCGGCTTTAATCCTCAGCTGGGTGATGGCCGTGCGATTTTATTAGGTGAGCTTGATCATCCTTCAGGCGTTAGTCTTAGTGTTCAGTTAAAAGGTTCTGGCCAAACATTTTATTCTCGTAACGGTGATGGTTGTGCGGCACTGGGGCCAGTGCTTCGAGAGTATCTGGTTAGTGAGGTAATGGTTAAACTAGGTGTGCCGACGACGCGTGCACTGGCCGCAGTGACCACGGGCGAACAGGTGGCCAGGGAGCGAATGTTGCCGGGTGGTGTTATTACGCGTGTCGCTTCGAGTTTTGTCCGTGTTGGTACCTTTGAGTTTTTTGCGGCAAGAGATAATTATGAAGCCGTAAAGCAGCTGGCGGACTATGTAATCGAACATAATTATCCGCGGGTGAGTGAGTATGAAAATCCTTATATCGCTTTTTTGCAGGCGGTGGTTGATCGCCAGGCAAATTTGATTGCGCAGTGGATGCAGCTGGGTTTTATTCATGGCGTGATGAATACGGATAATATGTCGATAGCAGGCGAGACGATTGACTACGGACCGTGTGCTTTTATGGATGTTTTTGATCGTAATAAGGTGTTCAGTTCGATTGACCGTGACGGGCGTTATGCTTATAGCAACCAGGCTTCTATCGGTATGTGGAATTTAACGCGCCTGGCAGAAACTTTGCTGCCTTTGTTTGCAAAGGATTCCGAGGCCGCAATTGAGATCGCAAAAAGTGTTCTGGAAACATATATTGAGACTTATCAGCGAGCGTGGCTTGACGGTATGCGAAACAAATGTGGTCTGTTAGAGGTATCGGATAAAACCGTCCATGAAGATAAAACGCTGATCGATTCATTGCTAGATACCATGGCGGCAAACCATGCTGATTTTACGCTGACATTTTTTTACCTGTCACGATTATCTGCACAAGCCTCGCAAGAGGATGACGCTATACGTAAGTTGTTTGATAATCCTGCACAGTTTGATAGCTGGGCGGCCAGATGGAGAGAGCGTTTAAGTAATAAAAAATATAGCGACGTAGAACGGCAGGAAAAAATGCAGGCAGTTAATCCGGTTTATATTCCCCGAAATCATCAGGTAGAGGCAGCGATCAGAGCAGCAGAAGATCACGGTGATTTTTCTGTGTTCCATGATTTACATGAAGTATTACAGAATCCGTACCGAAAGCAAAAAGGCAGGGATAGTTACATGTTGCCACCTGAGCCTCATGAAGAGGTCACACAAACATTTTGTGGTACGTGAGTTATATATCGCAAGGTGAAGAGGCTGTTAAAATCAGCTGTATTCGTTTAACTTCCATTTGCCGGTTCAGTCAACGTAGATTTTTCCCTGATTATATAGTTCAGTGATTAATGCTAATTCATCTTCACTGGCAATTTCTAATAATTCATCAAGATCAATTTGTCTCAGCTTGCATAAGGACTTGGCGAAGTCCGGAGTAACTTCGTAGTCTTCACCATCAATAAATAACAGGGTGTTTTCCGGGTTTTGTGAAAAGGCGAATCGACTGGCAGGGTGTCTGCTTAGGGTGGCTGTGCTGGTGAGTTCCTTTAACTCTTCTATGGAATTAATTTCATCTTCGGGCTGCGTGTCTATACTGGTTTTGGTATCGCTAGAAAAACAACCAAACCAGCGTTGCAGCTCAGGGTGGTCTGGTTGTAAATATTTTTTGAATATCTCAGTGACACGTTCAAGTGCATCCTGTTGAATTTCGTTTGGATGTTGTTGAATTCTCTGGTCCGGGTCTTGATAGGTTAATTTTGGTGATAAGTTCTGCGTAATATGACTTATGAATTCGTTGACCAGGTCGGCATGACTGGTGGCACGAAAACCAATAGAGTAGCTGAGGCTTTCGCCGAGTGATACGCCGTGGTGAGAAACGCCGGGTGGTATATAAAGCATGTCACCGGGTTCAACGATCCATTCTTCTTCAGCCTGAAAATCATTTTGAATTCTTAATGGCGTGCCTTCAACTTGATTACCTTTAGTCACTGGCTGGGTGTTTATTTGCCAGCGACGTTGCCCCTGTCCCTGCAATATAAACACATCGTATAAGTCAATGTGTGGGCCAACTGAACCCTGATCAGCAGCATAGCTGATCATTAAATCATCGAGTCGCCATTCGGGAATGAATCGAAAGCGATCAATAATCCACGAAAGCTCGGGCAGATATTTTTCCATGTCATTAACAATCAGGCTCCAGTGCGTTGCTGGCATGCTGGAAAATATTTCATCAGTCATCGGGCCAAAGATGGGGAACCAGGGATGTTCGCCATCTTTTTCCATAACGATGCGGGAGTTAACATCTTCTTCGTAGGCCAGGCCGGCGAGTTCATCCGCGCTAATCGGCGATTCGAAATCGGGAAAAGCCTGACGTACCAGCAAGGGTTTTTTCTGCCAGTACTCTTCCATGAATGCTTGTTGAGAAATCTTGCCTAGTGGGTTTGGTGTTTCTTTCATGTCAGACGAACTCAGTATTTGTATGATGGATGATCTTAATGATTTCTATTTTCCAGTATGAAGAATGTTAAGACTGGTTTTTACCTCCTGACTAAAAAACCCTGCGCGTGACATGGTCAGAGATAGTTCAACGCCGTTATCTTTTGGCCAGATAGCGACTCTCGCTGTGTGATCATCGGATAACATGGTGTGAGCACCAAACAATTTGTCCAGATTTTCGAGTAATTGGGCGTAGTCATTGATCTGAAAATCGATGCCAACACTATTAATTCGTTGCTGAGGATCGAAGCCGAAGGTGATAAATGCATTTCTTTTGCGTTGGATGTCAAATAAGGGACGACCATCTCTGATGACGTACATGACTACTTCTTTGTAGCTTTCTCTTTTGCCAGCAGGAAATACTTTTTTGAGATCTTCGATGGTATCGCCCCATTTTACACCGAGGACACCCTCTTGATAGTGATTGGCCACTTCGCCAGAGAATACGGACTGAGATATCAAAAGAAGACCAAATAATAAAAACCTGCGCATAAAATTAACCTCGCTTTTCTTTTTAACTGAATGTTATTTTTGTGACCAAACCCTACACGTTACCGGTGACCTTCAACAAGACTTATGTCATGCAAATTAATATTTCTGGCGCGATAACGTGGCCTGATTTATGTCTGACGTATGTACATTTTGACCGACTCAAACAGCACTGGAAAGTGTTCACGGATATTTTTCTCCCGAGCCAGTTCCATATCTTCATATTCAAAACCGGGTGATACGGCTTCGCTGATTAGACCGTATTGACCTTCGCTCAGTACGCTGGCTTTCCAGCAACCACCTTTGACGGTGAGTTGAGGTATCTGGTCCCGTGATAGATCATTACCCAGTGTATGATTTTCCATTTGTCCATCGGGGTGAATGATGGTGTAGTTGATGGCCGAGCCACTGTGAAAGTAATGAATAATATCAGACTTGTTTTTGTGTAGATAACCTATTGGGCTATCGTCACTGAGCATATAGTAAATCGAGGTCAGGGTGTTGCGCGTGCCAGCAGGGCAGGTTGTTACTATTTCTGAGCAGTAGGTACGTTTGAAGTAACCTCCCTCAGAGGGATGAGGCTGCAGTGAGAGTTTACTTATTATTTCATGCTTGTTCATTTTTTTATTTTATGGTCGTCTCGATTTCCAGTATTTTGATTTCCAATAGACGTTATCAAGTTTTGATATCATCACGCCTTTACTGGTGGATGCGTGTAGGAAGTTGTTGTTTTCAAGATAGATGCCGACGTGTCTCACTTTTGCTTTGGTTTTGAAGAATACCAGGTCGCCTGCTTTTAATTTGTTTTTATCTATTGGTTTGCCAGTTGATATTTGCAGTTCTGTGCTTCTAGGTATGTTGATGCCGAGTTTTGATCTGAATGTGGCATAGACAAAGCCAGAGCAATCGACACCACTTTTGCTTAGGCCTCCCATTTTGTATTTAACGCCTTTCCAGCTTTTATACTGGCTATACAGTTTATTTTTTACGGTACTTGAGTTGTTAAGGTCTACTTTTTTACCGATAGGAATATCAGCCAGCGTACCGGGTCTTGTATCAGGACTTGAACTACAGCTTAGTAGTGATAAGCTGGCCAATAATAGAAGTAATATTTTATTCATCATGTTTTGGTGTCCACAGGACGATTTGTTCAAGGATGAGGCTAATTATGTCATTCATAGCTATGTGGTCTTTATCTGTTGTCAATGCGCCATCATAACAACACTACACTTTGTGTCCATGGTTAGGCAAGTCATGGCAGGTGATTTTTGTTTATATAGTATAAGCCTTTGAAAATGCACTATAAGTTATGTATGAAAATAAAGATGGACGATAGGAGTAGAAATTGAGGCTCGGTACACGAGAACAACTGGTTGTTTTATTGAGTCTGCTGCTTTGTATTGCGGTGTTGTTTTTTGATATTTATTCAGCAATGGGAGTTGCGGCCGGTGTTCCTTATGTGGCTCTGGTCCTGGTGGGTTTAATTACCCAGAAACCACGATTTATTCTGGTTTTGGCGACACTCGGTAGTGTGTTGACGATAGCTGGTTATTACCTGTCACCAAAAGGTATTACTGATAATGATGTGGTCTTGGTTAATCGAGCATTGGCTTTATTCGCCATTTGGTCTACGGCCATCGTTTCTTATTTCCATTTAAATAAGCTAGCAAAGCTGGAACCGTTGGCGACAACTGACCAGTTAACAGCTTTGTATAACCGGCATTATTTTACTTCTGAATTGGTCAAGCAGATTAATATCTGGAAGCGTTATCAACGACCACTTTCTATTTTAATACTTGATATCGATTTTTTTAAAAAAGTTAATGATACCTATGGGCATATTGCTGGCGATTATGTCTTGCAGGAGCTGGCTAAGATTTGTCAGGCGGCGGTGCGTGACATAGATACCGTTGCCAGAATTGGTGGTGAAGAGTTCTCAATTCTTCTGCCGTCTACGGCGGTTAACGGTGCTATGCGAATCGCCGAGCGAATTCGCAAGGAGACAGAGGCCTTTTCATTTAACTATGATGGTGTGCGCTTCAGGGTGACGGTGAGTATTGGTGTGGCAGAGCTGACAGATGAAGAATGGAGTATTACCGAGTTTATGAAAGCTGCCGATGATATGTTGTACAAGGCTAAAAATTCTGGACGTAATCGCAGTATAGCAAAACATATCGGCTGATTTATGCTTTAGAGAATCAACCTTGTTTGTCTGGTTATACAACCAGTGGTGGCATAGGACAGTCTAATGTGTCAGCAATGGCGCGGAATAATTCTGCTTCGGTAATCGTAGTTATCCTGTCCGCCGTGATGCAGGCAACGCAGGCTTTTAGTAGTTTTGGTTTATGTAGTGGTTTAAGTCGAACTAACTCTTCCAGTGCCTGATTTAAATCATTTAGATTTAATTTGTTTTTATCCAGTAACTCAATATCAAAGTTTCCCAATTCTGCATTTCCGAGATCAAAGGCACGTTGTTTATCTATGCCTTGTTGTTTTCCTGAGTGGCTGAGTAATGATAATAAAATACAACAGGATTTTTTAGTTTTACTTAAGGTTAAATTTTCTTTTGCTCTGCGCTGTTTTTGCTTGAATATACGATCAAGATGGTGTGTTACTATTTTCTGAATCATCCATTCAGACAAGCTAATTTTTTTGTCCATTGTTATCAGGATGTCTAAATTTTCTTTAAATAGCTGGTATTGTTTTTTTGATAGTTGACGCAGGCTTGATAGTGCCATGTCTACTAAGGGAAGGCGAAACTCATTTTCAACTGTATTCATATTGAGGGAGAGTTTGACCGTTTCTCTATAGGCACCGGGATCAGCATATGCCATTAGGTGTTGTAGCTGTTGCTGGCGTAGATTGGTTTCAGTATCAAGAACTAAAAAGTATATTAGGGCTCGTGCGCCACAGGGTTCATGCGCGGCATTCTTTAAAATATCAGGAATGCTTGAAATCAGTGTATGAGAGTAATTAAGATGTTCGACTGATGCCTGGCCGGTATGTGAAGTAATAGCATTAACATTCATGGATGCGGCCAGAGCAGTTAATACCGCAGCAGTCTTATCTTCATTTTTTGTATCAGTTGTATCAGTTGAATCATATTCTTTCTCATCTGGTTTTTCTTCTCGTGTGAAATCAAATTTCCCATCCCAGTGTGGGTCAATTCTTTGTATACGATTAGCCAGTGGTGGATGTGTTGAGAATATGCCGCTTAGAAAAGTGCTAATGCCCTGACTGAACAGTGTATGGCTGATTTCTGAAGTATGGGCATTTTCCATCAATGACCCTGATGCATTACCACCAATACGTTTGAGTGCGCCAGCGATACCATCAGGGTTGCGGGTGAATTGAATGGCCGAGGCATCGGCCAGAAATTCACGCTGGCGACTGACTGCGGCTTTAATCACATTGCCAAAAAAGGTACCGGCATAACCAATCACAAATAGCCCGGCACCCAAAGCTAAAATTGCAGCAGCACCATCATTTTTTGATCGTCGTGAGCTTGATCGACCTGTAGTACGTAATAGGTAATAACCGATGATGCCGATAATGGTGATGCCGTGCAGTATACCGATGAGTCGTATATTGAGCCTCATATCACCGTTAAAAACATGACTAAATTCATGTGCGATAACGCCTTGCAGTTGTTCGCGTGAAAGTTTTTCTATGGCACCGCGGGTAATCCCTATGACAGCATCACTGGCTTTGTATCCAGCAGCAAAGGCATTAATACCGTCTTCATCGAGTAGATAAACAGGAGGCACTGGTGTGCCTGAGGCAATGGCCATTTCTTCTACTACATTGAGAATTTTCTGTTTGTTGATATCACCGCTATCTTCAACGATGAGCTCTGCGTCCATCATTTCAGCAACTCGGGCGCCACCGCCAGAGAGTGACATAATTTTATAAAGACTGCCAAAAACAATAATGCTGGTAACGGCTGCACCCACCAGCAAAAAAGTTGGCCAGTCGAATTGGTCGTTGAATGTCTCGGTGCTTATCGTGTTGCTGTCGATGTAGCCAAAAACCACCATCACCAGAATATTGGTTAATATGACCAGAGAGATAATGGCCAGTGAAAAAAGCGTGACAAGCAGTAAGGTGTTTTTACGCGCAACGTCCTGAGATTTGAAAAAATTCATTCAAGCTCTGTGCGGCATTTCTAAAAAGAGACTTTGGGTGCTGCTTGAATCTCTGCATGATCTTCAAATTCCAGCAGGGTTGCATCATGATCGTGACCAAAAACAGCAGCTAGCACCACTGGTGGAAAAGATTGTTTGTATGTGTTGTATGACATAACCTGATCATTAAATGCCTGACGGGAGAACGCAACTTTATTTTCTGTACTAGTCAGTTCTTCGCTGAGCTGCATCATATTCTGATTCGCTTTCAGATCGGGATAGTCTTCCATAACAATATTAAGTTTGCTCATAGCGCTATTGAGTACGCCTTCTGCTTCCATCAGTTCATGAATGGCATGGGCATCGCCAGGGTTGACTGCGGCAGCGGCTAAATTGTTGGCCGCGCCATTACGAGCATTGATAACATTTTCCAGTGTGTCCCTTTCGTGTTGCATGTAGCCCTTGGCCACTTCGATAAGATTAGGGATGAGATCATGGCGACGTTTTAGCTGTACTTCGATTTGCGCAAAGGCATTCTGATAACGGTTTCGTAAGCTCACCAGAGTATTGAATATTCCAATGACATAAAAAATAAGGGCGGCAATAACAACCAGAATAACGATCGTTGAAGTTTCCATAATATTTATCCTGCTTCGTAGTGTTTATTTTTAGTTATTTATACAAGGAATATAGTCGCTAGTCCCAAAAATGCTGCAAGACCGACGATATCCGTTATTGTCGTTAGAACCACGCTGCCAGCAATAGCCGGGTCGATATTCACTTTTCGCATAACCAGCGGGATGGCAACACCGGAAAAGGCAGCGATTACAAGATTGATAATAATGGCGGCAGCAATGACCAGGCCAATTTTAATATCGTCAAACCAAAGTCCGGCGGTGACAGCAATCACCAGTGCCCAGCCGAAGCCATTTAATAAGCCAACCACAATTTCCTTGGTCATCAGCCAGCGTTTGTTGCTTCTGCTGACCTGACCTAGAGCCAGGCCACGAATGACTAGTGTTAGAGTTTGTGTGCCCGCGATTCCACCCATGCTGGCAACTACGTTCATCAGTACCGCAATAGCCACCACCTTTTCCAGCGTGCCTTCAAAGTTGGAGACCACCCACGAAGCCATAAAAGCAGTGACCAGATTAATGCCCAGCCAGACAGCACGGCGTCGCGCACTGGGAACTACCGGCGCGAACAGATCCTCTTCTTCCGTCAGACCCGCCATGCTCAGCACATTGTGGTCGCCTTCATCACGGATAACGTCAACAACGTCATCAATGGTGATACGACCCAATAGTTTCATGTCTTTATCAACCACAGGTGCGGATAGCAGATCGTGAGTTTCGAAAACCTTGGCAACATCGTTATCTTCCATACTGGCTTTGATGAACTCAGTATCGCGCGTCATAACATCACCGACGGTCAGATCAGTATCTGAAGTCAGCAGGGTAGCAAGCGGTAACAGGCCGATATAAGTATTGTTGCGGCTAGTAACAATCAGACTATCCGTGTTTTTTGGAATTTCACCCAGTGCGCGCAAATAACGCAGCACCACATCCAGTGTCACCTCGGCACGGATGGTCAAGGTGTCGGTATTCATCAAACCACCGGCACTGTCCTCAGGGTAGGAAAGTACGGTTTCCAGACGATCACGATGCTGTGCATCGAGTGAAGTTAATACCAGCTCAGTAACACGATCAGGCAGCGACTGGATAAAGTCAGCCAGATCATCAATATCAAGACCTTCGGTAGCGTTGATCAGATCCTGCAAAGACATATCACGCATCAAAGTTGAGCGCAGTTCTTCACCCATATGCAGCAGAACTTCACCTTCACGTTCTGAATCCACCAGTTCCCAGATGAGATTACGTTCAGTGTGCGGTAGCGATTCTAAAAGGTGGGCAATTTCAGCCGAGTGCAATTCATTCAGCATGCGCGCAGCATGTTGAATGGTGCCAGCCTTAAGCGCTAGATTAAGCGCCTGTACCTGGTTCTCAGTTTTTTCAGAGTGGTTTGCTTCTGTCATCACTATATCTACTTAAACTACGCCCCGAATCAGGAATCGGATGCGATGAAGAATTACAGTTGAGTGTAGCATGCATGGCTGCGTTTATCGGCTATTTAGCGGTTTTCGGCCGTCGGGTTGTGATTTGCGGATAGCAAGTGGTTCGGATGGAAGCGCAACGGAATCAGGGAAACAAGCTAAACCAGAAATTAAATTATCTATCGATGGTTACAGATAACAGCCATACAAAAAGAAATCCTGATAGCAGGCCTGCAACTACTCATTTACCATGCGCGAATCGTAGCTACGTGCTTATTTGCTAGCCGTTTTCTCTGACTCTTGGTGATTAAGCAGATCAAGTTGTGTTTCAATCTCATTGGCTGATTGGTGTTCAAGTATCTTTTTGATTTTCGGACGTAAGCGAGATAGTTTGCTGTGATTAATGATGTGTTTAATTTCGAGTAGGGCATTGGCCTGTACGCTGAAATACTCGAGACCCATGCCTAATAATAATCGAGTGTATTGTGGATTACTCGCCATTTCACCGCAGAGTGAAACCGGGATGCGGGCTTTTTTACCGGCATTGATGCTCATCTGGATGAGTTGCAAAACAGCCGGGTTGAGTGGGTTGTATAAATAGCTGACTTCTTCATCGATACGGTCTAGCGCCAGGGTGTACTGAATCAGGTCATTAGTGCCTATGGATAGAAAGTCGAGTTGCTTGGCAAAGGCATAAGCAGAGAGTGCGGCAGCCGGTACTTCGATCATGGCACCGACTTTCAGGTTTTTATCAAAACGAATTTTTTCTATGCGAAGTTGTTGTTTGGTTTTTTCAATGAGATTGAGTACCTGATGCATCTCTTCTATATTGGTCAGCATGGGAATCATCAGGCGTACTGGCCCCAATGCGGCTACACGAAGAATGGCTCGCAGTTGCGGTATAAATAATTCGGGTTCCTTCATGCAGCGGCGGATAGCACGTAAGCCCATGGCTGGATTGTGGGCCATCGGACCCTGATCAATGGTGTCCTGTATTTCTTTATCGGCACCCAGGTCGGCAGTGCGAATAGTTAGTGATTTTCCCTTAAGGCGGAACAATGCACGTTTATAAGTTTTGAATTGTGTTTCTTCATTAGGCCATTCATTTTTTTCGATGAATAACATCTCAGTACGATAAAGACCAACACCAGTGTGGTCGAATTTTCTTAGCTTGCGAATATCTTCGGGGCGATCAATGTTACCGTGCAGAGTAATAGTTTTACCGTCAGTTGTTACTGTTGGGGTATTTCTTAGTTCATGCAATAAAACTTTGCGTGCAATTTCTTCTTTGTGCAGTGCTCGGTAATGTTTAAGAGAACGTTTGTCAGGTGAGTTAATGACCATGCCCTGACGGCCATCAATGATCAGTGTTTCACCTGTTTTTATTAGTTGGCGGGCATGGTGTGCACCGACAATTGCGGGGATGCCAATATTTTTGGATAGAATTGCAGTGTGAGAAAGCGGGCCACCGTACTCAGTGACAAAGCCGGCAATTTTTTGATGTTGCAGCATCAAGGTATCAGCTGGCGTCAGATCATCAGCAATAATAATACAGCCTTTTAACTGTTGGCCATCAGGGATATGTTCAGGTGCCTCTGCCAGGCAATCTTGAATGCGACGAACCACGTGTAGAACATCATCTTTGCGGGTACGTAAATAAGGATCTTCCATGTCATCGAAGACTTTAACCAGACGGTTGCTTTGCAGGAGTAAAGCCCATTCTGCATTACAGGAAAACTTTTTAATGTTAGCGATTGTGCCTTCATTAAAGGTGGGGTCTTCAAGCATTAATAAATGCGTGTCAATAAAAGCCAGAATATCTGCTGGCGTGTCGGCGGCAATTTTATTTTTTATTTGGTGTAATTGCTCACCGGCTTTACTTAGTGATTTTTGGAATCGTTGAATTTCTTTTTTTTGTTGAGTTTCGGGTATTTTGTAGGCATGAACTTCTTTTTGTTCACGCGAATAAACATATGCCTCGCCAATAGCGATGCCGCTGGATACTCCAATTCCATTAATAAGAATACTCAAATAAATACTCCGTTTGGCTTATTCATCCTCGTCAAAACGATTATTAATTAATTGTTCGAGTTGATCGAGACTTTCTTCAGCATCACTACCATCAGCATAGATGGTGACCTGTGAACCCTTGCTTGCTGCCAGCATCATGACTCCCATGATACTTTTTCCGTTGACGCGGCGGTTATTTCGTTCCAGTTCAATCTGGCTTTCAAAGGATGATGCCAGCTTAACGAATTTGGCTGCTGCGCGTGCATGCATGCCCAGTTTATTAATGATTTCAATGTCGCGACTTACTGGCATGATGGGTGCTCTTCAATGTGTTTTGCGATGCTCTGTCTGCCACCCTGGATTATTTTTTCTACCAGTTCGTTCAAAGGTAATCTCCGGTAATTGATAGCCTTTATGATCATAGCTAAATTTAGCCCACTGACAAGTTGAGTTTTTGTATTTGAGACAAAGCAACTGGCAAGATTGCTGGGTGTGCCACCGTAAATATCAGTAAGGATTAACAGGTCTTTATTTTGATCAAATTGATTAAGCTGTTGTTGAATGTTTTCCCTCATTGCGTCGACCGGTGCATCCATGGGCACTTCTACATAAGCCAAATTATCTGGTTTGTCATTAACAATAGAGTAAGCGGTCTCCAGTAAATTACTGGCAATGCCTTTGTGTGTGACTAATAATAGGGCGACATTCATTGCATTTCTCTGTGTCGAACCGATACGTTGTCAATAAGCTCATTAAAGTCGTCGCATAACTGTTGCGCAATAAAAACTGAGCGATGTTGTCCACCGGTGCATCCGATAGAAACGGTCAGGTAATGACGATTTTGTTTTTCAAATTTAGGTATCCAGTCTTGCATAAATTGCCTTATGTGTTTGAGCATGTCCTGAACTTCGTCCTGTGATTGTAAAAATGAGGCGACTTCTTTGTCGAGTCCGGTCAGTGGTCTCAGATTTGATTCCCAATGAGGATTTGGTAAGCAACGAACATCAAAAACAAAATCGGAGTCAGTAGGTGTGCCGTGCTTGAATCCAAATGATTGAAATAATAATGAAAGTTTCGCACCATTGTTTTTAACTATTTGTTTTTTTATTTGATCGCGCAACTGGTGAATATTAGTGTAGGTGGTGTCAATAAAAAGATCAGCTTCGGATGAAACCGTGCTTAATAATACACGTTCAACTTCAATGGCTTCTGATAGTGGTAAGCCTTTGGTCGTCAATGGATGTTTTCTTCGAGTATCACTAAAACGTTTTATAAGCGTATTCAGTTCTGCCTGTAGATAGATGATTTCGAATTCAATGTCTCTTTCACGCAGTGGCTTGATGATATTGTTGAAATTACGCAAATCATTGGCTTCGCTTCGGGCGTCAATGCCGACAGCAATATTTGTATAGGGTTGTAGTGTGCGATTGGATACGCGCTCGACAAAATCGGGTAGTAAGCCAAGAGGAAGGTTGTCAACGCAATAGTAGTCTTCGTCTTCCAGAGTATGAAGCGCGACTGTTTTTCCTGAACCTGAAAGTCCGCTGACGATAACGAGTTTCATGTGTTTATAAAGTCTGCCCGGTATCGATAGCTATTTGCTGTATTTTCATTAGTTCTTTGGTCGCATCGTAGCCACTGTGTCGTAATATGTGGTTGCGTACAGCTGCTTCCGCCAATACTGCGAGATTGCGTCCAGGAGCAACCGGTAATAATACTTCGGGAACATCAACGCCCAGTATGTTTCGTGTTTGATGAGCCCCTTCGAGGCGATCTATTTTGGACAGTTCATCTTTAGATAAGCGCACCATATGAATAATCAAACGTAAATATTTATTGATTTTCAGTGCATTGTTACCATACATTTCACGAATATTGAGCACACCAAGACCACGTACTTCCATAAAGTCTCTAAGTACGCTGGGACTTCTACCGTCCAGAATATCCGGACCGATACGGGTTAATTCTGGTGCGTCATCAGCAATTAACCGGTGGCCGCGGGAGATGAGCTCTAGTGCTAGTTCGCTTTTTCCGACGCTGCTTTCACCGGTAATCAATACTCCTGTACCCAGCACCTCCATGTAAACACCATGAACAATTCTTTTGTCGGAAAACAAATCATGTAAATAAAATCGAGCAATATCAACCACTTCATTACTGTGTGTTTTGCAGCTTAATAGTGGCACATGCCCTTTGTTGGCGAATTCGATGAGTTTGTCGGGAACCGGAATGCCGTCGGCCATAATAATGGCGACAGAATGATCGGAAAAAAGTTGTTGCAGTACGCTGTTACGAAAATCTTCATCGAGATTCTGCAAATAGTCACATTCGGTTTTCCCTATAACCTGAATAATGTTTTTATGTATCAGATTTAGGTGACCAATCAATGTGGCATGGTCGCTAACGTTGACTTCGTGCAGTGGTCTATCCGGGTCTTCCTGGCCAGCTACCCATTTCAGCTTAATCTTGCTGGAAAGGTTGACGATGATCGATTCGGCAGAGAAGAGTTGAGTCATGATTAATTATGAAGCCAGTGAGCTTACGTCATTGCTAGTCAGTCGGCGATAAAGCTCTGCGTCATCATCAGCAGATCGCAGATTCTGGCAAAAGTTTTCATCATTAAACATCCCCGCTAGTCCTGCCAGAATATTCAGGTGTTCATCGGTATAGTGTTCGGGCACCATTAAGGCAAACAGAAGGTCAGTTGCTTGCTGATCAGGACTATCAAAGTCGATGCCTTTTTTAGTACGTATGAACACACCAATGGCCTGTTTGCATAAGTCTGTCCTCGCATGGGGCAGGGCAATGCCATGCCCCAACGAGGTTGAGCCTAGTTTTTCTCTTTCCGTTAGAAGCTGGAATATATCGAATGATTTATTTGCTTCAGTCTTTCTGGCAAGTAAGTCAGCCAGTAATTCAAGTGCTCTTTTTTTACTGACAACGTCAGCGTTGCAGATGACGGAGTCAGGGCTGACAAGATCTTTTAGATTCATTAGTCTTCTATATCTTCTATTGGTGCTTCAACGTGTTTATGATGCAGGTGATTTTTGATTTTTTCCTTGTGCTTTTTGACCTGTCTGTCGAGCTTGTCAACCAGTGCGTCGATAGAAGCGTACATATCAGGTTCGTGAGCTTCAGCAAAAATATCATGGCCACTCATATGAACAGTGGCTTCAGCTTTTTGTGTGTTCTTTTCAACGCTCAGAATGACGTGGGTATTACTGACTTTGTCAAAATGGCGTTCGAGTTTTTCCATTTTCTCTGTGACGTAGTTACGAAGTGAATCTGTAATATCAATGTGGTGACCGGTCAGTTCAATTTGCATAAGTATGCTCCAGTAGTTTAAGCAAGACGCTTTCTCTCATTTGAAGGAGGAATCATCATCGATTCCCTGTATTTTGCCACAGTTCGACGCGCAACATTAATGCCTTCTTTGATTAGAAAGGCAGAAATTTTGTTGTCGCTCAGTGGCTTTTGTGGGTTCTCATTCTCAATGAGTTTTTTCATCATGGCGCGGATTGCCGTCGCCGAACACTCGCCGCCATCGGATGTGCTAACTCGACTTGAGAAAAAGAACTTGAATTCAAATACACCGCGAGGTGTATGCATGTATTTTTGTGTGGTAACGCGTGAGATGGTGGATTCGTGCATCTCTAGCTCTTCGGCGATATCACGCAGTATCATCGGTTTCATGCCTTCATCACCGTATTCAAGAAAAAGACGTTGACGTTCAACGATGGCCGTACCTACGCGAATAAGGGTTTCATTTCGACTTTGCAGGCTTTTGATAAACCAGCGCGCTTCTTGCAGGCTATTTTTTAAGTGGGAGCTATTGCCACCTCGACCAGACGCTTTCAGGTGGTCGGCATAGACCTGGTTAACCCTGATTTTGGGTGCTGTATCCGGATTGAGATCAACGCGCCAGCGGCCATGGTCTTTGCGTACATAAATATCAGGCGCGATATAGTGGGTAGTGCCGCTGCTGATCACCGATCCCGGTTTGGGATTGAGCGTTTGTATGAAACTGATCAGCGTATGCAATTCTTCTTCACTGCGGCGAGTTTTACGTTGCAGTCTGGCGTAGTCGTGAGCCCCAATCAGGTCAAGATAATTTTCGATGAGCATTTTGACATCAGCCAGTTCGGGAGTGCTGGGGTCAAATTGCTCCAGTTGTAATAACAGGCATTCGCGAAGATCTCGTGCGCCTACACCCAGTGGGTCAAAACGTTGGATACGGTGCAACACGGCTTCAACTTCATCGAGTTCGATGTCCAGTTCGTTGACCAGACTTTGATGAATATCTTCGACAGATTCGGTGAGATAGCCATCATCATTGATAGCGTCGATAAGCGATATACCGATGGATAAATCTGTTTCGCTGGTCGGGCTGTTTTGCAGTTGCCAGAGCAGGTGATCTTGAAGGTTTTCATCGCCCAGAGACTGATTCTCTAAATAATCATTACCGCCGTCACTGCTTGTATTGTTGCTAGTGTTGCTGGGTGTGATGTCATAGATGTCTCCCCACTCGGTATCAACGGCTAATTCATCAGGAATTTCCTGATTCTTTTCCATATCCAGTTGAGCGTCACTGGCTGAAATTTCTTGCTCAGTGGTGGTTTGTGTTTCGCTAGAATCCGTCGAGGTATCGCTAGACTGGTTATCTTCTTCCAGTTCCAGCATGGGGTTTTCTTCGAGTGTTTGCTGAATCTCGGTTTGTAACTCCAGTGTGGAAAGTTGTAACAGACGGATAGCCTGCTGCAACTGCGGCGTCATCGTTAGATGTTGGCCTATGTTTAACTGAAGTGAAGGTTTCATGCTGTAATTATGCTCTCTGTTTAGAGCAATTTTGGCACTGAAAGCCGGATAAAGTCAGAATCATTTGTAATGTTGGCACGGTGTTGCGGGTGTTTGTATTTGTTGGTTGAAGCTTATACATGTTTTATAGCTGAAAATCACGTCCAAGGTAAACATCTCGCACTTGTTGGTTGGATAAAACTTCCTCGGCGCTGCCCTCGGCAATAATCTTACCATCGCTAAGAATGTAAGCATGTTGGCAACTTCCTAAAGTCTCACGAACATTGTGATCGGTAATCAGTACACCAATATTGCGTTCGATCAAGTGTTCGATGATTTTTTGAATTTCGATGACAGAAATCGGGTCTACACCGGCAAATGGTTCATCAAGCAATATAAAAGAGGGTTGTGAGGCCAGGGCGCGTGCAATCTCTACGCGACGGCGTTCACCACCGGACAGGCTCATACCGGTTGATTCCCGGATATGCTGTATTTGAAGATCCTCTAATAATGATTCAAGCAGCTGTTGTTGAGCGGCTTTGTCGAGTGCGGGATTGTGCTCTAGAATGGCCTTGATATTATCTTCGACGCTTAGTTTTCGAAACACTGAGGCTTCCTGCGGCAGATAACCGATGCCCTTGCGCGCCCTGGCGTGTACCGGTAGATTGGTAATATCTTCGTCATCCAGAAAGATTTGGCCGCTATCCGCAGGGATCAGCCCAACCACCATATAAAAGCTGGTTGTTTTACCTGCACCATTGGGGCCAAGCAGACCGACGACTTCACCGCTTTTAACTTCGATGGAGACATCATTAACCACGGTTCTGGTTTTAAAGCTTTTGACCAGATTTTTTGCACGAAGTATCGACACTATGGTTTCTCTATATTGGTTGGCGTGGTGTCGTCTTTTTTCGGGGTTAGCGTGATGTTGACGCGTCCACCCTGTTGGGTTTGTTCTTCACTACCCGCAACCACAATTTTATTTTTTGTGTCGTAGACGATGCGTTGACTTTCTATGGTGTGATCCGGTTGTTCCAGTTTGGCGTCGACGGTCATTATCAGTAGATGTTCAGCCGCCAGATACTGCATGTGCTGACTGCGTGCGTGAATTTTGTTTTCGCTAGTTTCATCCTGGGTATATCGAGCCGGTTGACCATCAATAAGTATTTGCTGGATTTCATCCTGCTGGCGCTGGATTATTACTTTATCACCATTCAGTTCAATATTGCCCTGGCTGATTTTGACATCGCCTTCATAGGTGCTGCTGCCTGTCGCCATGTCAAACTGCATGTAATTCGACTGAACTTTAATATCTTCGGCAAGCTCGCCGTTGGCGGTGGCTCCCGTAGACGCATGCATTATCAGCGACAATGTCAGACAAGTGAATGAGGCAAGTTTGATTTTATTGAGTCTGAACATAGCTTCCTTCTACGTTATTGAGCAGCTCAAGTTTCCCCGTCGCGTTATTCAGTATCATGCCTTTAGATTGTAGATGAAACTGCTGTTGAATAATGCTCACTGTTCGCATGCTTTTTGCTATTTGTTGACGGGTATCAATTTCTAGCTGCTCAGTTTCAAGGCGTATTGGTTGTGGTTTGTCTTTTTGCTGTAAAACAACGCTACCGCGAAGGATGATATTTTGGTTGTCATCATCAATTTCACCACTGTTAGCACTAATCAGCCAGTGATGCTCGCCCTGGCTTAACTGTATGACAGGTTTGTCGATGACGGCGTATTCACTATCATTATAGTGTTCGAGTAATTCAGCTTTCAGGGTGTAAGCCGGTTTGCCGTTTTCATCCATGGCAGTGATGGTGAAATCGCGGATGAATACGTCAATATAGTGAGGCTCACTAATTTCCAGATTGCTGATAGCCTTTTTGCTTTCCCAGGTTTGTGAACCCCAGAAAATCAGTGCTGCAATAAGTGATAAGAAAACCAGACGTTTCACTAAAACCCTTAATCCGCAGTGTAGAGATAGGAAGCGAGTTTTTCGGTTAACGTGCCCTGGGCTTCGAGAATAAATTCACAAATATCGCGTACCGCGCCACGGCCACCGTCTCTGGGCGCGATCCAGTGAGAGTGCTGTTTGACAAAGGGATGTGCATCCTGCACGGCGATGGCAAAACCGACGCGAGACATTACCGGTAGATCAACCACGTCATCACCGACGTAGGCGATTTGATCTATCGACAGATCGATTTTTTTCATTAAATCTTCGAAGGCGGGTGTTTTATCACGGTAACCCTGATAAACCAGTTCAATGCCCAGATCTTTCATGCGGTGAGCCACTAAATTCGATTTACGACCCGTGATGATCGCCGCTTTAACGCCGCATTCCTGCAACATGCGCAGGCCATGGCCGTCTTTGGAGTTGAAGGCTTTGTATTCCTGACCATCATCGCCCATGAACAGGCTGCTGTCGGTCATCACGCCATCGACATCAAAAATAACCAGTTTTATATTTTTTGCTTTTTCAATAATGTCCTGCACGAACAACTCCTATCTTTAAATTGTTATTACTCAGACAACGCCAGCACGTAAAAGGTCGTGCATATTGAGTGCGCCAATGAGTTTATTGTTTTTATCGGTGACCAGAATGCCGTTGATATTGAAATCATCCATCAGTTTAAGGGCTTCGACGGCCAGATCGTGTTCATCCGCAGTTTTGCAATTGGCGGTCATCACAGCTTCGATGGACGCAGTATGAATGTCGATATTTTTATCCAGCGAACGACGTAGATCACCATCAGTATAAATACCCAAAAGCTGGTCGTTGTCATCGACGATAGCGGTCATGCCCAGGCCTTTACTGGTCATTTCCAGCAGCGCTTCTGAAACCGAGGCCTGTTTACCGACTTTGGGGGTTTTATCGTCTTTATGCATGATGTCACTAACGTGGCACAACAGTCGACGGCCCAAGCTGCCACCGGGGTGCGACAGTGCAAAATCTTCCGGTGTGAAACCGCGTGCCTGTAATAGCGCAACCGCCAGTGCATCACCCATGACCAGTGAAACCGTGGTGCTCGATGTCGGCGCCAGTCCGTGCGGACAGGCTTCCTGTGCGACGCTGACATCCAGATTAACATCGGCGACGGTAGCCAGTTGTGATTTGGCGTTACCGGTCAGCGCAATTAGTGGCACGCCGAAGCGTTTGATGATGGGCACAATGGTGAGTATCTCGGAGGTATTGCCTGAATTAGACAGGGCGATAACCACGTCTTTGGCGGTGATCATGCCGAGGTCGCCATGACTGGCTTCTCCAGGGTGAACGAAAAAAGCCGGGCTTCCGGTGCTGGCCAGTGTGGCGGCGATTTTGCCACCGATATGGCCCGATTTACCCATGCCGGTGACGACAATACGACCTTCGCAGGCGAGCATGAGTTTGCAGGCTTTGTCGAAGTCGTCATTAATACGAGATTTCAACGACTCGACAGCGGCGAGCTCGGTGTTGATGACAGCGAGTCCCAGTGCTTTGAAGTTAGCGTTTTCTAAATCAGTGATTGGCATATTGGTATGTTAAAAAGTTGTTTTTATTTGTTTGAGTGTTGCTGCGCAAAACGGCTGTTAGCTTATCACCGTAAAATACAACAGGGCTTGATAGCCGCAAAAAGCGGATAAAAGTATGCCGCCTTCAATTCGATTGATGCGTCCCGGACCCCTGAATCCATAAGCCATAATAAACAGTGTAATGGTCAGGGTAAAGAGAATAGGGATATCGCGTTCGAGTATGCCTTCAACCAGTGGTGCTGGTGACAACAAGCCGGGTATGGCCAGTACACCCAGAGTGTTGAATAAGTTGGAACCGACGATGTTGCCGATGGCGATATCGTGTTCATTTTTCAGTGCTCCGGCAATGGTCGCCGCCAGCTCGGGTAGACTGGTGCCGATAGCGATAATAGTCAGGCCAATCACTAGTTCGCTGATGCCCATATCAGTGGCGATATTGACCGCACCCCAAACCAGCAGCTTGGAGCTGCCGATGAGCAAAATCAAACCTGCAACCAGCCAGAATATCGCTTTGGGCATGGGTACGCCGGTGGGTATTTCGTCTTCAAATTCGTCTTCCATGGCATCGTGATTGCGCTCATTGAGTGCCTGACGGGTAATCCACCACATGATTAAAATCAGTGCTCCGAACAGCAGTACGCCATCGGTGAATGACAATACGTCATCGACCAATAAAACCAGTGCCAGCAACATGGCGACAATGAGCAGGGGTAGTTCTTTTTTTAGAATGCGGGAATGAACGTTCAGTGGGATAATCAGCGCTGCCGCGCCCAGTACCAGTGCGATGTTGGTGATGTTTGAGCCGATGGCATTACCAATGGCCATGGCCGGGCTGCCATCAAGCGAAGCAAAACTGGCAATCAGCATTTCGGGCGCTGAGGTACCAAAACCAACGATGGTTAAACCAATTACCAGTGGTGAAATACACATATTTCTGGCGGCAGCCGCAGCGCCAAAAATGAAGCGATCAGCGCTCCAGATCAACAGTACAAACCCGGCGATAATGGCAAGGCTATTGGTAATAAGGCTTTCGGCAGGCATAAATGGGTTCTATTTTTTTTGTGGGCGGTGAAGATTACGCTAATGTGTAAATCAAAGACAGATTATCTGGTTGCGCCATTATAAGCGAACTAAGCGCAGTTGTTGAATGTCCATGCATAAACAGGTGCATGAACAGGCTCAAACGCATACAATACGCGCCAACACACATTAATAAAAAATAATAAGATGGCATCGTAGAAGGATATCAACTTGAGTGAAACCCTGATAAAAATTCGTGGCTTGAAATTCAGCCGAGGTGGCCGCGTCATCTTTGATAATGTGGATATGGACATTCCGCGCACAGGTATTACCGCCATCATGGGGCCCAGCGGCACTGGCAAGACCACCTTGCTGAAATTGATCGGCGGCCAGCTAAGACCTGATGCAGGTACTATCGAAGTCGATGGCCAGAATATTCATCAGCTAAAAACCAAAGATCTTTACGCCTTGCGTAAGCGCATGGGCATGTTGTTCCAGAGCGGCGCTTTGCTCACCGATCTTTCCGTTTTCGAGAATGTGGCCTATCCAATACGCGAACACACTAAACTCAACGAACGCATGGTACGTCAGTTGGTTTTGCTGAAGCTGAACGCTGTCGGCTTGCGTGGTGCGATGGATTTATCACCCGCAGAATTATCCGGTGGTATGGCGCGACGTGTGGCCATGGCCAGAGCCATTGCTCTCGATCCGATGATGATTATGTACGATGAGCCATTTACCGGTCAGGACCCTATCTCCATGGGTGTGCTGGTCAAGCTTATTAAAAGCCTGAACGACGCGCTGAATGTTTGCAGTATCGTGGTCTCGCATGATGTCTATGAGACCATGTCGATAGCGAATTACGTGTATATAATTTCGGCGGGTACAGTAGTTGAACACGGATCGCCTGATGAAATACGTAACAGTCATTCAGAATGGACCAGGCAGTTTATGGAAGGCCTGGCTGATGGACCGGTGCCATTCCATTTTGATGCGCCACCTTTGTTAGATGATTTATTTGCGGGATCGGGGACAAGACGTGGTTGATATTCTATTAGATCGCATACAGGGGTTGGGGCGTGGCACTTTGGCTGCTGTTTCACGTCTGGGTCGTGCCAACGTCTTCTTGTTAGAGGTGTTTGCTGGTTTGAGCGGTATGCTGACACGCCCCGGCTTACTGATTAAACAGTTGTTTTCTGTTGGTGTGCAAACCCTGATTATTATTGTCGTTGCCGGTTTGTTTGTCGGTATGGTGATGGCTTTGCAGGCTTATTACGCGCTGGTTGATTTTGGTGCCGAAGACTCATTGAGCGTGATGGTGGTGTTGTCACTGCTGCGTGAATTAGGACCGGTAATAACGGCCCTATTGTTTGCTGGTAGAGCGGGTTCAGCACTGACCGCTGAAATTGGACTGATGAAGGCTACCGAGCAACTTTCCGGTATGGAAATGATGGCGGTGAACCCCATTGAGCGAGTCATCGCACCACGCTTTTTAGCTGGTATGATTTCCATGCCCCTGCTAGCGGCAATATTTAGCGCAGTCGGTGTAATGGGTGGCTATCTGGTGGCGGTTGAATTGCTGGGTCTGGATGCCGGTGCTTTCTGGTCGCAGGCTCAAGCTAAGGTTGAGCTGTTTGAAGATCTGGGTAACGGCATGATCAAGAGTCTGGTATTTGGTTTTGTAGTTTCATGGATTGCAGTTTTCGAAGGTTATGATTGCATACCGACTTCAGAAGGTTTGGGACAGGCGACCACACGAACGGTGGTTTATGGCTCCCTGGCTATTTTGGTGCTGGATTTTGTATTGACTGCGTTAATGTTTGGAAAATAAAAGAGATATTTTATGAATACACGTACATTAGAATTACTGGTAGGTTTATTTGTCGCCGCTGGACTGGTGGCCTTGTTTATGTTGGCTATGACTGCGAGCAATCTAGCTAGTTACGGCGGCGATGATGGTTATGTGATTAAGGCTCACTTCGACAATATTGGTGGCCTTAAAGTGCGCTCACCGGTGGCGGCCAGTGGTGTACGTATCGGACGTGTTACTGATATCAGTTATGACCTGGAAGGTTTTGAAGCGATAGTCAGTATGTCTATCGATCCCCAATATAATTCTTTTCCTGTTGATAGCTCTGCTTCTATCTTAACTTCGGGTTTATTGGGTGAGCAGTACATAGGTTTAGAACCGGGTGCGGAAGAAGAGTTTTTGGTTGCCGGCTCTGTTATTGATATCACGCAATCTGCACTGGTGCTGGAACAAATTATTGGCCAGTTCCTGTACAGCAAAGCCGACGAAGAATAAGTTTTTTGCGCTTGAAGGAGAAAACGAATGATTAAATTACAATTTAAAAAAATAATCAATAAACTGGTTGCTTCAGCCTTACTGATAAGTTCTGCAGCGATGGCCGCAGAAATTGAAGCGCCAGTGGATATGCTCAAGCGCACTTCAGATGAAGTGATCCAGATATTAAAGGAAAAGCGTGAAGCGATTGATGCTGATCCTAATCTTGTTTATCAAATTGTAAATGAATACATTGTCCCCCAGCTGGATGATGTTACTTTGGCTAAGCTGGCTTTGGGTAAAAATTGGAGGAAGGCTAACAACGAGCAGAAAATAGAATTTGTCGATCAGTTTCGTTCTTTGTTGATTCGTACTTACGGCAAATCCTTACAGGAATTTAGCGATCAGAAGATCAATTTCTTCCCCGTTAATATGAAAGCTGATGATACTAAGGTGACGGTTAAATCTGAGGTCTTGCAGTCAGGTGGGCCAAGCATTCCTATGGATTATCGCCTGCGTCTTAAAGATGATGCCTGGAAAGTTTATGATATTAAGATTGATGGCGTTAGTCTGGTAACCAGTTACAAAGGAACTTTTACTCAGGAAGTACGTAAAGGCGGTATCAAAGGATTGTTGAAAATGTTACATGATAAAAATTCAAAAATGGCTGTCACGCCAACTGAGCCTGAAACCACTAACTCTGATACAACAGAACAGAAATCTTAATCATGAACGCTAAAACATCGTCGTGCGCTGAACTATCTATTGTTGATGACAGTATCAGTGTCAGTGGTGTATTGAATTTTGAAACTGTGCCTGCGTTAATGAAACAGGCAGAACAATTATTTAAAAACCAGCAACAAGTCAGCGTTGATCTTGCTGGGGTGACTGATAGTAATAGTGCGGGCCTGGCTTTGCTACTTGAAATGCTACGTACAATAAAATCACAAAATAAATCGATTAATTTTAAAAATCTACCGAAGCAAATTGCTATTGTTGCTAGCGCTTACGGTATCGATAGCGAACTGGATTCTTTTTTGAATATCCAGTCTAATTCCCAGGATTACTGAATAATGAATAAATTATTGATACAGGGCGGCATCCCGTCCAATGGTCAGGTTAGAATTTCCGGTGCTAAAAATGCAGTGTTACCGATATTGGCCGCGACCCTGTTGTGCGAAGGCACGGCTATTGTTGAAAATGTACCTCACCTGCACGATGTTACGACCACCGTTGAGTTGCTGGGTGCTATGGGCGTACACGTGGTTATTGACGAGAAGCTTAGCATTGAAGTGGATAGTTCAACCATCGAAAGTTGTGTTGCGCCTTACGACCTGGTTAAAACTATGCGTTCATCGATTCTGGTGTTGGGGCCTTTGTTGGCGCGTTTTGGTCATGCAGAAGTATCACTGCCAGGCGGTTGTGCGATTGGTTCACGTCCGGTTAATCTGCACATCAAAGGTTTGCAGGATATGGGTGCAGAGATCGAAGTTAAAAATGGTTTTATCCATGCAAAATGTGATCGATTAAAAGGTGCTCGTTTAGTATTGGACATGGTCACTGTCACCGGTACAGAAAACCTGATGATGGCCGCAGCACTGGCTGATGGTACTACGATTATCGAAAATGCGGCGCGTGAACCTGAAGTGGTTGATCTGGCTAATTTCCTGATTGCCATGGGCGCAAAAATTGAAGGCGCGGGTACCGACAAAATCACCATTGAAGGCGTTGAGAAGTTACAGGGCACACGTTATCGCGTATTACCCGATCGTATCGAGACGGGTACGTACTTAGTTGCCGCAGCCATTACTGGTGGCAAGATCGTGGTAAAAGACACCGACCCTGAATTAATCGATTCAGTGATTGATAAGCTGCGCGAAGCTGGTGCTGATATTGAAGTTGGTAAAGACTGGATTTCACTGGATATGCACGGCAAGCGCCCGAAAGCAGTGAATATTCGTACCGCACCTTATCCTGCTTTCCCCACCGATATGCAGGCACAGTTTATGGCTTTGAATACGATAGCTGATGGTACTTCAACCGTGGTTGAAACCGTATTTGAAAATCGTTTTATGCACGTGCAAGAATTGCAGCGAATGGGTGCTGATATCGAAGTCGAAGGTAACACCGCTATTATTCGTGGTGTCGAAAAATTATCGGGGGCACCGATAATGGCGACTGATTTACGTGCTTCAGCAAGTTTAATCCTGGCTGGTCTGGTGGCAGAAGGTGAAACCGAAGTTCAGCGTATTTATCACATTGATCGCGGCTACGAAATCATCGAAGAAAAATTAGCGCTACTGGGTGCAAAAATTCAAAGAATTCCCGCTTAATATTCAAGTAGAGTATTTAAATAATATTATGATTACTATTGCCCTATCCAAAGGCCGTATTTACAAAGAAACGCTTCCCTTGCTGCAAGCGGCCAATATTATTCCTGCGGAAGATCCTGAGAAAAGTCGCAAACTGATTCTTGATACCAATCAGGATGACGTCAAGCTGGTGATTATTCGTGCTACCGATGTGCCTACCTATGTACAGTTTGGTGCCGCCGATATCGGTGTTGCTGGTAAAGATGTATTACTAGAGCATGGTGCTGAAGGTTTGTACGAACCGGTCGATTTAAAAATTGCTAAATGTAAATTGATGACTGCTGGCTTAGTCGATGCGGATCAAGGTCGTCAAAATAAAAACGGCCGTTTACGCGTGGCGACCAAGTTCGTCAATGTGGCGAAACGCTTTTTTGAATCACGTGGTGAGCAGGTTGAAGTGATTAAGCTTTATGGTTCAATGGAGTTAGGTCCGATTGTCGGCTTAGCTGACTTAATTGTTGATGTGGTCGATACCGGTAACACTTTAAAAGCCAATGGCCTGAAGCCTATGGATCACATCGCCGATGTTAGTTCACGCCTGGTAGTGAATAAAGCGGCGATGAAAATGAAGCATGCAAGAATCAGTGATATCATTGAAAAAATAAAAGCTGCGGTAGAGAAAAATGCCTGAGATTCGTCAACTAAAAACTAGCGATAATGATTTCTGGAAACAGCTTGATGAAGTATTAGCCTGGGAGCAATCCACTGATAGCGGTGTTGCCTCTGTTGTTACCGATATACTTGCCGATGTTAAAAAGCGTGGTGATGCTGCCGTGCTCGAATACACGCAGAAGTTTGATCGTGTTGATGCAACAACTGCAGCTCAATTGGAACTGAGTAAAGATGATCTACAACAAGCCTTAGATAGAATTAATCCCGAGCAAAGAGCAGCGTTGGAGTTGGCGGCTGCACGAGTACGTGCTTATGCCAAACATCAGAAAATGGAGTCCTGGTCGTACACCGAAGCCGATGGCACGGTATTAGGTCAAAAAATAACACCAATGGACCGAGCCGGTTTATACGTGCCCGGTGGTAAAGCGGCTTATCCTTCATCAGTGTTGATGAATGCGATTCCCGCCAAGGTAGCTGAAGTTCCCGAATTGATTATGGTCGTGCCCACACCCGGCGGTGAGACTAATGATTTAGTTTTAGCCTCCGCTGCAATTTCAGGTGTGGATCGCGTCTTTACTATCGGTGGCGCACAGGCCATTGCCGCACTGGCTTACGGCACAGAAACAATACCAAAAGTAGATATTATTACCGGACCCGGTAACAGCTATGTTGCTACAGCAAAGCGCATGGTTTACGGTGTCGTTGGTATAGACATGATTGCCGGGCCTTCTGAGATTTTAGTTGTCTGTGATGGTAAAACCGATCCCGACTGGATCGCTATGGATTTGTTCTCACAAGCAGAACATGACGAAGAAGCACAATCTATTCTGGTGAGTCCTGATGCTGAGTTCTTAGTCAAAGTAAAAGCCAGTATTGAGAAATTATTACTGGAAATGCCACGCAAAGAGATTATTCAAACTTCATTACAAAACCGCGCTGCCTTTATTTTAGTGTCGAGCATGGAAGAAGCCATTGTCGTTGCAAACTATATTGCACCGGAACACCTGGAGCTTTCAATTGAAGATGCAGAAAAATGGGCGCAAAAAATACGTCATGCAGGTGCTATCTTTATGGGTCGTTACACTGCGGAGGCCCTGGGTGATTATTGCGCAGGACCGAATCACGTTTTACCTACCTCAGGTACAGCACGTTTTTCATCACCGCTAGGCGTTTATGATTTTCAAAAACGTTCCAGTTTGATTGGTTGTTCAGCGGAAGGAGCGTCAGAATTGGGAAAATGTGCTTCGACGTTAGCGCATGGCGAAGGTCTGGTTGCCCATGCGCGATCTGCTGAGTACCGGATTATTAAGGATGAATAGTTAAAAACCAACTTTTTCACCCGTTGGCACGTACATCGTTCCCCTTTTTTAATCACTACAGATGGACATTATTTGCTTCCATGCAGCTATAAGAATGTGGGGTGCTTGGCGCTAAATACTTCTGCCCGCGAATGGAAGCCACAGGAACAGAAGAATTAGTAAAGCTGGCCACAGCCTTTAATCAGTTTGTTGACAAGGTTGAGGGTGTGGTGAGAGATGCCAGAGCAAGCCTGGATTCAATCAATGATATGACCAGACAAACCTGCTGGCACTGAATGCCGCAGTTGAAGCCGCACGCGCAGGCGAAAAAGGTAGAGGTTTTGCAGTGGTGGCAGCCGAGGTACGTAAGCTCGCGCAACGTTCGGCCGTGGCCGCTAAGGAAATTGGCGGACTGATTAGAAGCAATATTGAGAACGCCAGAGAAGGTTCAGGTCTGGTTGAAGAAACTGCTGAAACGCTAGCAGAAATGGCAGGAGATATTCAAGATAGGGCAATCAAACAAGAATACGGAGCTTGGAGTCAGGGATTAGGTTTTTTTAATTCGAACTCATCTGGTAATTCCCATTCTCCATAATCTAACCATGCGTGGTTGCAATGAGAGCAAGCATCGACTTTATTGGTAGTTGGTCCGGTGGATATGCGTAGCACAGTTTAGATGGACGAGTGAATAAACTGAATGCCGGATACATATTTGAGATCAAATTTAAGTCTCTAATTAATTAGAGGTGGTTCATAAAAATGTTGTATCAGATATGCCTGATCAGGTACATTAGCGTTTATGCATAAAGTAGATAACAATGAGAACATAACTTTAGACGAAAGAGTTTATTCTGAACAGGTTAAGCTGTTATATAAGGCGCTACCAGCGAGTATTCTGGCTAATCTTATTGCGGGTTTGTTAATTATTCGAATCCAGTGGGCAGCCATTCATGATACAGGCCCAATTATATGGCTGTTCTGTTTTGAGTCATTTATGATTTTACGAGCGGGTCTCTACTTTAAGTATGAACGAACGCCACATATTATAAATTATCGTTTTTGGGGGAACGCCTTTAATATTGCTGCAGGTATCACTGGTCTGCTCTGGGGGTCTGCAGGTATTTTTATGTTTCCAGTGGGTAATGAACTCTACCAGATGACTCTAATATTTTGTCTGCTGGCAATGAGTGCAGGTGCGGTGAGTAGTCACTCGTTTCTTAAAACGCCACCTTTTGTTTTTATAATTTTAGCGTTAATGCCGTTACTTATACGGTTCTTTTTTGAAGACACCACTTTAAGTCTGGCACTGGTATTTGTGCTGTGTTTAAGTATTGTTTATTTATTAATGAGTGCGAAACGTAGTGCCGAGTCTACGGCTAATAATATACGCTTGCGTTTTGATGCTGTTGATAAGGAGGAGAAAATAAAAAAAAGCCAGTATGCAGCCAGTCAGGCCAATCGTGCCAAAGATGAATTTTTTTCGCTAATGAGTCATGAGCTGCGTACTCCGCTTAATTCAATTATCGGTTATGGCCAGTTACTAAGAATGGATGCGAAGGATGATATATCAAAAGATAATGCACAGGAGGTGTTAAATGCTGGAAATCATCTGTTGAGCTTGATTAATGAAATATTAAGTTTATCTAAAAGGCAGGTTGGTGGTTCGGGACTAAAATCTCAGGCGATTAATTTAAATAAAATAATGGAAGAGTGTTTGTTGATAATAAGGCCGTTAGCAATCGAACGCCATATTATAATTGAAGACGAAATTTCAACTAATACCGACTATGTGTTTTTTGCTGATCAAGTCAAAATTAAGCAGATATTAATTAATCTTCTATCCAATGCCGTTAAGTACAATAAGGAAGGAGGTCGGATTCGGCTGCACTGCTCAGAAGTAAGTCCTGATCGACTTCGTATCTGTGTGACTGATGTCGGTATTGGTATGACAGAAGAACAAATATCGAGATTATTTGTTCCTTTTGAACGCATGGAAACGGAAAATATGGAGATGGCCGTCATGGGTGTTGGCCTTCATATGACTAAATTTTTGTTACAAGATATGGGTGGTGATATAGGTGTTGAAAGTGTGCCTGGACAAGGTTCTACATTTTGGATAGAAGTCAGTTTTGTTACTGAGAAAATAAGTCAGTGAATACGGATATAAATAGGCGTCTGTTTTATGTGAAAAATGGTTATTTAAATTTTTTCTTCTTGGCCGCTTCCGTGTTCTTAGTCTTATCACTAAAAATAAACTTCCCCGCCAGTACGCACCCCTTCATTCCCGGGTCACAAATTTTATTTTCTACTCGCTGACATTTACCATCAGCTTCGTGTGGACAACCCCAGCCACCACTCATGTTATACACCTGTTTTAATTGCTGATTTTGAAAAGCTCCCCACATTTTAACAGATTATTTGATTAAGATTGTATCGGTGCGGGCGTAGAAAAAACAAAAAAAGACCCGCTTCCGCGGGTCAAAACTCTAGGAGAGTAGGAGTTATTTGGTTTGTCTTAGTGTTTAACGCTAATACGTCTAGCCTGTGCCACTTCCTGTTTGGGAATGGTGATCTTCAGTACACCATGTTCTGAGTGGGCTTCGATTTTTTCGGCATTGGCGGTTTCCGGTAAAGTGAATCGTCGGTAGAAAACACCGTATTGACGTTCGACGCGACGAAAGTTTTCTTTCTCGGTTTTTTCTTCAGTATTGCGTTCGCCTTTGATGGTTAACACACCGTTATCCATTGAGACGTCGATATCTTCTGGTTTTACACCGGGGATGTCGGCTAATAGCTTGAAGCTGTTTTCGTCTTCGGTGATATCAACAGAAGGTGTCCAGTTGGCCGTGGCTACATTGGCATCGTCTTCGTTTCTGTAATTTGGACTGCTTAGCTCGCGATTGAGCTGGTCAAAAATACTCCATGGATTGTGTCTTACTAAACTCATATTGTTCACCTCTTGATATGTCTCTTCATTGTTCGTGCTTTTAATTTGTGGATGATTGATTTGATTACAAGGTTGCAGGCAAAAATTTTATAAAATAATTTTATTTTGTCTGGTTGGGTTTGATACCATTCGATTTCTAATTTGATTGATAAAGAGTATTGCTGTGATAGATAAACTGCTGAACTGGATTCGACCTGAGATTCGCGCTTTGAATGCCTACCATGTGGCAGATGCCGGTGGTCTAACCAAGCTGGATGCGATGGAGAACCCTTACACACTGGATGAGTTGACCGGGCATTGGCCGGAGGTGCTGGCGGCGGCTGAGATTAATCGTTACCCTGACCCTTCGGCGGCAGTGTTGCGTGAAAAATTGGCACAGGTGATGGCCGTTCCCGAAGGTGCTGAAACGGTTTTGGGTAATGGCTCGGATGAGCTGATTCAAATGCTGGCGATGGTGGTCAGCGGTAAAGATCGTTGCATCATGTCGTTTGATCCCGGTTTTGTCATGTACAGAATGATCGCTGAATTTGTCGGCATGGACTATGTCGGTGTGCCGCTTGATGCCAGTTTTAATATCGATATGGCGGCGACACGAGCAGCAATTGAAAAACACCAGCCGGCAATTATTTTTATCGCCTATCCCAATAACCCCACGGCTAACTTATTTAACGATTCTCATATTGAAGAAATTCTGAAAATTGCACCGGGTCTGGTGGTGGTCGATGAGGCATATCATCCCTTTGCACAGGCCAGTTTTATGTCGCGATTACCCGAGTACGAGCAACTGCTGGTGATGCGAACGGTGTCCAAAATGGGTCTGGCAGGTTTGCGCCTGGGGATGCTGGCAGGTACGCCTGAGCTGATTCAGCAAGTTGATAAAGTACGTCTGCCTTATAATATTAATGTGCTGACTCAGCAGGCATCGTATTCTGCGCTGGATTATGTGTCTGTACTTGATGAGCAGGCGGCTTTGATTCGATATGAGCGAGAGTCCATGTTGAAGGCCCTGGCCGCAATGGAGCAGGTAGAGACTTTTCCTAGCCGCGCTAATTTTATTCTGTTTAGATTATCCGGACACAATGCTGGCACGGTGTTCGAATCGATTCGTGCTGATGGCGTGCTGATTAAAAACATGAATGCCCAAACTGGTGCATTGAAAAACTGCCTACGAGTTACCATCGGCAAGCCAGAAGAAAATGTCGCCTTTCTTGCTGCGCTTACAAAAGCACTAGCAGCTTAGTTTTTAGTCAGGCTACCCCTTGCTCATCATTGGTCGCTGTCCGAGTACGGCTTTGGCCTTGAAGCTTTGTCGCTGGCGTAAGCCTGTCAGCTCAAATATATCACCTGGCTTGCCGGCGGCGACGATGTTAAGAACGTCCTGTACCGACTGCAGACTTTGTCCATTAATGTGAGTGATGATGTCACCGGGTTTTAGACCGGCCTTGTCACCGGGTCCCTGCGCATCGACGTCAGTGACCAGGATGCCGTTGATGTCCTTGAAGCCTAGTTTGTTGAGGATGACGGGTGTTAAGGCCTGTCCGCCAACGCCCAGCCAGCCACGAACCACGTAACCATGTTTGACTATTTGACTTAGAACGTCGATGGCCAGGTCAATGGGGATAGCAAAACCGATACCGTTGAAGACGCCGGTTTTGGTGAAAATAAGTGAATTAATGCCAATAAGCTCGCCCCTGTCATTGATCAAGGCACCACCCGAATTGCCGGGATTAATGGCAGCATCGGTTTGCAGGAAGTTTTCATAGGTGTTGGCGCTAACCTGGGTACGACCGGTGGCGCTGATAATGCCCTGTGTCACGGTCTGACCGATTTCAAAGGGGTAGCCGATGGCCAGAGCGATATCACCAATTCTAAGCTGGCTTGCATGGGCGATTTGAGCCTGAGGCAGATTTTTAAGGTCAATTTTTAAAATAGCCAGATCAGTTTCCGGGTCGTCACCGATGAGGCGAGCAATGGTTTTGCGACCATCGTACAATGTGATTTGAATGCTTTCAGCGCCTTTAATGACATGGTAATTAGTCGCGACATAGCCTCGGGCATCGAGAATTACACCCGAGCCTGAGGTGATACTGGTAGTGAAATGAGGTGTGTGTGGTGAGTTTTTGCCGAGAAATTGCTCCAGAATTTTTTCTTTGTCGCTAAGTGCTGGCTTTATTTTCAACCTGGCGACTTGAATACTGACCACTGAGGGCGCTGCCAGGGATACGGCTTGTGCAAAACCTGTATTTAAGGGAGGGTTAAGCGAATTCTGATTTTTGTCTGGAAGTGACAGCTGAATAGTGCCTTGTAACAACAAAAAAATCAGGCTCAGAAAAAGTCCTAGCAACCCCCAATTGAGAAAGTAGTTAAAAATTGTCTTTTTATTTTTCATTAAGGTTGATCTATCTCATTGTTTCTATTGGTTGTATCATAAAATACTTGGCTGCATGAGCTACATAAGCTAAGCTACCGCGGCTTTGTGACGGGTCTGTTTCCATATTGGACTCCTCACCTGTTCTGATTGTATGTCACTTTTGAGCTGATTCAACGCTAAAAGTACAGCAATAGCCTAATTTAATAATGCGGAGATTTATAAATGTCTACCGATACTGTAGATAAGGGTAAACGCCGATTCCTAGTTGCATCCACCTCTGTTGTGGGTGCTGTAGGCGCTGGTTTTGTTGCCGTTCCTTTTTTGTCTTCATGGATGCCCAGTGAGCGAGCTAAAAATGCCGGTGCGCCTATAGAAGCTGATATCAGTCGTCTTGAAGAAGGTCGTATGCTGACCGTGGAATGGCAAAGCAAGCCGGTCTGGGTTGTACGGCGTTCTGAAAAAACACTGGCTGATCTAGAAACAAATAATGCGTCTCTAAAAGATCCGGCTTCGGATAATATTGATCAGCAGCCTGAGTACGCTAAAAGCCAGCAGCGTTCACGTAAACCAGAAATTCTTGTACTGGTTGGTATTTGTACTCATCTGGGTTGTTCGCCAACTTTCCGCCCGGATATTGCTCCGGCTGACTTGGGTGAAGACTGGTTAGGTGGTTTCTTCTGTCCTTGTCACAGCTCGAAATTTGATATGGCTGGACGTGTATTCCAGGGTGTACCTGCACCGACCAATTTGGTTGTGCCGCCACATTATTATGTAACCGATAATACTATTTTAATTGGTGAAGATGGGGAGGCTGCGTAATGGGTAATAAGCTACTAGGTTGGGTTGATGATCGTTTCCCATTGATGAAAATGTGGAATGAACATCTAGCCGAATATTACACACCGAAGAATTTTAACTTCTGGTACTTTTTTGGTTCATTAGCACTATTGGTGCTGGTGATTCAGATTGTCTCAGGTATTTTCCTGACTATGCACTACAAGCCTGATGGTGAATTGGCGTTTGCATCGGTCGAATACATCATGCGTGATGTGCCTTACGGCTGGTTGATTCGTTACATACACTCAACTGGCGCGACCGCGTTCTTCATTGTGGTTTATCTGCATATGTTCCGTGGTTTGATGTACGGTTCATACAAAAAGCCACGTGAATTGATCTGGCTGTTTGGTATGTTCATCTATCTTGCATTAATGGCAGAAGCTTTCATGGGCTATTTGTTACCCTGGGGCCAGATGTCTTACTGGGGTGCGCAGGTAATTATTTCATTGTTCAGTGCGATTCCAGTGATTGGTGATGACCTGACATTATGGATTCGTGGTGATTTCGTTATCTCCGATGCAACGCTGAATCGTTTCTTTGCGCTACACGTGATTGCATTGCCATTTGTAATTGTATTTCTGGTAGTGGCTCATATTCTTGCTCTGCATGAAGTGGGGTCTAATAACCCTGATGGCGTTGAAATCAAGAAGAATAAAGACTCAAATGGTATTCCACTAGACGGCATTCCTTTCCACCCCTATTACACAGTGAAAGATATTGTCGGTGTTGTGGTATTCCTGTTCTTCTTCAGTGTGGTGATGTTCTACTTCCCTGATGGCGGTGGTTACTTCCTCGAGCACGCTAACTTTATTGCCTCAGATCCTTTGAAGACGCCTGAGCATATTGCACCAGTCTGGTATTTCACGCCGTTCTACGCAATTTTGCGTGCGGTGCCTGACAAGCTGATGGGTGTAGGTGCGATGGGTGCAGCGATTGTTGTGCTGTTCTTCCTGCCGTGGATTGATCGCTGCAAGGTGAAATCAATTCGCTACCGCTCAGGTATCTATAAAATTAATTTAGTTGTATTTGCAGTGACTTTTGTTGTTCTTGGTTGGTTGGCTATGCAGCCGGTAACCGATACCATCACTAATCTGTCACGCTTGTTTACGTTCCTGTACTTTGCATTCTTTGGGGTGCTGTTCGTGACTTCCAAAAATGAGAATACAAAACCTGTACCGGATAGGGTGACATCATGAAAAAATATATCCTGATATTGTTGCTGGCTATTTTCCCAGCGACATCGTTTGCATCCAGTGGCGTCCATTTAGATACTGCGCCGATTGATATTTATGACAAAGATTCGATCAAACGTGGTGCTAAAAGTTTTGCTGATTACTGCTTTAGCTGTCATTCAGCAAAATTCATGCGCTTTAATCGCATTGCCAAAGATACTGGCATGAGTGAAGAAGAAGTGCGTGAGATGATGATCTTTACCCGCAATAAAAAAGGTAAGGCAACCAAGATTGGTGACCTGATGACGGTTTCCATGACTGAAGATTATGCCAGGAGTACTTTTGGTACTGCGGTGCCTGATCTTTCTTTGACAGCACGTGCACGCGGTGCAGATTGGTTGTACACGTATTTACGTACTTTTTATGCTGATGCCTATCGTCCAACGGGTATGAATAATATTGCTTTCCCTGACGTGGGCATGCCACACGTGCTTGGGCAGCTGCAAGGTATTCAAAAACCTGTTTATGTTACAGAAGACCATAATGGTGTAGCTGTTGAACGCATTGAAGGTTTTGAAACTGTGCAGGCGGGTTCAATGACAACCGAAGAGTACGATGCTTTTGTTGCTGATCTGGTTAACTTCATGGTGTATTTGGCAGAGCCTGTGCAAACAGAGCGCAGAGATATGGGTGTATACGTGCTGATATTTCTTGCCATATTCTTTGTTTTTGCCTACTTGCTAAAGAAAGAGTACTGGAAAGACGTTCACTAAACACAAGTTTAAGTGAATAAATAAATCAACTTAAGGCTGAATAAATGAATTTGTATACAACCGGTACATCGATTGAATGTCACAGAACACGCATTGTTCTGGCTGAAAAAGAGATCGCTCACGAAACAGTAGAAGTTGATTTAAAGAAGTTGCCTGAGGATTTAATTGACCTAAATCCTTATTGCAGCGTGCCGACGCTGGAAGACCGTGATCTGGTGCTATATAACTCACGCGTTATTATGGAGTATTTGGAAGAGCGTTTTCCTCATCCTCCATTGATGCCAGTTGGTCCAGTTGCCAGAGCGCAGTCAAGATTGGCTTTGTTCCGTGTTGAGAATGACTGGTACCCCTTGGTTGATATTATTGAGACTAAGGGTGAAAAGGCAGCAATCAAAGCGCGTAAGGAATTGACTGAGAGCATTGTCTCAACCGCTGAAGTGTTTTCGGTAATGCCGTACTTTCTGAGCGAAAGTTTTACTATGGTAGATGCCAGTATCGCACCGATTTTATGGCGTTTACCGCATTATGGTGTCGAGTTACCCGCGTCAGCTAAAAGTATTCAGGATTACGCAAATCGCATCTTTGAAAGAGAAGGCTTCCAGTTAAGTTTGACTGAATCCGAGAGGGAGCTACGACTGTAAGACTTACACAAGGCCGGCTGTGGTTTGTTTTGTATAAGCTTTATGTAATTGGTATGTTGTTTTGAAGCACAGATTTCAGGGTACTTTATGCCAAATAAATTAACTGCTATTCTTGATTTATGACTTCTAGTCGTCCCTATCTTATTCGTGCCATGTATCAGTGGGTCGTCGATAATGGCATGACCCCTCATTTATTGGTGGATGCCACTGTCGAAGATTGCATGGTTCCTGATGCCCATATCCAGGACGGTAAGATAGTCCTGAATATAGCGCCTATGGCGATCGGTGGATTGGTGCTGGGTGATGAGGATATTACTTTTGGTGCTCGTTTCAACGGGGTGTCTGAATCGATTTATGTGCCGATCAATGCAGTAGAAGCTATCTACGCACGAGAAAATGGTCAGGGAATGATGTTCTCTGGTGATGATGAGTCATTACCGGATATGGACTCGAAAAAATTAGCAGACAAAGATGGTTCTGATCCAGAGCCTGATCCCGATAAACCGCGCCCTACCTTACGCGTGGTCAAATAAAGTTAATTTCCTGGTTTGCTGGCCATGATGCCATCATATAAGTTTATAGATTAAATTTATGTGATTTCCTTCTAAGTCTCGATATCGTATTTCTGCATCCATCGCCATAGCGTGCTGCGGTTGATTCCTAGTATCTTCGCGGCCTCTGCCTTATTGCCATTGACCATCTGTAATGTTGATTCTATTTCTCTGGCATGCTGTGCTTCATGGCTACCGCCGTTGTCAGCACCTCTATTGGCCTTGGTGCAATGATCGCGTATGTCCTGAGGCAGGCTTTCAGCTTTGACCTGACCGTCGATTGCACAGATTAAGCCATGCTCAACAGCATTTTCCAGTTCACGCACATTGCCGGGCCAATGGTAGTCCATCATCATGCGGGTGGCTTCGTTACTACAGGTAATGTTGTCGGGATAACCTCTGGCCACCAGCTGGCTACAGAAATGTTTTGATAACAGTGAAATATCACCAGGTCGCTCTTTTAGTGAAGGTATAGTAATAGGGATAACGGCCAGACGATAAAATAGATCGGCACGGAATTTGCCTTTATCTACCATCTGTCTAAGGTTTTTGTTCGAGGCAGCAATAATTCGAACATCCACGCGGACAGGCTTGTCTGATCCTACCATTTCAAATTCCTGATCTTGAATGGCTCGCAGCAATTTAGCCTGAAGGTGTAAAGGTATCTCGCCAACTTCATCAAGAAATAATGTGCCCTTATGCGCACTCTGAAATCGCCCGGGACGATCTTTACTGGCACCGGTAAATGCGCCCTTGATATGACCAAATAATTCAGACTCGATCAGTGTTTCTGGTATAGCGGCGCAGTTCACTTCGACAAAAGCTTCTTTTGCACGATTACTTTGTGTGTGAATCATGCGGCCAAGTTGAGTTTTGCCTGTACCGGACTCGCCTTGTAGCAAAATAAAGGCATTGGTAGGCGCGATTTGGTAAATGCGGTCGATGATTTCCAGCATGGTCGGGTCCTGACTGCTCATCTGTTTACCCATGAGATTTAATACGGCTTCTATGTGGCGGGTGTCGGTGCGGTCCCTTAATAATATCAGGCGATGTTTTTCTTTTTGATCTGGGCTGGTGATCAGGCGACTTATGATTTCTACCAGTCGATTGCAGCCGTCATGTTGGAATTGCTGTTCAAAACTAACGAAGTTATCGCTGGGTTTTCCCGCAGCATCTGTTTCACCGGCATCGATGGCAGCACGTAGTATGGCTTTCTGCAAATTAAATTTGCCGATATCGTGTAATTTATTAATGGTTTTATTGTTGTCTATGCCAAGTAGCTTAAAAACCGCCGGGTTGTGATACAGCACATTGCTTAAATTATCGGTGACTATCACTCCTTCATCAATGAAGGTAACGATATTTTCCAGTATTGGTGCAAAATTAAGTTCACCGGAATGCATAAGTGTACCTCTAGTAAACTGAAGTTGAATGTCTTTCGTGGAGTGTTGCAATTATTGCAGTGTTGCGCAACAATGTCTTGCGTGAAATATCCTTAATTATTATCATGTATTCATTGACTTAGCGCATTAGTTAATAAATATATTGTTGCATAATGACTCAGTGATGTTTATTGTGTTGTTTTAAATCAATGACTTATCAGTTGGCACGTGTCTTGCTAATGTTTTATAGTTGTTTTTATTTTTATAGGGGAAATCTAAATGTTTGAAGAAGATTGGATGAAAAAATTTCAGCAAGCCTGGAATGCAGAGCCAGGTCTGGCTGATGCACTGCAACAAATAAATTTTAATTCTGTGATCGCGTATGGATTTAGTGGTGCCGATAAACCTGCCGGTATTCTTACAGTGGAAAATGGTCATGCGGTGTCGGCTGGGGCATATAACGGCGAAACTGTTAACTGGGATCTGCGTGCGTCAGACGAGCATTGGGCTAAGTGGGCAAAGAAACCACCAGGTATGATGGGTTTGGGAGTAGCGTATACCACGGGTAAGTTGAAATTTCTGGTCGGTGATTATGGCGCAATGATTAAAGACCCACGTATGGCCGGGCCATTTATCAAAAGCTTTGCTGTAATGGCAAAAATCTAGATACAGTCTATAGATAACAATCTCTTTAAGTTTTGTGGGGTAAGCAGTAATGCTTAACATGCAGTGGATTACTATGCGATCAACAACGGGTCTTTGCCTGTTATTCGTAATATCATTAACAGCGTCTTTTCAGTTACAGGCTGAAACTGGCTATTATCGAACAGATGGCAATGATTCGCCGAAATATAAGCCAGGTAAGGTTTATTTTTCAGCATTAAAGCGTGACTCACGGCATGAACAGCCTCCTATTGTCACAGTGACCAGTGCAGAAAAAGGTGCGCATGTTGTATTGGGTGGTACGGTCATGCCTTATAGAGAGGTCACCTTATCCGCACAGGCCGCTGGTCGCGTTGAGTTTCTGGCTGGTAGTGAAGGTGACTGGTTTGATGAAGGTGAGGTGTTAGTTGCTATTGATGATGATGATGTGCTTGCACAGCGTCAGCAGGCAATGGCAGATCTTTATGGACGGACATCAACTATGGAAGATGCCCGTGCACAATATTCCAGGGAATTCTGGGCCCCTCAGGCATTACAGCAACAGCAAACGGCACCAAGCATGGGTTATTTTCCCTCTATGTTTGAGAAATTTATGGGCGGTGGCGGTCCAGCTTCTGGTGGCAATTCATACAATGGAATAAACCCCTGGGTGGTTCGTGATGTTGACCTGTATTCACAGGGTACGCACGTCAAGAAAGCGCAAAGTGGAATTCATGGTGCACGTTCACGTATTGAAGAAATTGATGCGCGATTACGTGATACGCGATCTATTTCTCCGTTTGAAGGTGTGGTGGTAAAAAAACTTGCAGAAGTAGGTGATACTGTTCAGCCTGGACAGGCTTTGTTGCAGTTTGCTGATACACGTTTTTTACAGCTCAAGGTCGACGTTCCTGCCAGACTAGTATCAGTGCTTAGTGAAGACATGGTGGTGCCAGCAAAACTGGATGTGGGTGATACCTATATTGATGTACGTGTAGCGCAAATATTTCCAGTGGCTGATTCACAAAGACATACCGTCGTTGTGAAATTCGATTTACCTTCTGGTGTACCAGGTGGTCCGGGTATGTACGCTGAAGTAATGATTCCTGATGTAAATACACCAATTACCGATATGCCTAAAATCCCTAAAACGGCAATTGTTAGACGTGGCAGTCTGCCTGCCGTGTTTGTGCTTAGTCATGAAGGCCGTGCAGAAATGCGTTTAGTAAGATTAGGTGATGAAATCGATGATGAGAATGTCACTGTATTGTCGGGAGTTAGTCCCGGCGAACAAATTTTCGCTTCACCCATGCCTGGTATTAGATCCGGTTATCAACCTGATTTCTCCAGGTAAAAAAATAGCATAAGAAAACATTCTCAAATCTGGCTGAATAAAAATGTCGAATGAAATAGAAGAAAAAAATATGCAGGTTGATGGCGACCTGCAATTAGATGAAGCAAATCTCGGAATTGCAGGACGTCTGGCTCGCCAATTTATTAATTCACCTGTTACCCCCTTATTGATGTTTGCCTTTCTAGGTATTGGTACGCTTGGTTTGTTGTTTACCCCTCGTCAGGAAGATCCGCAGATTTCAGTACCTATGGTGGATATTTTCTTCAAATATCCCGGTGCTTCGGCAGAGCAGGTCGCTAGCCTTGCGGTGAATCCGCTTGAGCGCATGATTAGTGAAGTTCCTGGTATACGCCACGTTTATTCTGCCAGTGCGCGTGGCCAGGGCATGGTGACAGCGCAATTTATAGTGGGTGAGGATTTTGGTGAATCGATTGTAAAGGTACATGATAAGTTACAGTCAAATATGGATAAGATTCCTCCTGGCGTATCGATGCCGTTGGTTAAACCGGTGGGCACCGATGATGTTCCAGTGGTGACAGTTACGCTGTGGTCTGAAAATCAGGGTATCGATGATTCTGTGCTGCGTACACTAGCTCTGGATGTTTTGCAGCGACTTGAAGAAGTGCCTAATTCAGGTATAGGTTTTATTGTTGGTGGACGCGCGGAACAGATCCGCGTGGAAGTGTCTCCAGAACGTTTGAGTGGTTTTGGTATCAGTATAGAAGACGTCGGCAATACTATTAAAACAGCAAACTCTGAACAATCTGCAGGTCATGTCGAGGGTGATAATAGTAGCTTCAACGTATATACAGGTGCCTTCCTGAAAAATGCTCAGGATGTTTCTAATTTGGTCGTGGCAATAAGAAAGGGTTCACCCGTTTATGTGCGAGATGTCGCCTGGGTTTATCAGGCACCGGAAGAAACTAGTAATATGGTAGCTTTTTCAACAGGGCCTGCACATGATAGTAGTACGCCAGAGACAATAGACTCACCAGCAGTCACTATCGCAGTAGCAAAAAAGATTGGTAGTAATGGTGTCAGTGTTGCCAATAAGTTGCTGAAAAAACTTGAATCATTAAAAGGCCATCTTATCCCTGATAATGTTCAGGTTAGTGTGACACGTAATTATGGTGAAACAGCGGATAAGAAAGTCAATGAATTATTGTTGGCGCTATTCGAGGCCACTATCGCGGTTAGTTTATTGTGTCTGGTAGGTCTTGGCTTCCGTGCTGCCTCGGTTGTTATTATTATTATCCCGCTGGTTATTTTAATGACGGTTTGGTCGGCGTGGTTTCTTGATTACACGATTGACCGAGTAAGCTTATTTGCAATGGTATTTACCATCGGAATTTTGGTTGATGATGCCACGGTTGTAGTTGAAAACATTTTCAGGCGATGGTTGAAAGCAGGAAAAACAACCACCAACATTGCTATAGATGCAGTAAGGGAAGTTGGTAATCCAACCATATTGGCAACGCTGGCAATTGTTTCTGCTTTATTGGCGATGGGCTTTGTTAGCGGCCTGATGGGGCCTTATATGCGTCCCATTCCGGTACTGGGTTCAGCGGCTATGATGCTTTCATTATTTGCGGCGTTTATTTTTGTGCCCTGGTTTGCGATGCGAGTTCGTCCGCAATTGGGTGCTTTGGAAAAAGCAGAAAAACGCGAAGCAAAAGTAACAGCCTTAATCGGTAGGTTTTATGACCCCTGTATGAGGCCTTTGTGCCACAACAGGAGTGTAGGTTTGATCTTTCTGTTTATTCTAATTGCAGCAACATTTCTTGCCTGTTCATTATTTTATACACAGGCCGTCACCGTGAAGATGCTGCCATTTGATAACAAGTCAGAATTTAATGTGGTTGTGAATATGCCTGATGGCACAGCAATGCCTGTCACCGCAAATGTGACAGCACAACTTGCGGCACAACTTCGTGAACTACCCGAAGTCACATCGATTCAAACTTATGTGGGTACGGCTTCACCCTTCAATTTTAACGGTATGGTCCGCCACTATTATTTAAGGCAGGAGCCCTGGCAGGCAGATATACAAATCATGTTGCTGGATAAGGATGATCGAGAACGTGCCAGTCATGAAATTGCGGTTAATGCGCGTGAGTTGATCACTGAACTTGCACATGATCTAGGTGCTGATATTCAGGTTATTGAAATGCCACCAGGACCGCCTGTGTTGCAAACCGTAGTGGCTGAAATATACGGTCCTGATGCAGACACACGTCGCCAGGTTGCAAGGGATATGACCGAAATATTTAAGCAGGCCGAGGGTATTGTTGATGTCGATAATTATATGGCGAACGCCCATGATTACTGGCGTTTTGAAGTAGATACTGAAAAAGCCGTGCGTCGTGGTATTTCTGTCGATGCAATTAATCGTAACCTGTCAATGGTGATGGGTGGTTATAAACTTGGTGATGTGAAAAAAGGCGTGGTACTGGAGCCAACTTATATTGTCATTCAGGCACCAATGGGTGTGCGTTCACAAATCAACCGTTTGGGCAATTTGCCCATTACCGGGGTGAATGGTGAAACCGTACCGCTGTCTGAGCTGGGCAGTTTCATCAAGGAAAGAGAAGATCATCTTGTTTATCATAAAGATTTGCGTGCCGTTGAATATGTTACTGGTGAAATGCAAGGTCGTCTTGGAGCGCCCATCTATGGCATGTTTGACGTTGAGGATATTCTCGAAAATTATGTAACACCCGATGGCGTCACCATGACCGGCATGCCCATGGGGTTGTTAGGGCCACCTGAAGATAGTTTCGAAAGTGGTTTTGAATGGGGCGGCGAATGGACCGTGACCTATGAAACATTTAGAGATATGGGCGGTGCCTTCATGGCTGCCATGTTATTAATTTATGGTTTGATTGTTTGGGAGTTCAAAAACTTTACTCTCGGTGGTTTGATCATGGCTCCTATCCCATTAACACTGATTGGTATCATTCCTGGGCATTGGTTTGCGAATGCAGAATTTACTGCAACTTCAATGATTGGTTTCATTGCGCTCGCCGGGATTGTAGTACGAAACTCTATTTTATTGGTTGAGTTCGTTAAACATGAGGTTGCCAATGGCGTAGATATTAAGGAAGCGGTAGTGCTTGCCGGTAAAGCACGTATGCGCCCCATCCTGATAACAGCGCTTACACTGATGGCTGGTGCTTACATGATTCTTGACGATTTGATTTTTAAGGGTATGGCCGTTAGCTTGTTATATGGAGCAGGTGTGGCAACAGTGCTGACACTAGTTGTGATACCACTAGGCTGTATTAGTGTTAGCAAGCAGTTTTATATTTTATTAGGGATTGGTGAGTGTCCTACCAAGGCTGCTGAGCCAGAGGTTGTTGAATATAAATTGCCTTTATGGATGAGAATATATTCTGCAGTGATAAATGGAGCAATGTGGCTTTTCTATATTGGCCGTATGTTCATCATGATGGCGCGTATGGGAATACAAAGTCTTATTGACCGCTTTGGCAGTGGCTCAGATGATACCGGTCCAGCATCACCCGATAATAATTCGGGGCCAGCCGGCGGTACTCCGCCGCCAGCACCGACGCCTCCACCCACGCCCTCTGGAGGTTCGGCAAATGTTAATGCTGATGTAGTGCAGAGTCAGATGCCAGATGAGCCTGTTATTGAGGAGAAAAAAACGCAAGAGACATCAACAAAACCAGTAGTTAAAAAGAAAGCGGCACCTCGAAAGAAAAAGAGCGCAGTGAGTAAAAAGGAAGTGTCTAAGAAGGCTGATTCGACGAGTAAGTTGAAAACATCATCGTCGAAAAAAAGACGAGGTATTCGTCTGAATCCCAGTTTGGATAAAGAATAAAACAAGATTAAAGAAGGCGAAGATATGAAAACAACAATATTAATATTTATGGCAGTTATTACAGCATCATTAGCTCATTCGGTGATGGCTGAAAATAACGGAGATTCGATGCCGCCACCTGGTCCATACAGATCTATTGGTGATGTAGATCAACACACTCAAAATCAGAATGGTCAGAATGATTCTAAGATGAGAAAGGGGGAGGAATATTCTTATGCACCATCGGGTCAAATGGGTGGAGATATTCCTGATTGGCAAAGGCAGCGTCAAGCTCAAAATAATAACAGGATGCAGCAATTAAATAGGCATCAGTCACAGGGTTGGAATAGTCCACCACCACAGTGGAATTATAATTATGTTCCACCAGTGCGTAATACTTATTCAGGGCAGGCTCCTGCTTATCAGAATAACGGGATGAGGCAGTCTTTCCCTTCTGCACGTGGACCTGTTTATGGACCCGGTGCACCACCTGCAGGGTTTTATAATCAATCTATGCAGCCAGTACCACGGTACTAGAATCGAAGGCTATTGTTGAATATGTTAAAAAATATACAGAGATTAAGTTATGGGCAGGGTTAACAAGAGTTACTTGAGAGCAGGAGTTATATTGCTTGTAGTTAATAGTGCCGTATGTGCTCCATCAATAAATGCGGCTGAGTGGCGGGGACAGGATAACATTAAATCGAAACTGGGTTTTTCAGATTTTATACCACCGCCAGGTACTGATAAATACCAGAACAGAAATAGAGAGAAACAATGGGCGAGTGGAAGTTCTTTTAATGAGGAAAATAAGGTGCGTTATTCGCCTGTCTCATCAAAAAATCCATGGAAAGTGGTAAAGTCAGTAAACTATAAAAAAAACTTTGCTAGTCAAAGGCCATGGGGGAATGTTCCAGATAGAAAACCAAAGAATAAGAACAGCATGAAGTTCTATGACCAGCGTTTTAAGCAATGGAGTCATCAACAGAGTTCATCCCAGCGTAATAATGCTTACGGGCAGTTAGGCCTTCCTTTTTCTGGTGGCGATCTGATACCAGGTTATAACAACCCACTGATTACACCACCGATATATTCTGGGTACGGCGGTTATGGGTTATATCCTAGGGGCTTAGGTCCCTATTCAGGAGCGCTCAGCAGGCCGGGTCTCTGGTAATAAGTTGAATTTAAAACTGGTCACGTACGGTGCTCTCTACGACTTGATTCAGTTAAATTGACCAGAGAGTAAACAGTGTGACATTCAAATTGTGTCTATAAATGACCTTCATAGGAAGGGGAGAAATATTATGAAAAACTTAAAAAAAGTACTGTGTATTGCAGCAGTAACAGCTGCACTGGCTACACCTATGGCGGCTAATGCCTGGTGGGGTCCTTTTAATAATAACAACAATGGTTGGGGCAATAATAATAACAATTGGGGCAACAATGGTAATGGTTGGGGTAATGGCAATGGTATGGGCGACTTCCTCGGCGATGGCAACTTTGGCTTTAATATGAGCGGTAACTCTAATGCTCGTGGAAGTGGTTATGGCAATGGCGCAGGCGATTACCGTAATAACTACAATGGTTATAACGGCTATAACGGTGGCTACAATGGTTACAACGGCGGTTACAATGGTTATAACGGATATCCGCCACAGGGTTATGGTCCACAGGGTTATGGTCCACAGGGCGCACCAGCACCTGCACCAGCTCAGTAAGTGATGCATGAGTAGTTCACAAGGATGTGACAAACTCAGTTTGAGTTAATATATGAAACATAGATGGTAATGTTATGGCGGGTTTGAGAAAACTAATACTTTTAGTTTGTGCGCTGATAATAACCAGCAACTCATATGCGGAATCAAAAACTATTGAGTTTTCAGCTGATGCAATAATCAGCATGCCGCAGCATCAAGATAAGAAAGCTAAATTATTTGTTAGTGCTAAAGCCGTTAGAAGTGAAAACGAAGCTAACGGACAGAGAATTGTCGAAATTGTTTATCCTAAAGAAGGTAGAGCAATACTTATAAATGACTCCCTGAAATCGTACAGGGAGAGAACGTTTGAGCATAAGGAAGAGAATAAGAATAATTCCCCGTGTGATCAAATAAAAAATGCAGTGTGCGAAAAGCTAGGAACTGAACAGGTAGCTGGTTACGAAACTGAGAAATGGCAGGTCATATCTGACAAGGCAGGTAAAAAACTACGTACTCTGCATTGGATAGATATAAAAAGAAGGCTGGCGATTAGGGAGTTTTTTCCAGATGGTTCACTTGCAGAATTAAAAATGATAAGGAAAGAGAAAGTAAATGGACGAAGTACTGAAAAATGGCAGCGCTCACTGAGTATGCCTGATGGTAAAATTACGGAATCATATCAGTGGTATGACACAGAGTTAAAGATAGCTATTAAGGAAGAATTGGCCGGTGGTTATGTTCGAGAGTTGAAAAATATAAAAATAGTAAAACAGGCAGATGATTTGTTTACTGTGCCGACTGATTATAAAAAAATAGGTGAGTGAAAGTGATAACAGTTATTGCAAACCTTAAAGGTGGTTCAGGGAAGAGCACGGTCACATTCAATCTGGCTATTTGGCTAAAGATGAAAGGTGAAGAAGTTATTGCTTATGATCTTGATCCTCAGCAAACACTTAACGATGTGGCACGAGTAAGAAAAGAGGATGGTACAACGCCTGAACTAGAAGTGAATGTCCTTGATGGTGCTGATGTTAGTGAACAGCTGAGAAAACATACATGTCATGTACTCGTTGATGTTGGCGCAGGTAACATGGATGCAATGAAACAGGCTATCAGCGCAGCTGATCGGGTGATTGTGCCAGTTCAGCCTAGTCAGCCTGATGTTTGGGCGACACAGCGTTTTTTACAGATTATTAGTGATGCCTGTGGAGATAACAAACATCCAGAGTTAATGGCATTTATAAACAGAGCCGATACTCATCATGCTGTCAGAGAGTCAGATGAGGCAGAGGAAGCATTGGCCATGCTGGAAAAGTTCAATGTTATTCCGAACAGGCTTTGTCAAAGAACAAACTTTAGGCGCACATTTAGTGAGGGCCTTTCAATATTTGAGCTGTCGGAAAAGAGCAAGAGTGCAGAAGAGTTCGAACGATTTGCACAATCTGTATATCCAGGCTTAAGGAATTAGATACGAGGCGTTAAACATGAAAATTTTAAAATATTTAATAAAACCATTAGAGCTGATGGTGGTTCTCTGCTTGCTTGCAGCATTGGTTTATTTTAGATCAATAATCTTTCACTCAAATGTGAATCAATATATTGATATGGGATTAGCATCTGCTGAAGAGCAATTTGAGATTAAAATTCCTTCACATATCAATAGTGATGTTGAATTAAAAACTGTTGTTCAGTCGGAATGCGAATCGGTAGATGTTGTTAAAAGTGAAGAAAATTTTGATAGAAAAATAGTCACCATTAATGATAAAGAACAAGATGTTGCAGATGAGCTGCCTTTGCCTGATAAAGTAGTCAAATCTGGAGATGAAAAAATCCTGATTGAGACAATTTCTGATGCTGTCAGTACAATTAGTGAAAAAATGGATTCACTATTTAATAGTAACAAGCCAGAGCCTGCTGCAGAGCCAGTCTTAAAGGATGGTAACACTGAAGTTATTTTACCCTTAGCGGAAAAAAATAACGCTGATTCAACTTATGCTAAAGATACTGTTGTGCAATTAGCGGTAGCAGAATCACCTTCAGTTGATACAAAGCAAGTTTTATACACAGCAAGAAAGTTATTCTGGAGCGGAAATGTGCAGGGCTCTGAAAGGCTTTATATGGAACTGGTTAACCTGGATAAGGGGGATCCTGATACATATGGTGAGCTGGGTAATGTATATTATACGCAAGGTAAATGGAAGCAGGCAGGTCAAGCTTATTATGAAGCAGCCATTCGTTTGCTGGAGCAAAACAAAAGTGATCAAGCCATTGATCGGGTCAGTTATTTGTTAAGGGTGATTCAAGGTCTAGACATGGAAAGCGCAGATAAACTTAAAAATAAAATATCTGGTTAATATTTCTTATTGAATTAATCAAGTGGTAAATACAATGTCTAACAACGAGAATCATCCAATACATAAGAAAAAGAACGTGCGGGATGTAATTATAGAGTCAATCGAGTGCGAACCTGGAATAGAAGGTTGTACTGGTGACCCTGATACCTGTCCTAATGAGCCAAATCGTTGCGACAAGAAGTTATCCATGTTTGGTTATTATGATGACACTATAAAAGACAGCGTTGAACATGTTTTAAGTGAAAGTCTAAATGAACTAACAAAAACATTCACAGCCAGTACTCGTCGATGGCAGATGATCATGTTTCCCGCCTTGTTTGCTTTCATTATCTTAGCAACCTATGGTTTCTTTCTAATCTATAGCCTAACTAAAGATGTCGGTGGTATTGCAAGTGAGATGAAATCGATTAACCATACGATGCAGGATGTGGTCGTTAATATGGAAAGACAGACTTTGACTGTGCAGGAAATGAATGGTTATGTGCGAGATATGAGTGTGTCAGCGAAAATAATGAGTCATGATATGTCCAGTGCATCAAAGCCCATGAGATTCATGAATTCGTACACACCTTGGTAATAGTATAAAAGATAAAATTACAGGAGAGCTTAAATGGCGACTAAAAAAGAGAAGGCGGCAAATAGTGAAGATGATGTCATCATTAAAAATGAAAATAATGATACCATCGCCGAAGAATCAACCAAAAAAGAATCTAAAACCATGGTCTCGATGTTAATGGCCTTGATAGTTGCCATACCAGCTGGAATGATTGTTGCCTATGTAGCGATGCCTGGACAAGTAGGTGAGGTTTTTTCATCATCGAGTACCGCTAATAATGAAAGTTCAAATGTTCTCTATGCGCATCCAGGAATGCCCGGACATGCAAATGCAGGAAGCAGAAACCAGCATAAAGTCCCTGACTGGGTTGCTCATCAACGTGAGCAGATAGAAAAACGCCGTGCCAATTTCGACAGGCAGAATGCAGAGCGTAAAGAAGCAACTAGGAATTCGGCTGAACCTCCGCAATGGGTTAAAAATCAGCAGGAATGGGCTAAACGTTCTTCAGCCAATTTTAATAACAGACCTCAAACATTTCCTGGCTACATGAATAATTCTAGAACGAATGGCTATCCACAAAATCAGGCGCCTGTTTATTCTCAAAATCCAGCGCCTTATTACAATGGTTATGCTCCACCGACTAATCCGTACCAATATAATAATGGTCCATACAATGCACCTCAAAATATGCCCTATAGTCAAAATAGTTATTCACGTTAATAACCAGTTTTAAAGTTCATTAAGATTTGTTTTGCATGTACTCCTCTAACTGATAGAGGAACACATGCTTTTGGGCTACGGGATCGTATGCTTTATAGTTAGTTAGCCAGGCCAAGCTGGTGATCAATGAGGTCGCACAGGCAATGGATAGCCAGTAGATGTACTTCCTGAATTCGTGCTGTTGAATCACTGGGCACACGGATTTCCTCATCCTCGGTTGAAAGAAGCGAAGTGAGTTCTCCTCCCTGTTTTCCACTCAATGCAACAACCAGCATATCGCGTTCATGCGCAGCTTGAACTGCTTTGTTTACATTGACAGAGTTACCACTAGTGCTAATGGCAAGCAATATGTCACCCTGCTGTCCAAGCGCGGTTACCTGCTTGGAAAAAATCTGTTCGTAGCTATAATCGTTGGCGATAGAGGTAATGGTTGAGCTGTCGGTTGTTAGCGCCATGGCGGCCAGGCCTGGTCTTTCCATCTCGAAACGATTGAGCATTTCTGAGGAAAAGTGCTGGGCATCACCAGCTGAGCCACCATTGCCGCAAGAGAGAATTTTTCCGCCATTGAGTATGCACTGAACCATCATTTTGGCTGCGCGGGCAATTGGTTCTGCCAGTATTTCGGCAGCGACTTGCTTGGTAGTGATGCTGTCCTGAAAATTCTGGTTTATTCGTTCGATTAAATCCATAGTGCTTCTACATGTTGGTCGTACTTAAAAGGCATTCTTTATCCATTCGAAGGTGTAATTGTCTTCGTCGCTACCATTGTACTTATTTTGAGGCTTTTGCGACATGGCGACAACATCAATGCGCGCATTTTTTAGTTTAGTTTTGGTCTGTAAGTATTCTTCTGCGGTAATCTGAATACGTTGCTGTTTTGTCTGAGTGACACTTTCCAGTCCGCCGCCATAGAAACTATTTTTTCTAAATCGAACCTCGACAAATACCAATGTCTGAGCTTCTTGCATAATAAGATCAATTTCACCGCGATGACCACGATAGTTTCTTGTTATAAGCTTAAGGCCTTGTTGCTTGAGATATTCGCAACATGCATTTTCAGCATGTTGTCCTATGCTATGACTAGTTTGGCTCAATTTGTGCTGACGATACAGGTGAAATAGTGGTGTCGATATAATTGGCTGAACCTTTTTCAAATTTTGCCCATAACAGCTCGCGGTGTAGACGATTATTTTCATCAACAAATATATTGCCAGTTTGACCAGCAAATCGAGCATATTTATATTTTGACAGTATATTCAGGTTGTAGAGAACATGGTAACTATCAATGCCCAGGGAAAACAGGCGTGTATAATTTTTTTGTTCAGGCCAGTACTCGTTGAAAGTATTATTTAATTTAGTATCACCTATTAATGTCCACGGTACGTCGCAAAATATCAGGCCATTAAGATCCAGATCTGCCGAGCGGTTTTTACTGCCGCTAAATACATGAGAGGTTGAATAAACAGGTAGATCACCTGCATGGTGAAACTTGAATGCAGGCACGAGGCCGCGAGCTGAGCGAGGGGTTGCTGCCAAAAAAATCATATCAATATCTTGTCGACGATAAGGTGAATATTTGAGTTCGGTACCTAAAAGATGCTGTAAATCTTTATGTCGGTTATTGCTGTGCTGAAGGTTAAGCATCTGCTTGATGGATTGACCGTAATCAGCGATTTTGTCATTGAAAAATTGTGAAGAGATTACCGTACCTCCCAGTTCTGTATAACGTTGCTGGAAAGCGGTTTTCAAACGCTGCCCCCATAGTCCGTTAGGAACCAGTATGGCCGCTTTGGTTTTATTTTGGCGAATAGCCAGCTCGGCAACCTGTCGTGCTTCATCTTCGGGTAGTAAGCCAAATTGGTATAAATTATTAGCGTTACTTAAAGGGTTTTCAGAATAATTTAGGGCGAGCGTGGGCACTGAAAATTCACTGCTAATCTCATTTAACAGTGAAATTTGATTAATGATGGTCTTGTCGAGAGGCCCGACGACATAGTTTGCGCCATCCTCAACTGCTCTGCGATATAAGGCCATAAAATCCAGATCTTTGATACTGGTGTCGTAGAAGCGAATAGTGGGTTTATTTGCTTGCTTATTATCGGCGTAATAAGCACTCATGAAACCACCTTTGATAGCTGTAGCAATGGCTTGATAAGGTCCATTCATAGGTAATAACACTGCAATCACCTGATCTTCGGCTTGAATATTGGTGTGATCTTCTAATAACTTAGTGATGAAGACATCGTCAACAGGGTGCTCTGGGAAATTAGTGTTCCAGTCCAGAATATTGACTTGTAGGTCATGACTATTGATCTGAGCTGTTCGTATGATACGAGCAAGTTCAAGCCAGCCCTGTAAGGTTTTATTACTGGATCGTAACTTATCAAGTACCACGGAGGGTAAAGCGTTGAGTGCTGACCAGATAGCAGTGTGATTATTTTCACGTTGCTCGTCATTTTTATAGTAAGGGTCAATGTGTACACGTGTTTTAATCGCCTCCATCAAATATCCCATAGCATTATTGGCCTCGGCACGAACTTCACTAATCTCAATATATTGCTCGATAGTCATGCGTGTTCGTTTAGGCAATAACTCAATAGCCTGAGCCGGGTTATGATTGGCCAGGGCGATTTTTGCAGCCAGTAATTGAATCTGTATATGCCGCGAATCTGCAATGTCCTCGGCTTTGATGTCTTTAAGTTGATCTTGGGCAGATGCAATATCTCCACGCAGATAGAGTAGTTCGGCTGCTTTAATTAGATATTTTTGCTGTAATTCACCAGTGCTTTCGCTGGCCAGTTTTATAAAGTACTCAGGGGTTTCAATGGTGGCGCTGAGGCCTTCATCGGTGGTTTGATTACGAACGGCATCTGAGATCATGTCATCAACACTTTTTTCCGGTGTCAGGCTGCATGCGCTCAGTAGAGTGAGAATCAGTAATGCTAGATATTTAGGTAATATTTTCTGGGGCAAAATAGTCAAAATCAAGTATCAGTTTAATGGGGGGCCAGCTTAGCAGAAATCAAATTGTCAGAATGGCCGAATAATCGGTGTCTTGCCTGCTGAATCCGTTAATATTGGGGTTAAATAAGTATGTTTTGCAGGATAAGCCGTGTCAATAAAAAAATCATCAGAAAAAGCAGTTGTAAAAGACTGTGGAACTCTTTACATGGTGGCAACGCCCATAGGAAATCTAGGGGATATAAGCCCGCGCGCGGTGGAGACTCTTAATGCCGTTGAATTGATTGCCGCAGAGGATACACGGCATAGTCAAAGACTACTGAGTCATTTAGGCGTGGCCACGCACATGCAGGCCTATCATGAGCACAACGAAGAATATCAGGCAGAGCGTTTGGTCGCCCGTCTGCAACAGGGCGATTCGATTGCTTTGATTTCTGATGCAGGTACACCCCTGGTGAGTGACCCAGGTTATCGTCTGGTAGAACAGGCGCATCAACATGGCATCAAAGTGGTCCCCATACCCGGGCCTTGTGCCGCGATTTCAGCAATGAGCGTGGCTGGTCTGGCGACTGATCGCTTTAGTTTTGAGGGTTTTCCGCCTGCCAAGCAAGCAGCAAGATTGGGTAATCTAGGTCTTCTAAAAGAAGAAACACGCACCATGGTTTTCTATATTTCATGCCATCGCATTCTGGAAACCCTGAAGGATATGAGGACGGTGTTCGGTGAAAAGCGACTGGCAACTTTCGCCCGCGAGGTCACAAAAACTTATGAAACCATTCGTAAAGCCACGTTAGATGAATTATGCGAGTGGGTTGCTGGTGATGATATGCAGCGTAAGGGTGAAATTGTACTGGTAGTCGCTGGTAGCGTTAAAGATAAATCAGCGCATCCACTTCGAGATGAAATACTAGCGGTACTGGTTGATGAACTACCTGTTAAACAAGCGGCAAAAATTGCTTCACGCATCACTGGTATCAATAAAAATGAATTGTATGAGGCGGCTCTGAAGCTAAAAAACAAAGATGATTAAACAACTTATAGTCGGCGCACTTATTTATGTAGTCTTCAGTTTCCAGCTCATCGCCAGCGAAGATAGGGCCTTATTCTGGCGTGTTGATTCTGCACAGACGACGGTCTATTTATTGGGGTCAATTCATTTTGCTGATGAAAGCTTTTATCCCTTGCGAACAGAAATAGAGCGAGCCTTTGAAGAATCGAAAACTTTGGTGGTAGAAATAGATGAAAGTGTACCCGGGACAGCGGAAAAATTTCAGGGTTTAATGCAGAATGAAGGTATGTATTCAGGTGATGAAAGACTTAAAGATCACCTGTCGGAAAAAACCTATCAGGCACTTCAGGTACATTTAAAAGAGCTGGGTATTCCCTCTGATTTAATAGAAAAGCAAAAGCCAGGGATGGTAGTGCTTACGATAGCCGCTATACAGGCGCAGCAGACAGGGTTGAAGCCAGATATGGGTATAGATCTGCATTTTATGAGCAAGCTTAATAGTCATAAAAAAATTCTGGCACTCGAAACAGTAGAAGAACAGTTACGAATATTTCTTGAGATTGAAGATGCAGATTTATTATTGCAGGATTCTCTTCATTCTCTTGAAACAGTCAAAGAAGAAATGAAGGAGTTGACCCGTGCCTGGAAGCAGGGTGATGAAAAAGCCATGTATAAGATGTTATTTGAAGATTTGGCTAACGAAAATGTGGCTATCACTGATCTTTATGAGCGATTGTATTTTCAGCGTAATATTAAAATGACACGTTCAATTAAAAGTTATTTAAAACAAAATGAAAAATATTTTGTGGTTGTCGGAGCAGGGCATTTGATTGGTGACAAAGGTATTGTGCAGCTATTAAAAAATGCAGGTTTTCGTATTACACGTCAGTAGCTCAGAGAAAAAAATGGCCAGCAGTTGCTGACCATTTTAAAAACAAGGGATTGACCAGGGTTGAGCAATAAGCCGATTAATCAATACCCAGTTTCTTTTCAAGATAATGGATGTTAGTTCCACCTGTCTGAAAAGCAGCATCACCCAGAATGTCTTTGTGTAAATCAATGTTAGTTCTGATGCCTGTGATACTGATCTCATCCAGTGCGCCCTGCATGCGGGCAATGGCAACATCACGGTCGCTGCCGTAAGCAATCAGTTTTCCAATCATTGAGTCATAATGGGGCGGTACGTTGTAGCCGCCATAAATATGAGTGTCTACACGAATACCGGGGCCGCCAGGTGCATGATAGCGTTCGATCTTGCCGGGTGAAGGCATAAATGTTTTGGCATCCTCAGCATTAATGCGGCATTCAATAGCATGGCCATTAACTTTGATGTCACTTTGTTTGTAACGTAGTTTTTCACCCGAAGCGATATATAACTGCTCTTTGATGATATCAACACCAGTAATCATTTCAGTGACAGGATGTTCAACCTGTACGCGGGTATTCATTTCAATGAAATAGAATTCATCATCCTGAAACAGGAACTCAAAAGTGCCAGCACCACGGTAATTAATTTTTATGCAGGCATCGACACAACGCTGGCCGATTTCATTGCGTAGCTTTTCAGAGATCCCAGGAGCAGGAGCTTCTTCTACGACCTTCTGGTTTCTACGCTGCATTGAGCAATCGCGCTCGGCCAGATGAATAGCATTACCCTGACCATCGGCGAGCACCTGTATTTCTACGTGGCGTGGTCTCTCCAAATATTTCTCCATGTAAACCACATCATTACCAAAGAACTGACCGGCTTCCTGCTTGGTGAGGGCGACGGAATTTAATAACGCCGCTTCAGAATGCACTACGCGCATACCACGACCACCACCACCACCGGCAGCTTTAATAATGATCGGGTAGCCGATTTTTTTGGCGAGTTTTACATTGGTTTCAGCATCGTCACCTAAGGGACCATCCGAACCGGGTACACAAGGCACACCAGCTTCCTGCATAGCTTTAATGGCAGCAACCTTGTCACCCATAATGCGAATTGATTCAGCTTTAGGGCCAATAAAAACAAAACCACTATCTTCAACGCGTTCAGCAAAATCCGCATTTTCAGAAAGGAAGCCATAACCAGGGTGTATACCCACTGCATCAGTCACTTCAGCAGCGCTAATAATAGCCGGCACATTTAAATAACTCAGGTTTGATGCCGCGGGGCCGATACAAACAGATTCATCAGCAAGGCGAACGTGCTTTAGATCACGGTCAGCATCTGAATGAACAGCAACGGTTTTAATACCGAGTTCACGGCAGGCTCGAAGAATACGCAGTGCAATTTCACCACGATTAGCGATAACAACTTTAGCTAACATAATAAGGGTTACTCGATGATAACGAGAGGTTGGCCGAATTCAACAGGCTGACCATTTTCGACAAGAATAGCTTTAACCACGCCGGATTTATCGGCTTCGATCTGGTTAAGGATTTTCATGGCTTCGATGATGCAGATAGTATCGCCTTCAGTGACAGAGTCACCAATATTGATAAAGTTCTTGGCACCCGGAGACGCGGCTGAGTAGTAAGTACCTACCATAGGTGAGTCAACAGAGTGACCGCTAGGGGTTGCATCAGCGCTGCTTTCTGCAACGGCGGGCGCGGCTGCAGCAACAGGTGCTGGTGCAGGGGCGGCTGCATATTGGACCGGTGCGGCTGGAGCAGCGCCTGAACCATAGCGAGAAATACGAACTGATTCCTCACCTTCGTTAATTTCAATTTCGGCAATACCGGATTCTTCCAGTAATTCAATTAACTTTTTAACTTTGCGAATATCCATTGGGGTCAACCTCTAGTAAATTGTTTTAGCGCAGCTTGTAATGCAAGTTCATAACCGATTGCACCGAGACCTGATATAACGCCAACAGCAATGTCGGAGAAATAAGAATGTTCACGGAATGCTTCACGGGCATGTACGTTAGAGAGGTGGATTTCGATAAAAGGAATTCCAACTCCACTTAAAGCATCACGCAAGGCAACACTGGTATGTGTAAATGCGGCGGGGTTCATTAAAATGAAGCTCACCTTGTTATTTTTGGCTTGATGAATTTTTTCAATCAGCTCGACTTCTGAATTACTCTGCATGCACTCAAGACTGAAGCCTTGTTCAGAGGCCTGAGATTCCAGTCTTTTGTTGATGTCATCAAGCGTATCAGAACCATAATGTTCTGGTTCACGTGTGCCTAATAAATTCAGATTAGGGCCATGGATGACGAGCAGATCGGGCATTGTTTGTTCTTTTTTTGCCAAAATAGTAGTGATGGCTAGGAATTCTGCATAAATAGAGTGGATTTGTCCACTATTTCGACGAATTTATTGAGAAATAATGGTGTGTTTCGTGAACTTGCGAACAATTAGATTTTTATATTTAGCTTCTCGAGTAATTTCTCTGCTTTGATCTTGCTTAGTTCTCCCGTAATCTTGTTGCTAATTTCGCCTTCACGATTGATGATAACGGAGTATGGGAGTGCGCCTATACGGTTACCGTAGCGGCTGGAAAGCTCGATAGCTTCAAATTCTGCGGCCATGATGGGGTAATTGATTTTTACTTCATTGGCATAGTCACGAGCAGCCTCTTCGTTATCAACCGCGATGCCAATCACCTGAAAACCCTGATCGCCATATTTTTCCTGCAATTCAATAAAGTCTGGAATTTCACTCAAACAGGGCGGGCACCAGGTGGCCCAGAAATTTAGCAAGATAACTTTACCATCCCAGTTTTTTATATTTCTGATCTGGCCATCAAGATCGGCCATAGCAAATTCGGGGCGTATTGAAATTTCATCGTCAGTTTGCGGATCATAGTTGATAGCATCCTGATCAAGATAACGCTGTACTGCATAGCTCGTGATCGTCGAGACAAAAAGAATGGCCAGGATGGGTAAAACTTTTTTGGGATTGAGCATTATTTAATAGCGCTACGCTGGATGTGTTGGGCAAACTGCTCCGCTTTCATGTAACCAACAGTACGAAAGTTTTTCAGCTCCTTGCCGTTACGGTCAAAAAACATAATAGATGGTGGGCCAATAATACCAAAGTATTTATAGAGTGCGCGGTCTTTATCATCGTCGAGCGTAACATCCGCCTGTAATAAAACTACGCCTGCCAGCGCTTGTTGCACTGCTGGATCAGAAAAAGTCAGCGCTTCCATTTCCTTACAGGAAACACACCAGTCGGCATAGAAATCGAGCATCACGGCTTTGTTTTGAGCTTTGGCCTCAGCCAGAGCAGCATTCAAACCTTCAACACCTTTAATCTGTTTGAAATTCAGATGTGATGATGGTTGGTTTGAAGTGCTTTGCATTGATATTGATGAGCCGGAATTACCCAGGCCTTGCAACGGTTGGAAAATACTTCTGTTACCCGCCATCATGCCAATAAAAATCACGATGCCGTAAATCAGCAGAATAATACCCAGCCCTTTCCAGAGTTTGTGCCAGCCCGACTCGCCTTTATTGATCGTGGTGAGTGCGCCCATGTAAATCGCTGAGACGATTAACAGCGCCGCCCACAATGCCATAGTCGCGGCAGCAGGTGCCACGCGTTCCAGCAACCAGATGCCAAGCCCCAGCAGCATAACGCCAAATACGGCTTTGGTGGTTTCCATCCAGGCTCCGGCTTTGGGTAACACCTTGCCAGCAGAGGCGCCCAGAATCAGCAGCGGTGCGCCCATGCCCATGCTCAGTGAGAACAGCGCCATACCGCCAAGAACTGCATCACCGGTTTCGGCTATATAGATGAGGGCGCCGACTAAAGGGGCGGTAACGCAGGGGCCAACAATCAGTGCTGACAGAAAGCCCATGATCGCCGTGCCTATCAGCGTGCCGCCGCGCTGGTTATTGCTGATCTGAGCTAATTTATTTTGTACTGAAGCCGGCATCTGTAATTCATAGAAGCCGAACATGGAAAACGCCAGTGCCACAAAGATGGCGGCAAAGCTGCCGATAATCCATGGGTTCTGGAACCAGGCCTGAATATTCTCACCCGAGAGACCGACCAGAATACCGACAATGGTATAAGTTGAAGCCATTGCCAGTACATAGACTAACGATAGTGTGAAAGATTTTCTGACGCTTTGGGCCTCGCCCTGGCCAACAATAATACCCATCAATATAGGAATCATCGGGAACACACAGGGCGTGAATGCCAGCAAAAGTCCTGCTATAAAAAAGGCCAGCAAGGTGATCCAGGTATTGCCGGAACGTAGTGCATCGGACATTTTATCCTGCTCAGAAACCTGAGAGCTGGCTGTAGTTGATGCTACGGCCGGCTGGACTGCATCCGATGTTGCTTCAATAGCCGAGCTGGCGGCAACAGCATTTGCCGCCAGCAGTTTGGCTGTTATCTTTTTAGTCTGTGGTGGATAACAAATCCCGGCTATTTCTGAACAGCCCTGATATTGAACCTTGAAAACAACCTCTTTGTCCCCACTACCGGTATAGCGGAAAGGTAAGGTGGCTTCAAAATCCTTGTGGAAAACGAAAAGAGTCGTGTTGAAAATAGGGTCGTCTTTGGCATCACCTGCAGGTAGTTGAAGCGCGCCGGCCTGTACATCTGCATCATCAACCGAAATGTCGATTTTATCGCGATATAAATAATGGCCTTCAGCAACAGCCCAGCGTGCAATCAGGCTATTAGCTGTGGTTTCGGTGCTGAGTATAAAAGCCTGATCAACATCGAGGATATCATCCTGATTATTCATGCCGAGTGAATCGAACAAACCGGAGCCACCTGAGGCGATGGCTGAATGCTGGAACAGGCAAGCTGTCAATATTAGAGTCAGCGTTGAAAAAGATTTAGCGGTAAAACGTTTAAATAGGTTCATGCAAAACTCGAATAGTGACGTTAATAATGTGAACAATCTTCCTGCAAGATGGCAGACTGCTCATGATTAGTACAAAATAGCCCCATCAAGTTCAATAAATGGAACCCAATGAACACGGCATTGATCATAGCAAACAACTGCTTAAAAAAATCTTAAGCAAACTAAATAGCTTCGGCTCGGCACCCAATATTATTACTGAGACCCCTTATGCGTAGAAACTGGCCATTACTTTTTATCATCATACCGCTCGTTGAGTTGTACCTTATTATAAAGGTAGGTGGTTATATTGGTGCCTTCTGGACGGTGATGATCGTCATCACGACGGCCGTCATCGGCGTCAACCTGCTACGCATGCAGGGTTTCAACACCTTAAAACGAGCGCAACAGAATATGGAACGGGGCGCCATGCCTGCGATGGAAATGATGGAAGGCATTGTCCTCGCCGTTGGTGGGGCTTTATTGATCACCCCCGGCTTTCTCACCGACACAATAGGTTTTATCTGTCTGATCCCATTTACCCGGCAGGCATTAATCCGGGCCGTGATAAAACGAGGCAGCGTGCAGATGCACGGTTTCCACAATACTTCGAGCTACCAATCACACTCCAGTGGCACATCAGATGGCCGTGAGAATAAAAATGAAGGTGGCCGCACCCTTGAAGGCGAGTTTCATCGCAAGGATGATTAATAGCCCATTTCTCCTGCCCGAAGCCTTGTAATCCAGTAATTCATCCACATTAGTGGTTCCAGTGCAGAAAACAGCGTCACGGCGCTTGACTCTGGTCGTTTCGTCATTATGATTAGCACTCACCGAGATAGAGTGCTAATTTTCTTAACAGAGGAATAATAAAGTGAAAAAATTGAAATTGCGTCCATTACACGACCGCGTGGTTGTTAAACGTATGGAAAAAGAAACAACTAGTGCTGGTGGCATCGTGCTTCCTGGTTCAGCATCAGAAGCGCCACAGGCTGGCGAAGTACTGGCTGTTGGTAAAGGCAGAATCACTGACAGTGGTGACATCCGCGCAATGGATGTGAAAGTGGGCGACAAGGTTTACTTCAGCAGCTACGCAGGCACCACCGTGAAATTAGAAGGCGAAGAACTGCTCATCATGAAAGAAGATGACATTCTGGCTGTACTGGCTTAATTCGTAGTCGAACTACTTTTCAAAAATAAAGAATTTTAGAGGAAATAAAGATGGCAGCTAAAGAAGTATTATTTGGGGATGACGCACGCGCCTTAATGGTGAACGGCGTTAACATTCTGGCCAACGCGGTCAAAGTTACACTAGGTCCTAAAGGTCGTAACGTAGTATTAGAAAAATCATTCGGTGCACCGCACGTAACTAAAGATGGCGTTTCAGTTGCAAAAGAAATTACATTAGAAAACAAATTTGAAAACATGGGTGCTCAGATGGTGAAAGAGGTTTCTTCACAAACTTCTGACATCGCTGGTGACGGCACAACGACTGCGACTGTATTGGCGCAGGGTATCGTTCGTGAAGGCATGAAATCAGTGGCTGCGGGCATGAACCCAATGGACCTGAAACGTGGCATCGACAAAGCTGTTCTTGCAGCGGTTGAGTCATTGAAAAAAATGTCAAAACCTTGCACCAGCAACGAAGCTATCGAGCAAGTAGGCACTATCTCTGCAAACTCCGATTCAACAGTCGGTGCAATTATTGCGCAGGCAATGGCGAAGGTCGGTAACGAAGGTGTTATTACTGTTGAAGACGGTACCTCACTGGAAGACGAACTGGACATCGTAGAAGGCATGCAGTTTGACCGTGGTTACCTTTCACCTTACTTTGTTAACAAACAGCAGAGCATGACTGCCGAACTGGAAGACCCGTTCGTTTTATTGTTCGACAAGAAAATTTCAAACATCCGTGAACTGCTACCTGTACTTGAGGCCGTTGCAAAATCAAGCCGTCCACTGCTGATCGTTGCAGAAGACGTTGAAGGCGAAGCACTGGCTACATTGGTAGTAAACAGCATGCGCGGCATCGTAAAAGTTTGTGCGGTTAAAGCACCAGGCTTTGGTGATCGTCGTAAAGCTATGTTAGAAGATATCGCAATCCTGACTGGCGGCGTCGTTATTGCAGAAGAAGTTGGTCTGTCACTAGAAGAAGTGACATTGGATCAATTAGGTTCAGCCAAACGCATCAGCATTACCAAAGAAGTTACTATCATTGTTGATGGTGCTGGTAAATCAAAAGACATCAAAGCACGCGTTACACAAATTCGCAAACAGGCAGCAGATGCTACTTCTGATTACGATAAAGAAAAACTGAATGAGCGTCTGGCTAAACTGGGCGGCGGTGTTGCAGTAATTAAAGTGGGTGCTGCCACTGAAATGGAAATGAAAGAGAAGAAAGATCGTGTTGACGATGCGCTGCACGCCACTCGCGCAGCGGTTGCTGAAGGTATCGTACCTGGCGGCGGTGTTGCTCTGATTCGTGCCTGTGCTGCTGTTGATAAAGTCAAAGGCGAAAACCACGATCAGGACATCGGTATTGCTATTGCACGTCGTGCAATGGAAGATCCTTTGCGTCAGATCGTAGAAAACGCAGGTGATGAAGCCTCTGTTGTATTGTCCAATGTTGCAGCTAAAACTGGTAACTATGGTTACAACGCAGCTTCTGGTGAATACGGCGACATGGTTAAGATGGGTATTCTTGATCCAACACGTGTAACACGTTCTGCTTTACAGAACGCAGCATCTGTTGCTGGCCTGTTGATTACTACTGAATGTATGATTGCAGATCTTCCTCAGGAAGCTGCGTCAGCTGGTGGTGACATGGGTGGTGGTATGGGTGGAATGGGCGGCATGATGTAACAAGCCTTTTTTTGCTTATAGTAAAAAGTTGAAAAGCCCCGCTGGTGACAGCGGGGCTTTTTTATGGGTGTGATTCTAATTACCTTCATTATTGCGGTATTCTCGTGGGGAATAAGTTCGCGTCTAAAACAGCACAGGGTTGCTGGAGAGGGTGCGGAATTGGTTATATCTATATTCAAGTCGATAAATCATTGGCCGTATTGTGGAGGAAAATGGCAAGACCTGAGCACTTTTTTTCCATACTTGAATGTGTAAATAATCCCGAATATTTATTGATAGTTTTTACACTTTTCCCGCCTGGAAAAATCAAGACTATTAATAACCTTATGTATTTAAATGGAATTTCAGTATTGGCATGATTACTGCGGACAATGTTTGTGTTGATTGGATCAGTTCTATAATTGAGGGATTTCAAATGAATAAAGCACTTTTAGTTGGTTCGATAGCTCTGAGTCTGGGCATGGTATCAACATCTGCTACAGCTTTTGACATTTATATTACGGAAATGGATTGGGGTGGGGTTTCTACCGCATTTGGCGCAATACATAGCTACAATATGGGTACTACTTTCGGGGGGACTTTTTTCTCTCAACCCTGGACGGCTACAACACTAAATTTTTATGCTGAAGGCAGTGGCGCGCACACGTGGGCTGGCACTTCTGCTCAGGGGGCTTACTCTTACAATTTTACGCTTACCGGGACTCAATTCGCATTCGGTATATCGTGGGATGTGATTGGTATTGTCGACATTCCAGTTCTGATGATTATGGACTGTCACGGCTATGATATGTGTACCGGTGTTAGCACGCCTATGCAAACGCCGCCATTCCCAGGGCAGGAGGGTCCGTTATTCAATGGCTATGAATGCGTGTATTGTGCTGTTTATGATATGAATTTTATTAGTGCTAATACCGTGTCTGTTGATGAAAATTCGATTATGACGGGTTATACCGCTATTGCCCAATATTATCCGGGAGATGTTTTTACCTATTCACTCACGGGTGGCACAGATCAATCTGTATTTACTATTAATAGCAATACGGGCGTTTTAAGCTTTAAGTCAGCGCCTGATTTTGAAATGCCTGTTGATAGCGATAGTAATAATGATTATGAAGTTATTGTTACTGCAGATGATGGTGTGGGTCTTACAGCAACTCAAGCGGTTACCATTACGGTAAAAAATATACTGAATGATGGTGAGCCTGTGATCACACTGAATAACTCATCTACTATTTATAATCTACTAATCGGTGATACCTATGCAGACGCAGGCGCAACAGCGAATGATCCAGAAGATGGAGATCTCACTTCGAGCATAGTAATAACCAGTACAGTTGATACTTCTACTACAGGCAACTACACAGTTACGTACCAGGTGACTGATTCTGGTGGTATTACGGTAACAGCCTCTCGTAAGGTTTCGGTCAGAGAAAATGCACTAATAATTGATATGACTGAAATGGATTTTGGTGTGGTTGAGGTTGTCAGTGGACAAATATCATCTGCTTCACTGGGTGATACATTCACTGGTATGTTTTTTGGTTCCCCCTGGTCAGCCACAACTTTAGCTTACTATGCGGAGGGTAGTGAGTCACATACCTGGGCTGAAGATTCACCGCAGGGTGCTTACGCTTATGAATTCACTCTAACAGGAACTCAGTTAGCATACGGCATATCGTGGAATTGGTATGGTAATACCAGTGTTCCTGTCCTGATGATTATGGACTGCGGCAGTATCGATCCTGCGCCAGGTGCTATTTGTACCGGGATTGGCACACCTATGCAAACGCCGCCATTCCCTGGTCAGGCCCCGGCATTTAATGGCGTTGTTGCACAGCCGGCGGGTAACGAGCCAGATATAACTTTAAATGGAGACAGTGCGATATTTCTGGAAGTGGATAGTATTTATAATGATTTAGGCGCTATCGCCACGGATATTGAAGATGGTGATTTAACCAGCAGTATTGTTTTAAATAATCCAGTAGATACTTCTGTTGATGGAGTTTATACCGTTATTTACAGGGTGACAGACTCCGATGCTAATACCGTCTATGTTAGACGCACAGTTGGCATAGGTGATGCTGATGGAGATGGCTTGTCGTTTTCAAATGATAACTGTTTAGCTGTTACTAATTCGAATCAAAGAGATACGGATGGTGATGGCTTTGGCAATTACTGCGATACAGATTTCAATAATGATGGCATTGTTAATTCCTTAGATATTGGCATATTCAAACAACGTTTTTTCACTACTGATGTTGATTCAGATGTTAATGGTGATGGTGCAACTAACTCCTTAGATCTGGGTTTATTTAAGAAAATGTTTATTAATCCACCCGGTCCCAGTGGTTTAATTTTTTAAGAAAAAGTTATTTATAACAAGTAACAATCATGGTCAGATCACAATACTTTCTAACATTAGAGAAAACTGTGATCTGACCTCACCAGTTTTATGCAGTCCGCAAAAAGAATCATCAGCACAAAATGACTGGTCGCCGAATTATTTTTTCTCGAACCGATAGATAGCAAAAATAAAACCCGTGACGAGTTAGCACGTTATACGGAAGAACAGGTGAAGAGGTTATTTAATTAAAAGCTTATTCGCCGCAGAGACTCGAAGAAAAGCATAGCTTATTTATATTGAAACTAAATACGAATTTTAGTTAGCTACCAACAATTATTTTACGTCGTCTATTGACTGAAAAGGAACAGGACGCGTCAGTCCTTGAAAAGGAGGTAAAGTGTCACCAGATATTTTCAGGTAACTATTGTCGCCTATTGTTGCAGCATATTTAAGCCAGGTTAGCATTACTTTGTAATCATCTAAAACATATGTAGGTCTATTGTGTGTGTCTTTTGCATTAGCTATTTTATTAACTACAGCACTTTTGTCAGCACGATCCTCGTGTTTTTGCCACTCGTTTTTATATTCCATTGGTGTTGTTCCCTGCTCAATTTTCGCATAATCAGGGTAAGAAAGTGCAAACTCAGAACATCCTCTTTTTATAGTGATAGGAATGTTTTTAGATATTTCTTCAGATAATATTGGTTGCAGCATCTGTATTATTACTTCTCCCTCTTCTATACTTCTACAGTAAACCATTCCTTTATATGTACCTGTTATTTTGGGGCGCCCCTCAACAAGGCATTTTCTAGTATTGTCATTTGGAAAAGTAGTCATTTCAAATATCATCATCATTTTAAAAAGCTCAATAACAGTTCGTGGCTCAATAATAACTTTGTAGCAACTAAAGCAGTATTTCGGAATAATATTAAAGTGCTTAAACAATGCTATGTGTCGGTTACAAGCACCTGATGGTTGATTTTTCCAATTGTCAGGTAATCTACCCCTGTAGAATTGCGTTAATAGGGGGCCGCTATTATTTTGATTAGTTAAAAAACTATGAGCATTTGAAAATAACTGTTTTACATCTTCGTCGGATATCATTTGATTACCTATAATCTACTGTTTTGATAATAACTACATAGCAATTCAAATTATCTTAGCATTTAATATCTAAATATAAACATCGCAACTTTATCTATTTCGGCTCTTTTAGAAAAATTCATAGAAGTCCGCTTGGTGTCAGAGAAATGGGTCAGACTCGACATAATTACTTCTGAACCTATTTAAGTCGAGTCTGACACCATTTATTAAACTATAACGCTTACTCAATTCTAGATAACAAAGGAAGATGTTTATTTCTACGGTTTAAGATTATGTTATGAAACAAAAATGCAGTATTCTGAAATATTTATGGTGCAATGCACTGCGCTTATTGCACCAGCTACGAGCTGGAAAATCACTCGGAAAATACGTCGATTTGGGTCACACTGGCACTGCAGAAGTCACATAAATAGGAAGAGAGATTATGTCCGAATCAAACAACAGCAACCGTCTTGCATCTGGTTATCATAAGCTGCTGGAGTATCTCCACGAGAAGCCACAAATTGACCACGCGCTGGAACGCCTTTCGGAGTGGGAAGAGCTCAGCCGTGAAGAAGTCAGTAATATTGGTGATTATCTGAAACGTGATGTAGAAGATGCCGCCAACTTCATGGAAATAAATCGCAAAGAACTCAAAGACTGGCTCAGATATGATCTTTACATGATTGAAGGCACGCTAGGTGAACCATTTTTCTAAAATGGTTGATCAGACCCGTGAAACCCTCGATGGTTTAGAGAAGGAGGCAACACTCATCGGTGAGTGGTATACAGGCGAGATCGTTGGTCTTGGCACTTTTGAATGCAAGGAATGCGGGGAAGTGATCCACTTCCATAAACCAGGTCACGTTCCACCATGCCCTAAATGTCATGCAAGCAAGTACCGTCGCTTGACGACTAAAGACAGTTAATGATTATGCGTTGCGCGGTATAAAAAATTAATGGGAAGTCCAGTCTGCCTCCCCATTTTTCATGCAGAAGGAAGTAGCTGGCGGCGCACCTGATATGGGCGGCATGATGTAACAAGCCTTTTTTGCTTATAGTAAAAAGTTGAAAAGCCCCGCTGGTGACAGCGGGGCTTTTTTTTGTCTTATGTATTTGTTATTTTTTTAAAGAACTCTGAGCCCATAATCAGTGATCACTAGAAATTGAAGAATTAAAGTAATTAATGGATATATCCTTTCTGTAAAGAACCTTTAAAGAGCAAGGTTTAGATGATTTGAATCAATGTAATGACCTCTATTGTCTTTAGCATGAGAGGTAGTTATCGGGTATTTGTAATGAACAGAAAGTGTAGCGTATAGCTAGTTTTCTTCGTTATTAAGTATTTTTAAAATCGCCCTTTATCTGTTTTTTCAGATTCTGTGGTTGTTAGTTTTTTGAAGTTTTTCAAAGGAGATCTATAATGAAAATGTCTAAATATTTAAAAAAAATAACATATCTTTTTCTGCTGTTGACGGTGTCAGCCTGTAGTAATAATGGTCCTGATGTTACACAACCTACCATTGTAAGTGTCACGCCAGCAGATGGTGATGTGGGGATAAGTGTTATAGCTAGTATTACACTGGAAATGTCTGAATCGATAGATATAGCCACATTAAATAGTACGAACCTAAAACTTAATGCTTCAGCCGGGATGATGTCAAAAGAGGCTAAGGGTGAGGGTCTGGTACTTGCGGCAATGTCTATGCCCAGCGATGTTGATACGATTATCAGCTACGATGATAACAGTAATACGATTACTATCAATCCTGACAGTCCACTGATGCAGTCTACTGAATATATGTTGGCAATCTCTGGTGTAACGGATGTTTCAGGTAACGCTATTGATAATACCTTTATTACCTTTACGACCTATGCTCAATTAACTGAACAGACTGTTTATTATAATCCAGATGGTAGTGTGAATTATTATTATGCGTATAGCTATGATGTTGATGGTCAGCAGGTACAAAGCATTACTTATGTGGACGCAGGCAGTGACCTTACCTGGTTCACCTCTGATGATGTAATCAGTACTCATCGTGATTCCACATATGATTCATCAGGCAATTTACTACAGTCAGTGTCCTACAACGGCGCAGGTGCAGATGGTGTCTGGTTAACTTCAGATGACCTCTCAAGTAGCTATGACTATTATGAATATAATGCCGCAGGAAATGGAGTATTAACTGTCTATGGTTCTGCTACTGGTGCTGATGGGATTATTGCAACGGCTGATGATACTGTGTCTAGTTATTATGTAACTAGTTATGATGCTGACGAGAACAGAACCAGACAGGCAAGCTATAACGGTTCTGGTTCTGGTGCTGATATGCTCTGGTTTACCTCGGATGATGTACCATTTGCTTATAATGACTATGCCTATAATAGTGCTGGGTTACAGACAAATAGTGCAGGCTTTAACTCTGCAGGTATAGATATGACATGGTTTACCTCAGATGATGCTATGTCTTATTTCAATGCTTATGATTATGACGTCGACGGAAACAGGGTGCTTTATGTTAACGGTTCAAATTATGGGGTGGATGGGATTGTGTTAACAGGTGATGATACCGTTAATAGTTATAGTGAATATACTTACTCAGCAACGGGTAATCTGGAATATTCAATAAATTATAATACTTCAGGTATGGATGGTCAGTGGTACACATCTGATGATGGAGTTAGTAGTGAGAATTTTTATTACTAAGTATCAATGAAACGAGGCCGGGGTAACCCGGCCTCGTTGTTCAGGTGCTTTTTCTGGTTATTTTGCAAAAGTTTTTTTATCAGGTATTAAGATTAATTTTGTTGTGGTTAATATCAGAGATGAAAAACAGAAAATGCTTGCTTTATTTTCAGTTATAACGCCAAAATGCCTGCACCATTAAAAGTGGCACAGGGTTTATTGGGGGGGGGTTGTGGATATTTCTATAATTATCTTATTTGATAAATCAATCGAGTCAGACCTTTTTAATCTCTATTGATCCTGATCACTCCTATAATTTATTATGTCATTTAATCAACAACAAGCCAGCCTGTTCGGTTCAAGATTGCTCACCTCTTCTCTTCTCAAACAACTAATACCACTTATATTCCTGATGCCCGCTGTGGTTGTTGCACAACCTGTGGAAAATATCGAGCGTGAAACGGTGACTCTGCAATTGAAATATTATCATCAGTTTCAGTTCGCGGGTTACTACGCGGCCCTGGAAAAAGGTTTCTACGGGGAGGTGGGGCTTGATGTAAAGATCAAAGCCAATGATCCCAGCCTCAGACCACCCATTGATGAAGTGCTTTCTGGTGCTGCTCAATACGGAGTGGCCGATATGAGCCTGGTAGCAGAGCGATTAGCGGGTAAACCCGTCGTGGTATTGGCCAATGTTTTTCAGAAATCACCAATCGTCTGGATTGTTCTTGAGGATTCAGGCATTGCTGGTCTACATGACCTTGTTGGCAAAAGTGTGATGCATAGTCCGGGGTTAACCAGTGAATTGCTTGCCATGCTACAAGTGGAGGGTATCCCCGCCAGCATGATCAATCTGGTACCAACAAGTTTTAACCTTCAGGATCTGATCGATGGTCATATAGATGCCTTTAATGGCTATACCGTCAACGAGCCATATATCCTTCAAGAGCAGGGGATACCTTACCGGCTCATAAGTCCTATTGCTTACGGCATCGACTCCTATGGTGATGTGCTTTTTACCTCGGAATCAGAAATAAGTGAGCATCCAGAGCGGGCAAAGAATTTTCGTCTGGCCAGTTTGAAGGGCTGGCGATATGCCATGGATCATCCCGATGAAATCATCGATCTCATCAGAACGAAATATAATTCCCAAAAGAGCCTGGCTCACTTCAAATTCGAGGCAGAGGGTATGCGAGACCTTATCCTGCCTGATCTCGTTACTATTGGATTTATCAACCCGGGTCGCTGGCGAACTATTGCAGAGAGAATTACTGAGCTTGGTAGTACTGAAGCTAATTATGATTTGCTAGAAGGCTTTATTTATGACCCCAATCCCAAACCTCAGGACCTGAGAAAGTTCTATACCATTATCACTTTGGTGACACTGGTCGCGCTACTCTTATTGGGACTGGCGATATGGATAGGACTACTAAATACCAAACTTAAGAAAAGTGAGCAAGGTTTGAATGAGGCTCAACGTATTGCCCATCTAGGCAGCTGGGAGTGGGATATTACTACTAACTTAATAACCTGGTCAGATGAGCTATGTCGAATATATGGCATGGAACCAGATAAAATAGAGCCCAGTTTTGAGGGTTTTCTTGCCTTATTGAGTGAAGACACAAAAATAAGGGTAACTGATGCTGTCGATAATGCGCTTTCTGGGAAAGCTGAATATGATATTGAGTTTCCGATAATTTTAGAAAATGGTGAAGAGCGTATCGTAAGAGCGCAAGGTGTTGTAATAAGAGATCAAGATGGCAAGCCTTTACGTATGATAGGTTCTACACAAGATAATACCGAGCGCAACCGAGCCGAACAGTTACTTCGCAAGAGTGAAAAATATAATCGTATGTTGTTTCAGGAATCAACGATTGGGCTTGCACTCTGTAAAATGAATGGCGAACTGGTTGATATTAATCCCGCCTTCGCCTCGATTCTTGGAAGGACGTTGGAAGAAGCTAAAACACTTAGCTATTGGAATATCACCCCGGAAAAGTATGCGGTAGAAGAAAAGGAACAGTTAAACATTCTGGAAGAAACCGGCAGATATGGTCCGTATGAAAAAGAATATATTCACGCAGATGGGCATCTTGTTCCTGTTAGACTTTCAGGGCAACTCCTGAAAAAAGATGGAAGCAAATTTATCTGGTCAAGTGTTGAAGATATTACCGAACGCAAACAGGCTGAAGATGAAAAAGAATATCTTCAGCGAGAACTCCAGCAATCACAAAAAATGGAAGCATTGGGTAAACTGACCGGAGGTATCGCGCATGAATACAATAATATGCTTGCGATAATAACGGGTTATTCTGAGTTACTAAAAAAAGCACTGATGAAACAACCTGAGCTGCTTAAATATACAAATGAAATCCAGCGCGCTGGTAATCGTGCTGCCGTACTCACCAGTAAATTACTGACTTTTTCGCGGCAAAAACCATCTGAACCAGAAAGTATAAATCTTAATGAGTTGTTGCAGAAGCAGCATCATATGCTGGAAAAAACCCTGACTGTGCGCATTAAGTTAATATTTAACCTGCAGCAAGATCTATGGCACGTTTGGCTTGATGAAGGCGATATGGAAGACGCCATACTTAATATGAGTATTAATGCCATGCATGCTATAGCAGGTAATGGCCAGCTAACTGTTCAGACAAATAATCAAAAAATAAATAAAGTTGATGCTCAGTCATTAGGCATTACACCGGGTGATTATGTCCTGCTTAGTTTTACCGACAGCGGTTGCGGCATGAATCAAGAAACCAAAGAGAAAATCTTTGAGCCCTTTTTTACGACTAAAGGCGATGAAGGTACTGGTTTGGGGCTAAGCATGGTTTATGGCTTTGTGAAAAATAGTGGTGGTTTCATTAAAGTCTATTCAGAACTGGGTCAAGGCACCCAGTTTACGCTCTATTTCCCCCGTTATCCTGGAAGCCGCAGTGTTCAAAAATTGGTCGTAGATAGCCCGATTGAAGCGTTTAACGATAAAAAAACTATCCTGGTGGTGGATGATGAACCATCACTGCTTAGTTTAACCGATGAAATATTGAGTTCACATGGAGCTAAAGTTTTTTGTGCTGAAAGCGCTAAAGAGGCACTAAATCTATTGCAACATGAAGCTATCGATATAATGATTTCCGATGTCATTATGCCCGAGATGGATGGCTATCAACTGGCAGCTATTGTTAAAGAAAAATACCCTGAAATAAAAATTCAATTGGCTAGCGGTTTTACAGATGATCGTCATGCAGGAATGGTTGATGAAGAACTGCACAATAATGTATTACACAAACCATTTAGTTCTCAGGAGTTATTATCACGAATTCGTGAGTTGTGTTAAATAGTGAGCAGCTTCAAATTTGAAAACTGAAAAAGACAACTGGACTATGTGTCCGGCATGTCAGGGGCGCGGCAAAAAACAAGCGGCTGCGCCAACGCGGTAAGGTGCAATAAAACAACCTACGCAATGCAGTATGGCGCAATAAATACATTCCTACGTTGCACGGAGCTACGGAGCTTCTATGTGATTTTCAACAAATACGGCTTTCGCTCTTATTTGTTTTGTATTCATATGACCCTTCGTACTGGCAGGCCAGCCATAATGACCCGACCATAATCCTTTTTTAAAATCAATGTCTAGCCATGAAGGTACATAAGGTTTCTGGTTTTTAATTGTAAAATCCGTAACGGGCGGCGGCCCTACGTAGTCAGAAACAGGGCAGGCTTTCGTCATCACCGTATTAAAGCGCACATAAACATGTTTGGTTAATTGCTTAGCATCATCTAGCATTGATGCAAATAACTCAGGCTCTACCTGCCAGGCACCATCAAGTGGCTGCTCCGAATAAAATGCCAGCCTTTTACCCAGCAAACAGCTGAAATAGATCTGGATCTCAATAATTAATGGGAAGCTCATTTTCTCGCTTTGATTTATTGCTCGCTTGCTAAGATTGATATCCATGTCCTTGTCAAAAAAATTCAATTTTTTTTTCATGTTTTCGCCTCTTACCAATCGATTTTGACATTAATGTATCAATACAAATATATATCGTAAACAGGGGAAATTAAATATATAGTATACAGATATGAATATTATGAATTGGGATGGATTACGTTACTTTCTGGCAGCTGCGGATGCTGGCAGCATGACGGCGGCAGCAAAAGTACTGGATTCCAACCAGCCAACGGTTGGACGTCACATCGACGCACTGGAACTCGCGTTGGGTATCAAGTTATTCCAGCGCTCAGTCAAAGGCCTAAGTCTTACAGATGAAGGCAGGTACATCTATGAACAGTCGCAACAAATTCACAACACAATAGTAAAAATCAATCGTTCTGCCCAGGGTGCAAAAGAAACCGTGAGTGGCACGGTTCGGTTGTCCATGCCGGAAGGCTTAAGTATTGAAGTTTTAACGCCGATGCTGAATGATTTTTATCAGCTCTATCCAGACATAAAACTTATTTTTAATGTTTCACACACGACTGCAAATATCACACAGGGTGATGCAGATGTGGCCGTTCGATTATTTAGGCCAGAAGAATCTGACCTCGTGGTGAAATACCTGGGTGAAATGAAAATGGGGCTGTTTGCTTCTGAAAAATATAAAGCAGCGCATGGTCTACCCAATAAATTAAGCGATTTAAAACAACACAAGGTCATCACTTACGATGATCAGTTATCTATTTTGCCTGAGAATCAATGGCTATTAGAACACTCAGATAAATCGAAAAGAATTCTAAGCAGTGACAGCACGATTAATCGACTTAAAGCAACAATAGCTGGCGTCGGTATTTCTATGCAGCCTTTAATTATGCAGAAATCGAATCCGGAACTGTGTCAGCTATTTGCCAAAGCCTCAATCCCTTCACATAAGGTCTGGCTTGTTTACCATAAAGATTTAAGGTACATGATGCGTATCCGGGCAGTGGTTGATTTTATTTCAACACATTTACTGGTTCAATAAAGGGCAGGTGGCAATTTGAAAACTGAACAGGACAACTGGACACTCTGTCCGGCATGTCAGGGGCGCGGCAAAAAAAGTATGCGCCTGCGCAAGAAAGTAAAACTGCGCTACCAGCGGGAACTAGAAGCGTTTGAAAAAAACAAGCGCGAAGGCGCGGCGCCGGTACGGCCTAAAGCTCACCTCGATGCATGTTCCGACTGCAAAGGCTCCGGTCTGGTTCATTCTGCACACCCACCAAAAGCGGATAAAGAAAACACCCCGCACATTGCCATCATTGGTGCTGGTATCGGTGGCGTGGCACTCGCCGTGGCCTGTTTGCACCGCGGTATTCCGTTTACACTTTATGAGCGCGATAGTAGTTTCGATGCACGCTCCCAGGGCTATGGCCTCACCCTGCAACAGGCGAGTAGCGCAATGAAGGGCTTTGGCATTTTCTCGTTAAAAGAAGGCCTGGTCTCAACACGGCATGTGGTGCACAACACCGAAGGACAAATACTCGGTGAATGGGGCATCAGGAAGTGGCAGCCGTCAAAGGTGAAAACTGAACCCGGGCGCACCAACGTGCATATCGCCAGACAATCGTTGCGCCGGGCACTGCTTGAACAACTCAGTGGGCAGGATGCGGTGCAGTGGGGACACCAGTTGCTGGATTTTAAAGAAGTTGAGGGTGAAGGCGTAGATTTGAGATTTCAGGTCGGCGGTGAAATCAAGCAGACCAAAGCCGACCTTGTCGTCGGCGCGGATGGCATTCGCAGTAGCGTGCGCAGCCTGCTGATTGGCGAAGACGCCTCGCCGTTAAATTACCTCGGTTGCATTGTGATACTGGGCATCTGCCCCCTAGCCGATATCGAAACGCCTGATCGTTCCCTGCTGGACTCGGCCACGGTATTCCAGACCGCCAATGGCAAAGAGCGCATCTACATTATGCCTTATGATGCCGACACGGTGATGTGGCAGCTTAGCTTCCCCATGCCAGAACAGGAGGCAACGGCCCTGAGTGCGCAGGGCGCGCAGGCACTCAAACAAGAAGCGATTCGGCGATGTCAGTGGCACGACCCCATTCCCCAGATATTAGCGGCAACGCAGCAAGCCCTGGTTTCTGGTTATCCCGCCTATGACCGAGAACCACTCGAGCCAGCAATGCTGGCGAGGTGCGCACAAGTCACCCTGATCGGCGATGCCGCCCACCCCATGAGCCCATTCAAAGGGCAGGGCGCGAACCAGGCACTGCTGGATGCGCTGGCACTGGCGAGAGGCATCACCAAAGGATGTGGGCCTTTATCGGGGTGGCGAGAGGCAGGCATAAGGCAGAGCGTGTTGACTGAGTTTGAAGTGGAAATGCTGGAGCGGAGTGCGATTAAGGTGAGGGAGTCGAGGGAGGCTGCGGAGTTTTTGCATAGTGAGGTTGTGTTGTTTGAGGGGGATGAGCCCAGGGGGCGGTGTTTGGGGAGGGGTAACTGATATTTGTTTGTGGTATTCTCTGGAAAAAATAAATTCACGTCTTAGGCAGCACAGGGTTATTGGGGAGGGTGCGGAGTTGGTTGATTCAAATGTTGTGTCCGGTTTGATGCCCTTTAATTTTGATGGGTGGGATGTTGTGTTGTGTGGGGTTTGTGTAACACAATATTCCGGTATCCAACTAACATACTGTTATGCTCAATATAAACAAAGGTATTCATGGAATAAAATATGAGTGATGAATCACAACCTTATGTTAGATCATTAGCTGATGAGCTGGACTGGACGCTACTTGATCAGCTACATAGTGCCGTAACGCAAATAAGTGGCTTCTGCTTCGAGATAAAAAAATTTTGCGTTACTACAACTTTTGTTGTCCTAGCACTATTAATTAAATTCACCTCAGACAAATTAGACTCCTCTCTCTTTGTTGCGGGCGCGTTAATTCCATTATGCTTTTGGTTTTTAGATTCTGTAGCTTATTACTATCAAGTTAAGCTACGAGGTACCATGGAGGTTATAAGATATAATATAAAAGAACGCGGTAGTGTAAATGCTGAATCCTCAAATCTAGAACGCACAATTTCAAATAGCAGAGTAAATAAATCATTGTTATTAAAGATAAAGGATGCCTTTATTAATAATTCAATGTGGCTTTATTTATTCATGGTGGTTATAGATATAATTGCATGGAATCTTTATAAGTCGGGCGCTATCTCATGAATATATTTGTTAGCTATACTCGCCGTGATGGCATGGTAACAAATACATTGTTACATGAACTAAATGATTATCTTCATAGTATATGCACACCATTTATACATGCAGTTGAAGAACCAAACATTTACTGGCAGCAACTTTCGGTTGTAAATGCATTATTCAGGTCGCATGCTATTTTACTAATTGGCTCACCATCTGTTAATCAATCACCTTGGGTTAAATTTGAGCTTTTCTTGGCTAAAGTTTTGTTAATTCCCGTACTGCATTTAGATGCGTCATTTATAATAAACTTAAAGCATAACAAGGCACTGAACACAGACACGGCAAAAAAACGCCACGCCTGTTAGCTCGGACGTTAGGCTTGGATAGAAATTATGAAAGACATCGAACTCCCAATAACTCAAACATTTTCTTTAACTATTGATACGCATAATGTTGACATGAGTAACGCTGTAGAGATGGAGAATGGACAGTTTAGGATTCCTTTAGGGGATATGGTTAATGAAAGCATTTCAGCTGCCACTGAGAAAGCAAGAATTAACGGGGGTAAAGTTCTTTACGCAACCACCTCAATTGAGCAACAACTAGAAGGATTGTTGCTTAGGTACTTTATGGGGCCTTTTGTCCAACACGAAGAGCGTAGGGTAATATTTGAAAGAGACATCCTTCAATCATCAGCACTATCTTATAGTTCCAAAAAGGAGCTAGTCTCAAAAATCATCAATGAACACAACCTCCTTCAAGGGAAAAAGAAGAATAAGTTGCAAAGCACATTAAAGAAAATCATGGAGTGGCGTAACGCATTCGCGCACGGAAAGGTTCAACATGACAATGTGCAGGGCTGTTTTATTAAATATTATTCTGGTGGCAGCAAACAACTAAAGTTAACGGATGATTTTTGGTCTAATCTTGAGAGTGTCTTCAAAGAGTGTTCGGAGCTTGTTAAAGAGGCTAGCGGCCGCATTGAAAAGATTTAAGGGAGAAATGGGGTCAGACTCGACTTAAACAGATTTAGAAGTAATTATGTCGAGTCTGACCCCATTTCTCCCAAAGTTCGTTTACAAAACAGCCTGTGGGCTGGGTCTCGGCAAAAAACGCCGCGCCCCTTATTTTAAACGTTATGCAGATACTAAAATTGAAAGGGGTGTGAGTTATGGCAGCAAATGTTTTTGTCAGTTTTGATCATGATGATCAAAAACAGGTTGGAGGGTTTAAGTTAATAAAGAACAACCCCAAGCATCCATTGGAATTTCGTGACCATTCATTGAAAGAGCCTGTCACCGACAGAAGTGGTAAACCTATCAAATATCCCCCAAGTGACGCCCGCTCAAAGCCAGTACGAGATGAAATTCTGAAAAAATTCGACAAATGTTCAAAGCTCGTCGTCCTAATAGGAGATGATACCCATAAGAGTGAGTGGGTCAAATGGGAGATCGATAGTTTTTTCAAAATGAAGAAAGCCCTTTCGGGCGACAATACTTGGAAGAGAATCAGAGGAATGAAGCTCAAAGGTTCTGATAAAGCAAGCAAGCCTAGCGCGTTAGGGGGGCAATCAACAGAAGTAATAACTTGGGACCCGGAAACTCTCGACAAGTGGCTGGATAAAGACCCGGATGCGTAAGGAAGGATGCTAATGTCTGCCGCAACCATAGTATTTACGGATATAGTGGGCTTTTCCAAAAAACCGACAGCTGATCAAAAGCGACTCGTTGAGGCGCTTACATCGGAAGTTGCGGATGAACTCGGAGCACTATTCTCCCTAGAGGATAAATCGGATATTGTTGCGTTACCAACTGGCGATGGCCTTGCGTTGGCATTTCTTCATCGAACCAATCAGCTCTGGAATCACGGCACTATCCTGAGTCTCATTCTCAGGATGCATAAATGGGCGAACAATCAGAGCTCACCAGGTCGTTTAGTGAGTCTTAGAGTGGGTGTTCATGTTGGCGTTGTCGAACGCGTTACCGATATAAACGGCAAAGCCAACTTGTGCGGGGATACGATAAATTTCACACAACGGGTAATGGATGCGGCGAACCCGCGCCAAACTCTTTATTCGGATGCGGCTTTTAGGGAATATGTTGGAAGTGAATTGCCTTCTTGCAATACACATCCATTTTCAGCGAACCTGAAAGCAGATTTTCTGGGGCCAATGGATGTCTATGCCAAGCATGGACTTCAAATACTCGTTTACAAATTGTCGCTTGATCCACCACAGTCCTATTGGTCGAATGATGACCCAATAGCGAAACATTTGATGCTGGTGACGTTGACACCGCTTCCCAAGGAAGTAGTGGGTTCTTTCAGTGAGCGGATTCAAAAAGGAACAAGCATCGCCTTTATCCAGCTCACAGGCGATCGATTTATATCAAGCTATAATGATGGCCAGATCGAGTTATCTGAAGAACTTAAACGATTTTGGGTGTTCATGCCGGCGCCCGATACATACGCAAATCTTAATTTGACTAATCCGCAGGCGACGGCAACCCTAGTCCAGGATTGCATCCAAAAGTGGCAGGATTTGTTCGCCTCGTTGAAAACGAAATACACGGAAGCTGATTTCAAGATCGGTCTGTTCAAAGAGCCTCCTTACTTCGGAGGTTCATTTATTGACTGGGAACGTCCTGGTGGAAAGATACACGTCAGTCCTTATATATGGAATGTGGCCGCGCCAAAGTGTCCTGGATATGATATCGATTGGATCGGAACGAAACCGTCAGCCGTTTACGATACCTATGTTGAAGGTCTCCAATTCCTTCACCAAAGCACAAAAAACGAGCTGCTAGAATGAGAGCATTTCCAAAACTGGAATGAATGGTAGCAGACTGCATAACATGGTGCTCAAACGAATGCTGCGCGATAAGCTGTGCATCGCCAGTTAATTCTACGTTATGCTCAAAAAACAGAAAGGTAAATCATATGGATGCTGAGTCATATAAATTAACAATAGAACTAATTTCTGACGCAATTAAAATATTAGGTCCCGCTATCATCACTCCCATAGTCGGCTGTGCTTAGACGCTAATTTCAAAAGAGGTATCTCTAATATGAAATGGAAAAAATGGCTAGAAAACTGGGATATGACATCCTTAAAAATATCTGCGCCCTTTCTAGAAATGGAATGGAATCCAGCAGAGCCAGACAAAGATGCCGCATGGGAATTATATATTGAGCTTTTAACTAGAATAACGACCCAACCTCTTTCAGAGGAAGACGGCGATGAAGAAACTGCATTACAAAGCGTTTACTCACTTTTTGGGTTAACAAGATCAATTGTTAAATCTCACGGAAGAGATTGTAAAGAATTTACAAAGATTGCAATTGTCGTACTAAATCAGATAATCCGCCCTTTTACAGCAAAATGGCACAAAATATTAGTAGCTGAGGGGTTTCAAAAAACTGATGTCTGTAATGAATTTAGAGAAGAGCTTTGCGTGTTACAGGCAAAACTACGCATATACACAAAAATGTTGTCTGAAATGGCAGGCGTAGAAGATTTGACTGGACTGGAAGAATAAATATGGCAACACCAAAACACAAAGTATTTATTAGCTACCACCACGCAAATGATCAAGCGTATAAAGAGTCATTAATTAAGTGGAACGAGAACAACAATTATGACATCTTCATTGATGCTTCTGTAGATACCGGTGATATTGATGAGAGTCTAAGTGATGATTCAATTCGTCAAAAAATAAGAGATGAATATCTTAGAGACTCATCAGTAACTATATTATTAGTCGGTACAGAAACAAAAAATAGAAAGCATGTTGACTGGGAAGTTTATTCAAGCATGTTTGACGGGCAAGTTAATAAAAAATCTGGTGTATTAGTTATTCAATTACCCAGCACTGGATGCACAACATACACGGCTGCGCATGGTGATGAAGAAAAAGCAGCCCTTTACTCGGACAATGCGAGCTGGGTATCAGTAACAACTAGAGCAGATTACGAAGCTAGGTATCCATATATACCACAACGGATTATTGATAATCTACTAAAATCTGACGCTAAAGTATCAGTTACAAATTGGGAGAGGGTAACTTCTTCTCCTGAGCAACTCAAACTTCTAATTGATCTAACTTACCAAGATAGATCGGCCTGTAACTATGATCTCAGTAGAGCTATGCGAAAAGCGAATTCGTAGCATGGTTACAGCTAACAATAAGGATACTTCAATTTAAATGTCTGAATTAAAATTATTCATATCACATATTTCTTCTGATAAAGAAATTGCCACCAGTTTCGCAAATGAATTAATAAACTACAATGTAAATCCTTTCGTAGCTCATGAAGAAATTAAACCAACTACTATCTGGCAAGACGAAATTGAAAAATTTCTTAAAGAAACCGATTGCATGTTAATTATTCATACCCCTGGGTACTGTGAAAGTATATGGTGTAATCAAGAAGTAGGGTTTGCTCTTGGGAAAGGAATTCCTCATGTAAGTATAAGGCTTGGTGAAGATCCGAGCGGCTTCATAGGTAAATGGCAGAAAAACCGGGGTCAGATCACAATACTTTCTAATATACTAAACATTTCACACGTACAGGGTTAGACTCAAGAAAACCTTAACCGATAAAAACAACAGGGAAGTTGCATGGCAAGAAAACCAAGATATAACTTACCGGGTATTCCTCAACATGTAATACAACGTGGCCATAACCGGGAGCCATGTTTTTATTCAGAAGAAGATTATCAATGCTATCTTGAAGATTTGCAGGAAGCTGCAACCCGAAATCAGGTAGCTGTGCATGCTTATGTACTGATGACCAATCACGTCCATTTACTTGTCACACCAGGCCAGGAACACAGCGTTACACATATGATGCAAGATATTGGTCGAAAATATGTACGTTATATCAACAAAACCTACAAACGCTCAGGTAGCTTATGGGAAGGTCGGTTTAAAGCAGGATTAATAGATAGCGAAGCCTACTTGTTAACCTGTATGCGTTATATAGAGATGAACCCAGTAAGAGCCGCGATGGTTACACATCCGGGAGAATATCGTTGGTCTAGCTACAGCGTAAATGCACAAGAGACAAAGGACTCGTTATTAATACAAGAACATCCCATATATAAGCAGCTAGGTAGTGATAAAACAAGCCGCCAATATTCTTATAGAGACTTATTTAAAAACTATATTGATAAGAACGAATTGCATGAAATACGAGAAGCATTAAATCAGGAACTGGTTTTAGGTAGAGATGATTTTAAAGATAAGATAGAGCAGATGACAAATCGACAAACTAGAGCAGGGCAGTCTGGTCGACCAAGAATTGAAGAATCAGGCGCAATCTATTATGTGTTTTAGTATATTAGAAAGTATTGTGATCTGACCCCGGTTTTCAAAAACCATGTTCCGCCGGGAATGATAGCGCGTTTGTAATTTGGCATGTCCCTGTGCCTCGGTCTTTGGATTATTGCAGAGTTTAGCTTATATTCATGCGTACGATTACGCTACGCTAATCGTACCTACGGCGCTTTTAAGGCTTTAGACTGGACTTCCTTTACTTGTTTCAACTTGTTGAACATAGTTAATTAAAAAACTACCCCAAACAAAATACAATGTTAAGCTAGTACCAACAAAAGCCCCAGTACAATCACTAAACCATTATTAAATAATCCCTCAGCTCCCTGTTTTTCTCTTTATCACTACAAACTGAGCAGTGATTAATATTCAATTAGTGATAGTTATATCCATTGGGTTTTTATACCTACAAAATTAATCTTAACAAAACATAACAACGGAAAATTCTTATGAAAGAAGTAAACGATTTACCTGATTTAACTGCAATTTTTAGTAAAGGAAAAGGCGTGTTAATCAGTCTGGCCGTGGTGGTATTTTTGGTAATATCCAGTGTCTCAAGCATGTTCACCGTACAAGAAGGTAATATTGGTGTTATCAAAAGATTTGGTGAAGCGACACAACAGGTTAATCCGGGTTTGCATGTAAAAATTCCCTTTGTTGATACTGTTGAGGTGATGGAAATTAGAACTCGAAAAAATGTTGAAAAATTAAATGCCTCAACACATGAACAAATGCCGATAACGGCAGAAATATCCATTAACTGGACAGTGCAAAGAGATCAGGCATTTGATCTATTTGTTAAATATGGCGGCTTAACTCAGTTTGAAACAAGGATACTTGATCCTAAGTTGAGATCGGCTGCGAAAGATGCGCTGTCTAAATATAAAGCAGAAGAAATTATTCAAAATCGTGGACAGGTAATAGGCCAGATAGAAGAATTGCTGGTGACGGAAATGAAAGATTACCCCGTTAAACTTGATTCCGCACAACTGGAAAACCTGGTTTTACCTGCAAAATACATTCAATCTATTGAAACCAAGCAAACTGAAAAGAATTTAGCGGCAGCAGAGAAACATCGCCTTGAACGTCAGAAACTTGAAGCGCAACGTGAAGTGAATACGGCGAATGCACAAAGAGATGCGGCCAAGGCGACGGCAGATGGTAAGGCTTATTCAATAAAGACTGAAGCAATAGCGGAGGCTGGTGCCATTAAACTAAAAGGACTTGCAGAAGCTGAGGCGATTAAAAAGAAAGCGGAAGCGCTAAAAGTTTCGACGACACTGGTTGATTATGTTCGTGCCCAGCAATGGGATGGGAAAATGCCACAAACAATGATGGGCAGTGGTCAAAATGTTCTGTGGAATATGGGCTCTAAAAATTAAGCATTAACATTTCTCCGATTACGCTCTGCTAATCGGAGAAATGTTTTAATTCACAAATCTAGCGCCGTAGGTACGATTAACACGGTAAGGTGCAATAAAAAACACCTGCGTAGGGTGCCAATAAGCGCAGCGCATTGCACCAAATGAATAAAACCACATCACCTGCTCAACTCCTGATAACAAAGTCAGATATTTATTTCTACGGCTTAAGACTCTGAAATATTTATGGTGCAATGCACTGCGTTTATTGCACCCTACGAACTACCCACCACCCTTCAACAACCGCTTCAACTCCCGAACTTCCTCTCGTAACAACAGCATTTCTTTATGGATGTCTGCTTCGATATTTTTTTCTGTTTGTTGAACCACTTGTACCGTTTCCTGATGTTCCTGTTCGCTGTAGCTTTGCATGGCGCTGACGATAATTGCTATAAACAAATTAAGCATGGTGAAGGTGGCGACCAGGATAAAGGGAATAAAAAACATCCAGGCATAAGGGTAGATTTCCATTACCGGGCGCACGATGCCCATCGACCAGCTTTCTAATGTCATAATCTGGAACAGGGTATAGAACGAGTGCCCTAAAGTGCCAAACCATTCAGGATGGGATGCGCCAAAAAGATTGGTGGCGATGACGGCGAACACATAAAAAAAGATGAGTAACATTACGCCGATGGATGCCAGCCCTGGAATGGCACCTAATAGCGCACCAACAACGCGTCGCATCGATGGCACCATTGTCAGCAGGCGTAAAACACGCAGCACACGTAATGCACGCAGCACTGCGAATGGGCCGGAAGCAGGCACTAGCGCAATGGCTACGACGGTGAAGTCAAACAGGCTCCACGGGTCTTTCCAGAACGCCAGACGATAAACATAAATTCGGATCAGGATTTCCAGTACGAATAGCGTAAGAATCACTTTATCCAGAGCGAGTATTAATGTCGCGGCTGTTGCCATGATTGCCGGGGATGTTTCCATGCCCAGCAGTACTGCATTCAACAAAATGAGTGCAATAATAAACTGTTGAACGCGCGCATTTTCAATAAACGACTTTAAATGAGTATGTATCATAATTATCTGCTGATTTTGATCCTTACAGCTGTGTTACTGAATTTCCTTCACTGATCCAGCGGGTGATTCCATCATGTACGTTGTAGATTTGGGTGTAACCCATCTTTTCGACCAGATGACGTGCCAGTGAGCTGGTGCGGTTGCCGGTACGGCAGATCAGGATCACCGGATCATTTTTGCCTACGGCACTGGTGAATTTGTCCAGGAAATCTGGCTTCACTCTTCCGCTTCCATCGACAAAGGTTAGCAGGCGACTATTTTTGATCACGCCTGTCTGGCGCCATTCATCGGGGCGGCGCACATCATAAATTGGCATTCCCTGTTCAAGCATGGTTTTTAAGGTTCCATTATCAATATTATTGTAGGGTGGCTCGGTACAAGCTGACAGTGTAATCAGTAATAGAAAAAGCCCGAAGAATCGAAAAATCATAATTGTCACCTATATACAATGCCTGTGCAGTATCACAGGCGAACATTTTAACCGGGGCACATTATATTGAAAAGTTGATTATTACTAGCACATAAAATAATGACATCAGACTCGCCCGCCAATATAATCCGCCACCTATTTTTGTACAGGTAACACTCAATGCGAATCTTGCTGATAGAAGAGGATGCAGAATTAACAAAAAGGATGACGGATAAACTGGCAGACGCAGGATTTGTCTGCGATGTTGTCAATAACTTCAAAGACGGTGACTACTATTACGATATTCGCCACTATAACCTTCTGATCGTTGACTGGACCCTTGCTGGCTGCAAGGAGTTCATCGCTACGGCCAGATATCACCACTCAAAAGACCTGATTATTGCTCTCTCAGGGCGCGATGATATCAAAAGTGAAATTGAGGCTCTGAATGAAGGGGTTGATGATTACCTGCGTAAACCGTTTGATATGGATGTGCTGCTCGCGCGCATCGAGGCAAGGCTACGCCGCAGTGGCATCCGCGACATTATTAAGGTTGAGGAGTTGACCATCGATACCAAAGAGGAAACCGTCAGCTACCAGGGCAGGGATATTGATTTAAAAGGCAAGGTATTCGAGGTCTTTGCTTACCTTGCCATGCAGCGCGATAAGATCATCTCCAAGGAGCAATTGCTTGATGCGCTCTGGGTAGAGCCAGAACTGGTTACTCCCAATGTCATTGACGTTGCCATTACCCAGATACGCCAAAAAATGGATAAGCCGCTAGGCATTACCACCATCGAGACGGTACGCCGCCGCGGTTACCGTTTTTGTTATCCTAATTAGCGACTCACTCTCTATTCATCTTCAAAATATTTAAGGTTTCTTGCGCCATGATGTCTCGATAATCTGGGACTTCGTTGGCAACGAATAATAGGGGACAGACTGGACTTCCCCTATTCCGGGTACTATTCGAGTAGGTAAGCAGTTGCGGTGTTGTTGTGATAGTCGATTATCTTGGGTACAATGCATTGTTGTATAAATAACAGGGTTAATGGAATAAGCTTATGAAAAATAAGCTGCTATTGATCTTCCTGATATCATTAACACTCATTACTGGCTGCCAGCTATTTACTGGAAGAGTATTGGTTCTTGATCCTCAGGAATATGATAAATATCCATTCAAGATGACGGCTAGCTACGATACCACCTGTGAAAAAGAGCCCGTAGGAACCTTTGTCTTTAAGAAAGGGGATGTCATGGCTACTTTTGAACTGCCGAAAAACACCATAGATTCTATTTCCGGTCATTTATTTCAACAGCCTGAGCATACTGTACATCTTCATATTGCCGATGATACGACCGCTGTTAGGTCGTACCGATATTTTCTACAGGTATACCCAAATGGTGAGTTAACTACATACAATACGCCGTTTGTAAAATGCTTAAGTGTTAGTGGTGATAATTTTAAGTGTGAATATATTAAAGGTGCTTGTGTCGTAAAGAATGATCGGCCTTTGTTTAGTGATTATAAATAGTGAATGATCATTGTTAGCAGAAAATTGAATTAAACATAACCAAGGAAAAAAATATGATGTTAAGAAATATTGTGATTTTAGGTCTTTTGTTCTCACTGAATGCCTGTGCAAAAAAATTTACGCAAGAAGCTACTTTGTTATCGGAAAATGAATTGGCAGCATATTCAGTCAAGTATCAGGTTGAAT
>Ga0224506_10000032_pt1 | contig 157048 bp, 154 predicted proteins | sample SF_Jan12_sed_USG_2_FD_169108 | JGI IMG/M metagenome (GOLD analysis project Ga0224506, IMG submission 169108) | Sediment microbial communities from San Francisco Bay, California, United States - SF_Jan12_sed_USGS_8_1 | ecosystem: Environmental > Aquatic > Marine > Sediment | place: USA...
GATTTATTATTAACAACCAAGAGATATTTGCACCACACATGCCAAGCACTCGTCGTATTTGAAATAGATGTACTAGTTAAGTTTGTTTGATGATAAGATTTGTTAGATAAATACATATTTAATTTATATGTATCTTCAGTGATAAGACTGGAGATTTGGCGACCACTATCTGAGTTAGATGAATGTGTATGTGAAATCAGTTGTAGTTACTGATAAAAATTGATACCAATTAACATAGAATTGAAAAATATAAGCATTAAATTATTTTATATTACAGATATATTAAATTTAGTAACAGTGATAGAATATCCTTATTTATAGATAGAGTTTAGGTATGGCTACGTTAGATGATATAAAACTGATACTTGGTGATGTACTGCAGTTGGGTGATAAAGTAGATTCATTTACTGCTGATACTGGTTTGTTAGGTGAGATTGCAGAGTTCGATTCCATGGCGGTTGTTAGTGTTATTACTTCTATTGAAGATAACTACGGTATTACTGTTGATGATGATGAGATTGATGCAGATACATTCGAAACAATTGGAAGTTTAACAGCTTTTGTTGAAAGTAAATTATAAATGTGAAAAATAATTCTATTATTACATTTCCATTTTTTAACGATAGCGAGTCGGGAAAGATATTCTGTACATATTTTAAATCCACGACGATAAATACAAATCAAGCTGTAGTGTTTGTTCCTCCGTTCGCGGAAGAAATGAATAAGTCCAGACGAATGTTTTCACAGCAAGCCCGTAGACTCGCGTCGAACGGGATAAATTCGATATTAGTAGACCTGTATGGGACCGGTGATAGTGAGGGAGAGTTTTATGAGACAACATGGGATACCTGGGTTTCAGATATTATCTGCACTATAAACTGGTTAAAGAATCAAGGCAAAACATCAATCGGCCTGGTTGCTTTAAGGCTTGGTTGTCTGTTGGCGATAGATGTTGCGCAGAAATGCAATATACAACATATAGTATTTTGGCAGCCAGTTATCAATGGGGACAATTATCTTGGTCAATTTTTAAGGCTTAGGCTTGCAGCTGAAATGAATTCCGTTTCAGGAGAGAAGTCTTCAGTTAAAAATCTAAAAGATATGTTAAATTCGGGTGAAAATGTAGAAGTGGCGGGTTATATGCTATCTTCAAAATTAGCAATAGAGTTGCAAAATAAACAACTGGATAAGTTTACGAGCTTGAAAAACACAAAGACGATATTTTGGTACGATATTGTAGCTGATTCTAATCGTGAACCACCTCTAATACATCGGAAAACTCAAGAACAAATTCGAGAAAAAAATATACATATGGAATCATTTAAAATTGCTGGTGCTTCATTTTGGAACTGTGTTGAAATTGTTGATATAAAAGAACTATTGCAATCAACGGAACAAGCTTTATTAAATACCTAAAATGAATGTAGCAGAGAAACCTGTCGTATTTAACTGTGGTGATGATGAGCTTGTTGGCATTATTCATCAGCCTGATAAACCAACAAAAACAGGTTTAATACTTGTTGTAGGTGGACCTCAATATCGTGTTGGGTCACATCGGCAGTTTGTGTTGCTAGCAAGATATTTAGCAAAAAACGGTGTAACAGTATTTCGCTTTGATTATCGAGGAATGGGAGATTCAAGTGGTGAACTTCGTACATTTGAGTCAATCAGAGAAGATTTAAAGGCAACAATATCATTTTTCAAAACATCATATCGGAAAATTGAGAATTTTGTGTTATGGGGTTTATGTGATGCGGCTACTGCAAATGTATTCTATGCATGTAACGATCCCGATATACATGGACTGATATTATTGAACCCATGGATTAGAACTGAAAGTGGTGAGGCTGGGGCATACATAAAGAGATATTATTCTTCCCAAATAATTAATTTGGATTTTTGGAAGAGACTAATAAATGGCGAAGTGGCGATAACAAAATCAATGCTGTCTTTTCTTTCAATTATTAAAAAATACAAAAGTAAGAATACCGAAAATGTTGGTGATGATGAATCATTACCTGTACGTTTTTTGCAGGGGATAAAAAAATACCGAGGTAAAGTGCTTATTGTTCTAAGTGGGAACGATATAACTGCCGCAGAATTTAAAAATCAGGTAGCTATGAATAAAGATTTAAAAAGAGAATTGGCCAAGACATCAGTGACGACGATAAACATAAAGGAAGCTAACCACACATTTTCATCTAAGGATTGGCGATCATTGGTGGAAGAGTTAACCTTCGAATGGATTTCAGATAACTTTGAGCTAAGCTGATAAATGTTGGGAGAAATAAGGCTTTCCGTAACGCTTTTTTACTAATGAATAGTTTTGTAAATAACTGCATGTTTATAGAATATTGATTTCATAGTTATGCTGGAAAATTATTAAGTATATAAAACTTCCATGTTAAATTTTACAAAAAACAAATGTGGTAAATGGTCTGGCTTTATAATTTTTATTATGGCTAATCAATGTTACGCAGACTTGCCTGAAAAGCCGGTATATACAGAGGAATATCATAATCTTTCCAAGCCGTATGTGAAGAGGAATAGGAGTAAAAATAAAATATCACCACTAAATAAACTTGATATAAAAGAAAATAAGGCCGGTGAAATAAAAAGAAATACAATATTACAAGTTGGACCAGGAAAAGAATTCAGTTTGCCAAGCATTGCAGCTAATTTTGCACAAGATGGTGATACTGTGGAAATATATTCAGGCGGTTATTATCGTGGAGATGAGGCGGTCTGGAAACAAAATAACATTCATATAAAGGGGGTCTCAGGAAGGCCTCATATAGAGGGCTACGGTAAAATTAAAAATGGAAAAGCAATATGGGTGATTAAAGGGAGTAATGTTACTATCGAGAATATTGAGTTTTCCAAAGCGAAAGTAAACCATAAAAACGGAGCAGCAATTCGAAATATTGGCAAGCATTTAAAAATTGTCAACTGTTTTGTACATGATAATGAAAACGGTATATTGGCAGGCGCAGGAAAAGATACAATAATAGAAATTAAAAATTCAGAATTTTCATTTAATGGGTATGGAAAAGGTTATACGCATAACATTTATATAGGGAAAATAGCCAGGTTTACAATAACTGGAAGTTATGTACATCATGCAAATGTCGGGCATAATATTAAATCACGAGCGAATAATAACTATATTCTTTACAATAAAATACTTGATGGTGTTAATGGAAGATCAAGTTATTCAATTGATATACCGAATGGTGGTAAAACTTATCTCATAGGTAATGTAATTCAACAAGGAAGAAAAACGGAGAATTCAACAGTTATTTCTTACGGTGCAGAGGGATTAAAGAATATCGATAAAAAAATTATGCTAGTGAATAACACTATTGTAAATGATCGACATTATGGTGTATTTGTTAAATCAGTCAAAGAAAGCAAGGTTTATATTTATAATAATATATTCTATGGTAAGGGTAAGTTGGGCAACATCAAGTTTTATGAAGGAATAAATTTAATAACAAAAGATACAAAGCTGTTTGTTAATCCTGAAAATTATGATTATAGACCTCTTAATTCAAAATTGATTATAGACAAAGGACGTCAGGTAAATAATGATAGTGGGTTTGAACTTGTTCCACAGTATGAGTACGTGCATCCAGTTAAATTAGTAGAAAGGATGGTTGATAATAGAATCGACCTGGGTGCTTTTGAGTATTAATCGCTAATAATGTTATTTCTGTTGGCAGTATCTAAAAAATTAATTATACAATAATACTTTCAAGATAGCTCAGAATATGTTAAAGCATGAACGTGTTGTCTCAATTATTTTTAATTTATTATATTATATCTTTGATATAGATGTATATTGAATTTTATAGGCGAGGACAAAACTAAGTTGTAAACTGATTTAACGAAGGGTATAGGGGTATAGGCTATGAATTACAGGATTTGATAGTGAGTTGCAACAAGTGTTAGAAAGATAACAGTTATATAAAACTCATTTAAAGGTTATGTTAGTGAATTATTTAATAGTTATGGCCAAGACATTTTATCTTGTTTTATTGAAAATTACAGAATTGTGTTAGCAAAAAATCAAAATCAGGGTTCGATGGAAAACACACCGCCCTTAGAATATGTCGGAATTGCTAGTGCTATTGGCATTATATTGGTAGTTTTTGGACACTCCATCCCTCCGCACTTAACCTTTCCTAATGATGATCTTTTCTCAATTATTTCATATGCAATAGTTGATTATATATATGTGTTTCATATGCCGCTGTTTTTCTTTATTTCGGGATTGCTGTTTATACATACCAATACTCCAAATCTAAAAAGAAAATATAGCGATTTGTTGAAAAATAAAGCGGTGCGTTTATTGCTGCCTTATCTTGTCTTAGGGACATTGGCCTTTATTCCAAAAATTTTTCTTGCCGAGTTTGCAAAAAATCCAATTGAGCCTTCGTTAGAATATTATCTTAGAACGATTATTTACCCATGGAATAACTCAATTAGGTTTTTCTGGTTTCTTCCAACATTATTTTTAATGTTCCTGATTGCACCAATCGTATTAAATGTTATACATCGCGAGCAGTTAAAATTACAACAATTTTACAATATTTTGATCTTTGTCATGCTGGTCTCATTGAATTATTTATTTGACCACAATCAAAAACCCGAGACTTTTATGAACTATTCAGGTGTTTTCCATAATTTAATATATTTCTGGCTGGGTATGTGGATTTACAATAAATTGGGTAAATCAACAAATAAGAGAGTATTTGAAACAGGAATACACACGTTATTATGGGGAGTTATTTTATTTTCATTAAGTGTAATAATGTATTTATTTTTTAATAATAATGTTGCTGAATTGCTAAGTGCAGTATTTGCAATTTTGGGTGTGATTACATTGTCAGTATTTTTAGTCAAGACAAAACTAGAAATACTGAAATTGATTGGTAAATATTCTTATCAGATTTATTTGTTTTCGTTTTTCTTTCAGGTTCCAGTTCAATTGATTTTGTACTACAAGTTGCAAACAGGAAGCGCTCTTTTGATGGTGGGATCTTTTGTTATTGGCTTGTTCGGTCCTTTATTGGCTGTATATATTATCAAATCACTCAAAATACGAGGCCAGGTATTAGTTGGACTTTGATGTTTACAAATAGTATTTAGCGAAAAAAGTTATGTTACAATAAATTAACATATAATTTTAGAATGAAAAGATCAGTATGTAATATATTCGGATTAACATAGAGATTGGTGGCAAAATTGTAACAAAGAATATTATCAGCGGATGTAAAAAAAACAATACTAGTAAAATTCTTCGCTTCTAAAGGGTGACTACAAATCAAACTCACAATAAAAACCATAAAAAAAAAATGGAATAAGAGCATGTTTTATTACAATCAGTGTTTAGTTGTTAGTTAAATGCCTATTTGAACGGCTCTAGGGATAAGTAGAGCCACTTTTATCCATTTTCGCTACCTATCCACATTTACCACGTCAAAAAACAAGAATATGGCTGTATCCTCTCCATCGGTTGTTAAATATTAACCGCAATATTATAGAGTTAATTGTTTTGTTTTGGTACATCTGCTAATCCGCTGAACTAGCTTCTGGCCGTGAGCAGATAGTAGATGCCTCTGATTCAAATTGTATGACTGGAATGTATTTTATGGTTTATGGGAACTAAGATTCACGTGTGTTAATTGTTATAAAAATGATTTTCCGATTGTAATTTCAGGTTGATGAAATAAGAGATTAGCCCATATGCAAGGCTGCTCATGACCTGATATTGTACATGTGGTCTAATCCTGATATAAAGAACGCACAATATTCAGTGTTTTGCAACACTATTTCTAAAATAAGATACTAAAGTACTTGGAAGTTAAATATGTCACAGGCTTATAGCAAGGTTGGAAAAAATAAGGTAGTTCGGAAAGAGTTAGAACGTGCTCGAAAATCTCCGTTAAGTTCATATAAAAAATTAACAGTCGGGGATGAAGGCATGAAATTTTTTATTTTCTATGAACTTATAACATCACTGCTCGGTTCAATATCCGGTGGCCTCGGTTTATTTCTTAGAAAAAAATTTTACTCCCGATTATTTATTAACCCAACACCAGGACTGGTTGTTGGAAGAAATGTCACAATTAGAAATTCCAGGAAGATAAATATTGGAAGAAATGTATTTTTTGATGATAACACATTGATAGATGGGCGTGGTGGTGATCAACAGTTTGGTGTCGAGCTGGGAGATGAGGTGATACTTAACCGTAATTGTATGTTAAAGGCAAAGACTGGCCAGATCAAACTGGGTAACAAAACGAATATTGGTACGAATAGTGTTATTGTTTCATATACAGGTGTGGAGATCGGTGAGTCTGTGCTTGTTGCTGGTGGATGTTACATAAATCAGGGTGGATATAACATAGATGATACTTCAGAAAAAATGGTTGATAACGGAGTTGTTTCTAAAGGGCCAATTAAAATCGGAAATAATGTATGGATAGGTACTGGTGCAATCATTTTAGATAATGTAACTATAGGTGATAATGCCGTCATTGCCGCTGGCGCTGTTGTTAATAAAGATGTGCCGGCATCAGCAATAGTTGGCGGAACTCCTGCAAAACTGATTCGCATGAGAGCTTAATGTAATTTTTCTACAACTGAGCTGTTAATTAATGTATTGTCTACGGTTGTCACTAAACGGGGATTAAATGAAATTTTATATAAAACTAATTATTGGGCTTGTTTTATGTGGAATTCTTATTTACTTTGTTGACTGGCAAAAAACCAGCGATGTGCTGCTTCGTGTTTCTATTATCACAGTGTTTGCTGCATTTGTTGTTTTGTCTACAAATATTTTCACGTCCAGTTTGAAATGGTATATTTTACTTAAAGCTCATAATGTGAATATTCCATTATGGGAACTCACAAGAATATATTGGATTAGTACTTTTTTAGGTAATTATTTACCAACAAATTTTGGTGGAGATGTTTTTAGAGTGGTTATGCTCAAACATCTTGGACATACAGCCACAATTGCCGCCAGTATAGCTGTCGAAAGAATAACTGGATTTATCATATTAATTGCATGGTCGGTAATTGCACTTTTAATGCGTCCTGAATATTTCTCTTTAGGAAATCTACTGTTTTTTTTATGGATGGCCGTAGGAGGGTTTAGTTTAATCCTGGTCGGTATTTGGTTCTGGGGAGGAGGGGTTTCTAAATTACTTCATTATTTTGAAAAAAAGATATCGAGTAATAAACTTAATAAAATAATACTAAAAATTATAAAACTCTCAGATTCAATGGCTAAATACAAGAAATGTAAAAGGGAGCTGTTTTTGTCTTTTGCCCTTTCAGTAGTATTTTATTCAGTGCTGCTTGCCAGTAATTATCTGGTGTTGATGGCTGTTGGAGTGAATCTTTCTGTAAAGGAAGTTGCACTAATTGTACCTATTATCCCGCTGGTCTCTTTATTGCCTATCTCTTTGAATGGGTTGGGAGTGTCAGAGGGTGCATTTATTTTATTTTTCTCTCAGGCCGGAGTTCAGCCATCTGAAGCTTTGGCAGCAGCTTTAATCCGTAGAGTTGTACATTTACTGGTTTCACTGATTGGGTTTATATTTTGGCTGCCAAAAAGAGCAGCTATTGCACTTCAAAAGGACAATTTACAATAATGAGCGCAATTTTTGGTATATATGGTGACGCAGAACCTGGTGAACTGGATGGAATGTCGACAAGACTTACGCATTTAGGTAGTCACTCGAATATATGGTCTGTTAAATCAGGTTTATACTTTGGTGAAAGGTTTAGAAAAGATGGACAGGAAGAGGGACCATCAGACGGTAAAACTGTAATATTTGATGGTGTTATTGATAATGTTACAGATATTTGCGAATTGCTAGGTATAAAAGATTCAGAAAAATTTGATATAACTGAACTACTATTTGAGCTGTACAATAAAATGGGTTCGAATAGTTTTAGCTATATTAATGGACAGTTCTCAGTTGCATTATGGGACAACAAGAAAGAATGTTTGGTTTTGGCATGTGATGCATTGGGGACGCGCCCGTTATATTATGTAGAGAGTAATGGAAGATACATATTCGCAAGCGAGTATAAAGCAATTCTTGCAATTTCATCAGTGTCTGCCAAACCTGATGTTAACGTTTTTCAATATTTGCATCTGACAAAATATATTCCGCCTGGTACAAGTTGTGTTGCAGGCATAAAAGGCGTAGCTGGAGGAACATTTGTTGAAATATATGGTAATCAGGTTAAAATTAACAAGTATAATAATGTAGCAATTAATATTACCGGCAAATCAGATGGTGAGTACACTCAATCACTGCAGCAATGTTTCCTTGATGCAGTAGATCGTCAGTCACAAAGCTTTGATAAAATAGGTGTGTCTTTAAGCGGTGGGCTTGATTCTCTCCTTCTTGTTGCGGCGCTCAAAAAAGTTTCTCCCGATAAACAACTATTAACCTATACATCAGGTTTTGATTCTACAGATGAAAATATTATAGGTGCATTGGAAGTCGCAGACTATTACAACACATCTCATCATGAAATATTTCTGAAACCTAATGAGCTTCCGCGGCTTATATCTGAAACCTTATGGCATATGGAGGATCCGATTGGTCGAGAAGAAAAAATATTTTATAATATAACAGCTCGGGAAGCAGCAAAGTCAGTTGATATGTTGTTTGCAGGACATAATGCAGATGCTCTTTTTGGTGGTATGCCCAGGCATCTTGTAGTAAGTCTTGCAACAAAGGTTCCATTTCTAAAAAAACCTCTTGAAGAGTTTTATGATTATACTCAACTTGGTATAAAACCTAATACGATGGTTGGAAGCACGTTAACTAATTTATATTTTAAAGGTAAAAATTTTCCACCGCCAAATTTGATTGGTTCAACATTTAAACCAGAAAGAACTACATTCCCATCTAATATGGAACCACTAAATCAATTACTGAGAAACAGTCTTTGTAATGGCGCAAATGCGAATTCTGCAATTGAAAAGATTCACGCAGGATATGGGATAAATTTTAATTCACCTTTTCTTGATTCGGAATTTGTAAAACGCTCTTTTGAAATACCTGACAGGTTAAAAATTAAAGGAAAAAAACAGAAATATATTTTGCGAAAAATTGGTGAAGGCATTATCCCTGAGGCGATGCAAAACAGAAAAAAAGGACTGTTACGGTTACAGCATGATAATAAATTTTGTGATGTATTAGATAGTTTGTCATCGAAATATTTAACGCAAGATAAAATAAAGAGTCGCAGATTGTTTGAGGCTGAATATGTCAGAATGGTTACTAAACGTAACAAAAATGAAGTATATTCTACAGACCGGATTTATCGAATATGGTCACTTATACTCACAGAACTTTGGTGTCAGATATTTATAGACAATAGGGGGCTTAATTCCAATTGTTAAATCTGGTATGGTATCCTAGTCAGTCTATTATTTATCAGTTTATTTCAACCTAACACTTATTGGTATGAGTTAAGTCATAGAAGTTTATTGCGTACTAATGCAAACTATTATGACACTCAGTCAAGTTTATCTTAATATATAGAATCTCATCTAATATATTCAACATTGTTTATACACACAAATAAATAATGGAGAATAGTGCGGAAAATTGTCTGATAAATATGTGACTGAATACACTGTTTCGCTAATTAGAGTAATTGCCTAGAATAAATTGAACTAAAATATGCTGAGTAAGTTTAGCAATATAGTATTTCATAAAGGAGATAAGTAATGTCAATCCCCTTCATATCAAAGATGATGTTAGGTGTTTCATGCGTGTTTAAAAAGCAGATACAAATCCATCTAACAAAATTTATAATTGTTATTTTTGTTACTGGGGCTAATACAGTAGTAGCAGCACCATATCAACAAAGTGACTTGATTAAAGGAATAAACTTTGAATTTTCTACACAATTTAGTCATGGACCTGATAGTGACCAGTGGCCAATGACCTGGGCCACTGATGGTAATATGTATTCAGCTTGGGGAGATGGAAGAGGCTGGAATGTATTAGGCAGTAAGGATTATCTAGGAATTACAAAAATATCCGGATTTCCACCGAATCTGACTGGAACAGATCTCTATGGAGATAATCAGTCTGGAATGAACAGGAAACCTGTCGATATTATTGCATACAATAATAATTTGTATTTATTCTGGAACCCATCAAATGAGACAAAATGGGTTGACATCTATGGTGCTACTTCGACTGATAACGGTAACACATGGTCATTTACTGCTAGTCCGGTTTTCCCTGTTGCTAATGGTGCCATACCATGTGGGTTCTTGAAATTTGGGCAGGGCTACACTGGAATACCACAGGGTATAGATGCTAATTATGTGTATTTATATTTAGTCGATGGACCTAAGATAGATGGTGATAATTTGTATCTTGCTAGAGCTCCCAAAAATAATATATTCCAAAACTCTGCATACGAATATGTTAGTAAAATTGATATTGATAATAAGGTGACATGGTCAAAAAACTGGGGAGATAAAATTCCAGTTTTTAATGATCCAAACGGTAGAGAATACCAGGCTATTGTTAATTATAATCCCGGGATTAAGAAATATATTCTGACAAAAGCACATAATATAAGCAATCTTGGGATTTTTGAATCAGACACCCCATGGGGGCCATGGAAAACTATCTATTATGGACAGTTTAAAGATAACTTCTGGAAGTTTACATACGAATTCCCCCAAAAGTGGATGAGTAAAAATGGAATGTCTATGTGGATGTCATTTTCTGGATGGCCAGAGTATGACAATATAAGTTTTGTTAGAGTTACAATGTCAACTTCAGCTAACAAGGCAGATACAACTCCACCAGACTCTCCCAAGGATTTAGTTGCTGACTAATTGAATTTTTCTTATTTGTCGTTGTAAATCATATATAAATATTGTTCCTAAATGTATATGGTTCACCACTATGCCCCTATGTTTATATGAATTACATAGGGGCTTTATTTTGTAAATAAAAAAATTAACTAGAGTAAAAATGGTATCATCACACTGAATAGCATCTGAATAACCTGTATTATCAGGCAATAAATTAAAGACTAACAGATATCTGTTAATCTTTTGATTGATCATATCTTCAATGGTTCTGGTGGTAATTCTTTCGCAGACTGTTTCAATGAAGCTACACACTTTATATAACAAAATAGTTTTAATAATTTCATTTAGATGAAATGCAAATAATGTGGTTTTTATTTGCTGAATGAAAAATCATGTGCGGAATATTATTACAAGAATTGTTTACTCTGTGAACACTGTCCCAAATTCAATAATTACAATCTTGATTTGCGAACTGTACCACAATGATCGAATTTAAATCTGAACGGTTATTACCGATACTATCGCATAGTTGATTATAAATTATCATCCGCGAACACTAGAAATGGTGGACAGTTAAAGATAGGATACAAATGCTCATAAAATGAGTGGGAAAATGTATAAAAATTATGCAATAAGGCACACAAAAAAAGTGGTAATGGAGTTGGTAAGTTGGTTAGATTGATTAAACTCAGACAAGTCTTTTTATACGCTATCATAGTTAGTTTGATGCTTACGCTGATCGCCTGCGGTGGTGGTACTAGAAGATCTACAACTGGTAATGTTAACCAGAATAATGGTGGGGTTAACAATGTGTCTGATAATACTGTAGTTGTTGTTTCAGCCACAAATCCCAGTACATATAATTGGTCAACCTTAACAGAAGGGACAACAGTCTATATCGATCGTGATTATACATATTCTTCAATCCCAGCCGTGTACGAAGGATTCTCTGTATTACAAACAGCCAATAATGACAAATCGGTTACAACTAACCCATTTCTTACGTTCAATATAGATAAGTCTGTAACAGTTTTTGTTGCACATTATCAAGAAAGTATTTCAAGACCATCATGGTTATCATCATGGGATGTGACGGGTGATTCAATAATTACAACTGATAGAACATTAAATGTATATAGCAAAGAATTTTCTGCTGGAACAGTAGCGTTGGGTGGTAATGAAGGAGCTGGAGGCAGTAGTTATGTTGTGTTTATAAACACAGGTACAACTTTATACAAAAATCCAGACATCCCTCCTGTAGGAACTGGATCAGCATCATTGTCATGGACTCCACCTGCTACAAATAGTGATGGCTCTGAACTGACGGACCTCGCAGGGTATATTATTCGATTTGGTACTTCACCAGGATCATATATATTTACTATAGCTGTAGATGATCCTAATGCCTCAGCATATACAATTAACGGTTTGGCATCAAAAACGTACTATTTTGTTGTTTCAGCTATTGACAATTCAGGTAATGAAAGTATTTTTTCGAATGAAGCTCAAAAAATAATACCTTGATCGTTGCAGTGCAACAAAATTAGAGATTACAGAAAATACTAACTTCGATGTTGAATATGACAAGCTATACAAAAAATAAGCTTTCATGGTTGTCAACTATCTATAAGGTTTAGCAAGCCTAAAAATTATAACTAGTTAGTTATGAGTGTCTATTACATTTTGTTTTTATCTTGAATGATTCTGGTGAATAACTCTTCGTACTGGTTTGCACAGTGCTCTATGAAGTAAGTTTCAACCAGCTCCCTGTTATTATTACCCAGGTTCTTTCTCAAATCAGCATTTTCCGATAAATGACGGCAACCACTAATAAATGCGTCTTTGTCATTTAGTGGGAGGAAAAAACCGGTTTTTTCATTTTCAAGAAAATCTTCCTGTCCCCCATGGTTGTAACAGACAATGGGCAAACCAAATGCCATGGCTTCAAGAAAAACCAGTCCAAATCCTTCGTGTTGACTAGTTGTTGCAAAAATATCTGCAATACTGAGCAGACGAAATTTTTCCATTTCATCAACAAATCCGTAAAAGTGGACCTGCTTATCAATACCGAGGCTAGTAGCTAGTTCCATCAACATTGGTTGCTGTGGTCCATCTCCAATGATCAGTAGATGGACTTTGGGATTTTCTAAACGGTGTAAGTTACTGATAAGTTGATCTACAGCTTTACGGCCTACTAGACGACCGACGGTAACAAAAAGAATATCATCAGATTCAAATCCATAACTCTGACGTTGAGCATCGACTTTAGGCGGCCGCTTAATACCCAATGGTATTCGAGATACCTCTACAGAGGCATCGTAATAGTTATGAACATTCTGAACAGTATTTTGTGATTGTCCGACGATGTAATCAGCTTTCCTGAGTAAATGTCTGATCCAGGAACGTAAAATGGCGTGTCTGTGAGGGGACGTTAATTTAGAAGGGTCATACAAGTCTCCACCATGGACAGAAAGAATATTAGGAATATGGGCAAACCGGGACAAATGATGGCCGACTGGACCACTGGGAATGACAAAATGTGTATTGATGATGTCAAACGACTCACTGCCTAATAGCTCCCTTCCAGCCCTGATGCCCATAGGTATATAGGCTAGCAGGGAAGGAATATTTGCAGCCGCCTTCTGTCGCCTAAAGAAGACTGGTGCACGGACTATACGAACACCGTTTTCTATGCTGGATCTTGGTAAATCCAGGCCTTGAGACGTTAGTACTGTGACTTCATGCTGTTTGGCGAGTTCTTCGGCGAGAAGGGCGTTAATGACGCCACCACCACCTCCAAGTGGAGGATATTCGTAATTACAGAAAAGTATGCGCATTTATGTTCTTTTAATATTTTATAAATTGCTGAAATTAGATAACATATGCGAATAATTATGTTATCTATCCATAACGTATTGAATTACATAATAAATCAATCACCAACTGAAAGACAGTATTAAATATGTAAAGTTTATCGACACCAATAATAATCGCTTTACACCATTAGGCTATATCCTATATCAGGTCATGTTATTTTTAGAATAAGCCTAAAATTCTGAAGCAATCATCAAAATGTATTAATTAGAGGTTATATATGACAATGGAAAGAAGAAAAGTCCTGACTGCAAAGATGGAACCATTCGACTCGTTCTGGGAAGGTCCTGAAAATGTCGAGAAAGGTTATTCCAAGTTTTATGCATTTTACAAGGATAATTATTTGAAATTCATACCAAATGATAAATCATCACGGATTTTGGTAGTGAGTTGTGGTCCAGGATATTTCGTTAATATGCTGAATAAAGAAGGATATAGCAATGTAGTTGGTATTGACTCATTTGAAGATAAAATCGAATTTGCTAAATCTAAAGGGCTAAATTGTATCGCAGCAACTGTATTTGAATATCTGGAAGACTGTAATGAAACATTCGATGTTATATTCTGTGAGCAGGAGCTGAATCATATGACTAAGGACGAGATACTTGAGTTTCTACCTCTATGCAGGCAGAAAATGAATCAGGGAGGAGTCTTGATAGCACATGCGCTCAATGGAGCAAATCCAATAACTGGAGCTGAAGCGCTAGCACAGAACTTTGATCATTATAATACGTTTACTGAATACACAATGAAGCAGGTTATGGAATATAGTGATTTCAAAGAAGCTAAAGTGTTTCCACTTAATCTTTATGTGTTCTGGAAAAACCCACTAAATTATGTTTTATATTTGGCGGCTGGATTCTACACACTTTTCTTCAGGGTAAGTTTTATTATGTATGGGAAAAGTAACAAAATATTTACCAAGAAAATTGGTATGGCATGCAAGAAAATTTAATTCAATAAAAAGGCTTGCATCTATATTAAATTTTGATCGGTATACCATTTTGCAGTCTCTTCCGCACCTTGCGCAAAGTTCTTTTTGGGTTTAAATGTAAGAATCTTTTCTGATTTATCCTGAACAAAATAAAAGCTTTTACGAAAGAAATCCAGTCTCCGTCTATGTAACGGAGGCTGGATACCAAGAGGCTGTAGTGTTTTTTCTAATATTATGGCGGCTAACAGGAATGGCCAAAGAGGGGAGCGGAATTTCCGTATAGGGCTATCAACGGAATTAGCGACAATTTTAACCATATCATTGGTTGTTAATCTCTCCTGGCCGGCCAGGACAAAGACTTCACCAATGGCAGCATCACTTTCAATGGCCTGATACATTCCATCAATCAAATCATCAACATGGATAAGTTGATGAATATTTTTACCGTCTCCTATCATAAAAAATACGCCTTTCTTTATTGCTTTAAATAATTTTAATAGGCGTCTATCCCCGGGGCCGTATGTTTCAGAAATGCGTATTACAGTCAAAGGGATTTTGTCAGCATAAGACAGGGCCAACTGCTCTCCTTTTAGTTTTGTAACGCCGTAAATATTATTGGGGCTAGGTGAAGTGGTTTCGTCGATGTCGCCATCCATCGCTGAACCATATATCCCAATAGTACTGCCATGCAAAAAACGTTTCACACCGGCTGCAATACTTGCCTCGATAATATTTTGAGTGCCGTCTACATTGACATCATAAAAGTGTTTATCAGGAACATTTGCTTCATGTTGTGCTGCGGCCAGATGAAAGACATAATCACAGCCGCTTACTGCTTGTTCAATAATTTTTTTGTCTGTAACAGCACCATATATGATATTAACACCAGCTTTTTTCAAGATGTCTATATTGGTCTCTTCTGCTTTGGTATTAGTCTGGCCAAATACAATAACTTCATGACCCTTGTTTATACTATTTAGCGCGAGCCTGCTACCAATAAAACCGGTGCCCCCTGTGATGAGGATTTTCATCTTTAAAACTCCAATATTACATTACTGTTAATTTAGGGTTGGAAACGAACCTTTGACAATTGCGATTTCTTTTTCTATTTGTTCTGTTGTCCAGTTAAATTCAGAGCCAGCAAGTGCTGCGCACTCAGTTAAAACCTCTTCACCAGGGTTTCCTGCTGTAGCCAGGTCTGTTCGGCGGAATATGATATCAGAAAGATTTTGTGCCATTTCATATTTTATAGAATTGATGACTTCTGCTTTAAGAACAGTTGAGTTAACAAATGGCTTTGATAACATCGGTTTTTCTTTCGCAAGGTCAATAATCCGATCAGCATTTGTACCATAGTTATGACCGATTGCACTCCAAACATCCGATGACATCTCAGGTAGTTGTTCTGATATCTTTGAGACAAGCTTGTCAAATGAGTCTATATCCCCCCCGAATACCGGGGTGTAATCTGTTGGTGATCGTTTTACTGGATTGCCCAGTTTTTTCTGGATTAAATCAACAGCCTTGGCAGAATCACCTCGCCCCATAGTGTACCGGACACCAATTATTGAAACTAATCCCTCAATGTCATCTGTTAGCTTGTGATCAATTATATGGCTACGTTTTCCGTAACTCAGGTTCTCTGAGCCTGGTTCATTTTCACCAAATGGTACCAGCCCGGCATTCCACATCAGTACATCATCTAGTGATATATTTAAATGTGGGTAGGCCCAGTTAATTTCGTCTATAAAATTTGTTAATTCATCCCTTGTCACCTGTATTTTCTCAGGATGCATATCAGTTACAACATGCCATACTCCAATCAATGTATAATTTCGCCAGGGTGAAACAAACAGGTGTCTGGCGGGACGGCTTAGTACTGCATCGGGATCCTTGGTTTTTCCCTGAACAGCAATGGTGAGTTTTTCGTTAAGTTGCTTTTTAATTACAAAGCAAGCATCTCTTGAATATGTTATCCCGGGTTGCTTTATTTTCTCATTGTCTGAAAATAGTATTTCAGACCATGGGCCAGACGCGTTTAAAACTGTTTTGGCCCTAATCAATATATCTTTTTGTGATATATTATCAAACGCTTTAATACCACTAACTTTCCCGTCAGTATAAATTGGCTCTCTGGCTTCCACATAGTTTGCGACGCAAGCGCCATGTTGATCAGCTGACTGTGCAAAAGACAACACCAGGCGGGTTGGGTTATACATACGGCCGTCACAAAAAATAACACTACCAGTTAAACCATCCTGATCCAGATCAGGAAATTCTTTTAAGGTCTCATGTTTGTTTAGTAATTTTGTCAGTGGTATATGACGTTGACGATCAGTGATACCTTTATTTCGATCCATTGTTAGAAAGTCATAAAGGTATAAACCAGTGGCGAGAAAAGCTTTTCCAGATTTACCATGTCCATAGGTAGGAACTAGAATTGGTAAAGGTTGAACAAGATGAGGTGCAACTCTCAGGAATGAACTACGTTCATGGCATGATGCACGGAGTCTCTTTATGTCAAAATGCTGAAGATACCTCATACCTCCGTGAACAATTTTAAATGAATTTGCTGAAACACCGCTTGCAAAGTCGAATTTTTCAATTATTGCGACATTTAAACCTCGTAATGTTGCATCCCAGGCAGCACAAGCGCCAAAAATACCACCACCAATTATTAGAACGTCGAACTCTGAGTTAGTCAGCTTCTGGATGTCTCGTTTCATTTGGAGTAATAAAAGTTATTATTTTTAGGAAAAATGGTTTTACTAAATAAATACAAACACGTATTGTTTAAGTTTTTATAATACCATATTACTAGTAGATAATTGTTATTAATTTATTCGATTTTACGACAACTGGCTAGCCTGAATCCTGGTGAATAACGCTGGATTTTGTGCTAACGATGGTCTTAAAATCGGACAATAAATACGCAATTTACAAACTAACGCGCAGGTTAGTTTGTACAGAATTATATGCATTTTCAATAAAATATAATATATTGTATGTAATTCTAACTATAAACCATATATTTTGTGGTAAAATGACTGTTCATTATATTGAAAAGTCTCCAATAAACGGTTTTTTGTTACTCGGGTGAGCATCAGGGATCAGGGTTACGAGTACATAATTAATTTTTGGATTCATGTATCGCATTGTATTATTTTTAAAATTAAAACAGATTTATTAACCTGAAAATTATCGAAATACTTTTTTTCTCTCAATCTTGGAAATTGTAGTTATATGAAGCTTTCAATTATTGCACCCCTTTATAATGAAGAAGATAGTGTTAAGGCTCTATACGAATCAATCACAGGTGCAGTTAAACCGCTTGGATATGATTATGAAATCCTTTTTGTAGACGATGGTAGTAAAGACAATACATTTGAGATAGCCAAATCTCTTTCTCAACAGGATGAGCATCTAATTATTATCAAATTCAGACGAAATTATGGTCAGACACCGGCCATGGTTGCTGGTATCGATAATGCGAGTGGTGATGTATTGATCACCATGGATGGTGATTTGCAGAATGATCCACGCGATATAGCGGAATTGCTAACAAAAATTAATGAAGGTTACGATATTGTGGTGGGCTGGCGACATAAAAGAAAGGACAAACTTATAACTAGAAAAATACCATCCAAGATAGCAAATTGGTTAATAGGTAAAGTTACAGGTGTTCCTATCAAGGATAATGGCTGCTCTTTAAAATGTTATCGAGCTAATATTATCAAAAATGTCCCTTTATACTCTGAAATGCATCGTTTTATACCTGCCATGGCTTCAATAACAGGAGCTAAAATTGCTGAAATTAAGGTGAGACATCATGAAAGGCAATTTGGCGAATCAAAATATGGATTATCCAGAATTTATAAAGTCCTACTTGATCTGTTGACCATTAAAACCATCACTACTTTTGCAAGTAGACCATTGCTATGGTTTAGTATTTTGGCAATTCCGCCATTTATAGTTAGCGTAGTGGCTTTTGGTATTAGTGTGTGGAATTTGTATTCAGGGTCTAATGATATGTTGTTATCATTAGCTGGCACTGGTCTGTTATTTGCGGGTCTTGTCATTATTTTGCTTATGTCTGGTGTTGTATGCGAATTAATATATAAGACGGGGAATTTGAAGCACAAAAGTCTTGCATTCTTAACAACTAATATCACAAACTCAAAAAATTAGATAATTGGATAAAATAAATGGGAAAAGAACTAGTTTCAATAATTGTGCCAGTTACAGAGCGGTTTGATAATGTTACTGAGTTATTTCAAGAATATAAAAATGGACTGTTAAACATCGAGAACCCTACCGAATTTATATATGTACTGGATGGGGATTTTCCCGAGGTTTTTTCCGAGCTTGTAAAGTTGCAGGAAACAGGTGAAACAATAAAAATCGTTAAACTCGCTAAATGGTTTGGAGAATCTATCGCCCTTACTGCAGGAGTGGAGGTTGCTGCGGGGGAACTAATATTAACTCTACCTGCATATTACCAAGTTAAAGCAGAGCATTTAGGGAAAATGTTTGAGAGCCTAGAAGGAAATGACATGGTGATTTGTCGTAGATGGCCACGCTCTGATTCTCTTTTTAGTCGTGTACAAACAAGGGTATTTCACAGGATATTAAAGTTTATTGATGGTTATTTGTTTCGTGACCTAGGGTGTGGAGTCAGGTTGTTTAAAAAAGTGGTAATGGATGAAATTAGTGTCTATGGCGATCAACATCGTTTTTTGCCAATATTAGCGTTAAGGCAGGGTTTTAAGGTACTAGAGATAAATATACCTCAGTCAGAAAAGGAAAAGGGCACAAGGATTTATGGAGCCGGCGTTTACCTTCGTAGATTGATTGATATTCTAAGTATATTCTTTTTGGTTAAATTTACTAAGAAGCCATTGCGTTTTTTTGGCCTAATCGGTAGTGCAACTTTTATATTGGGTGGAGCGCTATTGTTGTTTTTAGCGATCGAGAGGCTCTTTTATGGAGTCCCACTAGGAGATAGGCCTTTACTATTACTCGGTGCATTATTATTTGTGCTAGGGATTCAGGTTTTTGCGACAGGGCTAATTGGTGAGCTGATAATTTTTACCCATGCAAAAGAACTCAAAGAATATACAATTGAAGAGATTGTATAAACTCAACCTTAAAAAATTACTGCACAATTAAACGCACGGCATCGGCCGAGGTGGTCCCGCCCCCGAGTGAGTGAATAACAATCCGGGCACCGGTATTGAAGGTATATGTCCCGAGGGCATTCCAGGCACCCCCATTGGCGGTCTGATTGACCGTGACAGTATCGAGCAGGACAGTCCCATCATAGATCTCGACGGGGACATTGGTGACCCGGTTGGTGTAAGCCGTCCACCACAGCGAGACTTCCTGAGTGCCAATCACACCGGTGTCGAAGGTGTAGGTGTTACCAGCAGCGTTGCTAAATAGAGAGTCAAAACCAAATGGGTTAATTCCACCTGAAATGGACCAAGTACCTTTAGCTGTGGTACCAAGGTCGCCATTATCCAAGACAAATGTATCTTGAACATCAATAGAGAAGTTGATGAAAGTATCGCCTTGTGCGTTATATACCCTGAGTTGAACATCAGCGATACCAGCTGTTGTTGGATTCCAGCTCAGTAGCCCAGTATCTACATCAATAGTCATATCGACTGGAGCAGATGTTAATTCATAGAATAAAGGAGCTTCCCCAAATGCTCGAACATCGTATTGATACTTTCGACTCGTATAACCCATAGGTTCTGGAGTGGATGTGATTTTCGGCACCCCTGAACAGCGAGTTGTTAGATGAGGTGCTAAAGATGCATACCATGTATCAGCCATTTTTTGATAGCCAGTATTATTTGGGTGTACTGCATCAGCAAGATCTGTTGGATAAATGAGAGCACTTTGTTGATCTACTACGACAATTTTGTCATTTAACAGATTGATTCGATCGAGTGCCATAGCTTCAACTGCGTCATTAAATATGGTTGTTTCAATAGGTTGAGTATCACGGTCAATAATTCTTGCAAGGAATACAGTAGTCTCTGGACTGAATTTATCAATTTCATCCAAGACTTTTGCAACTTCTGCAGCATCTTCACTATTCGAAGATATATCATTTGTACCTATATGCAATAAGACATAGTCTGCTGGATTTTTTCTTAACCATTCATAGGTATATGGGGCGATGCTATTCTGAACTGGGTCATCAGTATGCCACCCACCATGACCTTCGTGATCAAAATCGAATGTATCCGGACCATTTTGAAGTGAACCTACCAAATCAAAGTTGAAGCCATTATTAGAAAGATGGGTTGACAGGGGGCGTCTATAGCCAGAACCGCTAGTACTTCCTGTTCCTTTAGTTATCGAATCCCCTAGCGGCATTATAATGGTATTACAAACACCTGCGAATGTGGTATTTGTGAGAGATAACAAAATGGCGACAAAAACCACCCTAATACACCCATACTTCATATTTATAATTCTCCTAAACTTAACTCTATATAGATAACACCTGTGATCAATACTACTACAGCAAGAATAGGGCCAAAATAAAAATAATGTATATTTCAATAAGTTAATCTGTTAGATGTACTTAGGTGTATAGTTTTGAAAAAAACTGTAAAAAAATTCGACACCCTTACTTAGCAATTAGTATCAGGTGAAAATTCTGTAGTATTAATAAAGGTTAACTTCATGTGTATTTACTTGGAGTGGGTTTTAAAATTATTAAATTTAATCGGTTCCTGGTTTATTGATAATTCCATGTGTCCTGAAAGATAAACACGATTCTCAATAAAGAAAAGTTATATTGATCGTGTTTAATTTAGTCCGATAGCATCAAGTCAAGAGAAAGATTAGTTTACAGAAAATTTCGCAATCATCTCTTATGCTGCAGAAGGAAAAAGTATATTGAAAAAGTTTTTTCCTTGTAAACAATACTATTGTGAATGATAGAGATAGAGGGATTTTATTAAAATCAAGAAAAATAGTTTTGTAAGACGACTTAAGAATATATTTTTATAAGAAGTGAAAGCATGGTAAAGGGGACTATGGCGCTGAGTGTTATCTCATACGATCTAAAAAATAAGCTTGAAAATTTATCAGAGAATGGCGCGGATAACATTTCATAGTAAAGCAAGGCGAATACTTAATAAAAATTGATATGGAGATGAGTGAATAATCACACAAGAATTTGAAGAGGAGGTGGATGGCTAAGAAATGCATGTGGGCTAGCAGTATATCCATATGCACCAGACTGAAATATTACAACAAAGTCACCAGCCTCAGCTTTGGGTAAATCCATTTTTGACCCAAGAATATCCAGTGGAGTACAAAGTGGGCCAACAATACTTACAGTTTCATTTTTCCCCTGAATTTTATTGCCAATTGCAACGGGATAATTTTTCCTAATAACCTGACCAAAGTTTCCAGATGCGGCAAGGTGGTGGTGTAGACCACCATCAACAATTAGAAAAGTTTCCCCACGTGATATTTTTTTCTCAATGATTTGGCAGACATATACGCCAGATTCACCAACAAGATATCTACCTAACTCAATAATAACATCTACACCGGGTATCGATTCATCAAGTTTTGGGAGTATAGTTTCAAGGTTTTTACCGATTGGTGCAAGGTCAAGGTGTGATTCACCAGGAAAATATGGAATTCCAAACCCTCCGCCAATATTTAATTTTTTCACAACTGATGGTGCATGTTCTGATAGTCTAACAGCTAGATCCAGGGTTTTGTTATGTGCTTCAATTATTGCTTCAGCACTGAGATTTTGAGAACCACTGAAGATATGAAAACCCATAAACTCAACATCTAGTTTTCCTATATCTTTTAATACTTCAGGAACTATTTCAGTATCAATACCAAATTGTTTTGGGCCACCACCCATTTTCATTCCTGAAGACTTGAGTTCAAAATCGGGGTTAACCCTAATGGCTACTCTAGGTTTTTTACCAATAGTTTCAGCGCCAGCAATAATTCTAGTTAATTCGTGACTTGATTCGATATTGATTGTTACACCTGCCATGATTGAAGCATTCAATTCTTCCTGGCGTTTTCCTGGACCAGCAAAACTGATTTTTTCTGAAGGCATAGACGTATCTAGTGCTACATTCATTTCTCCGAGTGATGCCAGATCAAATCCATCAACTAAGCCAGATAAGAATTGAACAACATCAGGCATAGGATTGGCTTTTATTGCGTAATGCAGTTTAATTCTGGAGGGAATAAATTTTTTAAATGTTTCAACTTTCTGGGCTATTACCTGCTTATCGTAGGCATAGAAGGGGGTCCGTCCCATTTTTATGGCAAGGTCTTTAATAGACATACCGCCCACGATAAGTGAGTTATCCTGTACGGAAAACTGATTCATAACAGTGTGGATAGGTTTTTTCATATTGGCTATGAGGATTCCTGAAAAATATTCTTATATCTGTTATGCAGGGATTTTCTGTCTATTTTGCCGTTTGGATTTCTAGGCAAAATACTCTCTTCAATTATTTCATATGGTAACATAAAATTAGGAAGATGCTGTTTACAATATTGCTGTAAAAGTTCTTTGTCGATGGGTTCATTATTTTTACTTGAGACGATTAAAACAATTGCCTGACCAAGTTCTTGGTGTGATACACCGAGAGCTACAGCCTCATTTACCATACCAGCCTGATAAATCACCTCTTCAACCTCAGTTGGACTAACACGATATCCTGAAGTTTTAATCATTTCATCCATGCGTGATACAAAGTAAAGATATCCTTCATTGTCCATTTTGACATTGTCACCAGACCAGACTGCCATTTCTGTTATTGGTAATTCATTGGCTTGGTTCGGCAGTGGTTTAAATCTATTAGCGGTTTTTTCAGGGTCATTCCAATATCCCATTGCGACCAGAGAGCCTCGGTGAACAAGTTCTCCGGTTTCTCCAGGAGAACAAAGTGTTCCATCATCTCTAACAACCAGAATTTCAACATTTGGAATGGCTTTGCCCATTGAATCTGGTCGTTTATCAATCTCCTCAGGAGGCAAATAGGTTGATCGAAAAGCTTCTGTTAGTCCATACATTAAATAGATATCAGTACTTGGCATGGTCGATCTATAGAAACTAATACAGTTAGTTGGAAAGGCGCCACCAGAATTAGTTATATAGCGTAAGGAATTTATTGCGTCATCAGGCCACTCTAGTTTCGAGAGTTGAATCCATAGTGGTGGAACTGCTGCTAATCCGGTAATGTTTTCTTTGGCTATTTTTTTTATAACATCCCGTGGTAATAAATATTCCATTAAAACGACTGTTGCCCCAACATAAAATGCAGTAGTCAATTGACTAAAACCATAATCAAAACTAAATGGCAAAACAGCCAAAATTCTGTCATTTTCATCATTTTTAAGATAGTGAGAGACACTTTTTGCACCAGTAACCATATTACGGTAAGAGAGAATAACACCTTTTGGTTTTCCAGTACTGCCAGAGGTATAGAGTATTGCTACCATGTCTATGTCAATTATATCTGGCACCAGATCGTTTGGTGTAGTAGATAACAATGTTTCCCATTTTTCTATATTAAAAAATGTTTGCCCACCAGTTTGTGAAAATTCATTATTACCAACCAATATAATAGTTTGTAAATCATGGCAATTATGGATTTCTGATTCTAACGTTTTAAGTCTGTCTGAACTTGTTACCAGAATTCGAGCATTGCTATCAGCGAGGATATGACAAACTTGTTCAGACTTAAGAACAGGGTTAATTGGTACAAAAACAGCACCAGCCATAGAAGCAGCAAAATATGAAATAACGGCTTCGGGTTGTTTGGGTAAGTAAACAGCAATACGTTCTGAGCGTTGTAAATTTAAACTTAAGAACCCAGATGCAATCGAATGAATTGTTGAATCCAGCTCTGTGTATGTAAGAGAAACAGTTTTGTGTTTCAATGCTACGGCATTTGGAAAGTTTTGAGCTGATGCGTTAACTATTTGATGTAATAATTCACTCATAGTCCATAATAAAAGTTAGGGTTATTTTTTATAATTTTGCGATACTAACATAGTGAGAGATTGTAAATAAAAAAAATACTTCATAGTAAATTGATTAAAGGTTAAGTATTATCCGAACAGGTAATATTAGGAATTCCAAATACCATACGCTATTTTTTATTGAGAGTACGCTTAAATCAATGATTGTGTCGAAATAATTAACACTAAAATAAAAGCGCATAATGTTCTGAAGGCTAAGTTGCTGATTTTATTCTATAAATAATTTTGATTAGATATGGTACAATATGTGCAGGCATTGTAAGGGTAGCATTGATAATGTTATTGCCTTTACCATAGAATAACATTATCATTTGCAGTGTATTGCACCAGATTTTATCGCCGTTGTGCAAATTTCTTTTAACTTACTGTAATTTAAAGATTATATTCATATGGACAAAATGGATAAAACATCAGTTGAACCAGAATTGAACATCTCAGACAAGGAAGCTGATTGCACTCTGCGTAGTCGCCGCAAGATTCTCAAAGGAGCTACGGTGACTCCCCTGCTTATGACGGTTGTAAGTCGTCCTGTATTAGGTGCTCAATGCTCACCATCGGCATGGGTGTCGGGAAATTTGTCAGATCATGGCCACGAAAGGGATACATGCGGTGGTAGAAGCCCTGGGTATTGGCAAACAAATAGGCATTACCGTTGGTCTCCAACCGGTTACAATCCTGGTACCAAAGAAGACCAAGATCATGCTGGCCATGGTCAGTGTCCATATAAGAGTGATGGTACTAAGTTTCATGAAATCTTCGCTGGGCATCGTTACAGCGATAAGTCATTAATGCAAGTTCTCTGGTTAGAGGGTCATGATGACAAATATCAACTCGGTGCTCACATTGTCGCTGCATTACTTAACGCGGCATCTATGCCAGACTATGGGATGTCTGTAGATAATGTTAAAGAAATTTACAGGCAGTTGGAAATGTATGGGGAATATAGGACATCGACAGGTGAGACAATGACACCTGAAGCTGTTGTTATGTTTATACAAAATACCTTTCTAGATAGCTAGGCCACTAATTTTTTAAAATATGTCTGAATACTGGGAAGCTGTAGCTGGTTTCGAAGTATTAAGAAAAACGTGGGGTAGTGAGTCAGCTATTTATCATACAGGTTCAGGCGATACCCAACTCCTTGACGAACTTGGAATAGCAATTCTAAACTTAGTACAAGCTCAGCGATTAGAAACTGAAGAAATTAGAGAGCATATTTTACGTAAACATAAAGTTGAGCTTGAAGGGGATTCCTTAGCAAGATTGTTGGCAGAGTTAAACAGATCGGGTGTTATCACTCGCGTACAAACCCCATAAAACTTTTAAATATTCCTGCCTGATGTGATTCTTTCCTCACTTACATTTCACGAAGCTAGAACTCGTTTGAAAAGCAATGGTCTGTATTTTAAGACTGGACCATTTACAATTCACTTTAATACACATATAGAAAATATAACTAAAAATTTTTATAAACTATACAGCGAAAACCAAATATTTGAGCAAGAAGTATTTAGTGATTTTCACATAAAGATAGACCTACCAAATAACTTCAGAAGATGGGTTAGACCGCAAGTTTTCTTTTATCTTGATAATGAAATTCCATTTAAACCATTACCATTTAATCAAGCTTATCCTATGCTGGAATGGGGTATGAACTGGTGTATAGCAAATCATTCACACCAATACCTGATAATTCACGCTGCTGTACTGGAAAAAAATAATAAAGCCATTATTCTTCCTGCTGAACCTGGTTCAGGGAAAAGTACTCTTGCTGCCATTCTAACTTTAAACGGGTGGAGGTTGCTGTCAGATGAGTTAGCACTGATCTCACTCAAGGATTTGTCTGCTATACCACTTTCACGCCCCATCAATTTAAAAAACGACTCAATAGATATAATAAAGTCAATGAGTGAGACGTGTATTTTTTCTGATGTATATGATGACACAAATAAAGGTAGCGTTGCTTTGCTTAAGACGTCTAATGAAAGTGTGTCAAGGGCAGATGAGGTTGCGATACCTTGTTTTATTATTAAACCAAAATATATAAACGAATCTAAAGCAAGTCTTGCTAGAGTTTCGCCAGGCAAAATGTTTATGCATGTTGCAGAAAATAGTTTTAATTATAGTGTACTTGGCAAGGAAGGATTTGAGGTTCTGTCAAATTTGATTGATTTATGTGGCTGCTTTGATTTTATTTATGGAAATAATACTGAAGCGGTAAATATCATGAATTCGCTCGTTGCTAATAATTAGCAGTCAATATGAATAATATTTTATTAATCAGGGCACTAAGAAATCCGGCTGCAATTGCTGATTTTGATATCTTGGATTGGGATTTGTTGCTTCGCCAAGCACGTCAATCAAATTTACTTCCGAAACTTTATTATATTGTTAAATCAATAAATCATCATTCAAAATTGCCAGATAAAATCCAAGATATTCTTGTTTCGGCTAAAAAAATGGCAGACAAGCATAGGCAAACTGTTATTTGGGAGATAGACAGGATATCTGAAGCTTTGAAAGACATCCCTGTTTCAGTTATATATTTAAAAGGGGCGGCATACACACTTCAAAATTTACCAGTTTCTGATGGTAGGCTATTTTCTGATATTGATATCCTAATAGACAAAAAATTAATTAATAAAGTTGAACATTATTTAATCTTGAATGGGTGGGTTTCGGTAAAACAATCAAATTATGACCAAAAATATTACAGGAAATGGATGCATGAAATTCCCCCGCTCAAACACCGAAGAAGGCTAATTGTAGTCGATATTCATCATAATATATTACCACCAACCGCTAAATTTAAAACGAATATTGATTTATTGATCGATTCATCAATGCACGTGAATGAACTAAATAATGTTCGAGTTTTTTCTCCATATGGCATGTTAATTCATAGCATGGCACATCTGTTTTGTGAGGGAGAGTTTAATAATGGATTGAGAGACCTGGTAGATATAGATGAGTTGATTCGTTTGTTTTCAAAAGAAAAAGGTTTTTGGGACGAATTGCTCGATTTGGCGAATAAACAAAATTTAAATATACCTTTATTTTACGGATTAAGGTATTCAAGAAAAATTTTGTCAACACCGGTACCTGAAGATGTCATAAGGAAAATTTCTGTCAGTCAATTATTTCGAGTGAATCTGGTCATTATGGACAGGCTTTTCAGTAGGGTATTTATCCCAAACCATAAGAGCTGTATTAAACATAGTGTCTACTTGGCAAAATTTTTTCTTTATATCAGAGGGCACTATTTGCGTATGCCATTACATCTGCTTATACCTCATTTGATGATTAAATTATTCACTGTTTGGAATGATAAAGAGTCACACTAGTCTTGACAGACTGGTTACTGTACAGGTATAGATGGAATTAGAAAAATATTAAAATATTATACTGGAGGACGTGGATGTTTAAGCTTGTAGATTATCTGGAAAAAGTTAGTGCTGTACTTGGTGCATTTACTTGTGTTGTGTCAGGAGTTTTTAGACTCAGCGGTAGTTACTATCTGGCTGGGGTACAGGTGATGAGTATTTTTACTGCCGGTATGGCTCTGATGGTTTTTGCATGTTTACTTAAACTGCATCATAATGACTTCAAATAGTATGGTTGCAGGACTAGTTATGATTCAACGTACTTTTCTTATTTTGAGAAGTTATGACATTTTGGGCATTCATTAACAAAGATGATGGAGGATGTTAGTAGTAGCTATGTTACTATCTGAATCCATCGGTTATTTAATTCGTCGGTATGCTATTTAGAATACCTCTCTCCTGCAAGAGCCTCAAAACTTGTTCTACACATTCATTTAACTCAACTTCACCTGTTGATACAACTAGCTCAGGTTTTTCTGGATGTTCGTAAGGTGAAGAAATACCGGTAAAATTCTTAATTTCTCCTTTGCGTGCTTTTTGGTATAAACCTTTGATATCTCGTTCTTCGCAGATCTCTATCGGAGTATTACAATAGATTTCTAGAAAATCCCCATGTAAAACCATATTTCTTACTAGTTTTCGATCGCTTCGAAAAGGTGAAATGAAAGCAGTAAGAACTATTACACCAGCTTCAAGAAATAACTTGGAGACATTGCCAACGCGACGAATATTTTCTTTTCTATCATCTTCTGAAAATCCAAGATCACCACAGAGCCCATGTCGCACATTATCACCATCAAGTACATACGTAGAACACTTTAGTTGGTGAAGTTTTTCTTCCACTGCATGTGCCAGCGTAGATTTTCCTGCACCTGAGAGGCCTGTAAACCATAAAATTGCACTTTTATGGTTTTTTAAATTTTCTCTGCGTGCGCGAGTTACAGTTGCATGATGCCAGACGGTATTGCTGCTTTTTGGTTTGTCGTCGTTGGTAGACATGAAAATCCCTACAGGTAGAAAATCTGTAAGTATTAAAGCATACTATATGACATTAGAGCAAATTGCTGAAGTTATATAAAAGAATATAAAACAATACAATATAAATAAACGATGAGACATTTTGATGTGTTTAATGGTGATGCAGATGGTTTATGTGCATTACATCAGCTTAGATTAAAGCAACCAGTTGATAGCATTCTGATTACAGGTGTAAAACGTGACATTAACCTATTGAGGAAAGTTGATGCTGGTACGGGTGACAGGGTAACAGTTCTTGATATATCTATGGATAAGAACAAAGAAGGTCTTGAGCAGCTCCTGGGTAATAATGTTTCAGTGATTTATTTTGACCATCACTATCCTGGGGAGTCACTTCCCAAACACCTGAATCTTGACGCTTATATTGATACCTCACCTGAGGTTTGTACAAGCTTATTAGTTAATGATTTTATCAATGGTCAATTTTTACCCTGGGCAGTTACTGCTGCATTTGGTGATAATTTACCATGCGCTGCCAGGAATGCTGCAAAACAGCTGGACTATTCAGAATCCCAATTAGAGACTTTATGTGAACTAGGAATATGTCTGAATTACAATGGATATGGCCCAACTGTCGAAGATCTGTATTTTCATCCAGCTAGCCTCTACGAAAAGATAAAACCCTATTCTAGTCCTTTTGATTTTGTTAATAATGAGGAGGCCTATCAGGTTCTTCGTACTGGATATTACGAAGATATTGCCAATGCTGAAAAAATAGCACCAGAGTTCAGTAACGATTCTGTCAGCCTTTATATACTACCCGATGAGAAATGGGCCAGGCGAGTCAGCGGTGTATATGGCAATCAGCTTTCTACTTCGGTACCTGATAATGCCCATGCTATTCTCACTATCCTTCCTGAAGGAGGCTATCAGGTCAGTGTCAGAGCCCCACAAACAAATAAAACTGGTGCCGATGAGCTCTGCCGGTCATTTTCAAGTGGAGGGGGGAGAAAAGGCGCAGCAGGTATCAATCTATTGCCCGAAGAAGATTTGGAATTATTTATTCAGCGCTTCCAGCAGCAATACCAGAAAAACTAAGCGGTGCCGCAAGGCACCGCTGCTTGGTTAATGTAAATAAATACTATGGGAATGCAGGAATAGTCGGTTCCACATCATACAGGTCAGCTTCTGGATGATGTCGTCGCACTAAATCACTGATGTCATCAACCTGACTGGCCGGGATATCAACACAAAACAGGATTTGACCACTTTCAATGGCCCTCTGAAATGATTTCAGGCGGGTATTTGGAATATTGACCGCGACCATACTCGAAGTCCAGGCACCCAAAAAGGCACCACCTACTGCCAGCGATGTCACTGACCAGACTTCCAGTCCTGATACCAACCAACCCATCATGGCCGCCAGGCTGCCAGCCAGGACTCCGGAAAAGCCACCTATGATGAAGCCCAGTTGCGCGCCATGCACAACATCACTGGTCTGGAAAAGGTTGGCCTGGGGTAAATCTGTCAGGTCAATTCCATCGCGAGCAATAGCATGCATCTGTTTCTCAGGGATACGCGAAAGCAGGAGTTCATTATGGACGGTTTCAGCGGTGATGGTGTCGGGTAGAACAAAATAGAGACGTCTTTTCATACTGCACCTCCTTCCACAGTTGTGGGTTGGTGAGATTGTTGTTGTGTAAGTCCTCCAGCTACCAAAGAGAGTATAGGCCAAATATCTGTTTCTAATTGTTACTATCTTTGTGGATAGAGGCTATCACCCCTGGGATACGGCCTGGCGGGAGACAAGTAAACCCGATAAAGGTATGATTGCTCACCCTAAATTTTGCTTCAGATCGAAATAATCTATTGAGGTGCAGTTGTGAATTTTCTGCCAATTTTCATGAATATCAAATCTCAGCCCTGTCTGGTCGTCGGTGGGGGCGAAGTTGCGGCGCGCAAAGTATTTTTATTGCTACGTGCTCGAGGCGAGGTCACCGTAGTTTCCCCTGAACTTTGTAATGAATTAACGCACTGGTTTCAGGCGGGTGATATTCAACATGTGGCCAGGGAATTTGAAGAGGCTGACATTGATGGTAAGCAAATTGTTATTGCGGCAACGGATAATGAAGCGGTTAATCAGCAGGTCTCAAGCCTGTGTAAGGCCCGAGGGATTCCGGTCAATGTGGTTGATAATCCGAAGCTGTGTGGTTTCATTATGCCCTCAATTATTGACCGCAGCCCCGTACAGATTGCCATTTCCACCAGTGGTGCCTCTCCCGTGTTGGCAAGGCTGCTGAGAGCCCGCCTGGAAACAATAATCCCCTCTGCCTATGGTCGACTGGCCATGATGGTTGAGGAGTTCAGGGAACGTGTCAAAGCCCGTTTTAAGGGGAATGACATTCGACTATTCTGGGAAAATATTTTACAGGGGCCGATTGCCGAGATGTTACTGGCTGGCAAGGATCATGAGGCCCGTGAAGCCCTGGCCGATGCCGTGGCAAATGGTGCTGCACCGGATAACCGGGGCGAGGTCTACCTGGTTGGGGCCGGTCCTGGTGACCCGGATTTGCTCACATTCCGGGCCCTGCGTCTCATGCAGCAGGCCGATGTGGTGGTGTACGACCGGCTGGTGACAGCCCCCATCCTTGACCTGGTCCGCCGTGATGCGGAATTTATTTATGCAGGCAAGGCCAAGGACAAACACACTATTCCCCAGGAAAACATCAACTCACTATTGGTCAGGTTGGCCAAAGAGGGCAAAAAAGTCCTGCGCCTCAAAGGGGGGGACCCCTTTATTTTTGGTCGAGGTGGTGAGGAAATAGAGACATTGATGGCCGAAGGGGTGGCTTTCCAGGTAGTCCCGGGTATTACTGCCGCGGCTGGGTGTGCCTCGTATGCCGGGATTCCCCTGACCCACCGTGATTACGTGCAGTCCTGTATGTTTGTCACCGGTCACCTGAAAGACGGCACTATCAATCTCAACTGGAAGGCACTGGCTCAACCCCATCAGACAGTCGTGTTTTACATGGGGCTGCACGGGGTGGCGGAAATATGTAAACAGCTCAAGGCCCATGGCCTTGATAGCAGTACCCCCGCAGCACTGGTCGAGCAGGGCACCACCCAGAACCAGAAAGTCCATATTGGGAATCTCGATACGCTGCCGAAGTTGGTGGCTAATGGTGATATCAAACCTCCCACCCTGATCATTGTGGGTGAGGTGGTGAAATTACATGAGAAACTGGCCTGGTTTGATCCCGGTGGTGAGCAGGTGGCGGAATACCCCAACCTGGAAAATATCAATCGTTAACCTGTTTCTGTTGCTTGGCCGAGAGCACATAGAGATTGCTGTCTTCGTTTGTCACAGGGGCCTCTTGTCTGGGTGATTGTTTAGGCTGCATCAGGTAGTAGATCATCGGGATCAGGAGCAGGGTCACCAGCATGGAGAACAACAGGCCGCACACCAGCACGATGGCCAGTGGCTGAAGCATCTCTGCACCACTACCTATCCCCAATGCCAGGGGTGACATGCCAATCGCGGTTGTCAGTGTGGTCATCAGGATAGGGCGCAAACGCAGTCGGGCTGCCGTAATAATGGCCTCGACCAGTTCGATATTTTTTTCCCGTTCGATTTCGATCTGTTCCACCAGTACGATGGCATTATTCACCACAATACCTGCCAGCATAATCAATCCCAGCCAGACCGGCATGGAAAGGGTAATATCAAATACCAGCAGACCAATAGCCACCCCGATCAGTCCAAAGGGTACGCCTAACATGATGACCACCGGGTTACGCAGGGATTCGTATTGCACGGCCATCACCACAAACACCAGGAACAGCGCGAGGGCCAGCAACAAGGAACCGGTCTTCTGTCCTTCCTTGAGGTTGTCCAGGGTACCGCCGTCATACAGGGTGTAGCCTTCAGGGAGCTGAAGATCGGCCAGTCGGTGATTGATCTCTTTCACAATTCCAGTGAGATCCGATGCCTCCTGCAGGCTGGCGCTGACCTCGACGATACGTCGTTGCCGGTCCCGTTTGATATTGGCAGGGCTCAGTACCATCTCTATTTTGGCCACATCGCGTAGTCGAATCACCCGACCCTGGTAGAGCCCGACAAAGGTATTCTTGAGTGCCTCGTGAGTGTTGGCCTGTTGGAGGGGCAGGCGCAGACGAATATCGTATTGCCGATCACCGTCGATGAATTCAGACACCACCAGTCCCTCCAGGGCCACCTGCATGGCCTTGCCGATGTCATTGACTCGAACGCCGAGATCGGCGGCGCGGGCCCGATCGATAACCACATTAATCTCTTCACGGGCATCTTCATAAGAGTGGGTCAGGTTACGTAGCCCCTTCAAATCCTCCAGGCGGTCGACGATCTGGTCACCGATGAGGGTCAGGCTTGCCAGTTCGGGGCCCTGTACACGGATACTGATGTCATCATCCCCACGGCTCATATTAAAGCCGCGCACCCCGGTGACACGCATGCGCACCTTGAAGCCCACCAGACTGAGTTTGGCAATGGACTTGTTCATGCGTTTTATCCAGGCCTCGCTGTCAGTACCCGGCTTGAGCTGGATCTCCATGCGACTGTAATGGCTCGACTGGTATTCAGATCGCCCAAAAATACGACCCCCAACGGAGGAGAACACGGTGACCAGTTCAGGCGATTGACGAAACAGTTTTTCGAGTCGAGTGACCGTATGGTCCATCTCACTCAGTTGCAGACCGGGATCACCGGCCACACTGATGCGGATCTGACCCTCATCCATCTTGGGCAGGAAGATCTGTTTGCCAAACAGGAACAGGGGCAGGCTCAGTACCAGGATCGGGATGAAAATCATCAACAGCCGCCAGGGATGGCTTAACTGCTTGTGCAGAAAGCCGCTGTAGCGTGTCTGCAGCCGGGTAATATTTGAGTCGACCTTATTGCGTATTTTGAGTTCGAAGGGCTTAGGCTGGCTGTTCTGGTCGGTAATGCGTGCCCCCAGGGTTGGCACCAGGGTAATGGCGACGATCAGGGAGGCGACGATGGCGGCGGTGAGGGTAAAGATGAGTTCTGAAAACAGCAGGCCGGTCAGACCACCGATAAACAGGAAAGGCAGGATGGCGGCCAGGTTGGTGCTGGTAGAGGCGACAATGGCACTGTTGACCTCGGCAGCGGCATGCACCGAGGCCTCGGCCGGGGCCTCGCCTTCACGCTGATGACGGGTGATGTTCTCCAGCATGACGATAGTATTGTCCACCAGCATGCCCACTCCCAGGGCGAGTCCACCCAGGGTCATGATATTGAGGGTCAGCCCGGCCATGCTCATGAGGATAAAGGTCACCATGATGGCGATAGGGATGGCCGTGCCGATCACCAGGGTACGGCGGAAATTGCCCAGGAAGAGATAGACCACTAGCATGGCCAGGATGGCGCCCGACAGGGCAGCGGTACTGGCATTATTTAGGGCATGGCGGACAAAGATCGACTGATCACCCACCGCTACCACCTGCACATCCCCCGGGATGAGCTTTTGTTCACGGAGCCAGTCCATCTGTGCCTTGACCGTATCCACCACGGCCACGGTGTTGGCCGAGGGCTGTTTCTGAACCGACATCTTCACTCCGGGCCGCCCATTCAGACGGACCTTTAGACGCTCATCCTCGTGAGTGGCCACCACACGTGCCACATCACGTAGGCGGATGATGTCTTTCTTATTGGTCGAGGTACCAAACCAGAGTGGCAGCGTGGCCAGATCTTCGACGGTCTGAAAACGGCCGCTGGTGCGAATGGTGTATTCACGACCACCTGTGTTCATGCGCCCGCCGGGGGTCTCCTGATTTTCCACGGCGAGGAGTTCGGCCAGTTCCTGGAAGCTGTGGCCCAGGCTGGCCAGTCGCTCCTGATCCACGATGATATGGATTTCTTTTTCCAGACCGCCGCCCACCTCGGTGGAGGCGACCCCGGGCAGGTTCAAAAACCAGCGAGAAAACTCATAATCGACCCAGTTGCGTAGCTCGACGGGATCGCGTGTATTGGAACTGACCACGAATTCCAGTACCGGGATCTGCATAGGGTCACGTTTATAGATGACAGGTGGGTCGATGGTGTCAGGCAGAAATCGCTTGGCCCGATCCAGGCGGGTACTGGCGTCACGCAGGGCAATGTCGATGTCCGTGCCATAGGGGAAACTCAGATCCACCGAACTCTCCCCCTCGTTGGTGGTGGATTGCACCGAGATGGCATTCTCGGTAATGGCCAGCTGTTCTTCCAACTGGCGAGTAACCTTGTCTTCCATGATCTGAGAAGGCACCCCAGGGTCACGGATTCGTACCCGCACCTCGGGGTAGATGATATGGGGCAGGAGATCGATACCCAGGCGCTGCAGGGCAAACAGCCCCAGCATCATCACCGCCAGGGTAAGCATGATGACACTGACGGGTCGTCTTATAGACCAGGCTGCCAGACCTCCTGTGCGAAATCGTTTTTGCATAGAAAGATTATGGCCCCTTCTGTTGTGCTGGACTATCCACGGCGGCAGGTTGAACCTCCGTTGAGGTCGCACGAGCAATTTTCACCTTGCTACCGTCGCGCAGCCCAATGATGCCCTTGGTGACGACCTTGTTACCTGCCTCGAGCCCCTCAAGAATCTCTACCCGGGTATTGAGCTGCAGGCCAGTTTTGACCCTTGTGTGGCGGCTCTGGTTCTGTGCATCGACCCGGTAGACATATTCTCCCTGTGCATCGTGGCGCAGGGCGGCGAGGGGAATGGTGCGCAGGGGACCGGTCTCGGTCGACAGGTAGAGCCGGCACAACTGACCCGGGACAGCGCCAACCGGTACAGGGTCAAGCAGGACTTCCATCACCCCCTGCCTGGAAACCGGATCTACCACCGGGTGTACGCGCAGAATTCTGGCCGGGAACAGGGTATCCCCCAGTGCATCGATACGTAGTTGGACGAGGGCATCTTTTTGTAAATGGGGCAGCAGCAGGCCTGAAATATTCATTGTTGCCTTGAGGCTATGGGGATTCACTAAGTCCAATATGTGGCTGTGCAGGGGCACCACGTCGCCGGGGTCTTTGTGACGGGTGCTGACCACCCCGGCAAAGGGGGCTCGTATTCGGGTGTTATTGAACCGGGTTTCCAGTAATCGGACTTCGGCCTGGGTCTGGTCCACGGCTGTCTTTGCCCGGGCCAGCTGATCTTCAGAAGCCAGGTTGCTGGGTACCAGACGTTTCAGGCGTTTTAGATCCAGTTTTGCCTGGTTCAAACTGGCCCTGGCCTTATCAAGCTGGGCCTGAATCAGGCTGCCATCCAGCTCTATCAACAGGGCATCCTGTTCGACCTTGTCACCTTCATAAAAATGGATCTGTTTTATTTTGCCCGGTTCCTCATTAAAGATTTGAACCTTTTGAATGGCCTCCAGGCTACCGGTGATAATGCGTGTTACCTTGACCGGTTGTCTGTCTACGGTGATGACTTCCACGTTACGGGCCTTATCCCGTTTGGCTTTTTTGTCACTCTCACTACAGGCCATCAGCAGACTCGAACCCGCCAGGGAAAAAACGAGATAGAGAAAATATTTTTTTAATTGCATGCGAATGTTCACGAGTTTGATATGCTTGATATAACCCTGTAGGTTCAGGCATTTTATTCGGCCCAATACCTGCGATAATAACGCTTTTTATAAAGCTGGCAATAGCTATTTAATCGTTCATGAATCATTACATTCGCTACGAAAGCAATCCCCATTCCGCTCGTAAAGACCGGCAAAACCTGAAACGGATGTTTCCCTTCATCTGGGAATACAAAGGGCGGGTGCTGTTTGCACTGCTTTGCCTGATATTCTCAAAGCTTGCCATCGTAGGGGTGCCTTTTATTTTAAAAGAGGTGGTGGATACCCTGGATGTAAAATCAAATGTCGCTTTGGTTCTGCCACTGGCCCTGTTGCTGGCATATGGGGCGCTACGGTTAGCAGGCAGCATGTTCAATGAGTTGCGAGATGCTGTATTTGCCCGGGTTCGTTATCACGCCATGCGCCGGGTTTCCACTCGGGTATTCGAGCATCTGCACAACCTGTCTTTACGTTTTCATCTGGATCGCCGAACAGGCAATATCTCTCGTGACCTTGAACGAGGCGCAGGCAGTGTGAGCTCAATCCTGAACTATATGGTGTTCAACATCCTGCCCACCATCGCCGAATTTTTACTGGTGGCAGGCATATTACTGACTCAGTATGAATCCCGGTTTGCCCTGGCCGTATTTAGCACTGTCATTATCTACTTTATTTTTACCTTCATGATCACTGAGTGGCGCATGCATTTTCGCCATGAGATGAATGCCATGGATTCCCAGGCCAATGGCCGTGCTGTGGATGCCCTGTTGAATTATGAAACCGTCAAATACTTCAACAACGAAAAACTGGAATTGCGCCGGTACGATGAAACCCTGGGCAGATGGGAAGGGGCGGCCGTACGTAGCCAGACCTCCATGTCACTATTGAATTTTGGTCAGGGCGGTATTATTGCCATTGGTGTAACAATGATCATGGTATTTGCCGGTCAGGGAGTGGTCAGTGGCCAGATGAGCATTGGTGATCTGGTGATGGTTAATGCACTTATGTTGCAGCTGTTTATGCCGCTGGGTTTTCTGGGCATTGTGTATCGACAGTTAAAATATGCCCTGGCAGATATGGACCTGATGTTTCGCCTGCTGGGACAACAAAGTGATATTCAGGATACTGAGCAGGCTGTTCAGCTTCAGATCAAACAAGGGCATGTGCATTTTGAGCATGTTGCCTTCGCCTATCATGAAGAACGTCCTATCCTGCACGATATTAGCTTTGACATTCAGCCGGGCCAGAAGCTCGCAGTGGTAGGGCCTTCAGGTGCAGGTAAATCGACCCTGGCTCGTCTGTTGTTTCGCTTTTATGATGTGACAGGGGGACAAATCTTTATTGATGGCCAGGATATTGCCAAAGTCACTCAACAAAGTCTGCGTGAAACGATTGGTATCGTGCCACAGGATACGGTGCTGTTTAATGACTCTATTTATTACAATATCCAGTATGCCAAACCCGATGCCAGCCGAGAGGAGGTCATTCAGGCGGCAAAACTGGCCCATATTCATGAATTTATCGAATCCCTGCCTAATGGCTATGAAACGGTAGTGGGTGAGCGAGGTTTAAAACTGTCAGGTGGGGAAAAACAACGGGTCGCCATTGCGCGTGTTATTTTGAAAAACCCAACTATCCTGGTGTTTGATGAGGCCACTTCCAGTCTGGATTCCCAGTCAGAAAAGGTCATTCTGAAGGCCCTGCAGGAAGTTTCAGAAAATCATACTACCCTTGTAATCGCCCATCGACTCTCCACAATTATCGATGCCGATCAGATCCTGGTGCTCGATAATGGTAGAATCGTGGAACAGGGATCGCATAGACAATTGCTAAAACAAAAAGGGGTTTATGAAAACCTATGGCAATTGCAACAGGAGCAGAATGATCTGCCTGAACAAGATACACAAGATAAAACACCAATAAATGAATAATTGAGAGAACGCTTTGAGTAAAACAATCATTATTACGGGTGGAGCTGGCTTTATTGGTTCAGCTGTTATTCGCTATATCATTTCAACGCAGGTCGATGTTCGTATTATCAATGTTGATAAATTGACCTATGCAGGGAATCTTGAATCATTAACCGGAGTTGAAGACCATCCCAACTATCAGTTTGAGCAGGTGGATATCTGTGAGACGAATGAGCTTGAACGTATCTTTACTCAGTATCAACCACAGGCCATTATGCACCTGGCAGCCGAATCTCATGTGGATCGTTCTATCGATGGTCCGGCAGAGTTTATTCAAACTAATATTGTTGGCACCTATAACCTATTAGAAACAGCTCGTCAGTACTGGTTAAAACTCGAAGATAAAGATAAGGTAGCTTTTCGTTTTCATCACGTTTCTACCGATGAAGTCTATGGTAGCCTGGGTAAAGATGGTTTGTTTACGGAAACTTCTACCTATAAACCTAATTCCCCTTATTCGGCCAGCAAGGCATCATCGGATCACCTGGTACGTGCCTGGCACAAAACCTATGACTTCCCGGTGGTACTGACAAATTGCTCAAATAATTATGGGCCTTATCAATTTCCTGAAAAACTGATTCCTCTGGTGACTCTCAACGCCCTGTCAGGCAAGCCTTTGCCAATCTATGGTAAAGGAGATCAAATTCGTGACTGGTTGTATGTCGATGATCATGCTCGAGCCTTATATCGTGTCCTGACCGAGGGTAAGGTGGGTGAGACTTATAATATTGGTGGGCATAACGAAAAGCAGAATATTGAAGTAGTACAGACCATTTGTGAAATTCTTGAGGACTTAGTGCCTGAACATCCAGCAGGGGTGAAGGCCTATCAAGATTTGATTACCTATGTTGCTGATCGCCCTGGCCATGATCAGCGTTATGCGATCGATGCGACAAAAATTAAAAATGATCTCAACTGGGTCCCTGAAGAGACTTTTGAAACGGGAATGAAAAAAACCATTCAATGGTACCTCGATAACATGCAATGGTGTGAACGTGTTCAAAGTGGAAAATATCAACAGGAACGGCTCGGCCTCAACGTTTAAGGTTAAAAGATGAAAGGAATAATACTTGCTGGTGGTGCTGGCACACGTTTACATCCCGCCACACTGGCGGTTTCAAAACAGCTATTACCCGTCTATGACAAACCTATGATCTATCATCCTCTCAGTACACTAATGCTGGCGGGGATACGAGATATTCTGGTGATATCTACCCCACAGGATACTCCCCGTTTTGAACAGTTATTAGGTGATGGTAGTCAGTGGGGGTTGAACCTTTCTTACACCGTTCAAGCTAAACCGGAAGGCCTGGCTCAGGCATTTATTCTTGGCAAGGACTTTGTAGGCAATGACACTTGTTCTCTGGTATTGGGTGATAATATATTTTACGGCCATGACCTGCAGGTATCACTGCAAAATTCAGCAGACAGGAAAGAGGGTGCGACTGTGTTTGCCTATCTGGTAGATGACCCAGAGCGCTATGGCGTGGTGGCCTTTGATAAAAATGACAAGGCCATCAGTATCGAAGAAAAACCGACTAAACCCAAGTCCCGCTATGCCGTAACTGGCCTGTATTTTTATGATAACCAGGTGGTGGATATTGCACATAATATAAAACCTTCAGCGCGTGGTGAACTGGAGATAACCGATGTTAATAAAGTCTATCTCGAGCAGGGTAATTTACATGTTGAAAAAATGGGTCGAGGTGTGGCTTGGTTGGATACAGGAACACATGAGTCTTTGTTAGAAGCTTCTCATTTTATCCAGACACTGGAGAAAAGGCAGGGTCTTAAGATAGGAAGCCCCGAAGAAGTTGCCTGGCGCATGGGGTGGATCAATGATGAACAGTTGTTAAAGCTGGCTGAACCACTGGCCAAGAGTAATTATGGTACTTATCTCCAGAAATTACTGGTGCTGGAACTCTAATGAATATTATTGAAACAAATTTGCCGGGAGTATTGTTAATCGAGCCCAAAGTCTTTGGTGATCAACGAGGGTTTTTCCTCGAAACCTTCCAGGCAGAAAGATACAAAGAAATCGGTATTGAACTGGATTTTGTGCAGGATAATTTGTCACGTTCTTCTAAAGGGGTATTACGTGGTCTGCATTATCAATTGAATTATCCCCAGGGCAAACTTGTGTCCGTGATTCGTGGCAAGGTGTTTGATGTGGCGGTAGATATTCGCCAGGGTTCACCCCATTTCGGGAAATGGTTTGGTGCTGAATTAAGTGATGAAAATCATCACCAGCTCTATGTACCTCCCGGTTTTGCCCACGGCTTTTGTGTAATGTCAGACACCGTCGACTTTCAGTACAAGTGTACCGACTATTATCACCCGGAAGATGAGGTTGGTATCATCTGGAACGATCCCAGCATTGCGGTTGACTGGTCCATCGCGGATCCCACCTTATCGGATAAAGATAAACAACTGTTAGCGCTCTCTGAACTTAGCTCAGAGCAACTCCCAAAATACATTCCATGATGAAGGCCCTGGTCACAGCTGCAAATGGTCAGGTTGGTCATGCCTTGTCTCAACTGGCAGAGGCTTATGATGTAGATGTGGTATCTCTGCCAAGAACGGCGCTGGATATCTCTCAAGCTCAATCTATTGAACAGGCCATCGGCGAAACTAAACCTGATATCATTATCAATGCCGCGGCCTATACTGCAGTGGATAAGGCCGAGTCAGATCAAAAAACTGCTTTTCTGGTCAATGAAACAGGTGCGGCCAATCTGGCATCGGCCTGTCACAAAGCCAATCTTCCATTAATCCATATTTCCACTGACTACGTGTACTCAGGTGAACAAACCACGTCTTATAAAGAGACAGATGGCACCGGTCCACTCAATATCTATGGTAAAAGCAAACTGGCCGGGGACATGGCCATTGTAGATTTACTGACACGACACATCATTTTGCGTACCAGCTGGGTGTTTGGATTGCATGGAAATAATTTTGTAAAAACTATGTTGCGATTGGGTAAGGATCGAGATGAACTCGGCATCATTAATGATCAACATGGCGGACCAACGGCGGCAGAAGATATTGCCGAGACCATTCTCAAGCTATGTGGATTTATACAGAAAGGTGATGTGGAGTGGGGACTGTATCATTACAGTGGCCAACCCGCCTGTAGCTGGTATGATTTTGCAGTAGAAATCTTTGACCATGCCAGGAGCCTGGATTTTGACCAGGGCGTGACCGTTAAACCCATCCCCACCTCAGACTATCCCACCCCGGCGGCAAGGCCAAAATCCACTATTCTGGACTGCAGCAAGATTAAAAATCGGTATAATATCCCCCAGCCCGATTGGCGAAGCAGACTGGATACCCTGATCCAGGCCGAATTCGCCTAGTCAGAAATCAAGTCCTGAGCAGGAACACAGCATGAGTCAGAGTGAAAAAGAGATATTCGAAGCCAGTATGAGCAGTTGTGGAGGCAGTGAACCCATTGCTTTGCAGGTTGTTGATGACAGTATGGAGCCTGAATTCAAACGCGGTAATATCATCATCCTTGATAGTTCAGCGCCAGTCTCCCATGAATGCTATGTTGTTGCCATGATTGAAAATGGTCCGATCTTTAGACAACTCCTTATCGATGAAGGTCGGTATTTCATCCAGCCCCTCAATGAAGCCTATATGCATGAACGTCGTGAAATAAAATTCGAAGCGATACATTCGCGAGTCGTGCAACAGGCCAGCCCGAACGGGCAGCGCAAGGAACGTAAGCATTATCTTTAATATATTTTAAAAGGTTTTGTTTTCCACCAAAATATCTGCAACAGTTAATAAGCCTTTATATTCATGGACTATTAATCCATACGATATCTTGCTTAACCAAAGCAAACAGCGTTATGCTGTCTAAGTATTGTGACTGGTGTAAAGGAGTAGACTAGGCATCGAACTGAAATACTATTAACCTTTATCCTGTATTTTCCTTTTTCCACATTAGTCATCACAAGTAATATTGAAAACTGGCTTCAGCACCTAAATTCTTAATTACGGATTGATAATTTAACATTATTGGAGGGAAATATGACTCAAGCAAACACTTCAGGCCCTGTGGTTCCTGGGCACGAAAATACCATGCCAAAATTGATCCCTGTTCCAATTGAAACCAAGGGCAAAGGATTTTTTAAAGCTTTATGGATATGGATCAAATCTACCCGTGAATGGAAATTCGAATCAGATTGGGATTTTTATTTGCCAGACATTGATAAGACCATGGTGATTCCCAAAGATTTTGTATTTGATGGTGCCTCAGTGCCAAAAAGACTCCGTGCCTATCTCTCACCCGTCGGCTTATTGTTAGTGCCAGGCATTATTCATGACTATGGATATAGATACGATTATATCTGGGTTAGAAAATCGGATGGTAGTGTTGAAAAAGAATATCTTGATGCTGGCCGAAAGCATTGGGATGATATATTTTTTAAAGTCGGTAATCACGTTAATGGTGTTTTTGTCATAAATTTCCTCGCCACTTTTGCTCTGGCCCTTGCCGGTTGGATTGCCTGGAAAAATAATCGAAAAAAGACATTTCCACCACTAGAGCCTGAAACATTGAATATGACATCCTGGACTGAAATTATTACTGCTGAAGCGGAAGAACCTGCCACGGTGTGATTCTGCGGTGTTGAATATTATGAACAAGGAGCGGAGGGTAGTCATCATTTTATAGTGTTGGTGAGGACTCTTTGCTCTTTGTTTATCACAGGAACTAAAATGTATTGTTGCTTAAGTGCCAGTTTTTAACACTTCCTGATTATTAGATAAGCTAAGGACAATCATCATAGATTGAAACTAACGTAGGCTCCACACGTTCCCCGCCAATTGTATCGTCACTAATTTTACCAATTGACAAAATGCTGTTATCGGTTGTATCCCTTAGAATAAAAATAAATGGTCTGGCTTGTTCTGGCGGGTAACACTCCTTCTGAGGATCCCAGCCAAAATTAGAGATAGAGCCAGACATACCACCTTCTGTGTAAATATCTGTATATATATCAGGGGAAGGGTATAAAACAATTAGGTCAGAATTGAGTTGTGGACTATTAATAAGAGAGTATTCGATAGACTCTCCCTGTAAACCCTCTTCATTAACCGAGAAATATGTATAGTGCCCAAGCTGCTTTAGATAAAGTAAACCATCAATATTGATTCCACTAAAATCATCGGTGGAGTTCTCTTTATAGTGATTCGAGCCGTATCTGTCTATTGAAAAAACAGGTAGATATACAGTTCGAGCGTTTGTGAAAAAATTTTTATCGATATGATCAAATTCTACTTCAGAAAACTGATGGATGGTACTGCCAAGTTGCCCATAAAACGGCATAATGATCATCAATTTTATCGGGCTGTTGAATAAACTTAATTCAAACGCTTCATACCGATCATTGCTGTAATAAGGAATGTCTCCCGATATCTCTTTCATAGGAACAACTGCCTGATTTTCATAGCCATCATAATTGAGATATCCAAAGTTGGCTTGAACACTGTTAACGATATATTCATTATTGTCCCAACTAGCAGATAGCCTGAAGGTGTGGGAATGGGCGACAGCAGTAACCAAATTTACAGTATTAATACTTTCTATTAATTGATTGATGTTTGACTGAAAATTCTGTGATAAAAGCCAGTTTGTTATTGAGTTTTTATCATCAGGTTCCGATGAGATATTTATTGAATTTAGCTCTGAATTAAAGTAACCCATTTTAACAAGATACTCAGTGGCGAACTGGAAGTCATGTTTCCCCCAGGTGGTTGTCTTTATTGGCATATGTTGTTTATTACTTAAATCAACAAGAGCATTCATCAACTCATCAGGCTGAAAGTTTAATATTGTTGATTCCATATCTATTTCTAAATCAGACAGAACTTGTTGATAAGTATCCCCTTTGGCCCCAACCAATAATGTGGCCAAGGAACGAGACAATAGTATGGGGGAAATTACTGTGTCTGAGTCAGTGGTGCTGCTAAGGTGTTTTAGACCTAGTTTAATATTTGCAGACAGTACTGTTGCATTTGCCTCATGGCTATACGCTTTCTCGGTATTAATGTTTTGCAGGGATTTAAAGTCATTAATTGTTACTTGGAGGGGGGGTAGTGTACTGGAATTTTCAGTGGATTCAGGACTATCAGAATTACCACAGGCAGAAACAAGAAGGAGTAAACAACTTATAAGAAATATATTAACCGCAAATTTCATTCCCCTTCTCTCCCCCGTTCCTTATAGACAATGACTGCATTACATAACCATGTCGGAAATGAGATTATAACTCCTACATTTGCAGAATAACCACCTCTTTGGAGGGTATTCATAGTAAAGGGTGCAGTGATCTGTATAAAAAATGACCAGATCGAAAAAAATTCTACAGTACTTATTAATGCCAACATCAAATTGATAAGAATTGTGTATAAACACCTATTAACAGGTGAAAACACAGTCATTACGACGAAGTAATTTTTTGAAGCAAGAAGTTTTATCTAATATTGTCATATCGACACAAAAGGTAATAATCTTTAAGTGTGTCTTTATAACGACTAGCAAGCTGAATATTATGGAAAAAGTATCGATGTGAGTAGACTCATGGCTCTATGATAGGTTCATAGCTGGAATGCACTGGCTTTAAGAGAAAATAAAAAGAAGAGGAACTTACTGATTAGAACTCAATTGCTCCGGCTTTAACTTAGCCGTAAAATATTCATCCGCATCATCCACATCAACCTCATTCCCATCCTTATCAATCATTGGCTGTTCAAACTCATTCCAGCCACGCAAACCAGTCTTGAGTGAAATCACATTTCCAAACCCCATCTCCTGCATGACCAGACAGGCGAGGGCGCTACGGCGACCGGAACGGCACACTACGATCACCTCTTTGTCACGGGCATGAGCCAATTCGGGTATGGTTTCTTCGTAATCAAATTCAACGGCACTTTCAAGAATACCGCGGGGGACATTGATGGAACCCTCGATCTTCATGGCTTCGAATTCATAAGGTTCTCGTACATCGATGATCATGGGTTTATCGTGTTCCAGTTTTTCCGCCAGGTCCCAGGGAAAGATCTCCTGGATATGTTGCAGACACTCGTCAACCAGTTGGGTGAATGTTTTCATGGGTAAACCTTGTTATTTTTATGAAGAGGATTATGCTGTTGAGCGTGATAGCCCTTTCTCTACTGCCATCACGGCGGCCTCGACACGGGAGTGGACTTCCAGCTTTCTTAAGATCGCTTTGACATGTAATTTTACTGTGCCATCTGAGATACCGAGGTTACGGGCAATGGCCTTGTTGCTCTGACCTTCGGCAAGCAGTCCCAGAATCTCGGTTTCTCGTGGGGTGAGATGAGAAAAGGGGGTGACCTTCTTGTCATCCACCGCATCACTTTTGCCGGATACTGCCTTGGCCAGGATGGGGGCCAGGTCTGGGGCGACGACGGTTTTACCTGCCACGATGTCGCGCAGGGCCAGTACCAGGTCATCTGGCTCCATATCTTTTAACAGGTAGCCCTGGGCACCGGCCCGTAGGGATTCCACTAGATCTGATTCTTCACTACTGGTGGTAAGCATGGCGATGGGCATTTCCAGGCCCTGTTCGCGTAACATACCGAGAACTCCAAGGCCGTTCATGCCGGGCATTCGCATGTCGAGGAGAATCACATCAGGTTTATGTTGATCGATAATGGGCAGGCATTCCTGACCGCTGTTGACGGAGGCAACTACCTCAATCCCGCGACTACTCAGCAGTCCTTCCAGGCCGACACGAAACAGGGTGTGATCATCGATTAATAAAACTCGCAGGCTCATTTAATAACCTTGTCAATGTTTGTTTGAAAATCCACCGGCACATTCTGGTAGGCTGGCATGGCTTGATATTTGAATTGCAGGATCACCTGGGTACCTTCACCCGGTTCACTTTCGATACGGATCTCACCACCTATCTGTGTGGCGCGTTCTTGCATGATATTGAGACCATAATGGTCTGTTCTGTTATCAGGGGAACCGGTTGTGATACCGACACCATCGTCCTCGATCATGATCATGCAGTTACCATTGGGATCACTGCGTAGCAGGATGCGTACGTTATGGGCATCACTGTGTTTGCGAATATTGTTTAGTGCTTCTTGAATGATGCGCAGGGCCTGCACCTCGACATTGGCGGCCATGTGTACCAGGTTCCATTCCTTTTGCAGATAGACCTGAATGTCGGTCTGTTTACGGAAGCGATCCACCAGGTGCTGTACGGCTGGTACCAGGCCTCGATGATCGATAGGCGCACGGAAGTGAGTGATTAACTCACGCAGTTCAGCATAGGCCTCATCGAGGTTGTTTTCGATCTGCTCCAGTTCGTGCCAGATGTCCTGTTCCTGGCCCTGGCGCAGGGTTTCATCCAGTACCCGCACCTGGAAGCGCAGGCTGGCCAGGGTCTGGGCCAGGGAGTCATGCAGTTCATGGGCGATACGAGTGCGTTCTTCCATAATAGAGAAGCGGTTGGATTCTTCATCAGAACGTGCCTTATCAATGGCCATACCCAGGTGGCGTCCGATACTGGTAAGCAGTGCCTCAATACCCTTGGGGTCGACGTAGTCTTCACGATAGACAAACAGGTTATACACACCGAGGGTTTTATCACGATATTGCAGCGGTACCACCACCATGCCGACGTCTTCCTTGCCGAAGAAGGCGCGACCTACGATTTTGTCACACTCCTTGATATCACGTTGGAACAGGACCTTGCCTTCATCATAGGCACTGCCACACAGACAGCTGGCAGAGGGGATGATCTGTTCGCGGGACATGAGGTCATCATCCAGACCAATGCTGGAGACCAGTCGCATCTGGCCATCTTCGGTAGCCAGTCTGACTATTGCAGCACGGGCATGAACCACATCTTTTAAGGTATGTAGAAAACGGGTCAGCAGGTCTTCCAGATCACGGGAGACATTAATGCTGGCAGCCACATCATAGATGATTTCCAGTGAACGAGTTTTCTGTTCAATATGACGGGTCTGTTTGCGTACCTGACTCTGCATGTCCTCGGAGAGGTTTTGCAGGGTGTCACCAAACTCATTGATATCCTTGGCCAGGGCAGCAAACTCACCGGGATAATTGGTCGGGATACGGGCAGACAGATTGCCGTTATGCATTTCCACAGCCCAGTTACGCAGGTGGGTCAGGGGGGCCAGCAGGTAATTCTGAATTCGATAAAACATGATGCCGAGTATTCCCAGTGCGACTACCGTGAGCAGGGTGACAATGGAGTAATACAAAGCGGGTTCAAGTTGATAAACGGCTCCCCACAGACTGAACATACCCAGTGCCAGGGTTGTGCTGCATAGGGAGAGAAACAGCACACAGAGCCGACCGCGCCACAGGCCGCGAAACAGCTTTTTGTGCAGGCGGTTACTTTCCTCCTCGAATGTCAGGCTGGCACCCAGAAGGGGAGATTTTTCGGTATGTTCAGTCGGGATACTACTCATAGAGTCCACTACTGGCTGTCTTATTCAGACAATATTAACAGATTCTGATAGATAACAGGCCTGGATTTGCATGATTTATCAATTAGATGACCGAAATAGACCTGGTTTAAGCTTTACACCACCTTTCTGATATTCACTCAACAATGGAGGGAAATCTTTTATTCTTCAGATTGGAGATGATTAGCACATAAACAGGGCTAATAATGCGTTTAAATGTCCCTAAAAGTGTCTATTATGCTGTTTTATAGTTTGGATCATTCGGGTTTTTGAAAATGAAATTCTTTTCCCCATTTTCCAGCTCGACATAGTCTATCTCGGTATTGTTCAGGAGCTCCATGTAGCTGGGGGCAACCACGACAGTTACATCATTGGACTTAAAACGCAGATCGTCTTCGGTATCCAGGTCGGCAAAGCCCATGCCATAGTGGATGCTGCCATCAGCATTTTTAGTTGCTGCCAGGCGCAGGGGCAGACCCTCGGCATTGCCCTGTTTGGCAGAGAGCTTGATTTGTTCAGCAGCAGCAGATGTTATGGTAATCACAATTAACCTCCGTTAGATTCTTTACATTGACGGACAAATTCAACAAAGCGTTTCGTCCAGTGATTTTGCCTGGTGTCCCTCAAGTGGGCATAACAGGCGAGCAGATTCTTATATATAAGGCCATCCTGCTGGCCATCAATCCCAAAGCCGCGTAAAACTTTGTAAACTGATTTGACCGAGGGATCGAGATTCTCCAGGCCGGAATAATGAAACTCATGGCCGACGATCTCTTTGTTATTTTGATCGCTCGATGGCCAGGGGTGGCCATTGTTTTCTTCAAGCCGAATATACCCTCGACCCTGTGGTTTTTGATACATACGGACATCAGCAGGAACGATGCCTACCATTTCATGGATCTTCTTGTTCCAGTCGATGGATCGACATAGATACATCAGTCCACCACACTCAGCATAGCCTGGTAGGCCATTGTCGATAGCCGTACGAATGGATTCGCGCATGGTTTGATTGGCATTGAGTTCTTTCAGGAAGGATTCAGGGAATCCACCACCGATAAACAGGCCATCGACCTCAGGTAGTTTTGTATCTTTCAGGGTATCGAAAAATACCAGTTCAGCACCTGCTTGCCTGAGGGCATCAAAATCATCCTGATAATAAAAACCAAAGGCAGAGTCTCGGGCGATACCAATCTTGATATTTGGCTTGATGGTTTCTAGCGGATCTATTTTTATCTCGGGCAGTGTAGGTGCCTGTTTGGCAATTTCTATGAGCTTACCAAGATCCACTTGCTCTGCCACCAGTTGGCCGATGGTGTCGATCTTGTCTTTAACCTGTTGTGCTTCATTACTGGGAATCAAACCCAGGTGGCGCTCATCAATGTTCATCTCGGGGTTTTTGGCCACAGCACCGATAACATGTATATCCGTATAGTGTTCGATAACCTTGCGTAACTTGGATTCATGTCGTTGACCACCGACCTGATTAAAGATGACACCGGCAATATGTATGTCTTTGCAAAAGGCCTGATAGCCTAGCAGCAGGGGAGCGATACCGCGGGTGACACCGCGTACATCGATGACCAGAACTACGGGGGCCTTTAATAATTGTGCGAGCGCGGCATTGCTATTAGAGCCCTCGATATCCAGCCCATCGTAGAGTCCCTTATTGCCTTCGATCAGCGAGATGTCGGCACCCTCACTATAAGACTGAAAGCGTTGATGGATCTCTTCGTGTTGCATGGTATAGAAATCAAGATTAATGCAGGAACGTCCTGTGGCCTGACTAAGCCACATGGGATCGATGTAATCCGGGCCTTTTTTAAAGGGCTGTACCCTGTGGCCAGCCTGAGACAGGGCATGACACAGACCAATACTGACGGTGGTTTTACCAGAAGATTTGTGGGCGGCTGAGATCAATAAGCGGTTCATGATCAATTCGCCTGTGAGAAAAACTTGCGGACGTTAAAAAACCCTGTCTGTACAAACAGACAGGGTTTCAGAAAATGAGCGCGGGTGTTACTTTTCCGCTTTGTAGTGAGGGTCAGCAATAGCATCTGACATGCTTTCAGGCAGAACGCGCAGCACTTTCACGACTAAAGCCACCATGATGAGTGCCAGGGCAAAGCCACCGATGCCTAACAGCGTTTCAGCCAGGGTAGGTGAATAGGCTTTTACACCACCGTCAAAGAATGAGCTTTCTACAATCTTGCCGGGGAACATTTCCAGTGGATAGGCCTGGCCACCTATGACAATCACATAAATAGTTGCCAGACCACCCAGAATCACGAGGACACTGGCAAGGCCAATAGCACTGCGGTTGTCGCCAGTTGGACCGTACAGCAGGGCCAGTGGTAGCACTCCACCAATCACAACCCAGCCCCACCAGAACAGAGTAGTGTAGATTCCGCCATCACGCAGCATGAAGGCCTCAACACCGTGATGCTCAGTGGCATACAGGTTGGTCAGGTGATAGACCAGAGTGAAGTAGAGTACGGCACCGACGAAGACACCCAGCAGGTTCTTCATACGGCGGACTGTGGCATCACCCAGTTCACGACCACTCCAGTTGTAGGCAGCCATCATCACCAGGATAAATATCGCCAGACCATAGGCAAAAGACATAATGATAAACATCGGTGCCATGATCGCGGCATCGTAGGCCTGACGTGCCACCAGGAAGCCGAAGATAGAACCGGTACCAGTGGTAAGAATCAGTCGCCAGAAGAAGGCAGCAAAACCGGCATACTTACTGTATTTGTTCATGCGTTTTTCCAGCATGAACCAGATGTAAACAGCAACGATAGCAATGAAGCCGTTATAGAGAATCATGTTCCAGGCAAAAATGGATTTGAAGTTATAAATGGTCATGGCCACGATCAGTCGATCAGGCTGACCCAGATCCAGTACCAGAATAGTCAGACCACCTAATAGCAGGCAGATAGACAGGAATGCTGAGAGTGGGGCGAGGGGCTTGTATTGTTTCTTGCCAAATACGGAAGAAATAGAAGCGACATTGAGTGCACCTGAGGCAGCGACAATCAGGAAAATGGCAAATACATGGGGCATACCCCAGACGACTTGATTCGTCATACCGGTTACCCAGTGGCCATTGTGTTCCATGTAGAATGCTGCAAGTCCACCCGCTGCGACGATCAATCCCAGAATGCCGAGTAAGGCAAAATAACCAAAGCTATTGCCCTGAATTTCTTGATATCTGATTGCTTTCATTGTTTCCGCCAACCTGATTTTATCGTTTTAATTAAAGTCCCTGATAACGGACGCCGGTGTTCAAGCCGAGATCGGCACGGATTTGCTCACCACCAAACTCTTTCAGTCGTTTAGAGATTTCGCTATTGGGATCATGCAGATCACCAAAGTACATTGCCTTGTGACCCTTGGCATTACAGGATTCAACACAGGCAGGTATACCATCGTTATCAACACGGTGAACACATAGGGTGCAGCTTTCAACCGTACCCATACCACGAGGGGCATGTGGTTTCTGATTCATTAATGGCTCATGGATAAATGAACGGGCCTTATAAGGGCAGGCCATCATGCAATAACGACAACCGATACAGATGTGTTTGTCGACCAGTACAATGCCATCGGCACGTTTCATGGAAGCACCGGTAGGACAAACATCCACACAGGGAGGCGTCTCACAGTGCTGACACATCAGAGGTAAAGATTGTACATGACCAGTTTGCTTATCAGTCAGTTTGACCTTACGGATCCACTGGGCCTGCTGCTCAGCATTGGATTTGGTTTCGGTAGAGCCCCAACCATGTTCTGTTTTACAGGCGGTGACACAATCGGTACAACCTGTTGAACATTTAGAGGTGTCGATCAACATACCCCAACGTTGTTTACTGGTGGCGGCCTGATCGGCAGGGCGGGCCTGTACTTCATAAAGCATTACGCCGGGGGCAACGGTCAACCCAGCTGCGGCAGCAGCCTGACCCAGAAACCGGCGACGATTCATATCGGTATCCTGTTTCATCAATGGTTCCCCTTCACAGCGTGTCTATATTGAGCATTTTCAGGCTTGTCGGTATGACACTCAAAGCAATCGACTTTTACAGCAGAATAGATGTGGCAGCTACTGCAGAAGTGCTCCTTGTTACCAACACGGGCAACCTTACCGTCTTTTGCCGGTGCATTATGGCACTCGATACATTCTTTCAGGCTGTGCTTGCTGGTGCGAATACCACGACGCATCGTATCGTCACGCTGATGGAGAATGTACTCCATGTGGTTTATGCGCATGTCGGCAGTGGGTTCTACACACTTGTCACCTTTACCTTTAGGAATCGAAGGTAAAAGGTCGCCGGCCTGGCTTGTCAGAGGCAGGGCCAGCAGCAGGCTGACCCCGAGGATTCCGACAAGTTGTTTAATATACCTTGGCAAATACACGATGGTTTCCCCAATAGTTATTATTATTCACCCATACCCATGTCGATGTAGCCAGTTGGGCAAACATCCTGACAGATATGACAACCAACACACTTGGCATAATCAGTCGTTACATAACGACCCATGGTGGCTTCTTTCTTCGGTGTACGGAAAATGGCATCCTGTGGGCAGAAGATTACGCAGTTATCACACTCGAAGCACATACCACAGCTCATGCAACGGTTGGATTCTTCGATAGCCTGCTCTTCGCTAAGACCTTTCATACGCTCCTGGAAGTGACCCAGAACTTCATTTGAATCAGGTACTTCTTCTTCACGCTTCAGTCGCTCAGTAAATTCGAAATGCCCCAGGAACAGTTTGTCTGAGGGAATGATTTCTGCAGCAGAACGATCTTCGTAGTTGTGTACAGCATAGTTAGAGCTGTTAGTACCGCGTTGATCGCCAACAGTGGCATCAAAACTTTCTGGCTCCAGACCGGCTTCACGCAATTTGGCCAGCAGGTTAAAGTGGTGCTTATCAACCTTAGGACGCTTACGCAGCTCATCTTTTTTGAAGTAGTGATCGATACTTTCAACAGCGATAGAGGCCTGACCAATAGCAGTAGTCAGCAGGTGAGGGCGAACAATATCACCAGCAACGAAGTGACCGGATTTGCCAGGTACCTGATAGTGCTGGTCGGCATCCATCAGGCCACGGTCATTACCCAGGCCATCAAGGCCAGTCAGGTCACCACCCTGACCAATCGCTGCAACGATCAGGTCAGCTTCGATTTCAAATTCAGAACCTGCTTTTTCAGTCTTGCCATCTTCTTCCAGTTCGATAACTTTCAGGGCACGGGCTCGACCATCATCACCCAGTACAACTTCAACCGGGCTCAGGCAACCGCGAACGTTAACGCCTTCGCGCAGTGCATCATCAATTTCGTGTTTAGCAGCATTCATTTTCTCAACAGGAGAACGAGACATCAGGGTAACAGTGGCTCCCTGACGCTTGGCAGAAGCCGCAACATCATGAGCAGTTTGACCCAGAACAACATTCTCTGGACGATCTTTTTCATGGATTTCAGTGATATGACCCAGACGACGTGCAACCGAGGCCACGTCGATAGAGGTATCACCACCACCGATTACGACAACCTTTTCAGATACCAGCTGCAGGCGACCGTCGTTAAAGGCTTCCAGGAAGTCAACACCAGTCAGACAGTTAGAGGCCTTGTCTGCATTTGGAATAGGCAGCTGACGACCAGATTGTGCACCCAGGGCCCACAATACGGCATCAAATTCTTTTTCAACATCGGCCATGGAAACGTCAACACCAACTTTAACACCCATGCGAGTCTCAACACCCATGTCGATAATACGGTTGATTTCACCGTCCAGAACGTCACGTGGTGTACGATAGCCAGGGATACCGTAGCGCATCATGCCACCCAGTTCCGAGTGGTTATCAAAGATAGTGGCGCCGTGACCTAACAGGCGTAATTGGTAAGCGGCAGCCAGACCAGCTGGGCCACCACCTATGATGGCGACCTTCTTGCCAGTGTCTTTACCGGCTTCAAACTTCAGGCCGGCATCCAGTGCCGAGTCACCAATGAACTGTTCAACAGCATTAATACCAACAAAGTCTTCAACCTGGTTACGGTTACAACCATCCTGACAGGGAGCAGGACAAACACGACCCATAATTGAAGGGAATGGATTAGCAGCCGTAGAACGGCGGAAAGCGTATTCCTGCATAGTCATTTCACCAGCCGGTTTTTCAATACCACGTACGATGTCCAGCCAACCACGGATATCTTCACCTGAAGGGCAGCTGCCCTGGCAAGGTGGTGTACGGTGTACGTAAGTAGGGCACTTATGAGATGTGTCGCCTTTGAAAATTTTGGCGGTCATTGAACCCCACTCATCGTCACCATCCTTAAATTTACGGAAGGTCAACTTATCGTTTTGCATATCATCACGGGATGTAGCCATGCCAGTTCTCCTGTGCTATTCGTCTGAATCGGACTCTGACTTAGCTTGGTCAGAATCTTTTTTGGTTAATACAATCGCGTCACTCACTAACTGGTGAACGCTGACAATTTGATCCATGGTAAAGCCGTAATAGGGCAATACCTTGGTGAATTGGCTCTTACAAATGGCGCAGATCGCTGCCATGTGTGTGACACCATTATTTTCGGTTACCTGTTTCAGGGCTTCGGCACGAGGCTTGGCACCCTTAACTCGGATTTCCATCAGGTCATCGGTCAACAGACCACCACCACCACCACAGCAGAAGGTGCCTTCTTTAATGGTTTCGGCGGGCATGTCGACGTAGTTGTTACAAACGGCCTTGATTACGGCACGTGGAATATCAAACTGACCACCAGGTTTTGGACCCATACGTGAAGCACGTGCCACGTTACAGGAATCGTGGAAGGTCATGGTACGCCAGTCATTCTCTGATTTATCAAAGGTCAGTTGGCCAGCCTGAATGGCGTCATAGGTGTATTCGCAAATGTGCTGTGGGACTGGATATCTAGGATCCAGGAAGTCCCATGGACCTGCCAGCGTATTCAGGAAGCTGTAGGCAACACGCCAGGCATGACCACATTCACCAAATACAATACGTTTTACACCTAGCTCAAGAGCAGCAGTACGAACGCGGCGGGCAATCTTGCGCATGTTTTCGTAAGAGCCGATAAACATGCCAAAGTTACCGGCTTCAGATGCAATGGAACTCATGGTCCAGCTGGCACCGGTTTCATGGAAGACCTTGGCATAACCGATCAGGCCATCTACATGGGGTTCAGCAAAGAAGTCAGCCGATGGAGTGACCAGCAGGATATCAGCACCTTTCACATCCAGTGGGAATTTGACGGCTACTTCAGTATCTTCTTCAACTTCTTCTTCCAGACCTTCCAGAGTATCTACTAGAGCAGGCTGGGGCAGGCCAAGATTGTTACCTATCTTGAAAACCTTGCCAATAATTTCGTTACAGTACTTCTGACCGACACCCACGCTATCCATGATCTCACGTGCAGCCATGGAAATTTCCGCAGTATCGATGCCGTAAGGGCAGTAAACCGAACAACGACGACACTGTGAACACTGGTGGAAGTAGCTGTACCACTCATCCAGGATGTCCTTGTCCATATCGACAGCGCCGACCAGTTTGGGGAAGTACTTGCCAGCAAAGGTAAATTTGCGGCGATAAACTTTACGCAATAGATCCTGACGTGCCACTGGCATGTTTTTCGGATCAGAGGTACCCAGGTAGTAGTGACACTTATCAGTACAGGCACCGCATTTTACGCAGGAATCCAGGTAGACCTGAAATGAACGATAGCGCTTTCGCAGGTCGTCCATTTTTTCATAGACCTTTTCTTCCCAGTTTGGGACTAACTCACCGGGGAAACCGAGCGGCTCCTGGAACTGTTCCTTGGAGATGAACGGCGAACTGTGAGACATGGCCCCTTCTTTAATATGAGGGACGACCGGAATCTCTTCTAATTCTGGGACTTCAAAATCAGCCACGTTATTATCCTCAGTCTACAGTTATTAACTTAAGCGTTATCCATTTAAGCCTTATTGGCTTCAGCATCGTCGATGGCCTGACCCCAGGCGGAGATATGACGTTTCTCGCGAGGGTTGTCCACCTGGTTACGGGTCGGGCTAAAGAACAGTCCCGGCGCATGTAACAGCTTGCTGATGGGGAAAATAATCATCAGGAAAGCCACCAGACCCAGGTGCAGGATGACCAGAGCATCAGCGGGCATGTTCTGCCAGTTGAAGGTAATCAGGCCCAGGACAAAGGCTTTCAGTTGTACGATGTCTGTGTGTTCTACAAAAGACATCAGGGTGCCGGTACCTGCAATTGCAAATAACAGGATCAGCATCAGGTAGTCTGACGGTGCAGAGATGTAACGCACACGGTCAACAAAGATACGACGGCCAAACAGACCAATCAGGCCAAGTAGCATGGCAAAGGCCGCATACTGGCCAAAGGCCAGAACGATGGGATTATTAATCAGTGGCCACATAAATCCGAACACGCCATCTGGATGTATCGTATAACGCAGGTGGCGGAAAAAGGCCAGTAACAGGGCCAGGTGGAACATCCAGCCAAACAGCCAGGTCCATTTATTGGACTTGAACAGGCTGGCAAACAGCACCACTTCGCGCGCCATACGCAAAACCACACCTGTCTGTGTCACCGGGGCAGGAGTGGTAGGAATCTTTAAAGGAGCAGGGGTGCGTGCATATTGCATAATCTTGCGCGCCAGACCTATTACAAAAATAGCTGTCGCTGCATAGAATAAAAGTGCAAAAAATATGGACAATACTGTCATGCCACTAACCCTTTTCTATCTAATTATTTTTTGATTGATTTAGTGGAAGAGGGGGCAGCACCCCCTCTACACATCTGCTTTATACGCAGCCAGTTGGCTTAGGTAGACCGGCGTATTTACAGGCCTGTTTACCTGGGCCATAAGGAAACAGTTCGTACAGGTACTTGCTGTTGCCTTTTTCTTTACCCAGTTTTTTGCCAATTGCTTTGGTTAAAACACGTACTGCAGGAGCAATTTGATACTCTTCATAGTACTCACGCAGAAAGTTGATAACTTCCCAGTGGCTATCAGTCAGTTCAACATCTTCATCCTTAGCCATGGCAGTTGCCACTTCAGGTTCCCATTCGTTCAAGTTAGCCAGGTAACCTTCTTCATCGGTCTCAAGGACCTTGCCGTTTACTTCAATACCCATGGTATTTTCTCCTAGTGCTAGTTAAGTAGTGACGAAAGTATCAGAGCCAGTTCTGAACCTTATCGTTTTCTACAGTCAGGTTAACAAAGCCGCTGTAATCAACGACCTTTACCCCATCAATGAGTTTCCCCTCATCCACACCCCGAGCCTTCAGGTCTGGGCCTAATACGTAGAAGGTTAAATCCTTCATCGCATTGGATACCATGTCGGACTTGCTTGTTCCTTTCATGGCACCGTAAACGCCGTCCTCAATCATCAGGACTGCGCCGCCTTTGGCCGCAAGACGTACACAAGACTCTAATGAGTTGCGGTCAAAAGGTGATTTGTTAACGGTATGTAAAATAGACATTATTAGTACCTCATCCCGTTAGAAGTTAAACAAGACATCGCTTTGCTCGAAGAGCTCAGCCATTTCCTGTGAACTGACAACTTTGATAGAATCCTTTTCTGCCCAGTCGTCATCTTCGTCTTCATATACCAGAGGCATAAGATCGTCTAAGGTCAGACCGCGAGCTTCAAGTGACTCTTTTTCGATGTACAGTTTGTTAACATCGTAATCCCCCAGTGCCTTGTAGGTGGCTGAGAAGTTTTTGATGCCCAGTCCAGTTGTATCCTGGTCCTTACAAAGCTGATAAACGCCATCGTCAACGAAAGCAACGCTTACGTCTTGCTCGAAAGCAGCACCGATCAATACAACCTCGAGAGATTCCCAAGCATAGATGGTGCCATATGGAGCCTTGCGGTTGACGTACATGAGTTTTTTAGTTTCTGACATGTGCTTTCCCCGTTAATCCCCAAATACAACCAGACGTTCGCTCTGGATGCCGGCTTCAATCAACTGACCAAGACCAGAAATACGGAAGCCTGGAGCAATGTTGTTGCCATCTTTACCATTACGTTCCTGTTCACCTTCATCGACGATACCGCGACGTTGGGCTGCAGCGACACAGACAACCAGATCAAGACCATGTTTGTCAGCCAGCTCACTCCAGCTGTTGGCGATATTAATATCATCCTGTGGAGGAGTGGTGTAACGCGTGCCGTTATTAACGCCATCGTGATAGAAGAATACGCGGAAGATCTCATGACCGGCTTCCAGTGCTGCCTTGGTGTAGTTCAAGGCAGACACAGAAGCTTCATGGTTATATGGACCTTCGTTTACCTGAATCGAAAGCTTCATATTCAGTCCCTTTTCTTAGAAACGGATGTGAGTTGAAGCGTTCAGGCTGTTACGAGCGCCAGTCCAGTTATCAATGTGATACTTGGTGAATGGCAATCCAGTAACTTCGAAGAAACGCGGCCAACCGATACGGTCGATCCAGTCGTTGATACGTTCCCAATCCTTAGCGCCTTCCTTGTATTCTTTCAGGATGCGCTTAACGATGGCAGTTGCTTCAGGCCAACGAGGCGGGTTGTTTGGAACACCAGCCGCAACCAGTTTCTGGAAGGTAGGCTTGCTACGGGCATTTGAGTGGTTACCACCAACCCAGATAGCCAGTTTAGTGTCTTCTGCATCGTTGATCTGCATTGGAGGGCAGGGTGGGAAACACGCGCCACAGCAAATACATTTTTTCTCATCAACTTCCAAAGAAGGCTTACCGTTGACCATTGCAGGACGAATCGCAGCAACCGGGCAACGGGCAACAACAGTCGGACGTTCACAAACGTTGGCAACCAGATCATGGTTGATCTTGGGTGGTTTGGTGTGCTGAACGTTGATGGCGATATCACCCTGGCCACCACAGTTAATCTGGCAGCAGGAAGTGGTGATATGAACACGGTTAGGCATGTTGCAGTTTTTGAACTCGTCGATCAGCTCATCCATCATGGACTTAACAACACCAGAGGCGTCAGTACCAGGGATGTCACAGTGCAACCAGCCCTGTGTGTGAGAAATCATTGCAACAGAGTTAGCAGTACCGCCAACGATGAAGCCAGCACCTTCAATCGCCTCGATTAGAGGTTGAACTTTAGCTTCTTCAGTTACAACGTATTCAACGTTAGAACGGATAGTGAAACGGATATAACCGTCAGCAAACTTGTCACCGATTTCAGTCAACTTACGCAGCGTGAAAACGTCGAGGATGCGCTGAGTACCGCACTTGACAGTCCAAAGCTTGTCACCACTGTGGGCAACGTGCAGCAGAACGCCTGGACGGGGATGCTCATGGTATTTCCACTGACCATAGTTACGGCGCATCGAAGGATGCATGTACTGGAAGCCATCAGGGCAACCAGATTCGATAGGATGACGCATATCTTGGGCCATTTTAATCTCCTAACTTAACTTCTTGTTATCTTGTTAATACCTGGAATTAACCCGCAGCCTTTTCAGACTGGCGTTCAAACCATTTCTCGGCTTCTTCGTCCCAACCATCCATACGGACGTAAGAACTCTGGCGTGGGCTACTGACCATGTTTGGATCAACTTCAACACCAACACCTTCCAGGAAGTTAACCAGGCCGATACGTTCAATCATTTCACCAGTACGCTCATGTTCCAGGGCGTTCTCAGCAAAGAAGTCGATGATTTCAGAAGCCAGGTCGACCAGCTTTTCGTAATCTTCAGCTGTATCCAGTTTCATGAATGGAACAACAACAGTACCCATCAGGTCACCAATCTTCAGTGTACGCTTACCACCGATGAGGATTGTGACACCTTTGTCGTCTCCAGGAGACAGGGCCTTGTTCATGACGTTCAGGCAGTGCATACAACGTACGCAGTTACCATTGTCAACGTCGAGAGTGTTGTCATCATTCAGAGTCATGCAGTTAGTCGGGCAACGAGTCGTTACGTTGTCGATAACATAGTCACGGCCTTTGGCGTCGATGAAGGCTTTAACTTCAGCCTGGTCAACTTTCATCTCATCACGCCATGTACCAATGACAGAGAAGTCAGAACGTTCAATAGAGTTCTGGCAGTCATTTGGACAACCTGAAATCTTGAACTTGAATTTGTAAGGCAGAGCAGGACGGTGTACGTCGTCAGTAAAGGTATTTACCAGGTGACGCTGAATACCGTGTTCGTTGGCACAGGACTGTTCACAACGAGCAGCACCAACACATGACATTGCAGTACGTACACATGGGCCAGCACCACCAAGCTCCCAGCCGTATTCGTTGATTTCATCAAAGAAGTGCTGAGTGTTATCAGTAGTAGTACCGATGAACATGATATTACCGGTCTGACCGTGGAAGGTCACCATACCTGAACCCCATTTTTCCCAGCTATCAGCCAGTTGGTTCAGCATATCAGTGGTGTAGTAGTTACCTGGTGCAGGCTGTACACGCAGGGTGTGGAATTCTTTAGATTCAGGGAAAGCCTTGGCGACTTCAGAAAAACGGGGGATGATACCGCCGCCATAACCGAATACTGAAACTGTACCGCCTTTCCAGTAGCCCTTACGAGTTTCATAAGAGTGTTCAAGCTGACCTAACAGGGAGTTAATGGTTTCGTTAATGCGAGCATCTGGATGCTCATCACGCATACGTTTGAAACCTGAAACAAAGCTCGGCCAGGGACCATCTTCCAGCACGTCGAGCATGGGGGTAGGATGAATTTTGGATTTATCCATGGTGTTCTCCTTTGAGAATGTAACCAGTTTTTGTCGGTTAGTGACTTGTAATTAAATTCTGCCCATAGCCATTACTATGGGTAGATAAAACCACGCTTATAGCTGCGGTGAAGTCTAGGGGGACAAAGGGCAGAGGAGAACCTCACTAATGGGGTGAATTGCCTATCCCATACTACCCACAATGGGGTATACCTATTGCCGCTTGCCTTTGATCCCGACTCTAACGCTCGGTCGTTTTCCGACAGAATTCATAGATTCTGCTTATATAAACAACAAGTTAGAGAAACTTACTTGCTGTAATGGCGCGGCATTATATAACCCCGTGACCTCGGTGTGAATAGAAATGTAAATATTAATGACCCATATCAGAATGTGGCTGTATTACAATAACTATTATCATCGGCCTTTTAAGCACGCTAGAGTTTCTTCAATGCAAACCAATACAGTAACGACAATGTTGGATTACAACACAAGCCCCTTTCTGTTAAACAATGTTTCAGCCTATAGGTATTGGCGAGAGCAGAAGTTGCTGGATTATCCCACCACAGGTGCAGAGTTGCTGGTGGAGATAGAAAATGCCCATTCTCTGAACGATGGGGAATACCAGGCCCTGTTGCAACTCTGTCACAAGACCAATATGGCAATATATAGTATAAAACAGGGTGACTACGAGTCGAAACAAAGTGTCCTGTCGATTGGTCGACGATTTGGCCTGGAAAGGCTGGATAATAACCTTTGTGCCGATGAAGATGCGGTGACCTCTCTGAAAATCATGTCTGAGGGACGGCATACAGGATATATCCCCTATACCAACAAACCCATTAGCTGGCATACCGACGGCTATTACAACAAACCCGAAGAGCAGATTAGAGGCATGATCCTGCATTGCGTGCAAAATGCCGCCAAAGGTGGGGAGAATCTGCTCCTGGATCATGAAATTGCTTATCTACACTTGAGAGATCATAATCCCGACTATATAACTGCGTTAATGCATCCGCAGGCCATGACCATTCCGCCCAATATCGAGGCAGGGAAGGAGATTCGTCCGGAACAGACCGGACCGGTATTTTCTATCGATTCTCTGGGCAATCTGCATATGCGCTATACCGCTCGAAAGCGGAATATTGCATGGCGTGAAGATGCGTTGACCCAGGAGGCCGTGGCCTGCCTGACTGAATTTTTAGATAGTGATAGTCCTTATATCTTTCGACATGCGCTACAGCCGGGAGAGGGTTATCTGGGAAATAATGTGCTGCACAATCGCACGGTGTTTGAAGATGATGAGGTCCATCATCGTTTGTTATACCGGGCCCGTTACTTTGATCGCATCAGCAATACCGATGTGCGTTTGAGTACTTAAAAAACAGGATTAAATCGATGTTATGGTTGAGTGAAGTACTGATGGAAGGGTATGACCTGGAGAGTTTTGCTGATCTGGAATCACGTATTGCGGAGAAGGCTAAAACCGGTGAAATGTTTTTCCGAATGGATGTGAAACCGCCTTTTGGCGATACCCCGGATAACTGGGAAGAAAAACTTGAGACAGTGTTTACCTCGGCGGGTCGATAGGAAACTAATATGTTCTGGTCTGAAGAAACCAAAAAAGTAGAATTTACAGTTCCCGATGATGTTGTTGATCTGGTCTTTAAACTCGACTGTAAAATGTTACCTCTGGAGCATGCCCATGCCCTGTCACAGGCCATCCATTCTGTACTGGACTGGATCATCGATGAGGAACTGGCGGGGATTCATCAGATACATGTGGCCGAATCCGGCAATGGCTGGATGAGACCGGAAGATCCCACCAATGAAGTATTAAACCTCTCACGGCGTACTCGTATGACACTACGTGTGCCGAAGGAGCGAGTCGAAGATGCCAGACAACTGACCGGTCAGACCCTGGATATTGATGGCTATAGCCTGACCGTAGGTGAAGCCAGTATCAAGCCTCTTAGCGATATCACCATTCTGTTTTCCCGTTATGTGGTTTGTGATCAGGAATCCAGTGAAGAACAGTTTTTATACGCTATTGCCGAAGAATTAAAGGCCATGGATATTCCAGTGAAAAAGATGATGGCCGGTAAACAGCATGTGATCAAGACGCCTGATAGTGAGCTCACAACCCGCAGTGTGATGGTGGCGGATCTGGATAAAGAGCATGCTATTCTTTTGCAGCAACGAGGTATTGGGCCAGGGCGTCATCTTGGTTGTGGGATATTTGTTCCTCAGAAGGGAATCAAGCCGGTAAAGGACACTTCCTGATTGATTCAACTCAACTGGTGATAAATCAGCCAGCCATCTATCCCGTTTGGGTATTTTTTTCAGTCGTCTAATCTGGTTTAATACGCGCGTTTTTCAATCTGTACGATGAACTGCGTATACGAGAGAGGGAAAGAATTATGGTAATTGAAGTAAACGGTAAAACAATCGAAACAACCGAAAATGGTTATCTGGTAAATCTAGAAGACTGGAACGAAGATGTCGGCAAGATCCTGGCCGAAGGAGAAGGTATCGAAATGACCCAGGAACACTGGGATGTTGTCAAATATCTGCGTGATGAGCATTTTAACAACGCTGGCAACGAGCCAAATGAGCGCACCATTCTGAAGGATATGGGCAAGAAATGGGGTAAGAAGGTCTCGTCCAAGGATATGTACCTGATGTTCCCACAAATGCCTTCAAAGCAGGGCCGTAAAATCGCCGGTCTACCACAGAGTACGCGAAAAGGCGGCTACTAAGCGATATTTTTAGCCCTAGACCAAAGTGGATATAGGGGCGTCGAGGGTCCTGTGCTATAGTTCAGCACAGAATTCGACGTCTCTCTATTGAGATTAATAAAATCAAGTACTTAGAGGTACCTTGTCATGAGTGATAAACAGAAGCTTATCCAGGAAATGCTGGAAATGCAGAAAAAATTCGTTGAATACGAACACAAAGCTGGTTTTGATGCGGTTGAATATTTCACCGACAATGCTGGCCCCAAGCACGAGCTGAACCAGTATCGTCAGAAATATGCAGAGCTGGCCACCAAGGTTGTTGACCTGGCACATTCTGAAAAAGGTTCACAGCGCAACATGTAATTGCAGTTGCTCAAGAATCAAAAAAAGCCCGCTGATGCGGGCTTTTTTGTTGTAGAAAAGTTAATAGAAAAGGACACGAAGGTTCGAAAAGAAAACTTTGTTTTATAATGGAAATGTTCCCTCCCCTGGCAGGGGAGGGTTAGGGAGGGGTGATCAAAACAATTTACGTTCTTAGAGGTTTAAATGTTTTTATAATTCAGCCCACATACGTATCAGATTGGCATAGCAGATATCCAGCTTTTTACTCTCTTCCATATCCCCATGATCACGTAATAACTTTTCTCTTACCGTATTCATTTCATAAAGTAACTCACGTTTGGCAGGATCACGGATCATACTTTGCAACCAGGTTACGGCAACCAGTCGTTCGCCTCTGGTGACTTCTTCGACATGATGCAGGCTGGCGGAGGGATACATTACAGCATCACCGGCCTTGAGTTTGACCTGACGATCGCCAAAGGCAGTGCGAATGGTGAGTTCACCTCCTTCATAGTCCTCTGGTTCATTGAGAAAGACAGTAATGGATATATCAGAGCGATAGCGCTGTCCTGGCGGGCCCATGACAGGATCATCCACATGATCACCATACTGTTTACCTGCGGTGTAGCGGGCGTAGAAAGGCACAGCGATACGGGTTGGTAGTGCACCGCTTTGATACATGGGGTGCTGTACCAGACTACCCATAACGATGTTATTTAGTTGATTGAGTTCCTGCGCATCACTGGCCAGCTCTTCATTATCCTTAACTTTTTTTGCCGCCATCCCAGCCGATAATTTCCCATCCACAAATCGCGCTTTTGATAACAATGTGCGGACTGTGTCTAATTGTGACGGGTTTAATACACCCGGAATCTGTAACATCATGCTGTCTCTCCTGGCTGGATGCGGTAGAATACCGACCCTTATTTTACATAAATTGAAGGACAGTTTTATGCTTTTAACAGTCGTCGCCGGTGAACAACCCGTTCAGATTGATGTGCCTGAATTTTTAATTTCAGATGCTGTCGAGTTGTTTCACAAGATGGACAAGGACATGGATAAGGGCTGGCAAATGAGTCGTATCTGGGTGGAAAATCTATCTGATACACAGCGTTGCCAGGTTGCAGCTGATCGTCTGTTAACAGCTTTGGAAACCGAAAATGAAAATATGAAACTCATGATGGCAGGTTACATCCTCTACAAAATGCCTAATGTAAAAAATATTTATATCGATACTGAAGGTGATATGACCGCAACGGAACTGGAAATTTCAGCTTAATTCTACATGCATTTTCTGAGGCAGTACTTCAAAAAAATGAAAGGGGGCAAGCGTTGTCCTCCCAGAGCACCTGTTTCAGAAATTATCTGGTCAACCATTGGTAGTTTTTTAGGCATAGCGGCAATTTATATCATTGGTCATCTACATGGCCTCAAGCTGGAGCAGAACCTGTTTCTGGTTGGATCTTTTGGTGCTTCAGCTGTCCTTATCTATGGGATTCCATTAAGCCCTTTTGCACAGCCACGTAATCTCATTGGTGGGCATTTGGTATCGGCTATTATTGGTGTCATTTTCTATCAGTTATTTCCAGAAAATACATTATTGGCTGCATCCCTGGCAGTGAGTATTGCGATAGCCGCCATGCACATCACACGCACACTGCATCCACCAGGTGGTGCTACTGCATTGATCGCCGTTGTTGGTGGAGTATCCGTTCATGAACTTGGATTTTTGTATGTGCTGACCCCTATTGGCTTGGGTGCAGTCATAATGTTAATTGTTGCATTGGTGGTTAACAATTTTGCCAAAGATAGACATTACCCAGAATATTGGTTATAGCTTGTTGGGTTTTAGATTGGTTTCAAAAGGAATTGGAGTTCCTGTCTTATATAAAACAAAAAATATACCTGGAGTGATTATGAAACTATGGATTGGTGTCATTGTTTTAAGTTTATTTTCTGCCTGTGGTAGTTCTGAAACCACAACACCAACAACACCGTCAGTTAGTGCTTTCTATATCGATTCACAAAATGGTAGTGATACAAATAATGGCGCAGCAAGTTCAACGCCATGGAAGTCATTTACAAATCTGGCATCAACTAGCTTTCCAACTAATACCACAATCTATCTGAAAAGGGGTAGTACATGGTATGAACAACTGACGGTACCTGCCTCAGATTTTAATATTGATGCATATGGTAGTGGAGTGTTACCTGCAATTAATGGTTCCACTGAAATATCAGCCTGGAACAGTCTTGGAGGCAGTTATTACAGCAAGTCAGTGACACTGACTTCGGGTGATGCGTTGGGTAATGTGACTGAAGATGGTGCAATGATGAGCTTTGTTGCCTGGAATGATAATTACACAACTTCTTTATCAGGCGCAGCCAATGGCAGTTTTACTTTTGATTATCCAAATAGCACAATCTATATAAAGGTCGGTTCTGATCCAGCATTAAAAACTTATCGGGCAAGTACCAGATTGTTCGGTATTAATGTGGTGGGTAAATCAAACATATCAATTAAGAACGTTTCAATCTCTAACTTTAGCCTGGTAGGGGTAAATTTTAAAAACTGCAGCATCTGTTCAATATCAAATAGCACCATTAGTAATGGTGGCGGTGCGGTTTTAATAAACTTTGGTACTGGTTCTAACCCGGACTACCTTTATGCAGGAAATGGAGTTGAGTTTGGTAATAGCTCAACAAATGGTACAGCCAGTAATCTGACTATCAGCAAAATATTTGATAGTGGTTTATCACCACAGACCTACTCTAGTAACCAGACAGCAGGCCCCTTTACCTTCAGTGATATTACGATCAGTGAGTGTGGATTTGCAGGTATTGAAATTTCTGTTCTTGACAATAACGGTACAACTAACAGCAGTATCAATACAGTAAATATGTCGGGAATAACGATTACCCGTTCTGGTAAGGGCTGGAGTGGCAAGCGTTATGGGACAGAAGGTTATGGTATTCGGGTTAAGGCTGATGCTGGGGCTGGAACCATCTCCGGTGTTAGTTTAACCAGAGCTGGCATAAGTAGCTCTATAAATTCCGGTATCAAGCTGGCCGGTGAAAGTGATGTTATTAGCATTTCTCGCAGTCGGATATATGCCAATGATAGCCATGGAATTGAGGTGGCGGAAGCCAGTGCAACATCATTGCGTCTGGACCTTTCTACGTCACTAATTTATGCGAATGGTGGTTCTGGATTGAATTACAACTCTATCACGGCTGCTGGATTCAATGTCTTGCATAATACTTTTTATGGCAATACAACGATCAATCTGGCCGTTTTTAATCAGTTGGGTACTGCAAAAATACAGAATAATATTTTCCATGGCAGTATGGATATGGCACATATATACGTGGCTGACACACTTTCTGGTGCAACAGTTAATAATAACTGTTACCAGAATCAGAGTGTTGTTGATATGTTTGCTTACAATGGTACAGCTTATAAAACTGTTACGGCATTTAATATCTCGACGGGCTTCGAAGCCAATGGTACAGGTGCAGGTGGTATTGGTCTTAGTAATCCAGACGGAGGGGTCTTTTCAATATCAGTGGGTTCATCATCCTGTGATGGATTGGGTGACTCAACTGTTGGGATAACGACAGACTATGCCGGTAATGGTTATGCTAATCCTCCGGCCAGTGGCGCCTTTGAGGCGCAATAACTGAAAGCTAGACAACAGGCTCTTCTATCATCAGGCTACACAGCATTTTTTCCTGTGTGACAGGGTGAATGATTATCTCAGCTTGATATTGTTCAATGTCCAGCTTTTGGATGTGATGTTGTACTTCCTGTTCAGACAAGAGCACCAGTTTGGGAAGCATCGCTTTACCCTGTAAAGTTGCCAACAAAGATTCCAGATTACTGATTCTCGCACTATACATTGGACTATAGATAAACTCGGTAATGATCACGTCGGGTTGATGTTGCTTGAGAAGGTTTAAAGCTTTTCGCATGGATGAGGCGATTTATACCTCATAGCCCAGCGATTGATAGAAAGAAGTGAAATCTGGATAGCCACCCTGTTCAACGATGGCAAGTAGGGTCTTCATTTTTTAATATATTTATGCATTTTGTAGTGATGGACACTATCGAAAAGGGTATGCCCCGGTGCAATAGTAGTGTAACCATAGCGTTTGTAAAAACCGGCAATATTGGCGCGTGCATCGAATACAATTTCTTCTGCGCCCCATTCGAAGGCTTTTTCTTCCAGAGCAAACAATAACATTTTGCCAATGCCTTTACGTTGTTCTTTTGTTTCGACAGCCATATATCGAATCTGTGCCTGTTGAGGGGTATTGAGGTGTAAACGAGCAACACCGATGGGCTTCCCAGAAATTTCCAGCACCATGAGGTGATAGCTATCTTCTTCCATGATGTCTTTTTCACTACCACGGGGTTGCTTCCAGGGGGCCCGTAGGATTCGCCAGCGAAGATCGTAATATTGTTCGAATTGTTCGTCGGTAGTGGGCTCGACCAGGGTGATGGCCGAGTTGTTTTTGATTTGTACTGCGTGTTCAGGTTCCATTATTTAATTGAGCGGCAGATTGTTAAAAACCTTTAAAATAATTTTTTAGAGCACTTCCTGGCTGATCGTAAGTTTTAATTTCTGGGATTTGCCGGTTGTGAGCGGTGCTGAACGACCTTGCAGATCACCACTTTGTGGCGTGGCATTGCCAGATTTAGAGACACGGGCACCGACGTAGATTTTGGGGACACTGGACATGGTCATACTGGGCATCATGGCCATGCTGTCATTCAGTTTGATGGTAATTGGCAAATCCTTGACCAGCTTTTTGACAATGGCCAGTGGCATGGGCGGGCCCTGTACGGCACGGGCAAATATGAATACAGTGTCATTGGGTGATGTTCTTGCTTTTAATTTACTGTCCAGGCTAACCGTAACATTGACCTCGGTTTTGCTTTTTGAGGCTGTTTGAGTCTGTTGTGCTGCAGGGGCGGGCGCCTTGCCATCTAAGCGGGCCTGGGCCTGGGTAATCTGTTTTTGTAGCACCTGGGCACCTTCATTATTTTTATCAGGGTGCATGTTGTAGAGTTTTTCCCAGTGCCGAATCGCATGCTGGAATTTGCCTGCCTGGAAGGCCGCCGTCCCTGCCAACCATAGAGATTTCGGATGCTCAGGCTTGATGGCTAGGGCGCGACCGACCAGTTGCTCAGGTTGGCCCTGCATATTCCCATTGCTGGCCATGGCCATGGCTTCTGCCTGATCGACCATGTTGTCGACATCTTTACCACCCGCAAGTTGGTTGGCCTGTGCATAGGCATTAGCTGCTTCCTGATAGCGTTGCATTACAAAGTAGGAACGCCCCAGTAAGGCCCAACCTTTGGGATCTTTGGGGTTTTGCTGCAGCTTTTCTTCCAGCTTGGCCACCATGGCATCAATGGAGGGTAATTTTGATTTGGCTTCTGCCACCTTTGTGGGGTCATACTGAACAAGCTGGGTCCACTGGGGGGGAGATAATTCAGCATAAAGGAGCAAGGCCAGCACTGGAATCAGAATACCGAGCAGAGCAGCAATCTGATACCGGGTCTTTTTATTCAGTTCTTTCGCAGGAGTAGTGACAGGTTTGCTGGCAACGTCCTGTAACAGACCCTGTTCCAGTTCTTCACGGGCCTGTTTGATTTGCTCGTCAGTCAGGTTTTCTTCATTATTATCCAGTTCGGATAGTTTCTGTTTATAGATGGCCACATTGACTTCATCACTCTCGACCGATACAGCCGATTTTTTTGAAATCAGCGGGGGGATAATAAACCACAATCCCATCAGGATCATCGCAATCGTCAGGATCCAGAACCAAACCATGAATTATTTTTCCTCTTTGTCAGCGAGCAGATCCTGCACGCGTTTGTGATCTTCAGCAGACAGGGTCTGTGTTGATTGTTGACCGACTTTACGTACCATTCGAACCAGCATAAATAAACCAAGCACAACAAGTACGAATGGACCGAACCAGAGCAGGTAGGTACTGGTTTTAATCGGTGGGTTATAAAGTACAAAATCACCATACCGGCTGACCATGAAGTTTTTGATCTCTTCATCACTGGCATTTTCATTGACCATGCGATACAGCTCTTTACGCAAATCCATTGCCAGCCCTGCACCAGAATCCGCCAGTGTCTGGTTCTGACAAACCAGGCAGCGTAGCTCTTCACTCAGGTGTTTGAAGCGGGCCTCTTTTTTGGGGTCATCAAATTCAAAGGCGTAGATACCAGCCTGTACGAGACAGACCCAGCTTGCCAGTAGCAACCCGGTGATAATCTGTTTTACTGTCATGATTCAGCCTGTAGTTGTTGTACGATGGGCAGTACGGTTTCCTGCCAGCTTTTATAATCCAGGGGTCCAATGTGCTTGTAACGAATAGTACCTTTCTTATCCAGTACGAAGGTTTCGGGTACACCATATACGCCCCAGTCGATACCCACTCGACCATCAAGATCAAAGGCCGAGGCGACATAGGGATCACCACCGTATTGAATGAGCCAGCGTTTGGCATCTTCTCTTTTATCTTTATAGTTGAGGCCATAGATTGGCACGATATTCAACTTCGCCAGCTCCATTAAAAAGGGATGCTCCTGACGACAGGCTGCACACCAACTGGCCCAGACATTGAACAGTGAGACCTTGCCAACAAAATCGGCCGTACCGAGTGTCTTTGTGGGTGCATGGAGCTGTGGCAGACTAAACTGCGGCGACGGCTTGTTGATCAGGGGAGAGGGTACTTCCCTTGGATTCAGTGTCAAACCGATACCCAGAAAAATGGCCATCACCGCAAAGATGATCAGCGGGATAAAGGGTTTTATTTTTGAATTAGCCATCAACTAAGCCTTTGATGTCGCTACGCCTGCAGGCAGTTTTGCAGCGCGACGTTGCAGGATACGGTAACGCTTGTCTGTAGCGGCCAGCAGACCACCAAAGCCCATGAACAGGGAGCCTAACCAGATCCAGCGGATAAAGGGTTTGTAATAGAGACGTACTGCCCAGGCCTTACCATCGGGCAGTGGTTCGCCCAGGGAGACATAGAGGTCACGGAACAGACCGGCATCAATCGCCGCTTCAGTCATGGGCATAGTCTGGACAAAGTAAGTCCGTTTTTCCGGATAGAGAGTTACGACGGGTTTGCCATTTTTACTGACTTTGATAATACCCTGGTGACTCTCGTAGTTGGGGCCTTCAGTATTTTTCAGGCCGAAGAAATGAAATTCATAGCCCCCCAGTTCCATTTTCTGATCCGGTTCCATGCGAATATCTTTTTCAACACTGTAGTGACTGGTCAGAGTCACACCGATGATGGTAATAGCAATACCCACATGGGCAAACATCATACTGTAATATTGGCGAGGGAGTTTCTGTAGACCTTCCCACAGATTGCCCTTGTTACGCAGGCGATATTTCATATCCATCACGGTTGCGGCAACGATCCAGATGGCAATGGCCATACCTAGCATGGCCAGCAAAGAGAAGTCACTGTAGAACAGGGGCACAAAGATGATTCCCAGTAGCAGGCTAATCACAGCCGGGATACGCAGGGTTTTGAGCATCTGCTGTTTGTCATTCTGTTTCCAGCGGGCCATGGGACCGATACCCATCAGGATCGCAATGACGACGGTAATGGGGACAAACACCGCATTGAAATAAGGAGGACCAACGGAAATCTTACCCAGACCCAGTGAATCCAGCAGTAAGGGGTATAAAGTACCAAGTAAGATAGTGGTGGTTGCGATCACCAGTAATACATTATTAGAAAGTAACAGGGTCTCACGTGATAAAAGCTTGAAGCCACCTACGCCTTTAATCATGGGCGCACGCCAGGCATAAAGCGTTAGTGAGCCGCCGACCACAACGCCGAGGAAGATCAGGATAAATACACCACGAGCCGGATCGGTGGCAAAGGCATGAACCGAAGTCAGTACCCCGGAACGAACCAGGAAGGTGCCCAGCAGGCTCAGTGAAAAGGCAAAAATGGCCAGTAAGACTGTCCAGCTTTTGAAGGCGTTACGTTTTTCCGTGACTGCAAGGGAATGCATCAGGGCGGTACCCACCAGCCAGGGCATGAATGAGGCATTTTCTACTGGATCCCAGAACCACCAACCGCCCCAGCCAAGTTCATAGTAAGCCCACCAGCTACCGAGGGAGATACCCAGGGTCAGGAAGATCCAGGCCACAGCAGTCCAGGGACGTGACCAACGGGCCCAGGCGGCATCGAGACGACCACCTAATAAAGCGGCAACCGCAAAGGCAAAGGCGACTGAAAAGCCGACATAGCCCATATAGAGCATCGGCGGATGTAGCACCAGACCAATATCCTGCAGTAATGGATTCAGGTCACGACCATCCTGAGGAATCATGTTGAGCGGGATGCGATCGAATGGGTTGGAGGTCAGTAACATAAACAACAGAAAACCAATACTGACCAGGCCCATGATGCCAAGTACTCGTGCGACGGTATCCAGTGGCAAGGTACGACTGAAGGCCGCTACCGCCACACTCCAGGTGGCGAGGATAAAGGCCCAGAGTAATAGCGAACCTTCATGGGCACCCCACACGGCAGAGATTCGATATTGAATTGGCAAAGCTGTATTTGAGTTCTGGGCGACATATGCCAAAGAGAAATCGTTACTGATAAAAGCGTTGGTCAGGGCGATAAAGGCGATCAGCATAAAAATGAAATGCCCCAGAGCCACTCGACGTGCCAGTCGCATCAATGGGTAGATGTTTTTCTGAGCTCCAATCAATGGCAGTGTGCCCTGTATGATGGCCATACACAGGGCAAGAATCAGGGAGAAATGGCCGAGTTCGGGGATCATATTGTGATTACTCCTTCAGGGTCGCCTTCATTTTCTGGGCGTTCTTGACGGCCTCGGCGGCCTCGGGTGGCATATAGTTTTCATCGTGCTTGGCCAGCACCTCGCTAGCCACGAAAGTACCATCGGCGCGGAGCTTGCCCTGGGCAACAATACCCTGACCTTCACGGAACAGGTCTGGCAGGATACCCGTATAAGAGACCGGTACACTCTTGGCAGTATCAGTGACTTCAAAAACGACTTCCAGGTTGGTATTGCTGCGTTTGACCGAACCGGTACGCACCATGCCGCCCAGGCGGAAGGTATGCCCTGTGGCGCCTCACCAGCAATAATCTGACTTGGGCTAAAGAACAGGTTGATGTTCTCTTTCAGGGCCATGGTGACCATGCCAACGGCAGTACCGACACCCAATATCAGTAAAACAATCAGTCCCAGTTTTTTACGACGATGTTTGTGTTTTGGTAATAAACCCATTTTAAGCTTGCTCCCGTCTCAAACGACGTTTCAGGTTTTTCAATATCTCTTTTTTACGCTGCATGGGTAGGATGATATTGGCCAGCAGGACGACCAGGGCAATGCCGTAGGAGGTCCAGACAAAAAAGGCATAACCGCCCATGTGGAAAAATTCACTCATGATTCAGTCACCATATCTTTAACCCAGGTGGTGTCCCGTTCACGATGCAGTACTTCGTTGCGCGCCCGCATGAACAGGGTGGTTCCGTAATAAAACATAAAGCCCAGCCACATCAGTAATAGTGGAATTAGCATATTGGTATCCATGGCTGGTTTGTCCATGCGCGCTACGGTGCTGCCTTGATGCAGGGTGTTCCACCATTCCACCGAGTAGTGAATGATAGGAATATTCACTACGCCTACCAGGGCCAGTACGGCACAGGCATTGGCGGCAGTTCGCTTATCATCAATGGCGGCTTCGAGTCCCATGAACCCTAAGTACAGAAAAAGCAGAATAAGTTCCGAAGTCAGGCGTGCATCCCATACCCAGTAGGTACCCCACATGGGTTTACCCCACAGGGAACCCGTGATGAGAGCGAGGAAAGTGAAGGCTGCGCCGAGTGGGGCGGAGCAGGAGGCGACTACGTCGGCCATTTTCATTTTCCAGATCAGGCCTACGGCCCCGGCTGTGGCCATGACCATGTAGACAAACAGGGACATCCAGGCGGCAGGCACATGGACATAGATGATGCGATAGCTGTCACCTTGTTGATAATCCGCTGGTGCGAGAACCAGACCCCAATAAGTCCCAACCAACATCAGGATCAGGGTTAGCCAGCCAAACCAGGGGAGGAATTTACCGGACAGATCGTAAAAGTATTTGGGCGAACCCAGTTTATGAAACCACAACCACATATTATTCAAATACCAGATAATTTTGTTGCGCTATTGTACACATAAAAAACAAATTGGCAGCATTGACTTCGATCAGTTTTATTATCTCAAACTGATCCGTAGGGCGGCTGCCGTGGCAATAGGAGCGAGTGTCAGAGCCAGGGCCAGCAGGGCACCCAGGAAATACAATTGACCAGCAATAGGTAGCCCGGCGGCGGCATTACTAACAGCATTGGCAGCAAAAATTAGTACGGGAATATACAGGGGTAATATCAACAGTGACAGTAAAACACCACCCCTACGTAGCCCGACCGTCAGGGCCACACCGATGGCTCCGACCAGACTCAGGATAGGGCCCCCCAGGGCCAGGGTGATCATCAGGGCCGGGATGGAATCCGTAGGCATATGCATCAGTACTGCAAGCAGTGGTGAAAGCACTAGCAGAGGGATACCAGTGACCATCCAGTGGGCCAGCACCTTCCCCAGCACGATGACTGAAACGGGATGGACGCTGAGTAGCATCTGCTCCAGCGCCCCGTCATCAAAATCAGATCGGAACATGCTATCCAGTGATAACAGAGTGGCCAAAAGGGCTGCGACCCAGATTACGCCAGGGGCCAGGGATTGGAGCACCTTCGGGTCCGGGCTGACTGCCAGGGGAAACAGGCTGATCACGATAATGAAAAACAGTAGGGGATTAAACATTTCTGTGCGCGTCCGGTAAGCCAGGGTCAGATCCCGCTTCAGAACGGTAAAAAAGGCACTGCGTAAACTGGTTTCACTCATGGGCGTAGATTTATGGTTTTTAACATGCCGTCTTTCAGGGCCAGGGGGTGATGGGAAGTCAGGATCACCATGCCGCCGTTTTCTACATGATTGACGAGCATGGATTCGATCTGGGCCTGACCCTGGACATCCAGTGCCGTGAAGGGCTCATCCAGAATCCATAAAATGGATTTGGACAATAACAGTCGTCCCAGGGCTACTCGTCGGCACTGCCCGGCAGACAGGGTGATGGCCGGAACATCTTCAAAGCCTTTCAGGCCGACTTTTTCAAGAACACCCTCAAGAGACTGGTTTGGATTTGTGTCCGCCATGGCCAGGGCCACCTGCAGATTTTCCAAGGGGGTGAGTTCCTTTTTGATGCCATGGGCATGGCCGATGAAATCCATGGCAGCCATGTACTCTGGTCGGACATCTTCGATAGCTTCGCCATTCCAGAGGATTTCCCCATCGGAGGGAAGGGTGAGGCCACACAGGGTACGCAGCATAGTGGTTTTGCCACTGCCGTTGGGCCCTTCAATCTGTAGGGCCTGCCCGGGTTCCAGGGAAAAATCCAGCCCCCTAAAAAGTACCCGATCATCTCGAATACAGGTCAGGCCTTTGACTTCGAGCTTGGCGGGAGTGTCTGAGGATGAGTCAGGCAGATTCTGGGCTAGTGACATTCGGCGTTCAGTTATTTGAATTTATTATCTAATTTCCGGCCATGATACCAGTTAATTTGGTGCCCTGAACCGATCGAGGGGTGAATATACCAAATTTCCAGCATTTGACGATATTTTAAAGTTAGCCTGCAGCCAGACCGAAAATAGAGGTATGGCCCATTTTTTCGGTATGACAGAGCAAATTGTTCAGGTTAAGGGGATCGACCTCAAGCTGGTGTCCCGCTTTGCCCTTTATACCAGTATTGTTGCCGTAGTCATGTTGGTGTTAAGTGTCCTGTTTCTCACAGACAAGATGGGGACAAGTTATGCTGAAATCATTTATGCCCACAGTTTCACACAAAAACACCTCAAACCAGTCCTGTTAATCAGTGGGCTTTGTCTACTGTCGTTTATTGCATTTATCACCTGGCTGTTCACGATTTATTCCACCTTCAGAATTGCCGGACCCCTATATCGATTCAGCCGCAATCTTGAACAGGCCGCAGAAGGCATTCCACCAATAGGTGTGCGTAAGGATGATGCTTTACAGGATGTATCTGACCAGCTTAAACAAAGTGTCGGCAGTTTACATAATCACTATCGAGCGATAGATAAACAAATAAATGAACTGCTCTATCAAATTGATATCAAGGATGAAAGCTCACTGGATAACAATCTGGCAAAGCTAAAGGAGTTACTGGAGAAGGCACGAATTGATGGTTAGTGTGTCATCCAAATTTGCCTGGTTATTTGGGGCAGTAGCTCTGCTATCGACCAGTCTTTATGTCAGCAGGGTCATAGGTGAGCGACCCTTTCATCCCAATCTGGAATGTGCAGGCTGTCATCTTGCAGGACAGGGAACCACTGCGGCAAATGCATCGCAACTTACCAGTAGTCAGGAAGCACTATGTGGTCAGTGTCATCGTGGCGCACTTGAATTAAGCCATCCTAGTGGGTTCCGCCCAAATCGAAAACTCCCAGCTGAATATCCGCTGGACTGGAAAGGTGATATGACCTGCAGCAGTTGCCATAACATCCATGATGGGAAGGCCGGGTTAATTCGTGGCGATAAGCAGGGCAAACAGTTCTGCCTGACCTGTCATGATGCCAGTTTCTTTTCACAGATGGTTGATAAAGGTGTCTCTTTGCAAAGATTTGGGCATCTTGCAGCCAGAAAATCAGATATGCAAAGAGAGCTGGATACCTATTCAATTAAGTGTATGGACTGCCATCAGGGGAGCGGGGAAGCGCCACAAGTGAGTGTTGATGCTCGAGGTGTCATCAGACACAGTGGTGGTATCAATCATCCCGTTGGGTCCGATTATGAAAAAGCCAGTCGTTCAGGCCTCTACAAACCAGTTTCACAATTGCGTCCTGGCATCCACTTGCCACAAGGCAAGGTCAGTTGTGTGTCCTGTCATGTTGGTTACAGTAAAAAACATGGTGACCTGGTAATGCCAAACCTGCGATCAGCCTTATGCCTGGAGTGTCATGACTTATGAATGAGCAAGCACATCACTATCGTCGCCGTCGCCGCTTTGTTGATAAAATGATTCAGGGGAATCTCCTGTGGGGATTGATAATGATTGAAAGTATCCTGTTTACCATTGGGATGTTGGTTATTTATATCGATTTACAGTCTGTTTTATCTGAAAGCATGTACCGCATTCACCAGGAAGCAAATAGTGGACGGCCAGTCCTTCTTAAAGAACTGTTGATGATTTTTCCCTGGATCATAACGGCCAATCTGCTGCTGTTATTGGTTGTCGATAGACGCTGGAAAAAAGTTGTTCGTGGAATTGTATTGCAGTTGCAGGATATTTTATATCGAGTAAAGAGGCTGGATCTTAGAATATATTCCATTCAACAAAATGATCATGATGTCTTGCAACAGGCCAAAATCTGGCTGGATAAGGAACGTGATCGACATGCCAGTCTTCATACTCGCCTGCGAGAAATTCCTGAGCATATTGATCTCAATGACTCTGAAAAATTACATAAAACCAGAGAATGTTTGAAAAGCATGAGTCGCTTATTACCAAACACATGATCGTATTTTATTTTTTCTGGTTTTTCCGATAGAAGGCCAGATACATTCTCCCACCTACCAGGCAATATACTATTCCGGTTACCAGCACCAGACCTATATCCTGTACTTGTGCATTATGAAACCATGGACTGGTGAATAAGGCGATTAGCAAGGCTATCGAGCTATAGAAAAAAAGCCGAATCCAAATTTTACTGTTATTGTCCTGCTGCAGCAGTTTCTGGCGCGATGTTTCAAGCAAGAAAGCCAGTAAGGCAATCGACCAGCTAAACAGCAGATAGAACAAAAACAACTGGTATGCTTTTACATCAATTCCTGGTTTAAGAAGTGGAGGAATCCAGATCAATATCCCCGGCAAACCAATCCAGAGTAAAAAAGTCAGAAATGTGTTTTTGACGCTCATCAATAAAACTTTAGAAATATTTAGTTGATCTAGATTAATTGTTGACCAGTTAAAAATAAACCATATATAATATGTGTGTTATCAATATATTTTAACTGGTTGATTTATATAGGAAAACAATTTTCACTAAAAATCCAGTGGTTAATAAATGATTAATCGAAAAACTTGATTTAGATCAAGGCGAGTTAACCGTAGAAATACGATAAAACACTTAAGAGAAATTAAGTTTGCCACGGACGACTGGAGACTAAATCAACCAACAGGACCTCGTAGGGGGCTACTATGAAAATGAAATCTAAAAATATGACCTTTATGCTTTATCTGACCGCCGTATTTGGTATGTTTTATATGGTTGTTAGCGGAACGGCAGTTGCTGAAACAATTACAGGTTCCGCACATGACTTTTCAAGCAGAACTTACACTGGTGGACAGATATGTGTCACTTGTCACACACCTCACGGCTCAAACACCGATGTAACTGACGCACCTCTCTGGAATCATACACTAACCACTCAAACCTATACTTTGTATTCGAGTGATACCTTGAATGCCACAGTAGGTGATCCCAGCGGCGCTTCAAAACTTTGCCTTTCTTGCCATGATGGCTCTGTTGCTGTTGATAGCTTTGGTGGAACAAAATCAGCGGGTAATACTGAAACTCTGATTGGATCAAGGGCGGTTGGTGCTGATGGCCTGAACAACGACCATCCAATATCTTTTGTTTATAATAAGGCACTAGCAGATGCAGATGGCGCCTTGTTTGATCCGGCTACAAAGACAGTTACTATTGGCTCTGGTGCAAAACAAAAAACAGGTACAATTGCAGCAGTTTTACTACCCGGTGGAACGTTAGAATGTAGTTCCTGCCATGACGTGCATAACACATTTACCTATGCACAGACTGGAAGCAGACTGCTCAGAATCTCTGATGCGGGTAGCAAGATCTGCTTAAGCTGTCACGATAAGTAAAAATCGTAATCTATCAAGGCCCCGTTTCCCGGTAGAAGGTAAAGGGGAACGGGGCCTTGACGTTTTCGCCCAGGCAAAATATAAACTACAACAGTCAGGGGCAAAGAAAAAATGAAGACAATGAAAGTATTCCCACTACTGGTTTTATCAATCATATTATCGGTTTCAGGCTGCGCTACTGGCCCAGACAGGGGCTCTGGCCCGGTTTTTTATCCTCCTTTACCGAATTCTCCTCGGATTCAGCATTTACGCTCATTTTCGTCCATAAAAGATCTAGGGGGAGGTGGTGCCTTTGCTGAGTTTATTCTGGGTAAGGAGTCAAATGAGGCACTGATTAACAAACCATATGGCGTGGCCATTCATGATGGGAAAATATTTGCTGTCGATACACGTGGGCCAGGTTATGTGGTGTTGGACCTTAAAAAGCGTGAACGGACTTTTGTTTCAGGTGGCAGTAGTGGCCGAATGAAAAAACCCATTAATATAACTATCGATAATACTTCAAATAAGTATATTACCGATACAGGACGTAACCAGGTTTTGGTGTTTGACAAAAAGGATCGATTTGTCCGTGCATATGGAATTAAGGGTCAATTTAAACCCAGTGATGTGGCAATCCACGGCAACAGATTATATGTCAGTGATCTGAAACACCATCTGGTCCATGTGCTCGATAAACGATCTGGAAAAACCTTGTTTAAATTGGCCAAGCCTGATATGAAGCAAAAGGGTGGTGTGGTCCAGTTTCCTACCAATTTGGCCATATATAAAGATAAGCTATTTATCAGTGATACAGGAAATTTTAAGGTTGTTAAATATACATTGGATGGTAAATATCTACAAAGCCTGGGTGAGGTAGGTAGCACTCTGGGGAAATTTGCCAGACCGAAAGGGATAGCACTGGATCGTAAAGGCAATATGTATGTGGTTGATTCAGCTTTTGAGAATGTTCAGGTATTTAATGACAAAGGAAAGTTATTATTATTCTTTGGTGGCCCAGGGGGATCGCCGGATAATATAAATTTGCCAACAGATATTTACATTGACTATGCCAATGTTAAATATTTTCAGCAGTATGCAGATCCAGACTTCAAGCTGGAATATGTCATTCTTATCGCCAGTCAGTTTGGCGCCAATAAACTCAATGTCTATGGTTTTGGAAAAATGAAGGGGTATGATTATTCAAAAAGTGACAACTGAATAATTTTGTTTAATTCAATTTGGCAGGTATAAATGCAGTTAAATACGGGGCACAGGGTATTTATTTTTACCGGGGCTTTATTTGTTTTTCTACAGGCCGGTATGCTTAGCGCGAATGAGATAGCCGCATTTAAGTTTACCGGGGTTGACGGTAATGTTGCTATACAACGTCACACAGATGAACAGCTTCAGGGTGAGGTCGGTGGTTCAAAGACACGTTATGCTTTGACTACCAATGAGGAAGAATTTAATTTCCTGACCTACAGTTATATTTATCATCCTAATTTGTTAAGCATGGATCTTGGCGGTGGTGTGCTTCTCACCCAGAACAAGCTGGAAACAACATCTGATAGGAAAGAATATGATGATGATCTTTATAGTGTAACCGCCAGACTAAAGTTTCTTGAGAACAAGCCTTATCCAGTTACGCTTTACTATGAACAAACCACCCCATCTGTGAGTGCCACTTATTCTGAGCGCTTTGTGCTGGAAAATAAAAAAACCGGTATTAATGCTGCAATTAATCAACCAGTATTACCTTTTTCGATGAACCTGGAGGCCTTTGAACAGAAACAGGAGGGGAGTGGTTCAACACAAATAATAAATAACCGGACCGAACAGGTGCAGTGGCGTGCCTACCGTAGCCTGGGAAAAAATGGCCATGGACAGCTAACGTATTATGTTAACCGTTTTCATTCCGAGAGTGGCATTGTAGGTCAAGCCATAAATGAAAGAGATATTAAATCAGAATCAGCCAGTCTTGATACCAGCTTTGATTTTGGTACGACAAACCAGCTCAGTTTAACAAATCTATTATCAGTATATACACAGGACAATCTTCCAAAGAGAGAAGAGTTTCGTTGGGCACCCAATCTCAGTTGGCAACATACTGAAGATACATCCAGTTTCTATCGAATTGACTATTATGATGTCACGGTTGAACAACATGACACACTGACACGATCCGGTGCAATGGGATTCCGTTCAAACCTGACAGAAACGGTTGGGGTGAATGGGGAAATACATGGCGAGAAAACAGATTCAAAGGATTTTTCCAATGAAAGAACAGGGCTAACAGGTTCACTAAGTTATACTTACCCATTTACCTCTGGGAAATTCAGTATCGCTGCGGGTGGGGAATACAGTGAATCTGATCGGAAAGCACCAACGAATGAAATTGAAAAATTAGCTGAGCCAATAAGACTGGGTGATGTAAGTCAAAAATCAGAATTGGCTTTTCATCATGTTACTACTATAACGAGTGTTATTCATGCCGATCCAGATAGACGAGGCGTTGTTATCCTTGTTGAAGGCGTAGACTATAAAATAGAGTTACCACCTGGTGGCATTGGGCCGGCATATATTTGGCGTCTCGGCACTGAAAATTTAACATCTGGAGAATCGGTACTGGTAGATTATAAGTATAAATCAGGAGGAACAGTCACTTATTCCAATACCAGTGGTAATTTACATACACAACTCGATTTTTTTAATCATTTTTCAATTTATTCTAATTATTCAGAGTCTGACTCAGAAGTTGAGCAAGGATTTTCTTCCATCCCCATTTCATCGACTAAACGCAATCGTTACGGTGCTCGAATGGATCACCCCTTTCTGGAAGACAGCTTGAAAATAGGTCTTGAAACCTACCGCGAGTATTATGAAGATGAGATATCACCCTATTCAAGGGAGCAACATGATGCTTATATACAGACATCAGTTTTTTCATCAGGACAGTTTAGGGTCGCGGCTAGAAGGTTGATTCAGGATAATCTTTATACCGTTGAGGATGTTGATATACACAGACAATCGGCCAATTTGAGGTTGTTCCCATGGCCAAGGTCTTCTCTGGTATTTCAAATTAGTAATGAAAAAGATGTAGGTGGTTCCATACCCCGTAGGATCAAAGAAAAATCAATCACAGGTCAATGGAGAATCCGCAAGCTGATATTAAGCCTTGATGGACGTTCAGTTGTTGAAACGGTTGGCAGCTTTGAGCGGGAACATAATACACTTTCGGCTCGTGTAAACCGGGAATTCTGATGATACTGCACACCCAGTTTAAATATATTTTTTTAGTGATTGTAGTTGGCAGTATGCTGGGCTGTTCTTCTGTGGTAAAACGCTATGAATACCCATCCAAGCAACAAATTGTCTGGCCTGCCAGCCCGGCAAAACCGAAAATTAAATACATTGGCAGTTTTTCATCGGCAATAGACCTTGGTATTGAAAAAGGGGTATTTGCCATGCTGGCTGAATTTTTTGCAGGTAGTGAAAAACAGAGCCTTATTCGACCTATGGATGTCGTGACCCTGGGCGAACACGAGATCTTTGTAGCTGATCCAGGGATTAAAGGCATTCACTATTTTAATACAAGAGCGCACATATATAAGCAAATACGGCTGACCGGCAATGTCGCTATGCCATCACCCATTTCATTAGCTGTTGACCACAAAAAAAATGTTTATGTCAGTGATTCAGCCTTGGGAAAGGTGTTTAAACTTAATGTAGAGGCAGGGATTGCAACTCCAGTTCAACTCAGTACCGCGGTATCTCAGCCAACAGGGCTGGCGTTTGATAAAAAACAGAAACGGTTCTATGTCGTGGATACAGCCTCTCACCAGCTTGGGATTTATAATTCAAACTGGAAGCTGATAAAAAAAATTGGTAAAAGAGGTAAAGGCAGGGGCGAGTTTAATTACCCGACCAGTATCTGGTGTGATACAAATGGCCACTTGTGGGTTACTGATTCACTTAATTTTCGTATTCAAAAATTAAGCTCCACGGGTAAATACATTAAGCAGTTTGGCAAGGCAGGGAGTGCGAGCGGCTATTTTTCACGGCCTAAAGGTGTCGCAACCGATAAATTCGGCCATATTTATATAGTGGACTCCTTACTACACACGATGCAGATTTTTGATAAAAAGAGTCGGTTATTGTTGAATATTGGACAACAGGGCCAGGATCCCGGTAATTTCTGGTTGCCAACAGGCATCTATATCGGTGAAAATAGTAAGGTCTATATAGCGGATTCATATAACCAGCGAATCCAGGTGTTTCAGTATATCGGAGGTAAATCGTGATTTTCAGGGGAACGGGAATCATTTTCATTTACCTGCTACTGACCCAGGTGAGCCTTGCTGGCAGTGTCCTGAACACCAAACACAACCTATCGGTCTCAGGGCCAGGAAATGTGCGCGCTAGTCAGGAGAGTAAGGTCTGTGTTTTCTGCCATACCCCCCATAATTCCCAACCTACTGCACCTTTGTGGAATCGGGAAGACTCAGGTGTTTCTTATACTCCTTATAATAGTACGACGGTAAAAGCGAATATTGGCCAGCCTACAGGAGCTTCTATCCTTTGCCTGAGTTGCCATGATGGAACGATAGCCCTTGGTAAGGTATTAAGCAGGGACGTTGATATCTCTATGCGAGGGGGAATCACCCAAATACCAGCCGGTAATACACGACTGGGTACCGATTTATCTGATGATCATCCCATTTCCTTTGCTTATACCTCCGGCCTGGTTTCCCAACGTAAGGGAGAGTTGCGACAACCTTCCAGTCTCCCCGCACAAATAAAACTGGATGGAAATGGAGACATGCAGTGCACCTCCTGTCACGATGCCCACAGCAATGACAATGGGAAGTTTCTGGTCATGTCTAACCAGCAAGGTGCCCTGTGTGAATCATGTCATACCAAACCAGACTGGGATCAGACACCACATAATACTTCAAGCAGGGGATGGGATGGCTCGGGACAGGATCCCTGGCCGAACTCAAGCTGGAATACTGTACGGGATAATGCCTGCCAGAACTGTCATTCACCCCATAATGCCGGGACCAGTGAACGTCTGTTGAATACAGCTGTTGAAGAGAATATCTGCCTGGTTTGTCATAATGGTCATGTCGCACGGGAAAATATCGCCAATGAATTTAATAAGGCATCCTCACACCCCATTGAAAACTGGACCGGAAGGCACAGCCCAACGGAGGATGCCGTGGTTAACAATCGACACGTAGAGTGTGTTGATTGCCATGACCCCCACGCAGCAAAAGCTGGCGGTGGAAATCCAGCTGGACCACTAACTAATGTCAGGGGAGTGGATATCAATAATTCTCCAATTCAACCTATTAACAGGGAATATCAACTCTGTTTACGCTGTCATGGGGACAGTAATGGTAAACCGGCGGCGCCTACGCCCAGAGTTTTTGCGCAAACGAATGTTCGCCAGGAATTTAATACATCAAGTCGATCCTATCATCCCGTCGCGGGTTCAGGTCGTAACCCAAATGTTCCCAGCCTGACAAATGGGTTGAATACTTCCAGCCTGATTAATTGCACTGACTGTCATAATAATGATGATGCTCCCAATGGTAATGGCCCCAATGGACCTCACGGTTCTAACTTCCCTCATTTACTGGAGCGCCAGTATTTAACCAGTGATCCAACCACTGAAAGTCCAACCGCATATGCACTTTGTTATAAATGTCATGATCGCGGAAGTATTTTGGGTAATGAAAGTTTTCCTCGTCACAATTTTCATATTACTGGCCAGGGTGGTATGGGCGGTATGGGGGGTGGTCTGAGTACGCCCTGTAATGTCTGCCATGATCCTCACGCAAGCGGATACGACAGACTGATTAATTTTGATACATCAGTTGTATCAGGACCAAATGGTACTGGGACACCCGTATTTAACTCAACCGGCACATTTTCAGGTGAATGCTACCTGAGTTGTCATGGCCGCAACCATAATCCCTGTACTTATGGAGGTGGTGGCGCTAACTGTATGATGGGCGGCGGCGGCGGCGGCGGTGGCGGTGGCGGTGGCGGTGGTCACTAGGCCTGTTAGAAATATAACGCCAGCTCCTATTTACTTGAATTCAAATTAACAAAAACATGAAGGCTAATAGTGAGCCACAAATATAAAATAATAATGTTTACATTAGTGCTCACTGTGTTATCAGCTGAGTCGTTACTGGCTGAACAGAAGCCTAAACAGCAGGTTGATCGAAAAACAATTATTAACAATACCAGTTCAATTCCAAAATGGCTCAAAACGGATCGCATAAATAAACAACAGATTCCTGACCCACACTGGAATCCGGACGATTGTCTTGCTTGCCATAAAAGCAAAAAAGCCACTAAGAATAACTTACGTAGTAAAAATATCGATAAAGTTTGTAATAATTGCCATACAAGTTTGTCGGCACACGACTATATCCATGTATCGGATATTAAAGTGCCCAAATCCATGTACCGGCGTATGCCGAAAGGTTTTCAGCAGTCGATTGCACAAAATAGCAATAAAATGAAATGTACAAGCTGTCATGATTTACCCATGACATGTGTTAAATCACGACATAAAGAAAAGAGGCAAAACCCAAAATTTTTCCGAGGTGGTCCTTATAAGTCAAGATCAGGCATCTGCTACCATTGTCATGACCAGAACAAGTACCAGCGCATTAATGCACATAAGCAGATTGATAATAAAGGTCAGATTAAAAAAGATAAATGCCTGATCTGCCACGAAGTATCTACTGATATTCATGCAGTAAAGGATATTTCTAGCATCAAATTTAATTTGAAGGATAATCTATCCAGGTTATGTTGGGGCTGCCACCCATGGAAGCCACATCCTGGTGGTTCCTTCTCTTTCTTTTCAGGCAAAGGTGGTACTCCTAATCATCTCGTGAAGCCATCTGAAAGTATTTTGGAAAGGATGCACCAAAAACAGGCTGAGCATGATATTCTTTTCCCTCTGGAGCCTGGAACCGGCAAGGTATTTTGTGGAACCTGTCATAATCCACATCAAAAGGGCGTTATCAAGGATCAAAAATTGGCCAAGGGTGCAGATAGCAAGCAGCGTCTCCGTATGCAAAAGTTATGTGCCAATTGTCATGATAAAGATTGACATAGATCAATGAGAGGGGCTGTATGCTTACCTATTCTGAACTTGTAGCAGCGCGATGGTTATCGGAGATATAGGCTGATGATACAGATATTTAGAGCTTCCTTAATGCCGGTTTTTCTGGTGTTTGGTTTGTTGAGCTTCAGTCAGTCAGTTTTTGCCTTTGAAGATGATGAAGGTTGTCTGTTATGTCATAAGTATCCCAAAATGGGGCGGATTACCGAGGATGGTGCCAGACGTTCATATTACGTTATGCCGCATGTTTTCGGTAATACTGTGCATCGTAATGTACCCTGTAAAGATTGCCATACCTATATTAAACAACTTCCTCACAGGGAAGTTAAAGAGGGTGTACGCTGCGATACTGAATGTCACTCAATCAAAAATCCAGCAACTGGAAAAAATTTCAGCCATAAACCCATTTACGATAAGTACAAGCAAAGCTCTCATTTCAGACCCAAGCTGGCGACGGGAAATGATCAGGATAAACCCTATTGTGTTACCTGCCACCGCAACCCAATTTACAATCCAAAAGAAACCGTAGGACCACCTAAACGCATCACGGACCGTTGTGTGATATGTCATGAAGATGATGAGTTTGTCAAAGACTGGTACAAACATACCAGCCGTCGAATAAACGAGGTGCGTCGTAGTTCAGAAGAAATCGTACAGCTTTGCTCTTCCTGTCACGGTGATAAAACTCTGGTTGATCGACATCTAAAAGCCGCTAAAGAAGAAGGACGTGAGCTGGGTCGGAAATACCAGTATGCGGTAGATTCTTATAAGGAAAGTTTTCACGGTAAGGTTGCCAAATACGGGTTCCGCAAGTCAGCTAACTGTCTTGATTGTCATGCCGATTCAATGAATTATTTCTTAAATGTTCACCTACTAAAACCATCACGGGATAAATTATCCCCTGTTCATAAAGATCAGCGTGTACGAACCTGCCAACGCTGTCATGAGCGCGCAGATGAGAATTATGCACAACTTGATCCTCATCCTACCAAACATAAAGCTGATAACCCCTTTGCATACTGGGCCAATCTGATTTATGGCTGGGTGGGTGATATAGTCTTTGTTCTTTTGATTGCTCTCGCCGCATTTGAGACCGTAGGGCGTAAACGCGACGGTGTCGGCTGGCGCCTGAAACATGGTTCTACCTGGTGGGGTAGTAGTAAACGTGGTCGAGACCGCAAGATTTAACAGTTAACAGGAAATGAGTAAACGGTTATGAAATTATCTGATGAAGCGCGTGAAGTTATTGAAACATCCATGCGTATCAATAATACAAGCAGCAAAGAACGGGAAGAGATTGAGGACCTGGTAAAACGTCTGCCTGATGATCGTGTATTACTCTATAAGAATGTTGTATCAAATCCGATTGGTGATTTGCCAAGATATAACATTCACATCCGAATACAGCACATGCTGACTTTTGTTACTTTTCTCTGTCTCGCATTTACGGGGTTACCCGTAGCGTTTTTTGACCATTTCTGGGCAACACCACTTAACCAGGTGTTGGGTGGTGTGGATGTAACTCGAGTAATACATAGAACATTTGCAGCTGCTATGATATTCGCCATGGTTTACCATGTTGCAACTATTGCTTTAGGGACATTACTTAAATTAAAAGATAAAACGTTTATATTGTCACGAAGCATCATACCCACCATGAAAGATGCTCGTGACTTTAAAGCCGATATGTTGTATTTCGCGGGTAAGGTTGATCAAAGACCGGAAATGGATAAATTCATGTACAAACAGAAGCTGCATTATTTTCTGCTGCGTTTGGGAATATCGTGATGATCGTATCTGGTTCTTCTTTCCTGTTTCCTGAGTTTTATGCAAGCATACTACCAACCAGCATGGCCTCCTATTTTCAGGAAATGATGCGTCTATCACATCCTCATGAAGCCCTGTTGGCATTGTTGGTGATTGCATTCTGGCACTGGTACAACGTTCACCTGGCTCCAGGGCGCTTTCCGATGCAATGGACATTTTTAACTGGCAAGATTACACGCGAACATCAGATCGAGGAACATTTCCTTGAATATTTGCGTAATCTGGTAGAAATACCGGAAGAACGGGCCTTTATGCAAGACCTGCTTGCTGCACGTGAACTGGATCAACTGGATAGTAAGGAATAGGGAGAATCAACTGATGATGAAACCCATGACAACCTGGCAGAAGATCATTGCCTATTCGTCATTGGTGTTCATATTTTTTGCCTTTGCGCTCGGATTTTTTACCATCTGGCTGTATTTAACTGAATTGTAAGAGAACAGGACAATGCACGGACTTGACACGACAACCACAATTTTCATTGTTCTAACCGTCATCTTTTTTATGTTGTTTGGAATTGCTATTCTTGTGATCGTTGACCACAAGGCAAAGATTCCTGATAGCTTCCATAGCGATCCATTCAGCATATCTGGTATGCGACGCGATCATCCATGGATAGGATTTTTGACTACGTTAATTCTTGGTTCAATTATATTTGCCCTCCTGTTTGAATTGTCAGTAGCATTTGCTTCGAAACTTGGTTTTTTCAAAGAAAAAGAACAGCCAAAATTGTTGCAGAAGCTTAGTGAGCAACGCTTTACAGAAAAAATGCGTCATTTCCATAATGAACCAGAACAGGATCTGGTTAATATGGGCAAAAAGCCGGTTTGTTTCTATTGCCATGGCGACTATCCGCATTCAAAACAAAGAATGGTGCGTACACTTCTAAATATGCATACTCAGTTTATCGGCTGTATGACATGTCACAATGATGCTAAAAAGTTTAATGAGGAAAAATTGAGTTTTTATTGGCTTAATTATTCAGGTATTACGGTGTCTGGCCCTCCCTATGGAACGAGTATCGACCAAAAGACAGGGTATCTGGTTACCACAGACAATTATTATTCTAAAGTTGTTGCTTATTATTCGAATAAAGGAAAGGATGAGTTACTGGAAATAACCGAAGATTCAGCAGATGCTAAAGAATTTATTCAGGTGAAAGATAAATTATCAGAACGGGATAGGGACTCAGTTAAAAAGGCATTTCATAAGACAGTAATGTCCAAAGGTCGTTTCTGTACACGATGTCATACCAGTGAAAATAAAAGTTATCTTCCATTCAGAAAACTCGGGTTCTCAGAACAGCGGGTATCTGACCTGACAAATTTGAATATTGTGGGGATTGTGCAAAAATATAAGAAGTTTTATATGCCAAGTTTAACCAAGTCAGCTCCCCAGAATAAAGAAGTAAAACAGCAAAAGAGCGGGGCAGACGAGAAAAAATCTGGTGCATGGTGGCGTTAATAGCATCATCTGTGCCTTGAGGGACCCAGGTGATGATCAAATTGTCTATTCTCCTAAGATATAGTTTTGTTTTTTTTTGTATTAGCTCATACGTTTTTGCTGCTGAAACCGCACCAATTCCCATTCACCCCGTAAAACATCTGTTTGATATCGGTGGCCCCAAAAAAACTCTTCTATCCTTACCAAGCGATGTGGCAGTTGATAAACATCGAATCTATGTTGTGGACAGTGGTCATCATCGAGTTGTGGTATTCGATAAGGATGGTGATCAGGAGCTAATTATAGGCAAGGAAGGTATCAGGAACGGACAGTTCAGAGGCCCGGTTGGTATTGATGTGGATTCCCAGGGAAGAATTTATGTGGCAGACAAGGGAAATCATAGAATTCAGGTTTTTGATAAAAAGGGCAAACACCTGGTTTCAATTGTCACTGCCGATAAAAATAAATCCCTTGTCAGTCCAGTTGATGTAACCGTCGATGAGTCATCAGAACTCATATATGTCACAGGTAATAACAATCACAAACTCATGATTTATAATTTTCCTGGTTATGTGCTTGAGGAGTGGGGTGGTGATGGAGTGGATGAAGGATTTTTCAGATATCCCGGGACACTCACCTTATTGCATGATAAACGGATTGCCGTGGTAGATATTTTGAATACCCGTGTCCAGGTGTTTACTACAAAAGGTAAGCTTTCACTGCAGGTTGGCGAATGGGGTGTTCTCCCTGGTCAGTTGTTTCGTCCTAAAGGGATAGCGATTGATAAACAAGGGCGATTCTATATATCAGACAGTTATATGAATCTTGTCCAGGTCTTTACAGATGGCGGCCGTTTTCAGGCAGTGCTGGGTAAACGAGACAAGCCTTCCAGTTTCAAAACTGCGGCTGGCATCGCTATTGATGACGACATGAAGCTATATGTGGCAGAAATGCTGGAACATAAGGTGTCCGTTCATTCAATTTCTGAATATAAGTGATATTGACTTGAATATAGATAAGGAACAGTCATTATTTTATCTGTCGCTCTTTACTTGGGCGATGATCTTTATATTGATCACTCCTTCTACTGTGCATGCCCGTACCCCATCGGCTAATCGTGAATGTTCCACCTGCCATATCATGTGGCTGAATGAATTCAAACAGAAAGACAAGGCAACACTCATCCCCTATGATCCCCGGCCGGTAGTGGCGACAGGAAAGCAGGATGTTTCGAGTACCGAAATGATGTGCTTTTCCTGTCATGATGGGTTTGTGCTGGATTCACGTTTCATGTGGCAAAAAGGAAAATATCGCCACCCCGTTGGTCAAAAACCAACAGACGGAATTAAAATACCCCTGGTGGATGGAAAACAGATGTTTCCCCTTAATGACGAAGGAAAAGTGTATTGCGGCACCTGTCATTCTGCCCATGGGGTGGATTGGGGGCAATCAGAATCGGCCGTGTTCTTAAGAATGAAAAATGTAAATTCCAGTCTTTGTATGACCTGTCATAAAGAACGAACTGGTGGTCCAAAGCACGGAAATCATCCAGTGAACAAATCTATTTCTCATCCACCAAAAACTTTATTCAAGGTCGGCTCCAAATTCGGTAGTGATGGACGAGTTGTTTGTGAAACCTGTCATCGGCCCCATGGTGCAAACGAAGATAAGATACTGGTCATCAAGAATAACGAGTCAGATCTTTGTCGAAGTTGCCATGATGACAAGAAGACAATTAATCAGACCAAGCATAATATGGCACTCAGTAATCCTCGAGCAACAAATTTCAAGGGTAAAACTGCCAGTGAAACAGGGCCGTGCAGTGTGTGCCATGTTCCTCATGATGCCAAGGGTGCGGCACTATGGGCTAGAGAACGAATTGAGACTGAAGATGCTGCTGCGAGCCCTTGTTTGGGTTGTCACAATGAAAAAGGCCTTGCGAAGGATAAACCTATTAAACAGCACAGCCATCCCACTCAAGTTGCCATTAAGGAACTGGGTATATCTGTTACAGAGGGTAAGTGGATGAGCAAACATTCGCCATTGATAGATATCAAGCAAAAAGCATTGCCCCTATATAATCAATCTGGACAGAGGGTCAAACATGGAGGGAATGTGAGTTGCGGAACCTGTCATGACCCCCATGTCTGGGCGCCAGGAAAAACTGCCCTTGTTGACCAGTCCACCATTACAGACCAGGAAGGAAATGGTCAAAATAGTTTTTTACGAATCACGCAAGGAAAAGGAAGTGATCTTTGTATAAATTGCCATGTTGATAAGCAAAGTCTGTTCTTCTCCAAACACAACCGGGAAATTGGTTTTAGAAATAAACCAAAAGATGAAAGGGGACATGATGGAATTTGTGCAGAATGTCATATGGCTCATAACGGCAAAGGCGCTTTTATGCATGCCAAAGCTGATGGTGAAGGCAAAGGTGCAGTTGAAAGAGTATGTACTGCCTGCCATAAGCAAGGCGGAATTGCAGACAAGAAACTGACAGGGACTCATAGCCATCCGATTGGTGTCAGTATGACCAAGCTGGGGAACAGCACAAATTTACCGCTCTTTACAGCAGAGGGTAAGCGACATCCTGATGGAAATGTGGATTGCGCCAGTTGTCACAATGTTCATCAGTGGGATCCTAAAAACCGTAAAGCCATGAGTGGGGCCAAGCTGAAATCAGAAGGTAATGGCAAAACCAGTTTTTTACGGGTAAGGAATACTAAAAAATCAGAGCTTTGTACGACCTGTCATCAACAGCAAAAGACAATATTAAAAACTGAACATAATTTAAATATTACTCACCAGAAATCTACTAACCTGCTTGGACAGGCACCACATCGCTCAGGGGTTTGTGGGGCTTGTCATAGTGTACACCAGGCCCAGACTTCAATTGGTCTATGGGCACGGAAACCTTTTAAGGACAATCAGATAAAAAACAGTTTGTGTCTCAGTTGCCACAACAAGGCGGGGCTGGCCAGTAACAAGGTACCTCCCTATTTCACACACCCTGAGCAGGTTTTGGCTTTGTCTGAAAGGTTAAGACGCTTCATTGGTTCGAAAATATTGCCATACATTCCCGTATTTTCAGAGCAGGGACACTCTGAAAGTATGGGGGAAATTACCTGTACCAGTTGTCACGATCCCCACCGTTGGACAGCCCGCAGCAAAATGGCACCTGGGAAAAACACCGAGGGTACGGTGTTAACCAGCTTCCTGCGTAATAGCTCAAGTGAAAACATTGTCTGTGCTGACTGCCATGGTAAGGATGCTCTGTTCCGTTACAAATATTTCCATTCAAAAACTTCGCGTAAACGTCATCCTCTCTCAGAATAATTTCTTTGCAGCACAATGCAGCATAAATATGTTGCATTGTGCAAACAATCCAAATATTCCACGCTATAAAGTGACTAAAACTCAGGCTTTGAACTTGGCACGGATATTGCCCTATGTTTACTGTAGGGATAGTCTGTGCATAGACAAGGAAGTCGACCCTATTCTCTTCGTCATAGTTAGTCTGATGTAAATCAATATATATAAACTTGATCAAGATGAATTAGTGAATTCTGATATAGATCAATGCGCAGAATCCTATCTTTTACAAAACTTATTCCAAAGTTGTAAACACCCGAGCACAGCGAGTGTATATACGGTAGGTTGAACGATATCTGGTGAAACCTGGTTGTTGTTCTTCAGCCTATATCCTTAATTGCAATGTAATAATAATGTGAGTCAATGCATTGCGCGGACAAGGGGGTGGTTATGAAATACCTTGGTCACATACTTATAACAGCTACCATCATGGTGCTGTCCTTTTCCTCAGCACAGGCTTTTAATTATGGCAAAATAGATGCCTCAAAAGGTGTTGCCTGTAATGCCTGTCATTCGGGTGGAATCGCCCCTACTGTAACATTAACCGGGCCAGAAACAGTGACGCCCGGAACGGTGAATCGTTACACCTTAACCTTGTCTGGCGGGCAGCAGAATCAGGGTGGGATGAATGTCTCTGCAACGGATGGTTCATTGTTTGTAGTTTCCCCTGGTCTATGGAAAACCAATAATCAGATCCATCATAATAACCCTGCGGTTGCCAATGCAAACGGAGTCATTAGCTGGGAGTTTGACTGGCAGGCTCCGACAACGGACTCAACTTCAGTTATTTATGCTGCTGGTCTATCCACCGATAACTCAGCCTCAGAAGCAGGTGATGCCGCTACTACGGTATCACTGACCGTTACGGTTGGTGCTGGTGGAGATGGTAACCCACCTGCTGAGACTGGTGAGACTCTTTATGTCGATAATTGCCAAAGTTGCCATCTTGCTGCACCTGGAACCAAGGCAGGTAGATCAGCTGCACTTATACAGCAGGCCATTGATGATAATGCTGGTACAGTGATGGGCTCATTGAGCTTTCTTTCCCCAACTCAGGTACAGTTAATTGCTGATTTTCTGGCAGGAGATCCAAATGCACCTCAAGCACCGGTTGCCAATCCTGGTGGACCTTATACTGCAGCTTTAGGTGATCAAATCCTGTTTGATGGCAGTGCTTCCTCTGATATAGATGGCACTATCACAAACTATGAATGGGACTTTGGTGATGGGAATACAGCCACGGGCGCGAATCCTGCCCATACCTATGCAGCAGTAGGGACATATACCGTCCAGTTAAAGGTAACTGACAATAGTGGCATGACACATACTGCCAGTACTACGGCAAATGTAGCAGAAGGGACACCACCTGATCCGGTTTATGATGGTGTGGCCCTGTACACTGCAAACTGTTCAGCTTGTCATAGTCCTCTGGTGTCTAGCACCAAGGCCGGGCGAAATGCTGCACAGATTCAAAATGCCATTAACAATAACATTGGTGGAATGGGAGCCCAGAATCTGGGGTTAATTAATCTGATCCCAGCTGAAGTCGATGCTATTGCACTTGCTTTGGGTGGAGGGTCGTCACAAACACCACCAACTGCAAATCCTGGATCAGGGTATTCAGGTGTGATTAATACTCCTGTCCAGTTTGATGGCAGTGCCTCAAGTGATATTGATGGCACCATCGCTCAGTACGCCTGGGACTTTGGTGACAACAATATTGGAAGCGGTGTGTCACCCACACATACCTATGTGACTACAGGTCTGTTTACAGTCACACTGACAGTGACTGATAACGATGGACTGACACATACAGCAACTACCACAGCCAATATTGGAAGTGGAACACCACCACCTCCAGTGCTTGATGGTCTGGCGTTATATGGAACAAATTGTTCTAACTGTCATGGTGCAGCACCGGGAACCAAGGCCGGTCGTTCCGCCAATGATATTGCACTGGCCATTACCAATGTTCCTGCGATGAACAGCATCTCCCTAACAACGGAAGAGCTTACTGCTATAGCAGATGCAATCGCCAATGGAGGACCGCCTGCCACTGATGGGAAAGGTCTCTACAACAGCTATTGTGCCAGTTGTCATGGTGCAGGCGGTGAGGGCGGAACAGAAGAAGCTGTGACAGGAGAATCTGCTAAATCAATCATTGATGCCATTGATGAAGAGAATGAGATGAAATATCTCGATGCTTTGTTGAGCAGTGAGCAGATTGACTTGATCGCCGATTATCTAAATGGTGAAACCGGTAGTAATGATACTGTCACTGTCACGAAAAAGTCCCAGTATGATCTCTACTGTGGCGCGTGTCATGGAGCTGAAGGAAAAGGTGGCGCCGAAGAAGGGGTTCGCGGTGAAAGTGTAAGTGGTATCAACAAAGCGATCACTGAAGAAACCGAGATGAATTATCTCTCGAATCTTGGCGATAACATCGTCCAGGCGATATCCGATTACCTGAATGGAGATAATGACGGCACCATCGAAATTCCTGCACCAACGGGACCGGTTGATGGTCTGGCTTTATACGGCAACTACTGTTCAGGTTGTCATGGCGCAGCCCCTGGTACCAAGGCAGGTCGGACACAGGCCGATATTCTGACTGCTATCCAGAACGTACCTTCCATGAATGGTCTGGGTAATATGTCTGCTGCTGAAGTACAGGCGATTGCCGATGCGATTGCAACCACGGGTGGTGGAGGCACCGGTGGTGGTGGTACTGGCGGAGGGACCGGTGGTACCCCCGATGGTAATCAGCTGTATGCCGATAACTGTGCCGGTTGTCATGGCAATGCTCCTGGCACCAAGGCGGGTCGTACTCAGGCCGATATCCTGGCTGCTATCCAAAACGTACCTTCCATGAATGGCCTGGGTAATCTGTCTGCTGGAGAAGTGCAGGCGATTGCTGATGCGATTGCTACCACAGGCGGTGGTAACACACCTGCGCCGACTTCACCTGAAGGGCTCTATGTGTCCTACTGTGGTTCATGCCACGGTGCAGATGGAAGTGGTGGATTATACGAAGGTGTGCTTGGCGCCACAGCCGGTGAGATTCGTGATGCAATCAATAATGAAGCGGATATGAACTATCTGCAGGCTTTACTCGCAGACAGTACAATCGACTTGATTGCTCAATATCTCAGTGGTGATGGTGACGGAGGGACTGGGGGAGGAACCGGTGGTGGTACTGGCGGAGGAACCGGTGGTGGCTCCCCGGATGGTAACCAGCTGTATGCTGATAACTGTGCCGGTTGTCATGGCAATGCCCCTGGCACCAAGGCCGGAAGTACCCAGGCCAATATTCTGGCCGCCATCCAGAATGTACCCTCTATGAATGGGATAAGTTTGACCGATGCTGAAGTTCAGGCCATCGCTGATGCCATTTCGTCGACTGGAGGAGGTACAGGTGGTGGCACTGGCGGAGGCACTGGCGGAGGCACTGGCGGAGGCACTGGTGGTGGAACCGGAGGTACCTTCGATGGTGATCAGCTATATGCCGATAACTGTGCCGGTTGTCATGGCAATGCTCCTGGCACCAAGGCGGGTCGTACTCAGGCCGATATCCTGGCTGCTATCCAGAACGTACCTTCCATGAATGGTCTGGGTAATCTGTCGGCTGCTGAAGTGCAGGCGATTGCCGATGCGATAGGTGGTGGTACAACTACAACTCCGACAACTCCAGAAGAGTTATATAATGCCTATTGTCTGGCCTGTCATGGTTCAGAAGGTAATGGAGGCACTGAGGAGGCTGTCAGAGGGTCATCGTCGGCAGACATATCCGATGCCATTAACAAAGAAACCGAAATGACCTACCTGAAAAACATGCTAAGTGATAGCGAAATTAGCGCCATTGCTGAATATCTGGGTGGTAACAGGCAGGAATCACGGCCCTCTCAGTCGAGTAGCAGAGAGGAGTCAGATAATAGACGTGCCTGGTGGCAACGCCTGTTCGGTGGCAATATGAATGGCTCAGGCGGTGCAGGTGCGTTTGGTGTAATGGAGTTATTTATCCTTATGATGGTATTACTTGGTCGGTTGGGTATTCGTAAGTTTAATTAAACCCGCTCAATCGGATAATAGCTCCAGTAGTAAGGGAGGGTTGTCAAACCCTCCCTTTTTCATTCACGTTATATTTGCTATGGTTTACTCATGGCCTTACAAATGCATGTTGATGTGGTCTCGGCGGAACGATCTATTTTTACGGGTCTGGTTGAGCAACTGCATATCAGAGGAGAGATGGGGGAGTTAGGTATCTATCCTCGTCACTCACCCTTATTCACCAAAATCAATCCTGGTCTTTTGCGACTTGTTCTCTCAAATGGACAACAGGAGGCTTACTTTATTTCATCTGGTTTTCTGGAAGTTCAGCCCCACGTCGTTACTGTACTCGCTGACACCGTCATTCGTTCTGAGGAACTGGATGCAGCAGCGGCACAAGCTGCCAGGGAGATTGAGCAGTTTGAGGGGAAAAAACGTCAGTTCGATAAGGAGCTGGCCCTGAACATTGCCCTGATCCGGGCCCTGGATGAAGTCAAAAGGGCCTGAGCTGTTTCGAGAACTGGTTTTAAAATAACCAATATCCACAACTATAAAGAAGTTATATACTAGCTTTCCTCAGGGGTTGGAATGCTAGTGTAAGTATGTCGCATTTTATCTTTTTTATTCTCATAACTGGTTTGTTGGGTTTTGGCTGGCTTACCCGGCATGAGAGCTATTTGTCGCCTGAAACTGGGCCGGGTTACTATTTTGGCATTATTGGTGGCAGCATGATGCTCTTGCTCAGCCTGTATTCCTTCCGCAAGAAATTCCGATTTATGCGTAACTGGGGAGCGATAAAGTACTGGTTTTCCTCACATATGTTGATGGGGGTTCTGGGGCCGGTATTTATCCTGTTTCACTCTAATTTTTCCTTTGGATCGACCAATAGCACCATGGCATTGATGGCGATGCTGATCGTGGCCGGAAGTGGACTGGTTGGGCGCTATTTTTACAAGAAGATCCATTATGGGCTCTACGGCCGTCATGCGTCTCTGACTGAATTGAAGGATATGGTGAAACTCAATAAGGGCCAGATTGGAAAGAATCTAAAGCTACGTAGTCAGTCGGTACAAAAGCTATCCAGATTTGAAAAGCTGAGTCTACACAATACTGGACTCATTCTAAGTATTCTACGATTGCCAGTTGTGACCCTGTTATCACATTGGGTCTATTTCAGTGTTGCTAGGGAACTAAATCTGCTCCTTAAGCGTTATAGAGCTAAACAGGCAATGGATGGAGAGATTTACCGGAAGTCACGGAAGGTGGCCAGGCAACAACTCAAGGCCTATGTCTCCAGTGTAAATCAGCTATCGGGTTTTACGGCCTATGTAAAATTGTTCTCGATCTGGCATCACTTACACCTGCCTTTGTTTATCGTTCTTATTTTTACCGGGGTTGTCCACGTTGTCGTGGTACATATTTACTAAAAGATGCAATGGCAGTTTAAAAGGATGTTCATCAGGATCGTAATGGTTATGCTGGCATTATCATTTTCACAAACTGGATCGGCGAATTCGCTGGAATCATTGGTAATGCCTGGGCCGGTAATAGAAGGGCATAAGAAATACGAAAAAATATGTAAGAACTGCCATTCAGTATTTAGTAAGGATACTCAGGATAAACTATGTGCGGATTGTCATAAGAATATTGCCAAAGATATCAAACTAAAAAAAGGTTATCACGGTCGGCAGAAACTGGGGAAGTGTAAAAACTGCCATACCGAGCACAAGGGCAGAAATGAAGATATCGTTAAATTTAACATCACACTATTTAATCACCAGTTAACAGATTTTAAACTTACTGGACAACACGCCAATGTTGATTGTAAGCAGTGCCATGAAAAGGGGAAAAAATATCATAAGACGCCATCACTCTGCTCAAGTTGTCATAAAGAAGAGAATCCTCATAAAGCTGACCGCCTGATGTTGAAAAAGAAAAAGCTCGAATGCCATGCTTGTCACACGGCAAAGGGGTGGAGTGTTATCCAGTTTAATCATAGCAAAACAAAATTCAAACTGCTTGGCAAGCACAAGCAGGTTAACTGTAATAATTGCCATCCAGACGACAAGTATCAGAAAACACCCAGAACGTGTCAGTCTTGCCACAAGTTTGATGATGTGCATGGCAGAAAAAAAGGGCAGACCTGTAGTAAATGCCATAATGCCAGAGGCTGGAAGGAATTGAAGTTTAATCATGATAAAGAAACTAAATTTCCGTTAAAGGGGAAGCATAAACAACTGAAATGCAATGACTGCCATAAGAAAGATCCCTATAAATACGAAATCGAAAAACACTGTATTAGTTGCCACGGCTCTGATGATGGTCATCGGGGCAGGTTTGGTGATGAATGTAATAAATGCCATGGTTTCGATAGGTGGGACAAGTCTTCTTTTGATCATGATAAGGACACAAAATTCAGGTTAAAAGGCCGACATTCAAAACTGGCCTGCGAAGATTGTCATACTACAAATGCATATAAAGATAAAAACAGGAAGCCCTGTTATACATGCCATAAAAAAGATGATGCGCATAGAAGTCAGCAGGGCAAGAAGTGTAATGATTGTCATAACGAACATGACTGGAGAAAAAATGTCAGATTTGATCACGATTTGACATCATTTCCTTTGCTGGGAATGCATGCAAGCCTGTCTTGTGAAGAATGTCATATCAAAAGCACATACAAGGACACGGACTCAAAATGTAATGATTGTCATAAGAAGGATGACGTTCATAAAGGAAAGTTAGGGATTAATTGTCAACTCTGCCATAACGTTAACAACTGGCAGGCATGGCGTTTTAACCATGATCGACAGACTAAATTCAAATTAGATGGCAAGCATAAAGATATTCATTGCCATGAATGTCATCGCAATGCTGTGGTGGAAGTGAAAAATGAATTGAGTGCCTGTAATGACTGTCATGCAGCAGATGATGTACATAATGGCCAGTTTGGAAGGGACTGTGCACGATGCCATTCCACAAAAACGTTCAAAAATGCCAGGATAAGGAAATAAGGGAACGGCGATGCTTTCAGTCAATGAAAAAAGGTTTTTAATATTGCTGATTGTCGTGCTGGTAATCTGTTTTTATACATTACCGACAAGCTATGCCAGACCCTCTATGGCATCCGATTTTAATCATGATGCAACTGGGTTTCCATTATCTGGCCCTCATAGGGTGCTTGAATGTAATGAGTGTCACATCAGAGGAATATTTAAGGGGTTGCCACGACGTTGCATTGAATGTCATGACCGAGGTAGTCTGATTGGCTCATCACAGAAACCACTGAATCATATTGTTACTAATGAGGATTGTGAGTCCTGTCATTCTGGACAGACCTGGACGGTGACCATGTTTGATCATGCAGGCGTATCAGGTGTCTGTATTAAATGCCACAATAATATTCACCAAACTGGAAAACATACAGGACATGTAGCCAGTTCTAATAACTGTGATAACTGTCACCTGACTGTAGCATGGATTCCAGCCAGGTTTGATCATAATAACCTTATTGGTACCTGTTATTCATGCCATAACGGAGTACAGGCTACGGGCAAACATCCAACCCATGTTTCAAGTGGGAATAACTGTGGTGAGTGCCATAGTACAATCGCCTGGATTCCAGCCAGATATGACCATACTGGTATATCTACTAACTGTTATAGCTGCCATAACGGGATAATAGCAACTGGAAAGCATGCTCGACATATCAGTAGTAGTAATCTGTGTGAAGATTGCCATAGGACAACGGCCTGGGTCCCGGCCGGTTTTGACCATACTGGTATTAGCTCAAATTGTTATTCTTGCCACGATAGTGTTAAAGCTACGGGCAAGCATGGTACACACATTGCCAGCAATAATGTGTGTGAAGATTGTCACAGGACGACAGGCTGGACACCGGCCGGTTTTGACCATTCCAATATCATCTCTAACTGTTATTCCTGTCATAACGGGGTTAAGGCAACGGGCAAGCATCCTCAACACATCACTCCAGCCAGCAATATCTGTGAAAGTTGCCATGGTAAGAGTCGTTGGTATCCGGCTAATTATTCACACAGTTCAATAGTGACAGGCTGTTATAACTGTCATAACAATATCAGAGATGAAGGTAAGGACAAGGAACATCCGCCAAGCAGTAATTCTTGCGAGTCCTGTCATACTACCAAAAGCTGGTAATGCATATTAACTATTAATTTCATGTTATGAAGTCTGAAATTTTTAAAAAATGGGTGTGGAATTGTATATTGCTTACAGGGCTTATATTTTTTTCGGTTGATATTTATTCAAAAGAAAATCTAACCGATTTTCGGTATGTGATAAACCTCGGTTTGTCAGAAGATAAGATAAGAGTGTCTGGAGAACATTTGCCAGAAGGTCTTGTTGTTTATCATATAAAAGTTCGGCAGGCAGATAAAATCAAATATCGAACCAGGCTTGGATTCTTTCAAAGTCGAAGTGGGGCCATGAAACAGCTTGGTCAGATAAAAAAGATATATCCTCGTGCCTGGCTGGATACAACAAAAAAATACGATCTTTCCATCAGAGAAAAATGGTTTGGCAATAAGACAGTGAAACCATCGAAGACCTTTGCCAATACCTCAGTTCTATTGACAGGCAAAGAAACGGAAGAGCTTATGGAAAAGGCCAGGAGATTAGTTGCTGAACAGAAGTATGCAGAGGCGATTAAAGTATATACAAAAGTATTATCACGCGGCGATCGAAAACTCAGAATGGATGCGCAGGAATACCTGGGTGTTACACGCGAAAAAAACGGTCAATATGCCCATGCCAAGGCTGAATATCAGGAATACTTGCGTAAATACCCAACTTCGGATGGTGCAGAGCGCGTAAAAATGCGCCTTGACAATATGTTGCTGGCAAATGCCAAACCCCGCCACAAATTAGCTAATAAAAAATTTAAGACAAAAACAGAATGGATTAACTATGGTTATTTTACTGAGTTTTATCGAAAGGATACGTTTTCTCAGAATGGAGTTGAAAATGAACGATCTTCATTATCAACAGCACTGGGTTTTTTCTCACGACGAAAAAGTGACTCAAGTGACATTAAGCTGGAGCTAACCGGGAGCCATTTGCATGATCTGGACAATGAAGACAAAAACCGCAAACGTCTGAACTCATTTTTTATCGATTATAGTAATCGACCAAAATCAACCAGTTTCCGTTTAGGCCGACAAAGTCATACACGTTCAGGCGTATTGGGGAGAATGGACGGTCTCTGGGCAGATTATCAATTCGATTCCCAGTGGAAATTCAATGTGGTAGCGGGTTATCCGGTTAATTTGTTCGAAACAAACAGGATTGATGATACAAAAAAATTCTATGGCTACAGTCTCGATATAGGTCCATTCAATAAATATTGGGATTTCAACCTTTTTTCGATAGAGCAGGAAGTCAGTGGGCTGCAGGACAGAAAAGCTGTTGGAGGCGAAATACGTTATGTAAGTCCAAAAGGCGTTTTTTTTACACTAGTTGATTATGACACCTACTTTGAGGGGCTTAACAAGGTTTATGTAATTTCCAATATCTATTTCAAAAGTGGGGCATCCCTCAATATGACTTATGATAAAGGAAAATCACCTTATCTATTAAGCACAAATGCCTTGCAGGGGCAGCCGTTTAGCTCAATTGAGGAAATGCGCAATAATTTTACAGAGCAGGAAATCAAGCAGATTGCCATTGACCGAACTTCAGAGGTCACAACTTACACCATTAATGGAACTATACCACTGAGTAAAAAAATAAATTTGAATATGGATGTGACCATGAGTAATTTATCTGGAACACCATCATCAGCAGGAATTACTGGTACCGATCCTACCGGCGATGAGTATTTTTATGGTGCTCAACTTATTGGAATCGGAGTTTTTGGAAAAAATGATACGCTGGTGATGGGAGTTCGCTATTCAGATACTCATTCCTATGAACGAACAGCCTATACCTTGAGTGAACGGATTTTATGGAATAATACATGGCGCTCAAAATTTGGTATTTACTATGACACCACGGATAAAACCAATGGAGCCCATGTGAAAACCACCCGGCCATCAATAGGCATAGATTATATACATTCACGGTCTTTGCGTCTGGAGGCTGAAATACAACACTCTCAATCAACGGAAAGTGGCGATACCTTACCGTCTGAGACTGAGGGTACGTTTTTCAGTGCCGGGTTAATTTATGACTTTTAATGATTCTCAATTAAAACAGATATATCCATATGGCCAGCGTTTCTAGCAAGATCTTTGGCATTATGACGATCTTTATTTCGTCGGTTAGTGTTGGCGCCCTTATCCAATAGTGTTGTTACCAGTCGTTTGTGCCCATTTTTAGCAGCCAGCATGAGAGGGGTATTACCAAATCTGTCTTTACTTTCCAGTTTGGCTCCCTTGCCCAGAAGATAATGTACCACTTTTACGTGTCCATAAGCTGCGGACAACAGTAGTGCAGAATTACCCTGTGAGTCACTGTGATTGACGTCGATGTTTTCGTCGAGTATTAGCTTTACGATATCAAGATAGCCCTTTTTAGACGCAAGCAGCAAACTACCGGTTAAGGCCGAAGTCGTGTTGATGCCTGTAAATCTTTGCTTGATAAAATATTTAAAAATGGCAATGTGGTTGAGTTGAGCTGTTTTTATAAGGATGTTGTGTTTGTTGTTTATCTTACCTGCTATCTTTGCCCCATTCTCAATGAGCAGTTCTATAATAGCTAAATCCCCATGATCGACACTGTATGTGATGGCATTTTGGCCAGACTTGTCGACTTTGTTAATGTTGATGTTTTTTTCTAACAAAGCCTTGGTAATATTTAAATTTCCTGTATCTGCAGACCACATTAGTGGTGTTTTTCCATTATTGTCAGCCAGTTCTGGATCAGCGTTTTTTTCAAGCAGTAGTTTGGCAGATTGGGTATGTCCGTTAATAATGGCCAGGTTAAGTGCTGTTTGTCCTGTTTTTGACCTGAGGTTAAGCTTTGCCTTAAAACGCAGCAAAGTTTTAATAATATCGCCATGGCCGTTAATAGTTGCCAGCATTAAGGCTGTATGACCTTCAGGGTCCTGTTTGTTAGCGCTATATGGGTCTTTCAGTAATATACGCTTGGTTTCAGAATCATTACCACGCCAGGCTGCGATCATTAAAGGGGTCCAGTTATTAAACTGTGTAATCTTTTTGTTGGAGGTCAACTGTAAACGATGTTGGCCATCAGAGGTCCTGAGAGTGGGTTTTGCGCCGTGACGGAGCAAACTATTCTGTATTTCTTTATGATTCCGTATATTGGCCAGTGCAAATGCATTTAGTCCCTGTTTATTTTTCTTATTGATATTTCGAAATTTCTTTTTTCGAATTAATAAGCTTACGAGTTCCGAATTACCACTTTTGGCCGCATGCATCAGTCCAGTATAGCCATGACTATCAATGGTAAAGGCATTGGCCTTGTGATTGAGTAATACATTAACGATATCGACACTGCCTCTCTTACAGGCATGTAGGAAGGCTGTCATATTTTCCTGATCAGTCTTGTTTATACGGGCACCCATATCCAGAAACATGCTGACAATATCGACTCTTCCAAACTGGGCGGCCATCATGAGGGGGGATTCACCATTTTTATCTTCGAGATCGATATCGGCGTGTAAAAGCTGGATCAGCATATCCATGTTGTTCTTTCGAATAGCCGTGCGGACAGATTGAATGCGATCTTTGTCAATTAAATCGGAATAAGGGTTGGACTCAGGCTGTTTAAGGATTTGTAGCTGTTTTGTTGCCAGGGCATGTTTATTTTTTGCTGCCTTTTGGTACCAGATTACAGCCAGCTTTTTATTTACCTTACCACCCAGTCCTTTGTGGTACATGGAGCCAAGATTATACTGTGCCTTGACGTGTCCTTTTCTCGCTGCCTGGTAAAACCACTTTCTGGCAGTTGCAGCACTTTTTTTTGTCCCCTGACCGGTGCGGTATTGAACTCCTAACTGATACTGGGCTTCCAGCTCACCCTCATTGGCCAGTCTTTTGAAAATTTCATGGGCCTTGTCATATTTCTTTTGCTTAATGGCCAGTTTGGCACTTTCCAGTTGTGGGCCGGCAAAGCTATGCGGTGCATAGAAACATAAAATTGTCACTATGCTGAGCAGCAGAATTTTTTGAATCTTACCTGTCATAATAAACTATGCTGTCCCACGTTTGGTTTCGACTTCTATACCAATTTGTTTTAGAAACGGTGTCGGTAGAATACCACCAGCACAGACAATGGCCGCGTCATTGGGTATTTCCAACTCTTTACCGTGTTGGTTAATGACGACTTTGTCCTCGGTGAAGTTTTTAACATTCGATGATAAAAGAACATTGATTTTCCGGTTAGCCTCGGCTTGAGTGATTTTGTCACGGTTTTTTTGTTTGGCACGGGAAAAACTGTCACTCCGGTATGAGATAGTGACATTTGATCCTGCTTGCTCGGCGATACTGTTTGCTGCCTCAAGGGCACTGTCACCACCGCCGACTATCAGAACATGTTGGCCCTTGTATTGTCCTGGATCGATCAGGTTGTACACCACCTTGGGAAGTTCTTCACCAGGGACACCCAGTTTACGAGGGGTACCACGTCGACCTATGCAAAGCAGGACAGCTCGGGTTTTATAAGTACTTTTATTTGTGGTAACGATAAAGCCTTCACCATCCTGTTTAATGTCTTCGACTTTTTCCCGATAGTTGATTTTCAATTGTTGATCTTTTTCTATTTTTAACCAGAGCCGTAACAGAGTTTCCTTGGTCGTTTCCCTGAGATTGATTTTGCCAACCAGGGGCATTTGAACAGGGGCCGTCATCACGAGCTTACCTCGAGGGAAGTTAAACACCGTGCCACCCAGTGAATCCTGTTCGATAGTGGCTGAGCGCAGTTTATGTTGTTTTGCACTCAGTGTGGCGGAGAGACCAGCCGGTCCGGCACCGACTATTACCACATCGAGTCGATCTCCTTGACCCATGCCACTGAGTTTTCGAATCGACTCCATGGCCTGCCGACCCTGTTCCACCGCATTTCGAATCAGGCCCATGCCACCCAGTTCACCGGCGATAAACAGACCCGGTATATTGGTTTCAAAATTCTCTTTCACATGGGGAATGTCCACGCCACGTTTTTCGGTACCAAACACCAGGCTGATGGCATCAAAAGGGCAGGCTGCCTTACAGGCCCCATGGCCTATGCACTTGCTTGGATTAATGAGTTCGGCCTTGCCATTGATCATGCCAATGACAGTGCCCTCCGGGCAGGCCGTGACGCAGGCACCACAACCGATACAATTACCAGGGTTCATCACCGGGTGCAGGGAAGCCGGTTCAGTCAGCCCCGCCTCGATGGCATCCCGTTGTATTTTTTGGTGTTTGAGTTGTTTTAGATTTCTACCAAGCGCAAATAGCAGAATGATAAGAACAGGGATGGAATAAAAAACAATCTGTTGGTAATTAATACTATCCATATGCCTGTAACGATCAAAATGACAAGATCGTTTCATTATGGGGCATTTTTTAAGTTCAGGCAGGCTTTAAGATAAAAAATGTCGTTCTAATCACATAATTTGGACTGTGCTTTTTGACACGGTCTAAATCAGGCAAATACCACCCAGGTGGTTGCGATATATTTCACGCCTTTATCGACAGTGACGGCCCGATGTTCATGGGTCCAGAAGGGGGGAAACAGTACCAGCTTGCCTTGTTCCGGGGTTACTTTGATGTCCTGATACAGAAACTCCGTTTCACCGCCGGGGCCCGGCACATCATTCAGATACCATAGCGCGACTAACTGACGTTGGCTGAACTGGTGGCTACCCCCATCAATATGCCAGTGATAGTGCTCACCTGCTTGATAACGCTGCAGGTTGTATCCCATGTCCTTGAAAGGGCCCTTGAAGTAGGGGAAGGTCTCACGAAATTCCTTAATGGCCATACCCAGAGAATAAAACAGGGCCCGGTCCACGTCTTTCCAGTGTTCCTTACCGCTCACAACCAGATCAGTGGTCTTTTTGATACTACTGTCTTTATTGACGGTCTGTCCTACACGGCCTTCGTACTGCTCATCTTCATGGGCCTCGAAACGGCGAATCATCTCTTCACAGGCCTCGGCGGGTAGGGCATTGTCTTTGGCGTAGATAAAGGTATTGGGTTTTAGCTCACGAATGGTTTTGAGCGGCGTGATGGTTTTTTCCATGCGGTCATACTACTTCAGGCTGATTAAACTTACAGACGATTGGCTTCGATCATCGTATCGATCTGCTTGACCCAGTCCGGGTCATGCTGGCGAAAGATTGTCAGGGCCTGGTTCGCCACAGTCAACCAGTGATCATGACTTACCTCAATAATTTCTTTAAAAGGCTTAAGCGAGCGAGAATCCAGCCAGTTCTGATAGACTGTTTTCAGGCTGGGAAACAGATCTTTGCGTAAGTTATTCAGATTACCAAGATAAAAATGGATCGAGGCCTCATTGTCCGATTCCACCAGATAGGGCAGGGTGGCCAGGGCATCGGCCAGATGATCACGGGTGGCGCGCAGCAAAAATTCGGCCTTGGAGCGGGGTAGTTCCACCAGCATGGCTTCCCACTCTTCTCCTAACAGCTTACCGGCCATCACTTCACCGGTTTCATGCATCAGGACAGCGGTCAGTTCATTCTCTGTCATCTTATCCAGTGAACGATCCACATCATGATTGAAATCGTACATGGCGAGGGCACGGGCCATAGGGTTGTCCGGTTTGTTCCAGTTCCACTGTTCGACTTTCTCCCAGAGCAAGCGACGTAGCGATTCACGGCGGATAAAGATGGTTTTGCCCAGCGTCATCGCCGGTGGTGAGCTCAGGTCACGGGCCATTTCCTTGCCAGTGATGAGAATATTGAAATCGTCTTCTGTACGCTGTGATTCCAGCTCAGCGAGAAAGAAATGGGGCTTGGTACGATAGCCAAGACCACCACTATAGACATAGCCCTGGGGAATCAGCCTTTGATTGATATCTGCCGTATGAAAGGGATCAAACGATTTGTTGTCGACGGTGATCGGTGTATAGTCGGTATCCTCCAGACTTTCCCAGAGTTCTTCACGTTGGCGCAACCAATGACCGACATCCGACTGGGGCAGGCCATCTGTAAAGCCATAGCCCATCTCCCATCGATAGAACTCGCGCATTTTCATTAGATAGACGCACAGGGTGAAGTCGGTGGCAAAAGCGGCATCGGCGATGTGGCAGTTGGCCTGGACTGTTTCGGAGATTGTCTGTAGTTGGCTGTTCATGAGATCATTATATATAGTGTAGGAAATTATAATACCTAAGTAAAATACTATGATATTATAACGCCAATGTCGAATTTATCGGTCAGCCACAATAAGAACTGACCTTAACAATATGTTGTAATCTATTGATTTAAGAGGTTTATCACAGTGCGAGTTAGAAGCAAGTGGAGCAAGCGCGACAAGACCCATTCGGTTGAAGAAGTGGCCGGGGCCCTGGCCTTTATAGCCTTTCGTATCGCCGGCAATGCTGTGCTCAATATGGAAAACCATGAATACGAGACCGACAACCAGGCCCAGCGTCTGGACATCATGAGTGAATTTCTGGCCTTCACCATCCACATCATCGACCGCATGACCATTGAGAAATTCGATGCAGAACAGCGTCAGCGTTTCATGATCGAACTGGCCCTCAAATCCGCCAAGCATATTGAAGACAATCGACGTGACGTCCAGGGCCCGGGTGACTACCGACAGGCCTTTATCGACATGCTCAATGAACGCATGGACGAATATTCAGACTGTGATTATGACGAGAAAGAAGGCGCCAGCTTTGTCATGCGACGCCTGTTTGGCGATCATGTCACCAAACTCATGGGTGAGAAACATAAGCAGTGGGTGACGGCGCAGGTTATTGATATTGAGGTGCCGGATTTATTCCGAACCTTGAATAAGTCGTTGCCGAATCTTTTTATGTAAAACAAACGGATTGAAATAAATATTAAATAGACTGACGATTTATTCGCAATGGAGAAAATCTGTCAAAAGCATATAAAACACATACAAGTGTTTCAATTCAGTCTTTTTGGTATACTCATTCAGATATGCTATCAGACCTTTTAAAATTATTATATTTTCGATTTGGATATGTTGAACGAATTATTTTTACTATCGTCAAATGTTTTACATTTTTTCTGATATCAGGCACGACATATGCTGAGGAACAGATTGATAGTTCATCTATAGCAGTACGTGATGTCCTATCTGCTCAGGGTGAGTGGCAATTTGATATTGATTATCTTTATTCTAACAATCAGTCCACGACAGTACACAGCGGTGGAGGCATAGGAGTTATCCAGTCCTCTAGCACTACAACAGAAAATTCATCTTTAACTAAAAGCAGTTCAGATATTTTAATTATCTCACCCGCATTGCGTTATGGTTTGACAAGCGATACTGAAATAGCGCCTAGCATTTCCTGGCAGGCCTATCAAACAAGAACACAAGAAAGAAATGCCGTAACAACGGAGAGTGGAGATAAACTAACCAGTCTTAACTTAGCCGTTAATCATCGTTTTACCAATAATGGGGCTCGTTCAGCAGTGATTGGTAGTTTCAATCTTAATCTTGCTGAGAATGTTGGAAAAGATAATGAAGAAATTGTCTATGGTCGTGCCTGGTCAGCCAGTGTCACTGGCTTTCGGGTTTATGATCCCGTTGTTATGAGCGTTGCTGTCGGTTACCAGGAATTTCTTCAACGAAATGTCGACGGAGATATTGTAAATCCTGGTGAGATTGTATTTGTTAATGGAGGGATAAACTTTGCAGCAAATAGCGATCTTAGTCTGAAAATGGGGTTTACATGGACTTATACCAGCAGAAACGAGATAAATGGGCAGAAACAGGGAATTGCTGTAACAACCACCAGCCTTGGTTTTGGTTTTGGTTATGAGTGGTCAGTCAACACACTGGTCTTCTTTGCTGTGAATACAGTAGTAAGTGGAGGCGAAGGGGCAACTATTTCGTTAAACACAAGTTATTATTTATAGTTAATTCTGATGACCGGATTCAAGATTAACAAAATAATCCTGCCTAACAGATAGATTCTTATTATCGGATGGAAGCACTAACAGAATTTTACCTTTATGAGTCTTAGTTCCCCGAACTTCCCACTTTTCTCGAAATTTTTCGACTGGATATTTATTATTTCCACTGGCTGGATCGGCGACCCACACTGTATGCTTATCTATCCCTCTTAATACGGCAAAGTGTGGCCCAGCCCAGGTGTGAAAATAAATGATCACCGGAATTTTTAACTGTGTAAGCTGTTCATAATCAAGTGCTAGACCGATTCCTTTTAGCCCCCATTGAGGAAGTGAGGATTTCATATCAGCCATGGACAACCAACTATTTTTTCCTATAGCAGTGAGTACATCTTTTTCTGTTACATTCAGCCCGTAGTAATAGGTTAACAACGTTGCTAGAGCAGCACTTCCACAGGAGAAATCTAGCTCCTGCATGATGATTTTTTTATTTCTAGTGGCTTTCCAAGATTGAACAGATAGATCACCGTTTAAATGAATGCCTACCGAAGTAGGTTGTGTATGTGCAGCCCCAGAAAGTGCCCAAAAGACAGACGCCATCGCATACATTAATTTTATGCGATTCAAACTATCACTAACATGACCTGATGTCATGGAGCTTTCGCACATTATCATCATCCACGAGCATCAAATAATATTGCTAAAACTTTAGGTAATGAACATATTTCTGTCGTAATTCAACTTTGATAATTAGCCTATTATGTGCAAAACAGGAGAACCTCCAACTGTATTTTTATGTTCTTCTTCTGTGAGAGGGGTAACATTGATTGTTTTTTCTTTAGATTCAAAAGCAGATTGAATATTGCTCTGTTTCACAGCGTCTTCATATTTTTCAGGCTCTGAGGCACTAACGGAAAATGCTGTGCTAAGAAAGACAAAATAGACAATTGAATTGCGCATGATTACTCTCCTTTGTAATTTACGAAAATTGTTGTTTTCAGCAGATCTTGCGATAGATTATTTATTAATCTCTACATCTTAAAGTTTAACCAATTTACAATGATAATTCGACGGTATAAGTAACGTAGTTCGCAAAAATTTAAAGTATTATATGATAATCATATTATTTAACTACTTACTAAATTAATATGGTTTAGAATAGAATATGGGGAAAGGCTGCAATTAACAGCAATTAATTTAAGGAGAATAATTATGCGTTACTTAACATTATTGATATGTCTGATGGGGTTGTCATTTGCAATAAATGCTGCAGAAATGTCCAACCAAAAAAGTGATAAAGTAAAGAATAAAGTCTCATCAGCTTTTAGCCGTAGTATAAATTCTTCAAAGTCTGTAATTTTATCTGATGATGAATTGAAGAAGACGATTGGTGGAATAATTGCAGTGAAGAACGGGCAACCATTATAACTTGAACTTGAGTGTTGGTGATTAGTAACCCAAAAAAGGAGGATGGTGATGAAAATGATGTTTGTAACAATATGTAGCCTTGGAATGAGCTGTTTTGCTTATGCTGAAGGAAAGATTGAAAATACCGATGGTGTGCCCGAGGCTGATATCAGAACTGTATTTGTGAATGATGACAAGATAGATGTAAAAAAGATGACGAATATTGAGTTAAAAGAGTCAGTTGCTGGGTCAGAAAATAATTTCGATCGAGGCTCAGCCTTATCGATCCAGTGAGCAAGTTATAATTACCTACTAAAGCCGATGCGATCGAGAAGCTCTGGTTAGGACGACAGTTGTCGTAACATAAAAAAAGGCGGGTTAAACCCCGCCTTTTTAATTATATAACTGAAAGTTAGTTGAATTACTTAACCCAGTTTTTGTAGCCGTCAGTCACACCGTTTGTACCGTCTTCGTAACCGGCATTGTAGGCGTCATTAACACGCTGTTCTTCACGAACTGGATTGACCAGGAAACCACCTTGCCAACCTTGCAGGTATTCGGGATCTACACCGGCGCCTTCCATTTCAACAACTGTCTTGTGATAAACATCTAAGTTATGCATAGGTTTTCTCCTCTAGCTTCAACGCTGTCGCTATTGTTTATCCAATAAGGCTGATACTTCGTCGCCCTACTGCAATTCAAAATCGTTTCAACTGCTTAAGCAGTCACCACCCATATCGGGGTTTTTTCTGGGCCGGGACTATACCAGAGTCCTGGCGGTAAATCCCGTACTTCTGACAGGGGCCAGAGTCTGAGACGGAGGGAAGTATAGCCAAGGGAACAAGCTGGCTGTATATCCCTATAGAGGGGTATTTGACCCTTTAATCCCTGATAGATTTGGACAAAAATACCCGAGTAATTCCCTTGGTATTTACTCGACCCAGCAATTGGGGGATAATTATAAGTATTTGGTAATATTCACGCGAGCCCCTGGGAGGGCAATACCATGTCTGAATTGAACGAAGTCGAATTTAATAGCGCCATGTCGGCCTTTGAGTCCAAGCATTTTGGGACTGCCTGCCAGCTTCTGGGTCCCTTTGCCGAACAGGGCAATGCCGATGCCCAACACCGCCTGGCCATCATGTACCAGAATGGACTGGGTGTAGCCACCAATCCCGAGCAGGCGGTGAAATGGATGAAGGCCGCTGCCGATCAGGGGCATGCCCTGGCCCAGCATGGTCTGGGTTTTATGTATATGGAAGGTGAGTGTGTGGACAAAAATGCTGCTGAGGCCGTCAAATGGTTCAAGCTGGCTGCCGAGCAGGGTATGGTCGGATCTCAGACCACCCTTGCCATGATGTATGAGCAGGGCAACGGGGTTGAGAAGGACCCTGAAGAGGCCCAGAAGTGGTACAAAATGGCCGGATTTTAAACGGGCTTTAAAACCCCTGGTTCTTCCGGTTAAATGCTAGACTAAAAGTAGACGTCAGATTATTGGCATCCTGAGAAAATAGACGCTGAGTTATCTGTATTCAAAAATATAATGATAATCAAAGAGTTGGAGTTTTATGCGCCCCGCCCATTTAAGTAAAGTCCTGGATCAAGAGTTTTTGAGCACCCGTACAGGCCACCACACGCCCGTTATGTTGTGGGGTCCTCCAGGGGTAGGTAAGTCCCAGATCATCGCCCAGATCGCGGATCGGCATAATGTCCCTCTAATTGATATTAGATTATCGCAAATGGAACCCAGCGACCTGCGCGGCATTCCATTTCGAAATAACGAGATTGTGGAGTGGGCCATCCCGGCCATGCTTCCCGATGAAAAGCGACATGGCAAAGAGGGTATCCTGTTTCTGGATGAGATTACTTCGGCACCCCCCAGTGTTTCGGCCGCCGCCTATCAGCTGATTCTGGATCGCAAACTGGGTGCCTATGAAATTCCCGAAGGCTGGGCCATCTTCGCAGCGGGTAATCGACAGGGCGATCGAGGTGTGACCTACAGCATGCCGGCCCCCCTGGCGAATCGTTTTTCCCATTTTGATTTTGATTTGAATGTTGATGACTGGGTGGCCTGGGCCTATCAAAATGGTATCGATGATCGCGTTATCGCCTTTGTCCGTTTTCGCCCAGAGCTGTTATTTGAATTTGACCCGGCCCATAACCCGACAGCCTTTCCATCACCCCGTTCCTGGGAGTTTGCTCATCGTGGTTTGCAGAAGTTTCATGACCATCCTGAACTTTTACTTGGCACGCTGCAGGCCTGTATCGGTCCTGCCGCCGGTATTGAGTTGAATGCCTTTATCGCCAACCTGGATCAAATGCCGGATATCGATGCCATTCTTCGCGGTGAAGAAGTCGCTGTCCCATCGGAAATCGATCTGCAGTATGCCGTGGCGTCTTCTCTGGTCGGTCGCGCCATTCGTTCCAAAGAAACGGATGAAGCCAAATCCGTCATTGGTAATATCCTGAATTATGCCAGCCGTTATCCGCAACGTGAGATGGGCGTGATGCAGGTATCGGATATGCATCGTGCCATTGGTGAAGTGTTGTTTACGGTACCTGAGTTTACTGACTGGTCGAATGCGATAGCTGATCTCATGCTATATGAAGGCTGAATATGTCATTGCGAGGAGTGACAACGACGAAGCAATCTGTACATATTCTCCACTAAGCTGGAGATTGCTTCGTCGCAAAAACTCTCCTCGCAATGACAGTGAATAAGACCGAATTATGATCAAGCAGGACAACGAAACCAAACTCGCTGCAGCACGTACGCGGCTGATCATTGATAAACCTTTCCTGGGTGCACTGGTTTTGCGTCTGCCCATCATCGAAGCCGATCCCGAGTGGTGTAAGACCACGGCTACCGATGCCCGATCCTTTTATTACAATCCGGAATTCATTGAACAACTGAGTCTGAGTGAAACCGAATTCATTCTTGCTCATGAAGCCCTGCATTGTGCGCTGTCCCATTTTGCTCGAAGAGAAAGCCGAATCAAGCACCGATGGGATGTTGCCTGTGACTATGCCATCAATCCTATTTTGATAAAGGAAGGCCTCAAGGCACCACCTGGCACCTTGTCAGAAAAAACCTATGAAGGGATGACTGCTGAAGAGATCTATCCCTATATCAATGACAACGATAACGAAGAGACCCTCGATGACCATATCTATGATGACAATGAGTCATCATCAAAGGATCAGCAGAGCACGCAACCGCCACAACCCCCAAAGAGTGATGACCCTTCAGACCAAGGCAAGCAAGGACAAAGTCCACCACCGCAAGGGGGTAGTAAACCGGAACAGGACCCCGATAAACAAGGTGGGCAGAGCGGGGCATATCAGCCGCCACCCCTGTCCCATGAAGAACGAGAGTCTCTCAATGTACAGTGGCAACAGCGTCTGGCTGGTGCCGCACAGCAGGCTATGCAGGCTGGCAAGATGGATGGCGACATGGCGCGCCTGGTGGACTTCCTGTTGCAGCCCCGCTTACCCTGGCGAATGTTGCTGGCCCGCTATATGTCCGGTATCGCAAGGGATGATTACAGCTATACAAGGCCCTCGACACGGCGCGGAGATCCAGCCATATTCCCCAGTCTACGCAGTTCTCAAACCGAACTTGTGGTGGCCCTGGACACCAGTGGCTCCATACATGAAGATGAGTTAAGCGAGTTTGTTTCGGAGATCGACGCTATTAAAGGCCAGATCAGGGCAAAAATCACCCTGGTCGCCTGCGATTCAAAAATTGTCGCTGACAGTCCCTGGGAATATGAGCCCTGGGAAGAGTTCATTTTGCCAGAATCGATTGCCGGTGGGGGTGGCACCAACTTTGTACCGGTGTTCGATTGGGTCAATACGCAGGACCGATACCCGGATCTGCTTATTTACTTTACCGACGCCGAAGGTAACTTTCCCAGTGTTCCGCCCAATTACCCTGTGTTGTGGCTGGTGAAAGGTAAACATCCAGTTCCTTTTGGACAACGCATCCAGTTGAATTAAACTTAAAGAAGTTATGCAAACACTTTCCAATGAAGACAACCTGCGACTGAATGTCCTGCTCAATCAGGATGTGCAGGCCATTCGCATAGATGAGGGCAAGATGATCGTCTATGGCCTGACCGATCGCGGTGAGGCCAAAATCAAACTCAATCCCAATGTACGGGATGAAAAATACATTCGTTCCATTAAAGAAGCCATTTCTTCCCATGTACTGGGATCACCCGGCGGTTATCCTATCTATATTAAACGCTGGACTCGCATGGGCCAGGCCAAAGATAAGAGTCTGGAAAGTCTGTTAAAACTCGGTGAACCGGAAGCCATTGTGGCCGTCGTGCATGCGCAGGGTTTGACGGATGAAATGGCACGCCGTGCCTGGTGGGCCATGCCCAGTGCCGAGAACGCACGTCGCATGCTGGCAAGAGAGGCGGTTGCGACAGGTAACATGGGCCGGGTGCTGGCCGAGTTCCTGTTAGAGTTCTTACCCTTTGAAGAACAGGCGCGCGACATTATTGAAAGTGTACGGCTGGTGCTACAACCTGGTCTGATCACAGAGGATGAACGCCAGAGTCTGTGGGACAGGGGGCAACGTAAAAATGTTTATCGGGTTGGCTTCCTTCTGATGCAAGCCAATGACCTGCCGGAACAACAGGCTGCCCATAGTGCTTATGATGAAACACAAAACAAACTGGCCTCACTGACTGAACAGAATAATCCCTATGCCAGTTTACTCAGTCATATATATAGTGAAGCCGGTCAGAATTTTATCCATACCGTAGAAAATATCATGGGCAAACCCTCCAATCAGGATGTGGTGGTGATGACACTGGAAGCCATGCGTGCCTTTTTCAATGACATACGCTTAGAGGGAGCAGGGCGTCGCGACATGCAGGACATCGAGACCGAAGTCGAACAGGCCTGTCAGGCAGTGAATGGTTCAGCACCACCGGGGCTGGCAGAAATTATATCGGCCTTACCTGAATACACCGATGCTATTAAAGCCATGATGAAACTCGCCTGTGTCGGTGTCGATGTAGTCAATCCCATTTTTGCCCAGACCGATGCTATAGGTAACGCCATGCGTCGCAAGATTGAGCCTGTTTCCGGCCCTCTGTTACAGCAATGCAAAATATTAAGAGGTAAGGCATGATATGGCACTGAACTTTATGCAACTTGCAGTTAACTTTAAGGTTCGACTTAACGAAGAGGCCATGCAACGTCATATGACCGCCTCGCCGTATGTGGTCGGGGAAGAACTGGCCAGGCAGATCACAGAATATACCAATCAGAATGAACTGGGTTATTACCCAGCAATCGATTTTTTTATCGAGAATGGTGGCATTGAAAAAGATCTACTCGATGCCGTGGGTAACATCTCCTGGCTGATCACTAACCTTGTCAGAGAAGAAGTGCGTATTCGTCTACGTTCCGTGTTTTCCACCATCAAGTTTGAATCTCTACAAACCCAGGCATTCACCATGCCCGGCATCCGTCCAGGACAGAATAATGCACACCACATGCTGGTCGATCACTACACACCCGATCAGGTAAAAGTAAATATCATCGCTACCATGGTACGCAAACAACAAAGCACCATAGAAGCCACACAAATGGCCCGTCACCAGATCTGTCGCTGGCTAAAAACAAGATTTGAATCCCTGGAGATCACCAACGTCCAGACGATATAAATAACTTCCCTTTGCTAGATGCGAAGGGTTAGGGTGAGATTAACCCTCATCTAGAATGGGAGACCAATAATATTCCCCAGCCTGGCAGGAGAGACCAGAATTATTCCCCCTCCTGGCAGGAGGGGGCGAGGGGGTGGTGATCTAATATATAATTCCTATATTAATTACCCCTCCCTAACCCTCCCCTGCAAGGGGAGGGAATAAAGGTGTGTAGAAACTTATTTAGAGGAAACAAAATGCCCAATGTAGTCATGTACTGTTCAGATTCCTGCCCCTACTGCGCCAATGCAGAAAAGTTATTAACAAAGAAGGGTGTCGCCATAGAAAAGAAAAACGTCGATGAAGACCCAGCCCTGTGGGATGAAATCGAAGCCAAAACCGGCCGCGACAGCGTGCCGCAGATATTTATCAACGAACAACACATCGGTGGCTTTGATGAGTTATCTGAACTGGAATTCGACGACAAACTGGATCCGCTTCTGGCCGACTGATCCGTCGGCTTCAACTTCTGGTAATCAAGGGTAACGAACACAACAGTCAAAACACCAAAACCATCTCTGCAAATTAAGAGACAGATTTTTGAAAACCGATCCCATTCAGCTTGCCATAAACAGACTGCCACCTATCCTCAGGCAAGATGTAGAGAAAAACCTCTGTACCTGCAACGATGTACCGAAGTTAGATATTATTAAGGCCATTGTTGCCGGGGCTACGTCTGTGGAAGCGGTTAGAAAAGAAACCTATGCCACGATGGGATCGGGTTGTTGTATTCAACAGGTGGAGCGATTAATTGAATGTATTTGCAAGCCTGAAATGAAAAAGAGACGATCCAAAAAGAATCAATAATATTTCGATTGCCTTTCTCAGCTGGGTATCTTGCATTTTTCCACCTTGCTTATGATTAATATGCTGTGATATAGATACAGAAAGTCAACAACAGGATGGATACATGGCCTCAATAACAGCACGAGTTCCTCAGGTAGACTGGTCAAAAGGGTTTGATCGCCATTGGAATGATGGTAATCCAGCAGTTACCCATGCCTTTAACGCATTGTCATTTATTTTTCCTCAGGGTGAGCAATTTTTTATTCAGGTTGTTCGAGAAGCCTCCCAGAAGTTAGAGCATGATAAATATCCAGAACTTGTCAAAGACGTAAAGGCATTTATCACCCAGGAATCTGCCCATACCTACCAGCACCAACAATATAATTCGCAATTAGAACAGCAAGGCTACAAAAACGTGGTGCATAATTATATGCGGCGTCTACAAATGCAAGCACACAAACGATTATCGCCATTAACGAAGCTGGCACTTGTTAGTGGTTATGAGCATTACACCGCCATTTTAGGTAATTATCTTCTCAATAATCCGCAGATGATTGACCGTGCTGATGTTGATATGGCTCTGATATGGGGGTGGCATTCCGCCGAAGAAACTGAACATAAAGCAGTTTGCTTTGACCTTTATAAGGCGATGGGTGGTGGTTGGTTACGGCGGATACTTGCATTTCTGTTTGCAACGATTGATTTTAATATCATCTATGCGCGCCTTTATATGAATTTGCTGCGCCATGATGGTTGCCTGAAACCAGTGCGACTGTTTAAAACTCTACGCCAGTATTTTAGTTTCTTTTATGGTCGAAAAGGGATTATGTGGCACATGATAGGTTATGGTTTTCTTTATTTGAGTCCCGGATTTCATCCGTGGAATAATAACAATAGAGCATTATTGAATGCCTGGCTGTCTAAAAATCGTCCTCGGTTAAAAGAGGTGAATAATTAATTATTAATAATTGTCATTTCATTGAAAGTGAAGTGAGTGTTTTGAGTAGGACAATTGCCTGAATGGAAATAAGATGAATAAAATTGATAATAAAGAAATAGAGGAAGTGGAAGAAAATCTTAGACAGGCCATGATGGCATCAGATATTAGTATGCTCGATAAACTGATATCTCCTTGTTTGATATTTACCAATCACCTTGGACACGTTATGAGCAAGGACGATGATCTCAATGGTCATAAAAGCGGTGACTTTCTGATTGAGGATATTGTGCTGTCTGATTCTACATGTTTCATTCATGGTGACACGGCCGTAGTTGCCACCAGGGCGGATATTACGGGCTCATATAAAGGGTCACCGGCCAACGGAAATTTTCGTTTTACCCGCGTCTGGCAAAAGCATGATAATCAATTACAGGTCATAGCCGGTCATTCCTGCATAATCGCTTAAGGCTTAAATTCAGTAACAGCACTATTTGAAACTTTTTATATTATTTTTTCCCAATTCCCAACCATGCATGGGCCTGTAAGGCTTCAGGTTTGGTCGCAGTTTGCTCCTTGAGATAATTCAGAGCGATTTGGTTTTTCTCCTGCCAGGCCTCATCGCTCATGCTGTTTTTGTACATGGCGATGGGTGCATTGGCCTGAACCATATCGTTCCAGAAATCTTTGACATTGGTAAACGGGATCTCGCCGGTGACACGATGAATTTCTACATCACGAAAACCGGCTTGTTCTAGTTCATTCCTGAAAAACTCGGGGTTTTCCAGTGATTCAATATCGGTTTGAGGGGCAGGTATATTGGGATTGATCTGCCGTAAGGTACCGAATACAAGTTGAAACCCGTTTGATTCTGAAACGGGTGCCCAACAGGAGATGACGGCTTTGCCACCTGGCTTGAGCGTACGGCGTATTTCGGCATAGGCCTTTGCGCGATCGTCAAAAAACATAAGACCAAATAGCGAAATGGCCGCATCAAACTGGTTATTCTCATATGGCATATCCTGCCCATCACCACAGATTGTTTTTATGTTGCGAATGTTCTGTTCCCGAATAATGTCATCAAGTATCTTTATCATGGGTTCAGAAAAATCCAGGGCATCGATAGATTCAACATTTGGCGCGGCCAGTAGTGCAACGGTACCGGGGCCACATGCAATATCAACAAGACTATCCTGAGGTTTGAGTTCGAGTAGTTTAAGTGCCGCTGATGCATAGGTGCGAAACATCGGCATGGTGATGTCGGCATATGCCGATGCCACCAGATCCCAGGGTGTTTTTGTGCTGAGTAAGTTGGCCATTGTTATTCTCCTTATATAAATGTAGTTCAGTACTTCTTTTTTTAAGTCATGGCTGCTATCTTAGATGTCCATAAATGAAATGTAATCAGACATAGATGCAATTATTCTTTGCAAAAAAGGACAGCAGGAGGATGATATGACGACCGCCATGAATATGGATTGGGATGATCTGCGTATCGTACTGGCTATCTGCCGAGAGTGCAGCCTGACCGGAGCGGCCCGGGTGCTGGGCACGAGTCACAGTACTGTTTTCAGGCAAATCAATAAGATAGAGAAGAAATTTGCGACCCGGTTTTTTAATCGACTGCCCCACGGCTATGAGATGACCGAGGCCGGGGAGCTGGTGCTGCACAAGGCGGGCAGTATTGAGGATGAGATCCTGGAATTGCGGCGCGAGTTACAGGGTAAGGACCTTCGCTTACAGGGGAATATCCGCCTGACCGCACCGGAGGGGGTTAGTCATTATATCCTCATGCCTCACATCGCCAGCTTTTATGAGGAACATCCGGATGTTACGATTGAGTTAAAGCCATCATCTGTTATTTTTGAGATGGGGCGTAGTGAAGTAGATCTGGCCATTCGCATGACCGATACACCACCACAAAACTGCATTGCGAAAAAGATTTGTGATTTCAAAATGGGTTTGTATGCATGCGATGCATATTTACAAAATGTTGGAGATAAGGCTGTGTGGGAGTATGAGTATGTACTGTGCTTACATTATCTACAGGCCCTTTCCAGACATGTCTGGAAAGGTAATGTTATTCCCCATATAAAATTTTCATCCGACAATATACTGAGCGTGGCTAATGCGGCAAAAGCGGGTCTTGGTGCAACGGTGTTGCCCTGTTTGATTGGTGAAAAAGAACCGACCCTCAAGCGCATACATGCACCAGGTATTGAAGAATTCAGTAGCGAGATATGGATATTGATGCACTCAGACTTACGCCAGACATTACGAGTCAAGGCACTGATGAATCACCTTTATGAGGGAATGCAAACAGAGATAAAGTACGCTGAAGGATTAAGTTAAAATATAATTTGAGAAGTTGAAAAGTGGAGTAGAAATGAAACACCCTGTGATTGATGATTTAATGTGGCGGTATACATCTAAGAAATACGATTCCACGAGAAAAGTTGCAGAGAAAGATCTGGATGTAATATTCGAAGCCATGCGTCTGTCCGCATCTTCTATCAACTCTCAGCCCTGGAAGTTTATTGTTCTGGAGAGTGACCAGGCCAAGCAACGCATGCACGATACTTTTGCTAATCAGCACCAGTTTAATCAGCCGCATGTGAAGGAAAGTTCCCACTTTATTCTTTTTGCCCATAAACCTGATTACAGTCGGGATGATTTTGACGGAGTTGTTGATAAATATATCCAGGATGGCCGTGTCAAAGAGGAAGACAGGGAAAAGGCCTATGGTGCCTGTCGTTTTATTGAGATGAATACTGATGAGTCGGGAAATAATAGTGCATGGACCATGGCACAACTTTATCTTGCCCTGGGTAATACCATGCATACTCTGGCACGACTAAAGATCGATTCCACGCCCATCGAAGGGATTGATACAGAGCTTGTGAATAAAGAGTTTGCCAAAGAACTGGATGGTTATTGCTGCCCAGTCGCGCTGGCTATTGGCTATCATCACCCAACAGAAGACTATAATACCCAACTACCCAAATCCAGATTAAAACTGGAAGATGTGTTGCTCAGGATATAAAGCATCCTGAGCCAGTGACAATCCTATTTGTTACTCTTCAAACACCATCAGGATTTCACGAAGACCACTCTCCAGTATAGTATCTGGAGGTACTTGCAGAGTGGCCATGATTGCTGCACTGAAAATAGTATGGATAATAGAAGCATTTATCATGAGGCTGAATAACTCACTACTGAAGATTTCCATGAGGTAATCTTTCATAAGGTTTTCCTTGTGAATAGAGTTGGCAATTCTGACTGCCGCGAAAATCTGATTGCCTTAGTATCCAGTTCGGAAATATCTGATCATTTCTTAATGCTTAAATTGTAAAAAATGATAAATTATTTTCAATTAAAATCAAAACTGGAAAATTATTTTGGTCAATTTAGGAAAAAATCTCTCTAAAGCGACTAATCACACATCGATAGTGTGCTTGTGACATTATTTGTCAGTAGCTTGTGATGTTTTTGTGATACTGGTTTGCGATTATATCCCTGAACACTTAAACTGTTCAGACAGGGAAATAATAATGACAGCCACTTCTTTATCAAAATTACCTGAATATACGTCTTTTTCACAACTTAACGCGGATTTTTTGCGTGTTCGAGAAGATTCAGAATCCATCTGTCGACCGTTAGAAATAGAAGACTACGGTATGCAGACTATCGCTGATGTGAGTCCACCTAAATGGCATCTGGCACATACCAGCTGGTTTTTTGAAACCTTTTTATTAAAACCCTTTGTCCAGAATTATCGTGAGTTTCATCCACAGTTTGCCCACTTGTTTAACTCCTATTATGAAACGGTAGGCACATTTCATCCTCGACCCGAGCGAGGCCTGTTGGCCAGGCCAACCGTAAAAGAGGTTTACTCATATCGTGCTCATGTCGATGAGGCCATGACCAGGCTGATTGAGATGACCGATCATGAGCAATATGAGGAAATCATCAACCGAACTATCCTGGGTCTTCATCATGAGCAACAGCATCAGGAATTACTCTACACAGATATAAAACATATTTTTGCCTATAGCCCACTGCGGCCTGTTTACCGGGAAAAAGACTATCCCTCCACCGATAAATTAAAAGCCCTTGACTGGCTTTCTGTTTCACCACACGTGTATGAAACAGGTCATGTAGGGAAGGTCTTTGCCTATGACAACGAATATCCCAGGCATAAGTCGTATCTGAATGGAGCAAAGCTTGCATCAAGACTGGTGACAAATGGTGAGTTTCTAGAATTTATAGAAGAGGGTGCCTATCAAAGGGCAGAATTGTGGCTATCTGATGGTTGGAAAACGGTCCAGCAATATCACTGGCAGGCACCATTGTACTGGGAACAGATCGATGGTGAATGGTGGTACATGACTCTGTCTGGATTCAAGCCAGTCGATCTAAATGCCCCTGTCGTTCATGTCAGTCTTTATGAGGCGGATGCCTTTGCACGCTGGGCGGGTAAACGATTACCTACAGAAGCGGAATGGGAAGTATTGGCCAGTCAGGCTGCCATTAAAGGCAATTTGCGTGATTCTGATAACCTTCAACCAATTGCATTGCAGGGTTACCATGAGCAGTTTTATGGTGATGTTTGGGAATGGACACAGAGTCCTTATGCCCCGTATCCGGGTTATAAAACTCCACCAGGGGCGATTGGTGAATACAATGGTAAGTTTATGAGTAACCAGTTTGTTTTACGTGGTGGATCATGTGTAACACCCGCTGAACATATCCGCGCGACTTATCGTAACTTTTTCTATGCTGGCGATCGTTGGCAGTTCAGCGGAATTCGCTTAGCGGAGGATTTGGTATGAATGGAGTAAATATTGGTCCAATCCAGTTTTATGATCACCATCCTGCGCCAGCAGATTTTTATAGTGATGTGATAAAGGGCTTGCAACAGGATCAGAAAATGATTCCACCTAAGTATTTCTACGACCAAAAGGGATCAGAACTCTTCGACCTTATCTGTGATACTCAGGAATATTATCCCACCCGTACCGAGCTGGCCATTCTCAAAGATAATGCCAATGAGATCGCCGATAATATTGGCCCGGAATGTCTACTGGTTGAGCCAGGTAGTGGCAGTAGTTATAAAGTTCGTAGCCTGCTCGACGCCCTGAAACCACAGGCCTATGTGCCAATGGATATTTCCAAAACCTATTTAATTGAAGCGGCCAGTAAGTTATCGGACGATTATCCCTGGTTAGAGGTGCATGCCAGTTGTATCGATTTTACTGATAAACTGCACTTACCCCCAATTTTGTCTGAAGAAGCGAAAAAAGTGGCCTTTTTCCCTGGTTCCAGTATAGGCAATTTTGAACCGGCGGATGCGGTGCATTTTATGAGTGATATTGCAAATATGGTAGGTGAAGAAGGTGGCTTATTGATCGGGGTGGATTTGAAAAAAGATAAAACTATTCTGGATTCAGCCTATAACGACAATCAGGATATTACAGCACAGTTTAACATGAATCTATTGACACGGATTAATAATGAATTAAATGCTGAGTTCGACCTGGCAAGTTTTGAACACAATGCCTTTTATAATGAAAAGCTGGGTCGTATAGAAATGCATCTTGTTAGTAATATGGAACAGGAAGTCAGTGTAGATGACGTATTGATTAAGTTTGATAAGGGTGAATCCATTCACACTGAAAGCTCTTATAAGTATTCTATTGCTGAATTTCAGAAACTGGCTGGAAAGGCTGGTTTTGAATCTAGTGAAGTTTGGACCGATAAAAAAGATCTATTCAGTCTACATTATTTTACGATGACTTGACATAAAGTGGTTTTTTATCAAACAGGTGTAACCAGCCTTTAATAATTCGATATATGAGCCAGATGGAGCTGGCGATAAGAATAATTTGCCCGATTCCCTGTTTAAAGCTTAGCCCCCCCAGAGTAAACCAGAGCATACAGTACCAGAAGCTTCGAATCTGCCATTTATAATGACTCGCCAGCCAACTGTCTTTGATATCATTTCGTTTAACATAATTGATAATGACTCCGATTATCAGAGTTATGCCAAGATTAAAAAAGGAAACGGCCTGCAGGGCATAAACCACATGCGTAAGCCTGAGGGCGGATTTATTATCGGATTCTGACATATGGACTTACTTAACTAATTGAACTTTATTGTTTGCGGTATCTTCCGAGTATGGGTAACGCAACCAGGTATTCCTAGCCTGGTATTGCTCGTTTGTTGCCTTATCATCAAGAGTGATGACACAGGTGTTCTCTTCACTGACTGCCAGAGTAACTGAAAGTTCCATAAGTTCATCGCGTCGGAAGGCGTGGACGAAAATCGTGCTGCCAGGCGTATATGAGGCCAATGTTTTATCGATATTGGCTTTGTCGGTTTTAAGCTGATCAATCGCGATGATCACGTCACCGGCCGACAGGCCAGCCCGTTGAGCAGGGCCATTGTCAAATACATGAGTAAGCAAGGCGCCCAATTCATGTTTCACAAACCGTGCTCCCATCCCTGAGACAGGTTGATTAGAACTGGCTGGTTTACCTCCCTTGTCATCCATGTTCTCGGCAGGGCGAAGCAGAAAGTTTACACCGACATGGTTTAGTAACTCTGGTAGAGGGATATCTTCAGTACCATGTAAGTGTTTATTAAAGAATTCACTTAGTTCCACACCAGCGAAAGTTGAAATAATCTCTTCAATACGAGCTTCTGGTACCCCTTTCTGGGGTTTGCCATATTCCTGCCACAGGTGACGCATAACATCATCCAGTGATTTATTGTCATTTGTATGTTGTCGAATCAGGCAGTCCACAGACAGGGCCAGTAAGGCACCGCGAGTGTAATAACTAACGATGGCATTGGGTGCATTTTCATCCTGCTTATAGAATTTGGTCCAGGCATCAAAACTGGATTCAGCCGCACTTTGTTTTAATCGTCCGCTACCATGCCAGACACGAGTGGCAGTCTGACCAAGCAGTTCAAGATATCGTTGCGGCTTTATAAGGCCGGTTCTGACCAGAGCGAGATCATCAAAATAGGAGGTAAATCCTTCAAAGGCCCACAATTGTTTTGTATAGGACTCCTGTTGAAGGTTGTAGGGTAAAAAAGCTTCAGGCTTGATCTGCTTTATATTCCAGGTGTGAAAATACTCATGACTGCATAGACCCAGAAAAGCAACGTAGTCGTCAGTGAGTTCAGTTTGATTTGCCAGGGGGAGATTATTACGACTGCAAAGCAGGCTGGTGGATGAACGATGTTCCAGTCCACCGTAGCCACTACCCACAACCATAACTAGAAACAGATAGCGTTGCATATCTGGAAGCTCACCAAACAAATCAATGTGGCTCTGACAGATTGCTTGAAGATCCTGGCACAAACGATCCATGTCGGCACGGTGTTTGCCGGTAATGACAATATCATGCAGGATTCCACCAGCTTCAAAGCTTGCCAGAGTGAAGTTGGCCATTTCAACAGGGTGATCGATTAGCTCTTCATAGTTACCCGCGGTATAGGTACCAAAACCATATAACTCAGCTTCAGCACGAGACAGACATGTGGCAACTCGCCAATCCTTATATTGATTTCCATCAGGGCTTTGGATTTCAACTCCGCAACTTTCCCATTCCTTGCCCTTAACAGCAAGAAAAACGGAGCTGCCATTATAATAAGCATGGCTGGTGTCTAGGTGTGCAGTGCGTACAGACAGATCCCAGGCATAAACCTCATACTCAAGAGTTAAAGCTTCAGAGCAGGGGGCACATTGCCAGGTTTGTTTGTCCCGTTTTTCAAACTTTATCGGTTTACCATCGGACATGGCCTTAATCTGGACAATATTCTTGGCAAAATCTCGAATCATATAACTTCCTGGTATCCAGGCAGGCATATAAACAATTTGGCCTTCGGGATCGGGGTTTTTAATATAACATGAGACCTGATAAATATGTGCTTCGGGTCGAGAGGGCTTAATGGTGTACTGTACTTCGAATTGATGGGTCATGGAATGATTTCAACTTTTACATAAATCTGATTGCTTGTTTCGGGACTTTTCTGTGTTGAATAAATGCGTGATCCAGGCTGATTAACTTCTACCTGCGAAATACCGCCGACAGAAACCCATTGATTGAGCTTGCCAGACATGGTCGTTTCAGCACTTTGCAACCGTGTTTTACCACTGATTCCACTTAAAGTGTTTTGTTGAGGCCGGATGAATAGCATAACTTTTTCACCTGTAATGCGTGGCAGTATTTGTATGCTGCTATTGATGGACTTGTAGGTTATGCTTTCTGTTACCGTGCCATCAGGGTTTCGGATCCGTTGACCAACAGGGATAGATTCACCTGTGCTTAGATTGGCCCATTTCCCTTCAAGTACTGAAACATGTTGAATTTTTCCGGATAAGTTTCGAACTTCAGTTGTGACTTCCCGACTAGCAGAGCCATCCTGCAGTTTGTTGTCCTGACCAGATGATTCAAGTTGATTTTGTAGTCTTGCCAATTCACTATCGAGAGTGACGGATACCTTGAGCTGTCGTAATGACACATCTATTTCTGCAACAAGTTGCAATAAGTCTTTATAATTATTGTCAGAAGTTTTAATCAGAATTTTATAACCATCGGCAGTCATAACACCTTGAGGGTGTAAGAATGGTTTTAAAAGAGAGACGACATCTTCAGCCTGGCGATAGTTTAAATCAATCGCGCGGGTTGTTAGTGGTTCTGCAATAATCTGGCTAGAAGCCAATATAAGGCTTAAAATGATATGAATTTTAAAAAAATAGTTCATGCTATATAACTAACTGCCTGAATTCAGTGTTTTCGCTGCTATGGTTCCATGCATTTTCAAAGCGGTTGCTGAGTTCAACCGACAGTTCAGGATTATTAAAATTACAGATACCATCGTATCTATCACCTTCCTGAAGTTGAATCATACCACGTTGATCTGCAATCAGAAATGCATCCTGGTCATGAGAATATTCTTCATTTGCGGCACGTATCGCAATATAGCTACTTAAATGACGGGCCAGCAATATGAGACGATGTCCGCTGCGGAGAGTATTTTGTGGGCTACGAATGAGTATCCTGATCCTGGAGTAAGGACTCTTGAGCACAAAATTCTTTAATGCTTCAATGCAGGTTGATTGATTAAAAACTTTGGGGTCAAGTACATGAGAATATATATCGATAGTTTTCCGGGCCTGGTGTATGAGAGCTACTGCTGCAGTTAAATTTTCAGCAGATGTGGATAACTCAATATTCTGATTGTGTTCGCCAAGTATGTATTTGGATATATCGGTCATAATGATAATTACTAATACTAATTTATATTCATTAATATATCTTGGTTATAAATTTTGGCTCGTCACAAATATCCTTTTGCGGTAAACATAAAAGCTGAAAGATTGCCGATACACTATGGGGCGACATTTAACTTACACTTGTCGAAGACTAACTGATTTTTTTGTGTTGTGAGGGAAAAAGTTCAATATTGCTATCGCTAATATTGCTTTCATCCACCAAACCTTTTTCCAGTAGTTGCTCATAGCAGCTGATCTGATTCCGACCCTGATATTTACAATAATAAAGCGCTCTATCGGCCTGCTCGACAAGTATGGAAAGGGGTTTACTGGTATTCATGGCAGTAAAACCAATGCTAACGGTAATATTGCCAACCTGGTTAAAGCTTGTTGATTCAATCTGTTTACGAAAACGTTCCAGGGTGATGGCAGCCTTATCGAGATCGATATTTTTTAGCGCAACCAGAAACTCTTCACCACCATAGCGAAAAATCATATCGTCTTCTCGAAATGAATTCTGCATGAGACGGCTGAACATAATAAGTACTTCATCACCAAATAAATGGCCGAACTGGTCATTTATCTTTTTAAAATAATCAATATCCATCAAGGCAATGCACCAGGATTGTACCTGGCCATCATTTTTTCGTTTGCCATTGGCCTGACATGCGTAGATCTGATTTAGTTTGTTCTGCATAACATGGCGGTTAAACAGACCAGTGAGACTGTCAGTTTCATTCCTGTTTAGAATAAAGGCATGGCTGGAATAGATCCGTAGTAATGGATCAAGAAAGTTTTTGACACTTTCATCCACTTTACCTTCGATAACTAATAGACCGAGGGGGCTATTCAGGCCCGGAATAGGGAAGATACTTCTTGTTTGTCCTGATGTAGAAGAGGTGCCAGTTACAGGTTCTTTGGAATTGATACATTCCTGTACATCCGTTTCATTTATATCAAGTTTGACAGCAAGATTGTTTTCCTGTGTCCTGAAAATAAGTTTCAGTGACATAACAGACTGTTTGCCCACGGGGCTACAGTAGTTATTCAGAATTTCATAAACCTTTACAGCTCTATTTGGGATGTGTTCTTTTAGAATAGAAAGAAACGCGCCGTTGAGACCGGGTACATCACGCGGCTCCGCCAGGCTGACCACTGCGTCAAGTGGACAATCCTTGTCAAAGAACAGAATGTCAGCATTTGTCTTCATTTCTAATCAATATAGATACTTATATTGATTTTGCCAACTTCTCCGCAATACCAATATAGTTCTCAGGGGTTAATTCAAGTAATTGTTTTTTGCCAGCCTCTGGAATTTCCAGACCATTCACAAAATCGATCATGGTTTGTTTATCTATCTTATTACCCCGGGTCAGCTCCTTGAGCTTTTCATAGGGGTTTTCAATACCGTAGCGGCGCATCACGGTTTGTACTGGTTCAGCCAGTACTTCCCAGTTGTTATCCAGTAATTCCCTGAGTCGTTTTTCATTTAATTCAAGCTTACTGAGCCCTTTCAGGGTGGACTGGTAGGCAATAATGCTATGGGCAAGCCCAACCCCCAGATTTCTTAAAACGGTTGAGTCGGTCAGGTCGCGTTGCATGCGAGAAATAGTCAATTTACTTGCGAGATGCTGGAAAATGGCATTAGCAATGCCCAAATTCCCTTCAGAATTTTCAAAATCGATTGGGTTGACCTTATGTGGCATGGTCGAAGAACCGACTTCCCCTTTGATGGTTTTTTGTTTGAAATAGGCAAAGGAGATATAGGTCCAGATGTCCCGATCCAGATCCATGATGACATTATTAAAGCGAGCCAGGACATCAAAATACTCTGCTATATAGTCATGCGGCTCAATCTGAATGGTGTAGGGATTGTAAACCACACCAAGTGATTCAATGAACTTTTTGGAAATGGTTGGCCAGTCCAGTTCGGGATAGGCCGAAACATGGGCATTATAATTACCCACCGCACCATTCATTTTCCCCATGATTTCCACGGCAGCGAACTGTTTACGCTGACGTTGCAGGCGGTAAACCATATTGGCCAGTTCCTTACCGACTGTCGATGGTGAAGCAGGTTGCCCATGAGTGTGTGAGAGCATGGGTTTATCGGCATAATCATGGGCCATCTGGGTCAGGACAGCTATGATTTCATCCATATTGGAAAGCAAAATCTGGTTGCGCGCTTCCAGTAACATCAGGGCATGGGAGAGGTTATTAATATCCTCAGAGGTACAGGCAAAGTGGAAGAATTCATTAATGACCTGAAGTTCGTCATTGCCGGCAATCTTTTCCTTTAGAAAATATTCAACGGCCTTCACATCATGGTTGGTGGTGCTTTCAATGTTCTTTACCCTTTGGGCATCTTCTTCATCAAAGTTTTCAACAATGTTATTTAGAAGATCATTGGCATGTTTGCTAAATTCTGGCACCTCAGGAATGCCAGACTCTTTCGCAAGGTGCTGTAACCAGCGAATTTCAACCAGGACGCGATATCGGATAAGTCCAAATTCACTAAAAATAGGACGTAAGTCTTTGGTTTTACTTGCATAACGGCCATCTACAGGGGAAATGGCGCTTAAACTTGTTAATTCCATGGTTACTCCGACATCTTCAGGAAGCGGGAATCATATACTATTTAATGTGTTCGACTCCATATGCATATTGTGAGTAAGTTGACCATGCTGGCGTGAGACCTGCTAATCTAGATCTGAAAATTTATTGTAGTGACAATGGAGCTTTGCCTGAGCAGAATGAAGACAATTCAGTTTCAGTTTATTGGCCTGATTTCAGGCTTGTTGTTACTCATGCCCCATGCCTTGGCAGATTCAATTGTTGAATTGGGCATCCATTTCGGAGGGGATGAGGTGGTACAGGAACCCTATACAAATGGCCAGATAGATTCTATCAAGGCAGGGGAATTGTTTTCCTTCGATGTTGGTAGATTGCTGTCTCATTCACCAAATTGGGAGTCACAGATAACTTTTGGTATTAAATCTGACGCCAAGTACGATCGAGATGTTGAGATCAGTTGGGTTCGATATCCCTTAAATGGGATTATATTTTACCGTATGCAGTATATGAGAGTCGGAGTTGGGGCTACCATCCATTTTTCACCAAAACTACAGGGAGGTGGTCACGCTGGAAATGTAAGCGAAGAATACAAGAATGCCCCAGGTGGATTACTGGAACTGGATGTTATTTATAACGAAAAGTTTCTCTGGGGAGTCAGGCTGACATTTATTGAGTATGAATCGACCAAAACAGGCAGGGTCATTGATGGGAGTAGTATCGGATTTCTAATCATTGGCCAGCTGTAAAATGACTAGTGGCGGTTCAGAAAATGATTTTCTTGTATGTACTTTGATCTAAAAGTAACAATGCCAGCAAAGTAACTTCGCTGGCATTAATGAAATCAGAATTCTTTGTATATCAGGCCTGATTTTAACATCAATTCATTTTTATCAAGTTGCTGAAGTGGACATCCATCGTGGTCACATTCGGCAATACGGTCAAAGATGTATTTGATGCCGTCGTTAATGATTGTCTTATAAATTGGTTTACCCAGATGCGAACCAACGGTAGGACCATATTTTTCTTTATTCACGCTTTAATTCCCCATAACTGCAAAATTGAACAAAAAGGATCTGTTATTTAAGCGTATCGGACAGTGAGGGAAACGCTTTAGAGATTTGTGGGGAAAATTGATCCGGTTCCCAAATATTCCTGGGAACCGGATAATTGATTGAAAATTATGCTTTTTTAAGTGGCCAGTTGGCGAAGAACGTAGTGCAGGATACCGCCATGACGGTAGTATTCCACCTCGGCCGGGGTGTCGATACGGACACGGACTTTAAATGTCTTGCTACCGCCATCTTCTGCAGTGGCTGTCACACTCAGTTCCTTGGCTGAGCCATCACCAATTCCTTCAAAATCAAAACTTTCATGACCGGTCAGGCCTAAAGAGGCAGCATTTTCACCATCCATGAACTGTAGTGGCAGCACGCCCATACAAACCAGGTTGGTTCGGTGAATACGTTCGTAACTTTCTGCGATGACGGCATGCACGCCAAGTAGGCGAGGGCCTTTGGCCGCCCAGTCACGGGAGGAGCCGGAGCCGTATTCCTTACCGGCCAGGACGATGGAAGGCACTCCATCGGCCTTGTACTGCATGGCTGCCTCATAGATAGAGGTCTGTTTACCGTCAGGCATGTGCAGGGTGATGCCACCTTCGGTGCCAGGAGCCAGCAGGTTACGCAGGCGGATATTGGCAAAGGTGCCGCGCATCATGATTTCATGGTTACCACGGCGCGAGCCGTAGGAGTTGAAGTCTTTCTGTTCCACACCGTGCTCAACAAGGTACTTACCAGCGGGGCTATCGGCCTTGATGGCACCAGCTGGGGAGATGTGGTCGGTGGTGATAGAGTCCCCTAACAGGGCCAGACAGCGGGCAGCTTTGATGTCAGAAACATTACCGATATCTTTGGACATATTTTCAAAGTAGGGAGGGTTTTGCACATAGGTGGAATCCCCGTCCCAGGTGAACAGCTGATCGGCTGGTGACTTAAGAGAACTCCAGCGCTCATTACCAGCAAACACGTCCTGATAGGCAGAAGTAAATTGTTCACGTGTAACCGTTTTTAAGACCACGTCCTGCAGTTCCTTCTGGCTAGGCCAGATGTCTTTCAGGTACACATCGTTGCCCTCAGGGTCCTGAGCGAGGGGTTCCTGGAAAAGGTCAATGTCCATGCGACCAGCGATGGCGTAGGCCACCACCAGGGGAGGTGAGGCCAGGTAGTTCATGCGCACCTCGGCATGTACGCGACCTTCGAAGTTACGGTTACCGGAAAGCACGGAACAAACCGTCAGGTCACCATCGGCGATGGCCTTGCTCACCTCAACAGGAAGAGGACCAGAGTTACCGATACAGGTGGTACAACCATAACCCACCACGTTAAAGCCAAGTTTGTTCAGGTCATCAATGACATTGGCCTTTTCAAGATATTCAGTGACCACCTTGGAGCCTGGGCCGAGGGAGGTTTTGACCCAGGGTTTGACTGTCAAACCTTTTTCCACCGCCTTTTGGGCCACCAGACCCGCTCCCAGCATGACCGAGGGGTTGGAAGTATTGGTACAGGAAGTGATCGCGGCGATAACCACTGCACCGTCTTTCATTTCAACAGACTGACCACCGATCTTGGTACTGACCGAATCTGTGCCAGAAATGCTACGTTCTTTTTTCAGTGCCGCTAGAGCATCGGCAAACATGGCTTTGGACTTGTTCAGCGGCACACGATCCTGCGGACGCTTGGGCCCGGCAAGGCTGGGTACAACTGTCGAGATATCCAGTTCCAGGGTCGAGCTGAATTTGGCATCGGCCTGACCGGGGGTCCGGAACATGTCCTGTTCTTTACAATAGGCCTCCACAAGGGCGATGTTGTCTTCATCACGACCGCTCAGTCGCAGGTAGTTGAGGGTTTCATCATCAATAGGGAAGATGCCGCAGGTAGCACCATACTCAGGGGCCATATTGGCCAGGGTGGCACGGTCTGCCAGAGGGAGGTGATCAAGGCCTGGGCCATAGAATTCAACAAACTTACCGACCACACCATGGGCGCGGAGCATTTCAACGACGGTTAGAACTAAATCAGTGGCAGTGGCACCTTCTGGCAGGTCACCAGTCAGTTTGAAACCGACCACCTGTGGTATCAGCATGGAAATGGCCTGACCCAGCATGGCCGCTTCTGCCTCGATACCACCCACACCCCAACCGAGTACACCCAGGCCATTGATCATGGTGGTGTGAGAATCGGTACCGACCAGGGTATCCGGATAGGCCTGCAGTACGCCGTTGTTCTCCTGAGCGAATATAGTACGGGCCAGGTATTCCAGATTCACCTGATGAACGATACCGGTTTCTGGTGGCACCACTTTAAAGTTGGAAAAGGCCTTTTGACCCCATTTCAAAAAGCTATATCGCTCGTGGTTACGCTGATATTCCAGCGCTTCGTTGGTAGAGAAGGCATCGGCATTACCGAAGGCATCGACCTGAACGGAATGGTCGATGACCAGTTCAGCCGGTTGTAGGGGATTAATCTTGTTGGGGTCACCTCCGAGGTTTTTCATGGCATCACGCATGGCGGCGAGATCCACCACCGCAGGCACACCGGTGAAATCCTGCATCAGTACACGGGCCGGGGTGAAGGCGATCTCTTTAGTAGGCTCTGCCATAGGGTCCCAGTTGGCCAGGGCCTCAATATCCCCTTTGGTGACATTAACGCCGTCCTCATGGCGCAGGAGGTTCTCTAGCAGGATCTTGAGGGAAAAGGGTAATTGACTAATGCCGGGCACGGTGTCCAGACGGTAGATTTCATAGTCCTTGCCTTTGACAGACAAAGTGGCGCGGGCGTTATAACTGTTAGCCATTGGGCTCTCCTGCGTTCTTGTTCTTTGGGTCATTCAAAAGTGGGGCATTATACGTGATATTGGGGCGATACGGGCAAGCGCTATCAAGCACTTAGGATGTGTTCCGCCTGTTGGACAAGTTTTTTACGTTGCATTAATAATTGCCAGCGACTGCCGCCCATTTGTCGCCAGAGTACCGCTGAGCGCATGCCACTTAGCAACAGGGCCCGTATTTTATTGGCGATATTATTGTCGCCAAGATATTGGTTATCACCAGACACCATGATCTTGGGGGGAATCTGGCTAATCGTGTCTGAATAAATACTGGCCAGGTTGGCGATAATATTTTCATGGGTAATGGGAAAATGTTCCAACTGTTCTTTGGCCCTTTCGACACCATCGCTAATGCGCTGCAGCATTTGAGGGTGTTTCGCCAGTTTTTTTTCAAGGTGTAGCAGGCTAATGGTGTAGCGGGCGATGTCGATATCGGGTTTGCTGTCATTGGCACCAAACTGGGAAACGATCAATTTCAGACCGGTTCGGAGGTTTTCCGGGGCACCATAGATATTCACCAAATCATCAGGGTTCAACTCGACAATACTTTTCAGACAGACTTCCAGTTCATCGGTATCGAGCTGGCCCGTTGTGGCCACCTGTTGCACCAGGGCACAGGATTGAAAGATGCCCGCCAGGGCCAGGGTTTTGTTATAGAGTGATGCCATAGTTTGTTATTTCTCGTAGCGGCGTTCAGCCTGTTGAATAATACCACCACCCAGACATTTTTCACCGTCATAAAAGACCACTGACTGGCCGGGGGTAACGGCCCATTGAGGGTCATCAAATACGACGTGACCATGGCCGTCCTTTAGGGTCTCTATGGTACAGGCGGCATCCTGTTGGCGATATCGTGTCTTGGCGGTGCACTTGTATGGAACAGAAGGGGCCAGACCTGAGACCCAGTGTAGATTGATAACATCAAGCCAGCCACTGTATAGCAACGGGTGGTCATGACCCTGCACAACTATCAGGGTATTGTTATTAAGGTCTTTGTCGGCAACAAACCAGGGCAGGTTATCAAATTCTTTTAAACCCCCAATCCCAAGACCCTGACGTTGACCCAGGGTGTAATACATTAGGCCATCGTGTTTGCCGATAGTTTTACCCTCTGGTGTTTGAATTATTCCGGGTTGGGCTGGCAGGTAGCGTTGCAGGAAATTTTTAAAGTCTCGTTCCCCAATAAAACAGATCCCGGTACTGTCTTTTTTATCAAAGGTACTCAGCTTGTTCTGTTCAGCCATTTGTCGAACTTTACTTTTCTCCAGTTCCCCAATGGGAAACAGGCTGCGGGATAACTGTTGCTGTGACAGCATGTAGAGAAAGTAACTCTGATCCTTGCTGGTGTCCTTGCCCCGTAATAGAAAGTATTCGCCATTGTCTTCGGCAATTCGGGCGTAATGTCCGGTGGCGATTTTATCTGCCCCCTGTTGCAGGGCATAATCCAGAAAGGCACTGAATTTAATTTCCTTGTTACACAGTACATCCGGGTTGGGGGTACGTCCGGCTTTGTACTCTTCGAGAAAATAATTGAACACGCGATCCCAGTACTGGTCGGCGAAGTTCACTCCCTGAATTGAAACCTTGAGTTGCTTACATACCTCGGTGGCATCGGCCAGATCGGCTTCGGCCGCACAATAGTCATCGGTATCATCCCCTTCCCAGTTTTTCATAAACACACCCTGGATGTCATAGCCCTGTTGCTTTAGGACAAGGGCGGTGACCGAGGAGTCGACACCACCGGACATACCGACGATGACAGATTTGGTTTGAGACGAATTCATACGATGTGCTTGATCAGTTCCAGTGGGTATCGGTGACCTTGTTGATAATCATAGATACATTCCAGTACCAGGGGACTACGATGCTGAGGCTGGCACTGTTTTATTTCCTCCAGTGTCAGCCAGACAGGTCGGATAATACCTTCATCCAGTTGTCGTCCTTCCTCAAAAGTACCCAGCTCACCACAGAAACTGATCCGCATAAATGTCTGTCTACTTTCCGGCTGGGTCCACTGATACATGCCAGTGACATGGGTGGGTGTGAAATAAGCCGCTGTTTCTTCAAGAGTTTCTCGAATAACAGCATCATACAGGGTCTCATTCTCTTCCAGGTGACCAGCAGGCTGGTTATAGCGAACTTCACCCTGGATTAACTCTTCAACCAGCAGGAAGCGTTCATCCTGCTCAATGACGGCGGCGACGGTGACGTGTAGGTTTTCCTGCATGCGACTTCTTTTTTGTGGTTTGGGATTTCTGTTGGCGCATGGTATCGGCAATCTCGATGAGTTTCCATTCACCTGGCGGGATAGGATCCAGGGTCCAGTCCCCGATTCGATAACGAACCAGGCGCAGGGTAGGATATCCCACTGCGGCCGTCATACGACGAACCTGTCGGTTACGTCCCTCACTGATTGTCAGAGACAACCAACTGGTTGGGATACTGGCTCGATAACGCACAGGGGGATCCCGTTCCCAGATATCCGGTGCGTCGATCATGCTGACCTTGGCGGGTCGGGTTTTGCCATCTTTCAAAACTACCCCAGTGGCTAGACGGTGCAGGGCGTCGGTATCGGGTATACCCTCAACCTGTACCCAGTAGGTCTTTTCCTGCTTGTGTTTGGGGTGGGCAATCCGATGCTGTAACTGGCCATCGTCGGTCAGTAACAATAGCCCCTCGCTATCTTTATCCAGTCGGCCAGCCGGATATACATTGGGCAGGGAAATGTACTCAGCCAGGCTGATCTGACCCTCTTGAGGGCGAAATTGGCTTAGAACCCCGTAGGGTTTGTTGAACAGGATGAGTTTAGACACAGTTTAAATCACAGTTTAGATATGGTCTTTTTATGAATATTCGCTAGAGTATAGGTAAAGTATTCACGTCTTTGTCCGAAATACCATAACTATAATAAGGAATAAAAGGGCTGCAGATTGTCGTGATCTCTCTTGGTTTAAACAGACTCAATGGCCGTTTCCTATGGATGACAATAGGACTTATCGCTATTCTATTGGCCATCACCCTGTATGCCCAGTGGTTATTGAATCAATCTGCCACAGCCAAAGATGCCCTCACCAGTAATAATCGTGTATTGACCCAGTCCGTTAATGATATCAAGGAAAACCTGCAGCAGCTTGAGGCTCAAGTCTACCAGTATGCCAGTCAACTTGAGAAAGATCTGGATATGGAGATTATGTTTAACGTTGACAGTGTCCTTGAACAGGTCAACAGTCTGAAACAACACCCTGCTGTTATATCTGATAGAAAAAGTAAACCCTATAGCAAGGATCTCGAAATAGAAATCAGGAAGCTGGAAAAAAATATAGATGATTTTCTGCTGGTCATGCAGACCGTACACAGTCGTTACCCAGGTATGCCAATTTTGCTGGATATGATGGAACCCACTAACCGGCAGTTTTCTGAAGCAGTTGAGCTGGCCATCCAGGAAGGGGCCATGACCGATTTCAACCCTTCCTCACTGGAAGAAGATCAGTACCGGGTCATGCAAATACTTCAGGAGCTTAGGTTTGCCTGGTCACAGCAGATAAGCTGGTTCAGGGTGTTTGTGGCTAACCGGATGGGGGCCTTTGGTGATCCTGAGGTTTCCATGCGCAGAAACTTGGCAAATCGGGATATGTTTGCAAAAAATGTAAAATATCTTCTCGATAAACTAAGTCAGTTTGACAAAAAAAGAAAACTGGGTTTACAACAGGCAGAGTCACTTCTGGTTATGAAAGAGTCAGTGCGGGATTATGAAAGATACCTGCAACAGGCTTCATCAATTTATTTGTCAGAGAACTGGCGTTCTGATTTACCCTTGTTAAGGGACAAGATTCAACCCAATCTCACAATGGTCAGGTTCCACCTGTCCTTACTGGAAGATCGATTTAAGGCATTTTCCGATAAGGGTTTGACCGACGCTCAGCGAACCTCAACGATTCTAACCTCATTTATCTGGTTATTTACCGGAGCCATTTCAGGTCTGCTGATCATTGGATACATGGTGTATGAAAGATCCATTCGTCGCCCCATGCTACAAATGACCGGAGCGATGGAGGCGGAGGCCAGGGGACAGGAGATGGCCCAGATTCAGGACTCTGATGTGACCGAGATTTTACAGTTACAGAATGCCTTTAATGGCATGCGTGAACAGGTCAGGTCAAGACAGACACGATTGGAGTCAATCTTTGATAATGCGGCTGAAGGCATCATCATTATCGATGAACAGGGGAAAATTGACTCCATCAATAGTGCAGCACTTAATTTATTTGGTTATGAGCAGGCAGAAGTTTTAGGTAAAAGTGTTAACCTGTTTATACCGGAAGAGCAGCATATGGAACATGATAGATTGATGCAGTCAGCTCAAGATGCTCCTGTTGTTATCAAATCCATTGAGGCTATGGCGGTTAACAAACAGGGAGAGCAATTCCCCATGTCAATTAAAGTGAGTGAGTTTACGATTGGAGGTAAACGATTATTTACTGCCATGGTGGATGATGTCAGCGAACGACATGCTGTTATGCAAAGCCTGCGTTTTATGGCAGAACATGATTCATTGACCGGCTTGTATAATCGTCAATACATTATGGTTGAACTGGAAAGAGCAGTTGAAAATGCCAAGCGTAACAATGAGCTTAACATGGCTCTGTTATATATCGACCTGGATAACTTCAAGTATATCAATGACACTATGGGTCACCTGGCGGGTGATCGTCTACTGATGGAGATATCAGGTATCTTTTCCAAACGTATTCGCAAAGGTGATGCTCTGGCAAGATTGGGTGGGGATGAGTTTGCGGTGCTATTGGCCAATGTGGAGCCCAAGCATGCCGAACAGGCTGCCGATTATTATCGGGATGAAATAGCCCGTTACAAATTCCAGAATGACGGTAAGCAGGTAGATGTTGGGTGTTCAATCGGTGTGGCCGTGCTGAATGATACAGTAAAAGATAAGGAAGATATTCTGGCCAGGGCAGATATTGCCTGTCATATGGCCAAACGAGCAGGACGAAACCGGGTCCATATTTATACCGATGTCGATCAGCAGAGTATCGAGGATATGTATTTTGATATGGGCTGGTCGAAACGCATCAAAATGGCGATAGAAAATGATCAGTTTGAATTTGCCTATCAACCGATAGTGCGCACAGCAAAATCTATTGTGCACAGTTATGAAGTCCTGTTACGGATGCGTGATACACGAACAGATGAGCTGTTATTACCCAATGTCTTTCTTAGTTCAGCAGATCGATTTGGCCTGATTGAAGAGATAGATTGTTGGGTCGTAGAAAATGCGGTTAGAAGATTAATTGATATTCATAAGATCAGTCCAACGGCACGATTATCCATCAATCTATCGGCCAAGTCGCTGAATTCAGAAAAGGTGCTACAGACTATCCATGATGTACTGGAGAGCTATCCCGTTGATCCCTCCTGTCTGATTTTTGAAATAACAGAAGATGTTGCGATTTCTGATATAACAACAGCCATCAGTTTTATTAAAAGTCTGAAGAAGCTGGGCTGTAAAACCGCGCTGGATGATTTTGGGGTAGGGTATTCATCATTTTCATATTTGAAAGAACTGCCGGTTGATATTGTTAAAATAGATGGTTCATTTATTCGAAATATCAATGATGACAAATTAAATTACGCCCTGGTGAAATCCATGAACGATATTTGTCATACTCTGGGTAAACAGACCGTAGCAGAATTTGTGGAATCAGAAGCCATCAGTCGAATTTTGGACGAAATCGGTGTGGATTTTCAGCAGGGCTATCACATTGGCATGCCAGAGTTTGAAATTAAAACCTCGGCAGAGGAGAAAAGAGAAAATAATATAATCAGCTTTACCCCGTCATAGCCTTAGGCTGGCAAAAAATGAGCAAAATAAACCCCGCCAATGGCGGGGTTGTGTTAGTGTGTTACTGCGGCTTCGAGTTCGCCAGATGGTCGAATTTCAGTTGCATGCAATCCTTTTGGACCTTCGGTGCATTGAAATTCAACTTTTTGCCCTTTTTTTAATGTTTTATAACCATCCATCGTAATTGCGGAAAAGTGGGCAAAAATATCATCGCCACCTTTTTCCGGTGCAATAAAACCATAACCTTTAGCGTTGCTGAACCATTTTACAATTCCAGTTGCCATCCCTTTATAACCTCCTTAAGAACTTCTTATAACCGTAAGCGTCGAAATGGTGTGAAAATCATAACTCGATACAAGGAAGCACTTGTATGACCTTGTTCACACCCTTATAACTATAGACGATTATTTTTTCCCTGTGGTTTAGTACGCTGACTAAAACTCAGGACATTGAAGGCGAATTTTAGTAAAATCAATATTATGAGCGATGAACATCAGATAGGGCATTATGATGATGGCCTGGCACTCGAAGAAGCCAAGCCAAAATTAAAACGTCCACCCATGTATAAAGTTATTCTCCTGAATGACGATTACACTCCTATGGAGTTTGTAGTTCACATCCTTGAAGCCTTTTTTGGCATGGATCGTGAAAGAGCAACTCATATTATGTTGAACGTCCATACACAAGGGAAAGGTATTTGCGGTGTATATACTCGAGATATAGCGGAGACCAAAGTGGCACAGGTCAATGACTATTCTCGACAACATGACCACCCCTTGCTGTGTACGATGGAGGCCGATAACTAAGGGTGTACTATGCTAAATAAAGAACTTGAAAATACGCTGAATAATGCTTTTAAGAAGGCAAGAGAAAAACACCATGAATTTATGACGGTGGAACATCTGTTGCTGGCGCTTTCTGATAACCTCACTGCTTCCGATATTCTCAAGGCATGCGGCGCCAATCTTGAAAAACTAAAAACTGACTTACAAACTTTTCTGAGTGAAACTACGCCTTTACTGCCACCCAATGATGACCGGGAAACACAACCTACGCTGGGTTTTCAGCGTGTTTTACAGCGTGCGGTGTTTCATGTGCAGTCTTCTGGTAAGCGAGAAGTCACTGGCGCCAATGTGCTGGTGGCGATATTCAGCGAACAGGAATCACAGGCCGTCTACTTTCTGAAAAAGCAGGACATCAGTCGACTGGAAGTGGTTAACTACATCTCGCATGGTATTTCCAAGGTGAATGAAGATGAACCTGCTAACGGTACAGCAAGCCCTGAAGAAGAGACACAGCCTGAAAATGGTTCTCAAAATCCACTTACTCAGTATGCCACCAACCTGAACAAACTTGCCCTGGCCGGCAAGATTGATCCCCTGATTGGCCGTAAGCACGAGATTGAACGCACCGTCCAGGTACTGTGCCGTCGACGTAAAAATAATCCATTGTTCGTCGGTGAAGCCGGCGTCGGAAAAACGGCGCTCGCCGAAGGTTTGGCGAAAAAAATTGTCGAAGGGGAAGTGCCGGATGTGCTAACTGATGCCACCATCTACTCGCTAGATCTGGGTTCACTTCTGGCGGGTACAAAATATCGTGGTGATTTTGAAAAACGCCTCAAAGCGGTACTGGCTCAGCTGAAAAAAGAGAAGGGCGCCATACTGTTCATCGATGAGATTCATACTATCATTGGTGCCGGTGCAGCCTCTGGTGGTGCCATGGATGCTTCTAACCTGATCAAACCCGTGCTGGCCTCGGGTGATCTGAAATGCATTGGCTCGACTACTTACCAGGAATACCGTGGTATTTTTGAAAAAGACCGGGCCCTGGCGCGTCGTTTCCAGAAAATTGATGTTTCTGAACCCACCAATGAAGAGTGCTTCCAGATTCTTATGGGTCTTAAGACCAAGTTTGAAGAGCACCACAATATTCGTTATACCCAGCAGGCCATTCGAACCGCGGTTGACCTGGCTGAGCGTTATATAAATGAACGTCATTTACCAGACAAGGCCATTGATGTCATCGATGAAGCCGGAGCCAATCAACGCTTGCTGGCACCATCCAAACGCAAGAAGACCATCGGTGTTAAAGAAGTTGAATCCATTGTCTCCAAGATTGCCCGTATTCCGCCAAAAACCGTGTCTGCCAATGACAAGGAAACCCTGCGCAATCTGGAACGGGATCTTAAACTGGTAATCTATGGACAGGATGATGCAGTGGATACCCTGTCGACCTCGATCAAACTTTCCCGAGCAGGCCTGGGTAATGCACAGAAACCCATTGGGTCGTTCCTGCTGGCCGGTCCAACCGGGGTAGGTAAGACTGAAGTAACCCGCCAGTTGGCCCGAATTATGGGCATCGAGCTGATTCGTTTTGATATGTCTGAATACATGGAACGGCATACCGTGTCACGTCTGATTGGTGCACCTCCCGGTTATGTTGGTTTTGACCAGGGCGGTTTGATGACTGAGGCCATTAACAAACATCCCCATGCCGTACTATTACTGGATGAGATCGAGAAGGCCCACCCTGATGTCTTTAACCTGTTATTGCAGGTGATGGATCACGGCACCCTGACAGACAATAATGGCCGCAAGGCAGACTTCCGTAATGTAATACTTGTTATGACAACTAATGCAGGTGCGGATCAGCTGAATCGTTCTTCTATCGGTTTTACAAGTCAGGATCATTCCACTGATGCCATGGAAATTATCAAAAAGGTCTTTTCACCCGAGTTTCGAAATCGCCTGGATGCCATCGTCCAGTTTGGTGGCCTGACACCGGAAACTATTACCCAGGTAGTTGACAAGTTCCTGTTTGAATTTGAAGGTCAACTGGAAGACAAGCAAGTTAGTGTTTCAGTAGATGATGAGGCCCGTACCTGGTTGGCCATGCATGGTTATGATCCCAAGATGGGGGCAAGACCCATGGCGCGTGTTATCCATGACAACATCAAAAAGCCACTGGCAGAAGAGCTGCTGTTTGGTAAATTACTCAACGGTGGTCACATCAACATCACCGTGAAGGATGACAGCTTACACCTGGAAGTGGAGAGTAAAGAGGAAGTGACAGCGCATTAAGCCGGGCTTAATGTACAGGGATTAGCGGCCTCGGAAGACGATGCGGCCTTTGCTCAGATCATATGGTGTCAGTTGGACAGTCACCTTGTCCCCCGTCAGTATACGAATATAGTTTTTACGCATCTTGCCCGAGATGTGGGCCGTTACAACGTGACCGTTTTCCAGCTCAACGCGGAACATGGTGTTGGGCAGGGTGTCGACAACCGTGCCTTCCATTTCAATGTGCTCTTCTTTTGCCATGTAGTACTTTTCGTCTCTTTCGTCTGTGATTTGGGGCGGCTGATTTTTCAGCTGCGGCATAATGCCTGAATCTGCGCAATTTTTCAAAGGCCTGGCCCTATTCTTTCAGATGCCAGGCCTGTCCATCAAAATATTCAAAGGGTCGAAATCGGGATTTGTACTGCATTTTGGGAGAGTCAGGTATCCAGTAACCCAGGTATAACCATTTCAATTCCTGATCCCGGCATTCTTCAATCTGGCGCAAAATGGCATAGGTTCCCAGACTTCGGTCCGATAAAGAGGGGTCGAAAAAGGTATATACCGCGGAGAGTCCGTTTTCCAGTTGATCGGTCACGGCCACACCGAGTAACTGATCATTTTCTCTCAATTCAAACAGCCTGGTTTCACACCAACTGGCCCGAATAAACTGACGATACTGGTTCGGATCATCATTATCCATTCCCCCTGCTGGATGGCGTCCCTGAATATAATAACGATATAACTGAAAGTGCTCCTCGCTGAATTCGACCGGGTTTGGTTTCCATTTAATCTGCTGATTCTTTTTCAATACTCGACGCTGACTTCGGTTTGGCTTGAATTTGGCTGCTTCGATTCGAATCGGAATACAATCACGACAGTTAGGGCAGTGGGGGCGATAAACATGGCCGCCACTTCGGCGAAAACCCAGACGGGACAATTCCGAATACTGAACTTTGTTAAGTTTTGTTTCAGGATCTACGACAAGGGTGATGGCCTGACGCTCAGGAAAATAATTACAGTCATGTAACGGTGTTACAAAAAACCGCATTGAAAGTAAAGAATTCAGGCTGTCAGATTCGTTTTTCATGTCGATTAAATATTTTACGCTTTCTGGACGATATTAAAACATCCCCTAACATCAAATAGACGTATGGAAGAACTAGAATTAACCATAGGCATGAGCCTCAACCTGCAATTGATGGTTGGTGAAAGAAAACGGCGTCATGATGTTCAGGTCATTGGTTTTCATCCAAAGGGGAGTTTGATCGTATCCATGCCGAAGGAAAAGGGGTCCTTTGCCAAAGTTTTTCCGCATGATGAATATGTAGTACGGTATTTTAGAGGGACTAATATCGTCGCATTCAAAACCAAAGTGTTACATATCGCCACTATTCCCTACCACCATCTGCACCTGGAATGTCCACAAAACTTTGAAAAGCTGGCTGTACGCCAGGCAGAGCGAATTCATATCATGGTCAATGCTCAGACCCTGGTGAATAGTGAGAAACACTGGTCAGTGATTCGTGATCTCAGTACCAGTGGTGCCTGTGTTGTTGTTCACAATGATATAGCGAAACCGGATGAGCATATTGAACTGTATTTTGATCTGAGCATTGGTGATATCGAACGGGAAATCCACCTGGTTGCCGTGGTGCGAAATGTTCACAAGGAACATAATAAAGATTCTCTAAAAGATGAATATTGCTATGGTGTAGAGTTTATCGACCCTTCAGAAGAAGATGCCGTGTTTGTTCAGGGATATGTCTATGAACAACTCTTAAACCATCGTCACGATTGATTACGTAACAAGATTCTGCACAATCGAATTTTCTATTTCCCAGGGCTGGTCCCAGCCCGGTTCCTTGCAATAAGTATCCAGCGCCTTAACAAATTCACTGCGTAAGATGTTAATTGCTCCCAGACTTTCCAGATGTTCACTGTAAACCTGACAGTCGATCATAGGATATCCCTTGCTCGCAAGGTGTTTGACAAGATATACAAAGCTGAGCTTGGAGGCATCACTGACGCGAGAGAACATGGATTCCCCAAAAAAGATTTTTCCAATCGAAACACCATACAGCCCACCCACCAATTGGCCATCCTGCCAGCATTCCACACTATGCGCATGTCCAGCTTCGTGTAAACGGACATAGGCCTGTTGCATATCATCGGTAATCCAGGTGCCGTTTTGGTCAGCCCTGGGTTCTGAGCAGGCCTGAATGACCTCGGTAAAGGCCTTATCAAACGTCACTTTGAAGACTTGTTTGCGTAAGGTTTTACGTAGGCTACGGCTGATTTTAAGACGCTCTGGAAAGAGAACGGCGCGGGGGTCAGGTGACCACCAGAGAATGGGCTGGTCCTCGCTAAACCAGGGGAAAATGCCCCTTTGATAGGCGGTCAATAGCCGTTTGACTGTCAGATCTCCTCCGACTGCCAGCAGGCCATCCGGGTCGGTCAGGGCCAGGCTGACATCAGGAAAATCAGTCGGGTCGTGAGTATTGAGCCAGTAGGGGGCAGTCATGGTTCAGGCCGTCGCTTTGAAGGGGGAATGGTTGTTGAGTTCTTCGATATAAAGTTCCATCTCACGTTGTTCCTGCTGGCAGAAGGCCTCGATGGCCTGTCTAAATTCAGGGTGGGCAATCCAGTGAGCCGACCAGGTACGGGTCGGCAGGAAGCCTCGACTGATTTTATGTTCTCCCTGGGCACCCGGTTCGAAAGTTTTCAGACCATGTTGAATGCAGTAATCCAGCCCCTGGTAATAGCAGGCCTCAAAGTGCAGGCTGTGAAAGTCGGCATTACAACCCCAGTGGCGGCCATACAGGGTGTTTTCACCCTTGATGTTGAAAGCACTGGCCACATACTGGCCTTTGTATCTGGCAAACACGACCACAACATTCTCTCCCATGGTGCGCCCAAGCTGTTTAAAGAAACCCAGGGAGAGGGTAGCCATGCCCCATTTGCGATCGAAGGTATCGAGATAGAAGTTGTGATAGACCTGCCACTGTTCGTCACTCATCTCATGACCGTGCAAGACTTCCATTTCGATGTCCTGTTCGACGACACGACGGCGTTCACGTTTGACCTTTTTACGTTTGGTTGCAGAAAAGGTCTGCAGGTAATCATCAAAACTCGAATAGTTTTCATTGGTCCAGTGAAACTGACAACCCAGACGCAGCATGTAACCCTGTTCTTTGAGACTAACCGTGTCCTTTTCATCGGTGAATAACCAGTGCAAAGATGAAACACCGGACTCTTCTGCCAATTGTTGGCTTGCTGTGATCAATCCTGAGCGAATTTCGTTTGCGTTTGGGTGATTAGCCTCAACATGAATGCGTGGGCCGGTAGCCGGCGTGTACGGAATGCTGGCAACGTACTTGGGATAATAACGAATGCCTGCCCGTTTATAGGCATCGGCCCAGGACATGTCGAAGACAAACTCACCATAGGAATTATCTTTCAGGTAAAGAGGTACAGCCCCAACCAGACGCTCTCCCTCCCACGCCGTGACAAAGCGGGGCCACCAGCCGTATTTTTCTCCGACTCCCTCGTGGTCCTCCAGGGCCTTGAGGAACTCGTATTGGGAAAAGGGGTATTGACTACCGACTACCCGGTTCCAGTCCTCAAGTTGGATTGAATTGAGTGATTCGGTGATGTTGAATTGTGTTTGTTTAACCACGGGGGACACGGGCATTTAATTAATTTTTATTGAGAGTAATGTTTAAACCTTAGCTTCGATTAATAAAAATCAAACTGACAAGTGAATTTAAATTCTTTACCCCGTGTTTCCCGTGGTTAATATGTTCAGCCTTCGTTTTCTAAAAACCGTTCCGCGTCCAATGCGGCCATACAGCCTGAACCGGCGGAAGTAATGGCCTGGCGATACATGTGATCGGCGACGTCGCCAGCGGCGAACACACCGGGTACACTGGTCATGGTGGCATTGCCTTCGAGGCCGCTTTTGACTTTCAAATAACCGTGATTCATATCGAGCTGTCCTTCAAATAAATCAGTATTTGGCTTGTGACCAATGGCGACAAAGATACCCATCAGGTCGATATCTTTGGTGCTGCCGTCCTGGGTGTTTTTAATGCGCATGCCTGTGACACCGGAGTTATCGCCCAGCACTTCATCCAACTGGGCATTCCACTCAATGGTGACGTTGCCACTCTTTGATTTTTCGATGAGTTGGTCGGAGAGGATCTTTTCTGAGCGGAATTTGTCACGACGATGCACCACCGTGACATGCTTGGCGATGTTGGAGAGGTAAAGCGCCTCTTCAACGGCGGTATTACCACCACCAATCACGGCCACATCCTGATTGCGATAGAAAAAACCGTCACAGGTAGCACAGGCAGAGACGCCTTTGCCTTTGAATTTCTCTTCTGAATCCAGACCTAGATACTGAGCCGAAGCACCGGTGGCAATGATCAGGGCATCACAGGTGTAAGTGGCGTTATCACCCGTGAGGGAAAAGGGTCTTTGACTAAGGTCGGCCTTGTTGATGTAGTCGAAAATAATCTCGGTATTGAAGCGTTCGGCATGCTGTTTCATGCGCTCCATGAGTTCGGGTCCCTGTACACCTTCATTATCACCGGGCCAGTTATCGACCTCAGTCGTCGTCATGAGCTGGCCACCCTGTTCAATACCTGTTACCAGGACTGGATTTAGATTTGCGCGAGCGGCATAAACCGCTGCAGTATAGCCGGCTGGACCGGAACCAATGATTAACAGGCGGCAGTGCTTCGTTTCACTCATGTACTAGACTCCAAAGAAACATCGTTTTAAGAATTTGTTTGATGAAGGACAATGCCGATGCAAGAAGGTTCGGGCATTGTCTTGATTGGGTGTAATGGTACGTAATGACAGGTGGAGGGTAAAGGGAAGCACTTATGATTTTTTGGTGCTTCCTGAAACATGTGTATGAAAATCGGAATCCCGAAAGAGATCAAAATTCTTGAAGGGCGTATCGCCCTGATCCCCGAAGCAGCCGGTGAACTGGTCAGACATGGTCACGAGGTCGCCATCGAACAAAATGCCGGTGTCCTGAGTGGGTATAGTGATGAGGATTATCGCCAGGCCGGTGTGGATATCCTGCCTGATGCGAAGAACCTGTATGAATTTGCCGAGCTCATCGTCAAGGTCAAAGAGCCGCAGCCCGCCGAGTTCGAATTAATGCGGGATAGTCACATTCTCTTTTCCTACCTTCATCTTGCCGCTGAACCCGCATTGACCAAGGCCCTGCAGGAGATCGGTCTGACTGCCATCGGATTTGAGACCGTTGAAGTCAATCGTCGCTTGCCACTGCTGGCACCCATGAGCGATATTGCCGGGCGTTTATCGATACAGATTGGAGCCAATATACTTCAGGCACCACAGGGTGGCCGTGGGGTGTTGTTAGGCGGTCTGCCTGCTGCGGAGCGGGGCAAGGTGGTCATCCTAGGTGGTGGCATTGCGGGTGGTAATGCCACCCTGATGGCCAGCGCTATGGGGGCCGAGGTCACGGTGTTTGATCCCAACCGTGATAAACTGGCGGAATTACGAAAATTGGGGAATAACGTCACAGGTCTCCACCCCTTTTCCCATGCCATCCAGGCCCATGTAAAACAAGCAGATTTACTGGTCGGAGCCGTTTTGGTCACTGGTCAAAAGGCCCCCCACCTGGTCGATGCCGAGCTGGTCAGACAAATGAAACCCGGTAGTGTGATCATCGATATCTCGGTGGACCAGGGAGGCTGCATCGAAACCACCAAACCCACCAATTACCAGAACCCAACTTTTGTCTGGGAAGAGGTCGTCCACTTCGGCGTTACTAATATGCCCGGGGCCGTCCCGCGTTCTGCTTCCCAGGCCCTGTCATCAGCCCTGATTCCCTATACCCTGAAATTGTGTGAGCCAGATTGGGAAAAAAACCCAGAATTAGCCTCGGGTGTGAATGTCAAAGGTGGTAGAATAATTCATCCTGCGCTACAGTAGGTCTGGGTGTGTTAAAAACACAAAATAATTAATAAGTTACATAAAATAATTAATAAACTGGTTTAACTTTGCCACAGGCGCGTCAAACAAAGTCTGAGCCTTCACCATTGGCGGAACACCTGCAAAAGGCGTTACGTGAAGGGGCCTTATTCATTTTTGGTTTTCTGGCCCTGTATTTCCTGCTGGCCCTGAGCACTTTCAATCCCCGAGATCCTGGCTGGAGTCAGAGTGGCAACGAAAAGGTACAAAACCTGGCCGGCCCCACTGGCGCCTGGTTGTCTGATGTCTTTTTCTCACTCTTCGGTTACCTGGCTTTTCTGTTTCCCATCATGGTGGCCTATGTCGGCTGGCTGATTTATGTAGACAGAAAATCATCTGAACCTGTTGATCCCCGAGCTGTTACCCTGAGAGGTATCGGTTTTGTCCTCACTCTGGGGGCCGGTTGTGGTCTGGCCAGTTTGCACGACACCAGCCTGGCCAGTGTTATGCCGGTCAATGCCGGCGGCATCCTGGGTGATGTGATTGGCCAGAATATGAAACTGGCTTTTAGCTTTCTCGGCGCAACTTTATTGTTATTGGCCCTGTTCCTGAGTGGGGTGACCCTGTTTGTGCATTTATCCTGGATCTGGCTCATGGATGTAACCGGTGGCTTGGTGCTGGATGGGCTGGATAAGGTCAAAAACCTTTTTACCTCAGTTTTTGAGTATTTCCAGGACAAAAGAGCGCAAAAAGCCCATAAGGCCAAGTTTGAACAAAAGGTCCAGAAGCAGGTAGAAAGACAAAAAACCCGCCAGCCCCCCAAGATCGAGAATGTGGTCAAGGTCAAACCGGTCATTAGTAGACGGGAAATTAAAGAACGTCAGGTACCCCTGTTTAAGACAGAAGGGGATACCGAACTACCGCCACTGTCCATCCTGGATGAACCGGTATTACCCGAAAATCCTATTTCAAAAGAAGCACTTGAGGCCATATCCCGGCAGGTGGAGCTAAAACTGGCCGATTTTGGTGTTGAAGTCGAGGTGGTCGCGGTCCACCCAGGCCCGGTGATCACCCGTTATGAATTACAACCCGCCGCCGGAGTCAAAGTCAGTCAGATTACCAATCTGGCAAAGGATCTGGCCCGGGCCCTGTCGGCCATTAGCGTCAGAATTGTTGATGTCATTCCCGGCAAGACCACCATTGGTCTTGAGATTCCTAATGAGAACCGGGAAACCGTCCGTCTCAGTGAGATCATAAAATCACCTGTCTTCGAATCCTCAAAGTCACCATTGACCCTGGGTCTGGGTAAGGACATCGGTGGTCACGGCATGGCGGCGGATTTGGCCAAAATGCCTCACCTTTTAGTGGCTGGAACGACCGGGGCCGGTAAGTCAGTGGCCTTAAATGCCATGATTTTGAGTCTACTCTACAATTCCAAGCCGGAAGAGGTGCGGATGATCATGATCGACCCCAAAATGCTGGAATTGTCGATTTATGACGGTATCCAGCATCTCCTGGCCCCGGTGGTGACAGACATGAAGGAGGCGGCCAATGCCCTCAGGTGGTGTGTGGCCGAAATGGATCGGCGTTATAGACTGATGGCCGCAATGAAAGTCAGAAACATCACCGGCTTTAACAAAAAAGTGCAGCAGGCGATTGTAGACAAAAAACCCATCCTGGATCCCCTGCATAAACCCGATGATCCGGAACCGGCCACCGAGTTGACCCCGTTACCTTATATAGTAGTCGTGGTCGATGAACTGGCTGACATGATGATGGTAGTGGGTAAGAAGGTAGAGGAATTGATTGCTCGTCTTGCCCAGAAGGCCCGTGCATCTGGTATACATTTGATCCTGGCAACCCAACGTCCATCGGTGGATGTACTGACCGGTCTCATCAAATCCAATATTCCCTGTCGAATCGCCTTCCAGGTTTCATCGCGGGTCGATTCCCGCACAATCCTCGATCAAATGGGGGCTGAGCAACTACTCGGTCATGGGGACATGTTGTACTTGCCTGCCGGAACGGCAGTACCTATCCGAATTCATGGTGCTTTTGTGGATGATCATGAAGTGCATAAAGTCGTTGAGCATCTCAAGTCCAAGGGTGAAGTCCAATATGAACAGGCAATACTTGATGGCCCATCAGAAGGTGAAGGCAGTGGTGCATTTGGTGGTGATGACAGTGCTGAGTCCGATCCCCTTTATGATGAAGCGGTTCGCATTGTGACTGAAACACGCAAGGCTTCCATTTCAGGTGTTCAACGTCGACTACGGATTGGTTATAACCGAGCGGCACGTATGGTAGAGGCTATGGAGATGGCTGGCATTGTAGGACCTTTGGAAGGAAATGGTTCTCGAGAGGTTATCGCACCGCCACCCCCACAAACTAGGTAACCAGGAAAACTATCTTGTACAAAAATATCCTTACGATCATAAACCTTTTTTGCCTGCCGGTAGGCTCTCTGGTAGCCGGCCCTCTGGACCCCTATTTTGGCAATCTCAAGACCTTTGCAGCGGACTTTACCCAAAGCCAGGTGCAGGGTACCGATCGGTTACAAAATAACCAGGGTAAGATCTACATACAATCCCCGAATAAATTCCGTATGGATTATACGACGCCATATGTACAAATTTATGTCGCAGATGGCGAAAAAGTGTACCAATATGACGAAGATCTAGAACAGGTCATAATTAAGCAACAAGCACAAATTTTGAACAATACGCCACTTTTTGTGCTTAGCAATACAAAAAAGTTACAAAAAAGCTACCACATCGAGGCCCAGGGGGCCTGGGAAGGTCAAAAATGGTTCTTATTAAGACCAAAAAGTGCAAATACAAATTTTGAACAAATTCGCCTGGGCTTTAAGGACAAAAATTTGTCAACAATGGAATTAAAAGACAGTTTTGGACAATTTAGTCGATTAAAGTTTCGGAACGTTAAAAACAACCAGCCCCTCCAATCCAGCCTGTTCAAATTTACGCCTCCCGAAGGGGTAGACGTGATTACAGAATAACCAACACGGAAGCTACCTGAAATTTTCTGTTATGGCCGATCTGTTTACCAAAAGTGAGGAGAAGGCTTTCCGACCCCTGGCGGATCGGATGCGTCCTACCAACCTGGATAGCTTCTTTGGCCAGTCCCATTTACTGGGTAAAGACAAACCCCTTCGTCAGGCGATTGAATCCGGAAAACTGCATTCCATGATCTTCTGGGGACCGCCCGGTACCGGAAAAACCACCCTGGCGCGGATGATTACACAGTGTTGTAACGCCCAGTTTCTCTCGGTTTCTGCCGTTTTATCCGGGGTGAAGGAAATACGGGGCGCCATAGAACAGGCCAAACTGGCAGAGCAGCAATTCAATAAACCCAGTGTGCTTTTTGTGGATGAGGTGCATCGGTTTAATAAGTCTCAACAGGATGCTTTTCTGCCCTATGTGGAAGATGGCACCGTAACCTTCATTGGGGCCACTACTGAAAACCCCTCATTTGAATTGAATAACGCCTTACTGTCTCGGGCCAGGGTCTATGTCCTCAAATCCCTAAAGGAAGATGAGCTGGTGGAGATCATTCAACGAGCCATGGATGACGTGGAACAGGGCCTGGGTGAGCGAAGGTTTCACATGGAACAAAATTTGATCACCCAGCTTGCCCAGGCGGCCGATGGGGATGCCCGCACCGCACTCAACTTACTGGAAATTATGGCCGACCTGGCCGAAGAGGAAAATGGTCAACTGCTTATTACTGAGGACATTTTAAAAGAAGTTATCAGTGGTGGAGTGCGCCGTTTCGATAATAAGGGTGAATCATTTTACGATGTCATTTCGGCCCTGCATAAATCCGTGCGGGGTTCTTCTCCAGATGGGGCACTGTTCTGGTTTGCCCGCATGATAGATGGTGGGGTTGACCCTTTATATATAGCCAGGCGGGTAGTGCGTATGGCCAGTGAGGATATTGGCAATGCCGATCCTCGTGCCTTGACCCTCGCATTGAATGCCTGGGATGTTCAGGAAAGACTTGGATCTCCGGAAGGGGAGTTGGCCATCGCCCAGGCCGTGGTTTATATGGCCTGTGCGCCAAAGAGTAATGCAGTGTATAAGGCCTATGGTAAAGCGATGAAAGATGCCCGTGATTTGGGGTCTACAGAGGTACCCATCCATTTGCGCAATGCACCAACCAAATTAATGAAGGAACTGGGTTATGGCAAGGAGTACCGATATGCCCATGATGAGCCTGAGGCCTATGCGGCAGGGGAAAATTATTTTCCGGAGGAGATTGGTGAGCGATCCTATTATAATCCCGTGTATCGAGGCCTGGAGATCAAGATTGCCGAGAAGCTGGCCTACCTGAAATCATTAGACAAAAAAGTGGCTAAATGATCCTTCTGGAAACACTGTCTACGATTCATAAGACAAAAAAGTAATCAATAACAAATATTATGTTAAATATACTGAATATTGCCCTGGGCGGTGCCCTGGGAGCCGTCATGAGATACCTAGTTTCCACCGGGGTACATTCCATACTGGGACGAGGGTTTCCATACGGAACTTTGACAGTCAATGTCATGGGTTCTTTTGCCATGGGATTTTTGTTTGTTTACCTGATGGAACGAAGTAGCCTGGGACCTGAATGGAGGGCCCTGATTCTCATTGGTTTTCTGGGGGCATTTACAACTTTTTCGACTTTCTCGATAGAGACGTTAAACTTATTGCAAAGTGGCGCAATCGTCCGGGCCTTGGCCAATATCCTGATAAGTGTAATTACCTGTATACTGGCAACCTGGCTCGGCGTAATCCTGGGACGACAATTATGAATACAACAACCGTAACCATGGTTCGAATATATCTGACAGAAGGTGAAGGTCAGCTAAAGAGTTTATTGAAACGATTACATGACTGGGAGAAAATCCGTGGTGTAACGGTTTTTCGCGGCGTCTCAGGCTATGGTGAGTCAGGTGAGTTCCATGGTAACAACGTATTAGATCTCACCTTAAACATGCCCATAGTCATCGAGTTTTTCGATGAGCCTGGTAAAGTCGAAACAATTATTGAACATTTAAACACATTCATTAACCCGGGGCACATTGTGACCTGGCAAGCAGAAGTCAATTCATAGAAGCCATTGTATGAAAGTCTTTTCTCCCAATACGGCGTTAAAAATCAGCTCAAAATGCTCATTTACTTCGTGTAAACTACGCTTTCTCGCAGATTTTTGCCTTGTCTTGGAAGAAAATCCAATTCATACAAAGGCTTCGAAATAATAAAGAAAAGGTAGTTCATGTTAGATCCCCGTTTAATTCGAAACGAGCTGACCAGTGTGGCCGAAAAACTGGCCGGTCGTGGTTTTCAACTCGATGCTAGTCGCCTTGAGCAGTTGGAAGAACAACGCAAAACCGTACAGGCAAGCACACAGTCCTTACAGGCTGAGCGTAATAGCAAATCAAAAAATATCGGTAAGGCAAAGGCACAGGGTGAAGACATTCAACCTTTACTCGATGAAGTGGCCGATTTAGGTGACAAATTAAAAGCCGCCGAGACGGAGTTAAGTGCTTTACAGGATGAATTAAATTCCATCCTCATGGGTATACCCAATCTTCCCCATGAGTCAGTGCCTGCTGGTAAGAGTGAAGAAGATAACCAGGAAGTCCGTCGCTGGGGTGAGCCAAAGCAATTTGATTTTGAAGTCAAAGACCATGTCGATCTCGGTGAACAACTGGGACAAATGGATTTTGAAACCGCTGCCAAGATCACAGGCTCACGTTTTGTGGTTATGAACGGTGGTTTAGCAAAAATGCATCGAGCATTGATTCAATTCATGTTGGACCTGCACACAACAGAACACGGTTATACCGAAACATATGTGCCATACATGGTCAATGCCGATAGTTTGCGCGGCACAGGACAGTTACCCAAGTTCGAAGAAGACCTGTTCAAAACAAACAGCGAACAGGAATATTATCTAATTCCCACCGCAGAAGTTCCTGTTACCAATATCGTACGTGATGTGATCATCGATGATGATTACATGCCACGCAAATATACCTGTCATACACCTTGTTTCAGAAGTGAAGCCGGATCTTATGGACGTGATACACGCGGCATGATTCGTCAACACCAGTTTGAAAAAGTTGAACTTGTGCAAGTGGTAAGACCCGATGAATCATACGAAGCACTGGAACAACTAACAGCCAATGCAGAAGAGGTATTAAAACGTTTAGAACTGCCTTATCGTGTCATGGCTCTATGTGCAGGTGACATGGGTTTCTCTGCAGCAAAGACCTATGATCTTGAAGTCTGGGTACCCTCACAAAACACCTATCGAGAAATTTCTTCCTGCAGTAACTTTGAAGACTTCCAGGCCAGGAGAATGAAGGCAAGATGGCGTAACCCGGAAACCGGTAAACCCGAGCTGGCACATACCTTGAACGGTTCAGGCCTGGCAGTAGGTCGTACTTTGGTAGCAATTATGGAAAACTATCAAAACAAAGACGGATCAATAACGGTACCCAAGGCTTTGCAAAACTACATGGGTGGTATTGAAACAATATCAGTCTAGGGCATTTACCCTTTACCTTATTATCAGTTGGGTGTTGTAGGGTGCGATCTTATTGTACTGACTGTAATTGGGGGCAGGTCGCAGTCTTATTCCGCTGCATTAATTTCAATGCAGTTCACACAACATTCAAGTATTTCTGCTTATAAATCACCAAAGTAGGTAGCAATTCCATTGCGCCAGCTAAAAATTCAGCCATACTTTATCTCGTATGATGAAATCCTTCCTGACCCTCAGTCTGCTGCTTCTGTCGGCCACGGTTTCTGCCTCACCTCCTGACTCAGAGGTGCGTGGGACTATTTCTGCGATATATCAACTCGGCGCACACTTTGAAAAACTACTCAAGACACATTCTGGTAATGAAGACGCCATCAAAACTGACCTGAAGAAATATATCTCGAACATAACTACAGGCAATTTACACCAGCGCTGGATGGAGTTTATAAAACAGACACCAGTAAGCAGTTCGTTTTATCACACCGTGTTTGAATCCATGACCCCCCAGGGCAAATTGGATGTTCAATCCATCTCATCAAGTGGTAGAAGATCAGAAGCTAAAGTTAAGATGAAAGTTAAGGAAATCTATGCACCATCGATTGATATGATCACACTTGATGAATTATTTGCAAAATACAAAATTAGCAATATGACGTTTCCTCAAATCATTGCCAAGTTACCAACCTCATCATTAGCAGAACTAGTTGAATACAAAATTATTTCAGAAAGAGTTGATACCCATAAACTTCGGCTTAAAGATGGGAAGTGGAAAATTAGTAAGATCGAGCAAGAGATAGTCTCATCAACCATTGAAGTTATTCTGCCTAAGAAGAAGGATGCGCTACAGTCAAACTAAAATTTTCCTGTAGTGCGGATGTGGTTAAGGATTGATGCTCAAAGTTACCTAGTCCTTGTGGTCAATCTCCTGATTTATTTCTAACTTAAGCAGACTTTCACCATGGCATGGCTAGATTACTGCTTTGCAGCGGAAGATGACTTTCATTAGCAGTGGAAATTGTTGTAAACATAAACTCTATAAATGTTCCTTTGCGAATATTATCCCAGAGTTCGAGGGTGAAAATATTTCTTGACAATTTTATTAGGATGGAGAAAAAGCTTAGGTTCAAGGATTCAGATAAAAATAAGGCCCCTTAATCAGGGGCCTGTAATAATGAGTAATTGC